>Ga0134124_10002420_pt1 | contig 15092 bp, 13 predicted proteins | sample KB304_FD_96880 | JGI IMG/M metagenome (GOLD analysis project Ga0134124, IMG submission 96880) | Terrestrial soil microbial communities without Nitrogen fertilizer from Kellogg Biological Station, Michigan, USA - KB3-0-4 | ecosystem: Environmental > Terrestrial > Soil > Unclassified ... | reverse complement strand
TCTCTGATGCCGTTGCTGGCCATGTTTGTCCTCTTTTTTGTATCGGGGGGGAGCGGCCGCCGCTCCCCCCCGACCCCCCAACGGGAGTAGTCGGTGTGCTACCGCTCGGTTCCGATCGCCTCTCTATGGCTCCGGAACACCGATCAACCGTCTCAGGTCTACTGTGTCTGCTCTGTGTTCTGCTTAGCCGCGGAGCGGCTTGGCTTTCCAGAAGTAGTTGTGGACGCCGCCGGCGGTGATCAGGCGGCGGAACGTCATCGCGACGCGGTCGCCGATCTTCACGGCCTTGGGATCGACGTCGGTCATCTCGGACTGGAAGCGGCCGCCGCCCTCGAAGTCGAGCACGGCGACGACCATCGGCGGCGATGGCGAGAAGGCCAGGCGATCGACGGTGAACGTCGCGATCGTCGCCGGCACGTCGGCCAGCCGCTCGGGGGCCATGCGGTCGACGGCGTGGCACTTCACGCACACGCGCTGCGGCGGCAGGTGGCGGGCACCGCACGCCTGGCAACGGCTGCCGGTGAACGCGAACTTCCAGGCTTCCGCGCGGCGCGAGGGTGGCGCCTCCGGCGCCTGGGGATCCGGGCGGCGCGGCGGCTCGCGCTTGAGGAAGCCCCGCCACGACAGGAACGTCGGATACGCCACCCGACCGCCCCCGGCCAGCTGGGCGGCCACGCCGGCGGGGCGACGCGTCGCGCCCGTCACGCGCCAGACGCTGGCGTCGGCGCCGTCGGCGAGGGAGACGACGGCGATGAGATCGTCGGCCTGCGCGCGGTCGAGCGCGTCGGCGAACATGAGGCCGGCGTGGGCGGCGCCGGCGTTGCCGACGGTCGCCGAGAAATCGTCCGCGATCGATTCCTTCTTCACGCCGGCCGACGCCGCCACGCGCTTCACGGCGCGGCCGTGCGGTCCCGCCACGATGAGACGCGTGATCGCCGGAGCCGTCACCCCTGCCTGCTTGAGCGCCTCGGTCAGCGCCGCCTCGCCGAGCGGCACGTAGGCGTGCTCACCGAAGCGCTCCTCCCACTGGCGCGAGGCCGGATCGCCGGGCAGCCGCCAGCGGTCGAGAAATTCCGCGGTGGCCGAGGCACCGCCGAGCGGCTCGGCCCACACGCGCGCATCGGCGGCGTCGTCGGCAAAGAGGAACGCCGCGGCGCCGTCGCCGCCCTCGCGCTCGTCGCCGCCGCCCGGCAGGCCCGTGCGGATGTCGCTGAGCACGGCGAGCGCCGGCGTCCGCGCATCGCGGGCGGCGCGCATCGCGCCGACCGCCGAGCGCACCGAGCCGACGACGTCGACGGCGAAGGCCGACGTCGGCAGGTCGAGGGCGGCGTGGATGGCGGTGGCGTTGGTCTTGTCGAGATAGGCGGGGTCGGACGTCGCGAAGTAGAGCGCCTGGGGGACGACGGAGGCGCCCCGCAGCGCGGCCCGGCCCGCCTCGACCCCGAGCGAGGTCGTGTCCTCGTCGTAGGAGGCGACCGCGCGGGTCCCGGTCCCGGCCGCAGAGCCCAGCGCCTCCGCGATGGATTTCCGGTCGAGGCGCCAGTAGGGCAGGTAGGCGCCGTAGCCGACGATGCCTCTCATCGCGCGGACATCTTAGCGTGATCGGCCAGGACCTGGGCCACGCACGCCGTCACCTTCATGCCGGTCGGCAGGTCGATGAACTCGTTGGGCCCGTGCGCGTTGGAGCCGGGACCCATGACGCCGGTGACGAGGAACTGCGCCTGCGGGAAGCGATCGCCCAGCATCTGCATGAAGGGGATGGAGCCGCCGAGGCCGTTGAACATCGGGGGCGCGCCGAAGTACGCGCTCGACGCGCGCTTCACCGAGTCCAGCAGCCAGTCGGCCGTGGCCGGCGCGTTCCAGCCGGTGCCGGGCCGCTCACCGTGCGTGTAGGTGACGCGGGCGCCATAGGGCGGATCGGCCTCCAGCGTCTCCTTCACGCGTCTCACCGCTCGCTCGGCGTCGGCGGTCGGCGGCAGACGCAGCGAGAGCTTCACCGAGGTCTTCGGCCGTAGCACGTTGCCGGCATCCGCCAGCGCCGGCATCCCGTCCACGCCGGTGACGGCCAGCGCCGGGCGCCACGTGTTGTTGAGCAGCGCCTCGACCGGATCGTTCGTCACCGGGCGCATGCCCGGCATGAACGGCCAGCGCGTGGTGATCTCGTCGCCGAGCACCGCCGCCACCGCCTTCACCTCGGCCAGCCGCGCCGGCGGGATCTCGACGTGGCACTCGCGTACCAGGATCTCGCCCGTGCGCTCGTCCTCCAGCCGACCGAGCACCTGGCGCAGGATGCGGAAGCTCGAGGGCACGATGCCGCTGGCCGCACCCGAGTGCACGCCCTCGCCGAGGACTTCCACCGTCAGCGTGCCGCTCGTCACGCCGCGCAGCGACGTGGTCGCCCACAAGTGATCGTAGTCGCCGCAGCCGGAGTCGAGACAGACGACCAGTCCGGGACGGATGCGCTCGGCCAGCTGCTCGACGTAGGCCGGCAGGTCGGGGCTGCCGCTCTCCTCGGATGCCTCGATCAGCACCACGCAGCGGCTGTGCGGCACACCCTGCGCCTGCAGCGCCTCGATGGCCGTGAGCGCGGAGAAGGCGGCGTAGCCGTCGTCACCGGCGCCCCGGCCGAACAGCCGGTTGCCGCGGCGGACGGGAATCCACGGCCCCGCGTCCTCCGCCCAGCCGACCATCTCGGGCTGCTTGTCACAATGGCCGTAGAGCAGGACCGTGTCGCCCCCGGTCCCCGGGACCTCCATGAGGATCACGGGGGTCCGGCCGTCGATGCGGACCACCTCGAGCTTCAACCCCTCGATTTTTCGTTGCCGGGCCCAGGTCGTGATGAGGGTGACGGCCCGCTCCAGGTGCCCGTGCTCCGCCCATTTGTCGTCGTACATGGGCGACTTGGCGGGGATCCGGATGTACTCGGTCAGGGCGGGGATGATGTCGGTGTCCCAGGTCCGCTGGACGAAGGCGCGGGTGCGGCCCGTGTCGATGGTCATGGCGCCGACTATACTACTCCGCCATGGAGCTCATCGGCCGGTCGCCGCAGATGGCAGCGCTGCGAGCGTGGGTGGCCCGCGTGGGGCCGCTCGGCACCCCCGTGCTCATCACCGGCGAGACGGGAGCCGGCAAGGACGTGGTGGCCGCCGCCATCCACAAGGCCGGGCCGCGGGCGGGGCAACGTCTACACGCGTTCGACGTGGCGGGCATCCCGGAATCATTGTTCGCCGGCGAGTTCTTCGGCCGCGCGCCCGGCGGCTCCCTGGGAGCCAAGCGAGGCTGGCTGGAGGAGGCCCACGGCAGCAGCGTCCTCTTCTCCCACGTCCATCTCTGGCCTCGAGCGCTGCAGCCCGCGCTGCTGCGCGTGCTCCGCGAGCGCGCCTACGTTCGCGCGGGGGAATGTCACCTGGTTTCCGTCGACGTACGCATCATCGTCACCACCAGCGTCGACCCGGAGGTGTTCCTGGCGGACGGCACCTTCTCCGAGGCCCTCTATCGTGCGCTCAGCGTCGACTCGATCCACGTTCCACCGCTTCGAGAGCGGGTGGAGGACATTCCGCTGCTGGCCAAGTATTTCCTCGCCCGCCACGCCCGGGACTACCGGAAGGAGATCACCGGCTTCGTGCCCGAGGCGCTGTCGATCCTCACCAGCTATTCCTGGCCGGGGAACGTGCGTGAGCTGATGAACGTGGTCGAGCGGGCGGCGATCTTCTCCACGAACAAGCGCATCGTCCCCGACGACGTGGCGCCCCTGCTCCAGGTCAGGTGAGCCCATGATCCACGTACCGTCGCGCGGGCAGTGGCAGGCACGGCCGCCGGCCGAGATCGGCATGCGCGCCGATGCCGTGCAGGCCGCCATCTTCCATCACCGCGCCCACGAGAGTGCCTGGCCGCGCGACTTCATCACGCCCTCGGGGAAGTTCATCGGCGTCGCCGACGAGCCGGCGGACTCCGCCGTGCTGGGGCCGGTGCGGCCGCGGAAGGATCCCAGCGGTCTCGTGGTGCGCCACGGCTACATCGTCGCCGAGTGGGGTGACACCCGCCGGACCGACATGTCGTTCAGCATCGCGAAGAGCTACCTCGCCGTGCTGGCCGGCGTGGCGGTGCAGCAGGGGCTGATCGGCGACATCGACGAGCCGGTCGCCGCCACCGCGACCGACGAGGCCTTCGCCTCGCCGCAGAACGCCGCCATCACGTGGCGCCATCTGCTGCAGCAGACGAGCGAGTGGCAGGGCACGCTGTGGGACAAGCCCGACTCGATCGATCACAACCGCGACGTGGGCAAGAGCGAGCTCGGCCACGCCGCCAAGGGCACGCCGCGCCCGCTACGGCCGCCCGGCACGGTCTGGGAGTACAACGACGTCCGCGTCAACCGCCTGAGCCTCTCGCTCCTGCAGCGGTTCCGGCGGCCCCTGCCCGACGTGCTGCGCCAGACGATCATGGACCCGATCGGCGGCGCCGCCGACTGGGAGTGGCATCCCTACCGCAACTCGTGGATCGCGCTGGACGAGCAGCGCCTGCCGTCGGTGCCCGGCGGCTCGCACTGGGGCGGCGGTCTCTGGATGTCGAGCCGCGATCACGCGCGCTTCGGATTGCTGATGCTGCGGGGCGGGCTGTGGGACCAGCAGCGGCTCCTCCACGCGGCGTGGATCGACGAGATGCGGCGACCGTGCCCGATCAACCCGCAGTACGGGTTCCTCTGGTGGCTCAACACCGGCCGCGCCGCGCTGCCGAGCGCGCCGGCCTCGTCCTACGCCGCGCGCGGGGCGGGCAGCAACGTCATCTGGATCGACCCCGAGCACGACCTGGTCGTCGTGCTGCGCTGGATCGACAAGGGCAGCGTCGACGGCTTCCTGAAGCTGGTGCTGGAGGGTCTCGTCGGCTAGCGCGAATTTCCTTTGGCCGGCCGTGCGGCCCCCTCCTACGATGGGGAATGTCGACCTCGTCCCGCGCGCCGCGGTCCGTCTACGGCGGGCTCTTTCTCGTCACGCTGGCCACGATCATGTACGAGGTCGCGCTGACGCGCATCTTCAGCGTGACGATGTGGTATCACTTCGCGTTCGTCGCCATCTCCGTCGCGATGTTCGGCATGACGGTGGGGGCGTTGATCGTATACCTGCGGCCCGGCTGGTTCCCGCCGGAGCGGGTGTCGCGCGGTCTCGGCGCGAGTGCCCTGGCGTTCGGCGTCGCCATCGTCCTCAGCCTGCTGACGCAGCTGGCCGTGCCGTTCGCGCCGGCGCCGTCGCTCCAGGGCATGTACAACGTCGCGTTCACCTACGTCGTCGTCGCGCTGCCGTTCGTCTTCAGCGGGATCTGCGTGACGCTCGCGTTGACGCGATTCCCACGCCAGCTCCCGACGCTCTATGGCGTCGATCTCCTGGGGGCGGCGGCGGGGTGCGCGCTCGTCATCGTGGCGCTGGACGTCACCGACGGTCCCACCACCGTGGTGGCGACGGGGCTCATCGCGTGCGCGGCCGCCGGCGTCTTCCTGACGGCGGCCGACGTCCGGCTGGGGGCGGCGGCGCTCGTCGCCGTCACCGTCCTGGCCGTGTTCGTCGCCGTCAACAGCCTGCGCATCGTCGAGCAGGCGTCGCTGCTGCGCGTCGAGTGGGTGAAGGGGGCGCTCGAGCCACGGCCCTTGTTCGAGAAGTGGAACTCGTTCTCGCGGGTCACGGTCTTCGGGGATCCGACGCGGCCCACACCGCCGAAGGGCTGGGGCTTGAGTGCGACGTATCCGCCGGACCGCGGGGTCCACCAGCTCGCGCTCCTCATCGACGCCTCGGCCGGGACGGTGCTGACCGGGTTCGATGGGCGCCTCGAGACGGTCGAGCACCTGAAGTACGACGTGACCAACGCGCCCCACTGGATGCGGCGCAACGCCCGCGTGCTCGTCGTCGGCACGGGCGGCGGCCGCGACGTGCTCTCGGCGCTCGCCTTCGGGCAGCGCGAGGTCGTCGGGGTCGAGATCAACGGAGCGATTCTCGACGTCGTGAACGCGCACTTCGGATCGTTCACCGGCCACCTCGACCGGGATCCGAGGGTGACGTTCGTGAACGACGAGGCGCGCAGCTACATCGCGCGCCAGCGCCGGCAGTTCGACATCCTGCAGATCTCGCTCATCGACACGTGGGCGGCCACGGGCGCCGGCGCCTTCGTGCTCAGCGAGCACTCCCTCTACACGGCCGAGGCGTGGGGGCTCTTTCTCGAGCGGCTCACGCCGACCGGGCTGCTGTCGGTCTCGCGCTACTACTTCGATCCCCGGCCCGACGAGATGTATCGCGTCGTCTCGCTCGCCGTCACCGCGCTCGCGCGGCGCGGGATCACCCGGCCGCGCGACCACCTGGCCATCGTCCTCCACGCCACCGGCGCCGACGGCCGGCGGGCGCCGCTGGGCGTGGCGACGCTCCTCGTGAGCCCGTCACCGCTCTCCGGCGCCGACGTGGATGTTCTGGAGGACCTGGCGCGCCGGCTGCGCTTTGACGTGGTGCTCTCCCCCCGCCACGTCGCCAACACAGCCTTCGAGACGCTCACCAGCGGCCGGGACCTGACGGCGTTCTATGCGCAGTTTCCCGTGAACATCGCGCCGCCCACGGACAACAGTCCGTTCTTCTTCCACACCCTGAGGCTGGGCGACGTGTTCGACGGCGCGCTCTGGCGGGCCGGCCTCGGCGGCGATGCCTCCAACGTCCAGGCCGTGTGGGTGCTGGGCGTGCTGCTGCTCACGGTCGTGGGACTCACCGTCCTGTGCGTCATCGTTCCGCTGCTCCTGACGGCCGATCGGGGGGTGCTGGCCGGCACGACGCCGCTCTTCGTCTTCTTCGCGGGCATCGGTCTTGGTTTCATGCTCGTGGAGATCTCGCAGATGCAGCGGCTCATCGTGTTCCTGGGTCACCCGACGTACGGGCTCTCGGTGGTGCTCTTCGCCATGCTGGCCTCGAGCGGCGTGGGCAGCCTCGTGGCCGGGCGCCTCGACGGTGGCGGCGCCCGCGCGGTACTCCCGGTCGTCGCGCTGGTGGCGGTGCTGGCCGTGTTCGGCACGGTCACACCGCTGGCGATCCGCGCCTTCGAGGCGGCGACGACGGCCGCGCGCATCGCGGTGGCGATCGCGCTGCTCTTCCCGATCGGCTTTCTGATGGGGATGGCCTTCCCCCTCGGGATGCGCACGGCGACCTCCCGGGCCCCGTCGCTCGCGCCGTGGCTGTGGGGCATCAACGGCGCCACGTCGGTGTGCGCCTCCGTCGTCGCGGTGGCGATCGCCCTTCACTGGGGCATCGCCGCCTCGTTCTGGACGGGTGTCGCCTGCTATGGCACGGCGACGGTCGCGCTCGCCGTGGTCTGCAGAGCCCCCAGGGCCGCCGGCGTCCCGATCGGCCTGGCGGCGGTCGGTCCCGAGGTCGACTAGGAACGAGCAGCTCGATCGAGGTGGGCGGAGGCGGGTCGGCGAACTAGACGGTCGGCTTCAGCGCCGCGCTTTGCGGCGCGTGCGCACCGCGGCGGCGAGCTCCTGCAGCGCCGGCACCGACATGTCCCAGCCCATGCACGCGTCGGTGATGCTCTGGCCTTAGACCAGGCGCGTGGGATCGCCCAGCTCCTGCCGGCCGTCCACCAGGAAGCTCTCCATCATCATCCCGATGAGGCCGGTCTCGCCCTGCGCGACCTGGGCGGCCACCTCGCGGACGACCAGTGACTGGCGGCGATAGTCCTTCTCGCTGTTGCCGTGGCTGGCGTCGACCATCAGCCGGGGCGGCAGGCCCGCGTCGCCCAGCGCGCTCAGCGTCTTGCGCACGCTGATCGCGTCGTAGTTGGGGCCGGTGGCGCCGCCGCGCAGGATCACGTGACAGTCGGGATTGCCCGCGGTCGACACGATGCCGGCCAGGCCCTGCTCGGTGACGCCGATGAAGCGGTGCGGGTGGGCGGCGGCCCGGATCGCGTCGATGGCGATCTGCACGCCGCCGTCGGTGCCGTTCTTGAAGCCGACCGGCATCGAGCACGCGGAGGCCAGCTCGCGGTGCACCTGGCTCTCGGTCGTGCGGGCGCCGATCGCGCCCCACGTCACCAGGTCGGACGTGAACTGCGGCGTGATCGGGTCGAGGAACTCACAGCCGGCCGGCAGCCCCAGCTCGGCCAGATCGAGCAGCAGGCGGCGCCCGACCCGGAGCCCCTCGTTGATCGCGAAGGAGCCGTCGAGGTTCGGATCGTTGATGAGCCCCTTCCAGCCGACCGTGGTGCGCGGCTTCTCGAAGTAGACCCGCATCACGATGCGCAGATCGGCGATCAGGTCGTCGGCCAGGCGGTGCAGGCGCCGCGCGTAGTCGAGCGCGGCCACGGGGTCGTGGATCGAGCATGGGCCGGCGATCACGACCAGCCGGTCGTCCTCGCCGCGGAGGATCCGCGCGACTTCCTCGCGGCCGCGGCTCACCGTCACCGCGGCGGCCTCGGTGAGCGGCAACTCCTCCAGCAGGATCGCGGGGGGGAGCAGGGGACGGATGCTCTCGACACGGAGGTCGCGGGTCCTTAGCGGCATGGCGCTGATTGTAAACCCGCCGCGTAGAATCCTGTCAGGCGGGCCGGCGGTCCGGCCGGGGGTGGCGATGCAGCCAGAGAGCAGGCCGTTTCGATTCCTGCACATTTCCATACCCGCCAACCTGCTCGGCGCGCTGGTCACCTACGCGTACCTTCGGTTCATCGACCCCGGCGCCGTCAGCAGTGGCCGCGCCCCCGGCGCCGGCGAGATCCTGTACTTCGTCGTGTTCTTCGGCGGCCTGGTGGGCTTCGCCAACTGGCTCGGCAACCGCTGGTCGCGGCCCCTGCGCCGGAGGCCGGTGCCGCCGGGACCGGCGGGGGCGGCGATCCGGCGCCGGGCCGGCCAGGTCCCCTGGATGATCGCCGCGCTCCACCTCGTAGGCTGGACGCTGGCCGGGCTGATCTGGGGCGTGATGTGGCCGCTGATCGCCGGCGTCTTCCGGCCGGGCCAGGCCGTCCGCTCGTTCTTCGGGATCAGCGTCATCGCCGGCTTCGCGGCCACGGCGTTCATCTTCTTCGCCGCCGAGCGCCAGTGGCGGCGGCAGCTCCCCGACTTCTTCCCGGACGGCGGTCTCACCGGACTGCGCGGCGTCCCGCGGCTACCGGTGCGCGCGCGGCTGCTGGTGGTCTTCCTGATGATCAGCGTGATCCCGGTCACGGTGCTCGGGGTGCTGGCGCGCAACCGCGCGCGCGAGGCGCTGGCGGCGCCGGCGGCCGGCGCCGACGCCATCATCGCCAACCTGCTGGTCAGCGTCGTGTTCCTGGCGGTGGCGGCCATCGCGGTGTCGGTCGTCCTCGCGCTGGCCGTGTCCCGCAGCGTGGCCGAGCCGCTGGCCCAGCTGGAGGCGGTGATGGTCGAGGTCGAGCGGGGGCGCTTCGACGCGCGGGCGCCGGTCGTCTCCAACGACGAGATCGGGCGCCTGACCGAGGGCTTCAACCGCATGGTGCGTGGCCTCGGGGAGCGCGAGTTCCTGCGCGAGACCTTCGGCAAGTACGTGAGCGAGGAGATCCGCGACGAGATCCTGGCCGGGCGGATCGCATTGCAGGGCGAGCCGCGCGACGTCACCATCCTCTTCGCCGACATCCGCGACTTCACGCCCTGGGTCGAGGCCAGCGACCCGCGCGAGGTCGTCCGTGACCTCAACGCCTACTTCACCGAGATGGAGACGGCGATCCGCGCGCACGGCGGGCTGGTGGTGCAGTACATCGGCGACGAGATCGAGGCGGTGTTCGGGGCGCCGGTGGCGCGGCCGGGTCACGCCGAGGACGCGGTCCGCGCCGCGCTCGAGATGCGCCGACGACTGGCCGCCTGGAACGCCGTGCGGATGGCGAAGGGGCAGGCGCCGCTGCGCACCGGCATCGGCATTCACACGGGGACGGTGCTGGCCGGCAACATCGGGAGCGCCGACCGCCTCTCCTACGCGCTGGTCGGCGACGCCGTGAATCTCGCCTCGCGCCTGCAGGGGCTCACGAAGGAGCTGCGCGCCGACGTGCTCGTGAGCGGCACGACGCGGTCGCGGCTCGACGGCGAGCTGCCGCTCGTGCCGCTGCCCGCCGTGCGGGTGAAGGGGCGGACGGCCGAGGTCGAGGTCTACGCGCTCGGCTGAGCGCGTACGGCGAGCACGACGAGGCTGTTGGCGAGGGCGCGGGCGGGCGCGGTGCCGATGACGCGGGCGTCGAGACGGCAGAGCGCGCGGAAGGCGGCGGCCAGGGTGCGCGGCACCTGCTGGCGATGCAGCAGCGTGGACGGCAGCAGGTTGGTGACGTTGTGCAGCCCCCACGTGCGGACCGTCGTCAGCCCGGCGGCGCCCAGCATCGCGGTGAGCTCGCGGCGGGTGAACAGCCAGAGCGGCCCGTAGCCGGGATAGGTGAGGCGCAGGCTTCGGCCCGCGGTGATCGCCCGCCACGCGTCCCGCGCCTTCACGCCGTAGCCGAGCGCGTCGCCGGCCAGCGCGCTGGCCAGCGTCCAGGCCAGGTCGAGGCTGGGACGGTGCTCGCAGTCCAGGAGCAGCCGGCCGCCCGGCCGGAGGACGCGTCCGAGCTCGGCCAGCGCGCGGGCCGGGTCGTCGACGAACGACAGCGTGCTGCCGCAGCACACGACGGCGTCGAAGCGCGCGTCGGGGTACGGCAGCGTCTCGACGGTGGCCAGCGCGAACGCCGCGCCGGGCAGGCGTCGCCGGGCGACGGCCAGCAAGCCGGCGGAGACGTCGATGCCGTGCGCGTCCCAGCCGAGCTCGGTGAGCAGCGCGGACTGGAAGCCGGTGCCGCAGCCGGCGTCGAGCGCGCTGCCGCCGCCGGGCGGCGCCGGGCCGATCGTTTCGCGGAGAATGCCGTGGAGCACGGCGTAGAGGTGTTCGTACCAGGGCTCGAGGTCGTCGTACGTCGGAGCCATGGCGTCGAACAGTTGGGCGACCGCCGAGGTCATCAGGCAGAGTCTAGCGGGCGAGGAGGCTTACGTGAACGATAAAGCTGCGGGGGAGTCGGTCGGGGTGAGGGCGCCGCGGTCGCCGATGGGTCTGGTGACCGGTGGCGAGGACGGTGGTCGCGGCCACACCGTGAGCCGGCTGCTCGCCCGCATGCGCCACTCCGCGTTCCAGGGGCGCAAACTCGGCGAGGCGTTCGAGGTCTGGCAGCGCATGATCGACGGCGACGGCCTCATCTGCCTGGGCCTGGCCGGCTCGCTGGCCAGCGCCGGCCTGGCCCCGCTGATCGGCTGGCTGGTCGAGCGAGGGTACGTGGACCTGATTGCCTCCACCTCCGCCAACGTCACCGAGGATCTCCTCGAGCTGCGTGGCGCGCGCTTCTTCCAGGTGGATCCCGAGCACGTGGACGATGCCGACCTCTGGCGGCAGGGGTTCTATCGCTTCTACGACCACGTCGTCGGCGCCGGTGACTACGACGCGATGGAGGACTTCACCCGCGGGTTCTTCGAGGCGCTGGCCGCGCGCTGGTCGGCGCCCGCGCTGCCCGGCGTCCGGTTCATGCACGAGTTCGGGCGTTGGCTCGACGGGCAGGGGCTGGGCGGCACCATCGCGGCGACCTGCTTCCGCCAGCGGGTGCCGCTCTTCGTGCCGGCCGCCCCGGACGGGCCGCTGGCCGAAGGTTACCGGACGGCGCGCGCCAAGGGACCGGTCGTGGACTTCTTCGCCGACTACGAGGTCGCGCTCCGGATCATGGCGCGCTACATGCCGCCGGGCCCGGGCACCTCCGCCGTCTTCCTCGGCGGCGGCGTGCCGAAGGACTTCATCCAGATCACCGCGACGAGCGTCAAGGCAATCCGCGGCGACGCCGAGCCGAGCCCACACCTCGCCGCCATCCAGATCACGACCGACAATACCGTCTTCGGCGGGCTGGGCGGGGCGTCCGTGGCCAGCGAGTGCATCTCGTGGGGGAAGGAAGCCGTGGACGGCCTCAACGTCATGCTCTTTGCCGACGTGACGATCGCGCTGCCGCTCCTCTGCCAGGGACTGTTCGAGCGCTACGGCCCCGGCCACGCGCGCCGGGCTCGCGCGGCCATCCAGAGCGATCTCGCTTCGATCCTCGACGCCTGACTCGACGGCTCGCCGTGAGGCGGACGGGAGCGTGGTGGGGGCTCGGCGACCACAAGGGCGGAGTTCGAGGTGGAACGGGGGTGGCTGGGTTCCATCAGGCTGGGCTCGGCGCGGTCGTGGTTGGGAGGGAAATGGGTCGGCGAGCCCCCACCACGCTCCCGTCCGCCTCACGGCGGCGGGTGGTACTCAGCGCGACGAGCCGAGGTCAGGGAGTTATCGATCCGGACCGTCACCTGCGCCTGAATTGAGTCAGGAGCCACAGGGCGGTGCCGGCGGCGGCGCCGAAGGCGAGGGCTTCCTTGAGGCCGAACATGATGCGGACGTTTTTGGCGTCGACGTGGCGGGCGAGGAGGACGCCGACGGCGCTGTCGGAGATTTCGACTTTGGGGGCGGCGACGACGACGGCGGCGGAGTGCTCGAGCTCGACCTCGTCGCGCGAGAGGACGAGCTTGGCGGCCGAGGCCTGGAGCTCGACCTCGCCGGCGGCGGCGATGACACCGACGGCGCCGGCCGTGACTTGCGCGGACCCGGTGCGCGCCAGCACGACGCCCCCCTGGGTGATCGCGAGCTGGTCGGCTTGCACGCGGCCGGCGCCGCCCTGGTGAATCGAGATCTCGCGGGCGCGCACCGATCGCGCGCCACCCTGCCGGATCGTGACCGTGCCGGCGACCACGTCGCCGGCGTCGCCCTGGACCTCGCCCGGGGCTGCGTGCTCGTGCTCGGTCATGCTGGACCTCCCTTGGCTACCGTCACGCTATCATGCCGTCCATGGCTGACCAGCGCGCGGTGGCGACGGTGCGGATCGACAACGAGCGGGTGCGGGTGACGGAGTGGCGGTTCGCGCCGGGGGCGACGACGGGGTTTCATCGTCACGAGTACGACTACGTGGTGGTACCGATGAGCACGGGGCGGCTGGCCAGCACGGGGCCCGCGGGTGAGAGCGTCGCCGAGCTCGTCACGGGTCTGCCGTACTTTCGCGCCTCCGGCGTCGAGCACGACGTCCGCAACGCCAACGCCTTCGAGTTCACCTTCGTCGAGATCGAGCTGAAGACATCCTGACGCGGCCGGGCCGCTCGAGCTTCAGCGGCACCGACTTGTCGGCGGGGTTGCGGACCTCGAGCGCCTCGATCCAGCTCGTTCCCTTCGACTTCGCGGTCGGGCGGCCTGCGCGTCAATGGCCACCTGCGTGCGGCTGTCGCCGTTGAATCGCCCGGCCAGCCGGCCCTTGAACGGGATGTAGGGATGGTAGGGCTCGATCGAGCCGCCGCGCAGCGACGTGGTGAGATCGGTCGAGAACGGCGTGAGCGTCGCCGTGCCCTTGACGCTCACGCGCCCCGCCGTCGGCAGCCCCAGGCTCGCCTCGAGCCCGAGCGGCGTGGTGTTGGGCCAGGTGAAGTTCGTCACCGTGACGGCGACGTCGCTCAGCGCCAGCGTCGTCACCGGCGCGACCGCCTCGTCGCCGAGCGCGACGCGGCCCCGCGTGAGCGCGACGCGCTCGACGAGGATCTTCATCGGCGCGGCGGCGGCCGGCGGGGCCACCGGGGCGGCCGCCGGCGGCGTCGTGGGGGCCGGCCCGGGCGGAACGCCGGGCGGCCCGGCGAGCGCCAGCAGATCGATCTGTCCCTGGCGATCCCGTACGGCGGTCAGGTCGAGACCTTCCACCTCGAGCGCGGCGAGCGTCACCACGCTCTCGAGCGGAATCGCTTCCTTGATGGCGACGGCCAGCCTGGGCACGCGGAGCATCGGCGCCGCGGCACCGCGCTGCACCACCGAGAGGTCCGCCAGCCCGACGTCGCCGGCCACCACGACGCGCACGGGGCCCTCGGTCGGGCGCCCCGTCTTCACGCGCAGGTCGAGCGTGAGGCGACCGCTCGCGGGGAGCGCGGGCGCGGTGGGGGCACGTACGGCACCGCCTGCGTCAGCTCGAAGGCCCCGAGCGTGAGGCGGGCCTCAACCGCGGTCCGCGCCAGCTCCACCGTGTCCGCCTGCAGCGCCAGCGCCGAGCCGTTGACCCGGCCCTTCACGCTGAGCCGCCCGGGGCGGGCGCCGGCGCGCGTGCTGAGGCCGGCGCCGTCGATCGTGAGGTCCTCGATGCGCCAGGTCGAGGCGGGAGCCACCGCCTCGTCCCGCGCCACCACGAGGCCGCGCGACATCGTGAGCCGCTCGAGTGTCACCGTGGTCGTCGACTTGGCCGGCGGCTTGTTCGGATCGGGAGGCGGGACCAGCGCCAGCAGGTCGTCGAAGTCGAACCGGTTGGCGCCCAGCCGCGCGCCGTAGAGGCGCAGCACTGTCAGCGTCAGCTCGCGCACCCGGATGTTGCTGGTGACGAGCGAGGTGGGCGCGACCTGGACGTCGAGCCGCTCCAGCTCCAGCGCCTCGGAGCCGCGCTGAGCGAGTCGAAACCGGTGGAGCGCCACCCGGCCGGTGAACAGATTGAGGTCCACGTCGGCCAGGGCCACGGCGCGGCCGGTCATCCGGGTGAGGCGATCGACGGCGACGCGGCGAACGATGAGCGGCAGGACGATCAGCAGGACGACGACGAGAACCGCGACGATCGCGGCGGAGACGACGAGCGTCGGGCGGCGGACCGGCCCACAGGCCCAGCATCGTGGCGCGTCGTGCTATCGTCTGGGGCTCCAGGAGGCGACATGACCAGAGAGCTCCTCATCGACCTCGCGATCCGCTACGGCTTCCAGGTGCTGGGCGCCCTCGTCATCCTGGGGGTCGGCGCGATCCTCGGGCGCTGGCTGGGCGGCATGATCGACCAGCGACTCCGGGCCCGGGCCATGGAGCCGCCGATGCGGCTGCTCATCGTCCGGGTCCTGCGCATCGTCGTCATGCTGTTCGCGGTGGTGGTGGCGCTCGACAAGTTCGGCTTCCAGATCGCGCCGCTCGTGGCCGGCATCGGCGTCGCCGGCCTGGGTATCGGCATCGCGCTGCAGGGCGTGCTGAGCAACGTGGTCGCCGGGCTCAGCATCATCTTTACCAAGCCGTTCCGCGTGGGCGAGTACATCGAGA
>Ga0134124_10002418_pt1 | contig 15095 bp, 12 predicted proteins | sample KB304_FD_96880 | JGI IMG/M metagenome (GOLD analysis project Ga0134124, IMG submission 96880) | Terrestrial soil microbial communities without Nitrogen fertilizer from Kellogg Biological Station, Michigan, USA - KB3-0-4 | ecosystem: Environmental > Terrestrial > Soil > Unclassified ... | reverse complement strand
TTCCCCTGAAGATCGTGATCGTCATCGTGATGCTGATGTTCCTCTACAACATCTTCATGACGATCCGGGCGAGCGGCCGGCTCACGACGACCGAGGGGGTGCTGGTCGGCGGCCTGGCCTGCTCGGCGCTCCTGTACCTTCCCTCGCTCCTGGAGTTCGACAACTACACGGTGGCGGTGTTCTACCGGTGGTGGACCGTGCATCTCTGGGTCGAGGGCGTCTGGGAGATGATCCAGGGAGGGATTCTCGCCTACCTCTTGATCCGTCTCTCCGGGGTCGATCGGGAAGTGATGGACAAGTGGCTGTACGTGATCGTCGGCCTCACGTTCATCTCCGGGATCCTCGGCACCGCGCACCACTACTACTGGATCGGCGTGCCGCGCTACTGGCTGCCGATCGGCGGCTTCTTCAGCGCGCTGGAGCCGCTCGTGTTCCTCGGCATGGCGACGTACGCCTACTACGCCATCCGCCGCTCGGGTCTGGCCCATCCCAACCGCATGGCGCTGCACTGGACGATCGGCAGCGCGCTCTTCTCCGCGCTCGGCGCCGGCCTCCTCGGTCTGGCGCACACCTGGCCCGCGGTGAACAAGTGGACGCACGGCACGCTGATCACGCCGATGCACGGGCACATGGCGTTCTTCGGCGCCTACGTGATGATCGTGCTCGGCATGATCACCTACGCATTGCCGGGGCTCACGGGCCGCGGCGAGGACTCGCGGGAGACGTCGGCCAACTTCTGGTCGTTCTGGCTGCAGATCAGCGGCATGTTCGGGATGACGCTGGCGTTCGCGGCGGCGGGCATCACCCAGACGTACCTGGAGCGCATCCTCGGCATCGGCTACCTCGAGACGCAGCAGAAGCTGCAGGTGCACTTCCTGATGCTCGTCGCCACCGGCGCCCTCTTCACCGCCGGGGTCGCGCTGTTCCTGTGGGACTTCTTCTTCCTGGCCGGTCGCCCCCTGACCGTGCCCGAGCGCGACGGGCTGGCGCCCGCGCGCTCGCCCGCGGTCTGAGACCGAGCGCTGGCGACGGCGGTGCAGGATCGGCCGATCGACGGACACGGCCTCCGTCCGCCTCCCGTCACCGAGCCGTTCTATCTCCCGGTCGGGCGAGAGGTGGCCATCTTCGAGGCCTGCCACGCGCGTCGGCTGCCGGTGATGCTGAAGGGCCCGACCGGCTGCGGCAAGACGCGGTTCGTCGAGCACATGGCCTGGCGCCTCGGCCGGCCGCTGGTGACGGTCGCCTGTCACGAGGACCTCGCCGCCAGTGACCTCGTCGGCCGCTATCTCGTGCGGGCGGCGGAGACGGTGTGGCAGGACGGTCCGCTCGCGCGCGCGGTGCGGGCAGGGGCGCTGTGCTACCTCGACGAGGTCGTCGAGGCGCGGCAGGACACGATCGTCGTCATCCATCCGCTCACCGACGATCGACGCATCCTGCCGATCGACAAGACGGGCGAGCTGCTGGACGCCCCGGCAGGATTCCAGCTCATCGTCTCCTACAACCCGGGCTACCAGCACGTCCTCAAGGACCTGAAGCCGAGCACGCGCCAGCGCTTCGTCGCCCTCGACCTCACGTTCCCCCCGCCCGATCTCGAGACGCGCATCGTCGCCCACGAGGGCGGTGTGGATGCCGGCGTCGCGAGCGGGCTCGTGACTCTCGCCGGGCGGCTGCGGCAGCTGCGCGACCGGGGCCTCCTGGAGGTCCCGAGCACGCGGCTGCTGGTGGCGGCGGCGCGTCTCATCGCCAGCGGCGTCCCGGCTCCGGAGGCGTGCCGCGCGGCGGTGGCGGCTCCGCTCACGGACGACCCCGACATTCTCGCCGCCATCCACGACGTGATCGCCGCCGTGCTGTAGGAGCCGTCGTTGGAACCCGAGGGCCTGCTCATCGACGGTGCGCGGCGGGCGACGGTAGCCGCCCGCGAGCTGTGGTGGCGGGCGCGCCCGCCCCAGGCGCGTGACGAGCTTCCGCTGACGCGCGTGAAGCGCCGCCTCGACCTCGTCGTCGGCGCACTCTACGGCGACACCCCCGCGATCCTGCCCAGCGATCCTCCGCCCCGACCAACGTGGTTGACGCGCGTGCTGGGACGCTCGCCCGGCCATCTGTCCTCGCGCCCCGCGCAGGCGTCCACCGACGGCGCATCCGTCTGGCTGCCGCGGACCCTCGCTCTCGGCGACGACGACGAGAGCGCGGCGATGACGGCGTACCGACTGCTGGCGCTCGAGCAGGTGGCGCGAGCGGTGCGCGGCACGCCCGCCGCCGCGCCCAGCGATCGGCTCGAGCACGACCTCTATGCGCTCGCGGAAGCGGCGGCGGTGGATCGCGGGCTGGCACGCGACCTCGGCGGGCTCGTGCCCGATCTGTGCGCGGCCCGCGCGCGCGCGCTTCGCGAGCGACCGCCGTTCGAGCGGATGACGGCGCTGGAATGCCGCGTCGAGCGCCTGGTGCAGGCGGTCCTCTCGGCGAATCCCGCCGCGCCGCCGCCCGGGCTGCCGATCCCGGCGACGCCGGCGGAGTCGCGCCAGTGGGCGCACGTGACCGCGGCGCGCTTGCGCCGCACGGCCGGACGCTACCGCGGTGTGGCGATCGTCCCGCTCTGGGGACAGGTGATCGCCGCGGCGCCGCCGGCGCACGCCGGCGAGGCGGTGGCAGATGACGAGCCGTCGTCGCGAGGGCCGATCCGCAGCGCGTCGTTGCGCCAGCGACCGCACGTGCGGCAGGCCGCCGACGACGAGGACGACGACCGGCCCGGGACCTGGATGATCCGTCCCGACGAGCCGCTGGAGAGTGTCGAGGATCCGATGGGCCTGCAGCGGCCCGCGGATCGCGACGAGGACACCGCGGCGGCGGATCTCGCCGATTCGCTGTCAGAGCTGCCGGAGGCCCGGGTGGTGCGGACGCCGGGCACGCCACGCGAGGTGCTCGACAGCGACGCCGGGACGGTCGCCCGCACCCCCGCTCCTGCCGAGCGCGACTCGACGAGCGCCGGCATCGTGTACCCCGAGTGGGATCACCGGCTCGGCGCCTATCGGCAGCGCGGCGCTGTCGTCTGGTCCCGCACCGCCCCGACCGGCTCCGGCGCCTGGGTCGATGACGTGATGGCCCGGCACGCCGCGCTGGTGCGTCGCGTGCGCCGTCGCTTCGACGGGCTCCGACCTCGACGCCGGCGCGTCGGCCGGCAGGACGACGGGCCGGACCTCGATCTCTCGGCCTACGTCGCCGCCTTCGCCGACTGGCGGGCCGGCCACGCGGGCGACGATCGGTTCTACACGGCGGCGCGCCCGGCTCGCCGTGACCTCGCCCTCACGCTCCTCGTGGACATCAGCGCCTCGACGGACAGCTGGATCAGCGGCGGGCTGCGGATCGTCGACGTCGAGAAGGAATCGCTGATCGTCCTGCTGGAGGCGCTCGACGCCCTCGGCGACCGTCACGCTGCGCTGGCCTTCTCCGGTGAAGGAGCGGGCCGGGTGCGGGTGCTGACGATCAAGGACTTTGCCGAGCCGGTCGGCATGGACGTTCGGCGTCGCGTGGCCGCGCTCGACCCCGATGGCTACACCCGCACGGGCGCCGCCATCCGTCACGCCAGCGCGCTGCTGGCGCGCCAGCCCGCTCGTCATCGGCTCCTGCTGATGCTGACCGACGGCAAGCCCAACGACGTCGATCATTACCCGGGCCGCTACGGAATCCAGGACACGCGCCAGGCCGTGGCGGAGGCTCGCATGCAGGGCCTCGTCGCCTTCTGCCTGACCGTCGATCGCGAGGCCCCCGCCTACATGCCGTCGATCTTCGGGCGCCGCGGCTACGCGCTGCTCAGGCGTCAGGAGCTGCTCCCCGCCGTCCTCGTCGAGGTCGTGCGCCGATTGCTGGTGTCGTAGCCTCGCCGTGCCCCATCCTCGGTCGCGACGGAGACCGAGCGATCTGACCCAGGAAAATGATGCGTTCGCTCGATGGACTGGTGGCATCGAACGCGGTTCAATCGACGTGACAGGAGCCCAGCGTCGGTTCCTGGGGAGGTGGAATGCAGAGTCCACCGGATTGGGCGAGGCGCCGCCAGGGCTAGGTCGATTGGCGATGCCCGCACGGTAGCGCGGCAGTACAAGGGTCCCGACTTTTGCCGGGACGCCGCAGGCGCAGCCCTCGCGGCACGGCCCGGCGCTCGCGCGATGTTCGCGGCGCCGGGCCTCACACTTCCCTCGGACGAACGACGATCGATCAATGCCCGCTGTGGCGCTTGGCGATCTCGGGCGAGAGCGACCGGAACAGATCCGGGCGATCGTCGCCGCTCACCACCAGGCTGCCGAGGGCGCCCTTGTCCATCGCGCGGGAGATGCTGTGGTCGACGAGCAGGAAACGTCCCGGCACGTCGACCCTGAGCTCCACGATCGTCGCGCCGCCGGCCGGGATCAGCGTCGTCTGCACGTTGCGCTTGAGGTCGCCCCCGGTGGAGGCCTCCGGGTACACGCGATCGAAGATCTCACCGATGACGTGGAACGACGATACGAGGTTCGGCCCGCCGTTGCCCACGTAGAGCCGCACCGTCTCGCCCGTCTTCGCCCTCAGCGCGCCCTCGTCCAGCAGCGCGCCCATGCGGCCGTTGAAGAGCACGTACTCGGGGCGTTCGTCGCGCGCCTTGTCGGCGTCGAACGGCTGCAGCCCCGGCGTCATCGTGCGCCCCTTCGTGTAGAACTCGCCCTGCATGACGTAGTACTCGCGGTCCACGCGCGGCAGGCCGCCGGCCGGCTCCACCAGGACCATGCCGTACATCCCGTTGGCGATGTGGATGGGCACGTGGGGCGTCGCGCAGTGATAGACGTAGAGGCCCGGATTGATCGCCTTCCACTCGAACGCCCCCGCCTCGCCCGGCATCACCTGCGTGACGGCGGCGCCACCGCCGGGGCCGGTCACGGCGTGCAGGTCGATCGAGTGCGCGTTGTGTGCGGTGGTCTGGTTCCTGAGCCTGATCTGCACGGTGTCGCCCTCGCGCACGCGGAGCAACGGACCCGGCACCGTGCCGCCGAACGTCCAGAACGTGTATTCCACGCCGTTGGCCAGCGTGCCCTTCTGCTCCGTCGTCTCGAGCTCGACCACGACCTTGGCCGGCGCCGAGCGCTGGATCGCCGGAGGCACCCCGGGCGGCGCCAGCAGCACCGCCTTCACCTCGCCGCCCACCGGCTCGCCCCGCCGCTGCGCTGCCACCGTCCCGGCTAGGGCCAGGATCACGACTGTGGTCACCACGATCGCTCGCGTCATCGCTTGCCTCCTTGTGATCGCATTCTCATGCGAGGCCGCGACGTCGCGTTATGACCGGGCTCACATAGTGGGTGTGGGGGGCCATGTTCTGGCCCCCACTCAATCAATCGGTTGCCGAGCGCATCGTGTCCGCGTTGCCTTCTGCGAACTCACGTCCCCGCGGAAACGACCAGGAGCGGAATCGTCGTCGCGCCTCGTAGCCGACGCGCGACGCTTCGGGTACGCACCCGATCGAGGCCGCGACGCCGGTGGCTGGCTACCGCGATCAGGTCGGCACCGGCCGCCTCGGATTCCTCCACGATCTCGGTGGCGGCGTCGCCGATGCGCACCGCATCCTCGACCGGGAGATCGCCGAGGCCGGCGGCCACGCGCTTGAGATAGCCGCGGGCCTCGTTCTCCACGCGCGTCGTCTCCTGATCGACCCACACGACGACCCGATCGTCTTCGTCCCGGACCTCCTTGACCGGCGGTACAACGCGCAGCAGCCGGACGGTCGCGCCCCAGGTCCGGGCGAGATGGGCGACGACGGGCAACACTTCCTCGCTGCCGGGGTTGCCGTCGAGCGGGACGACGATCATCCGGTCGGCGCCCTGCCTGCGCGGGTGCGGCGGGGCCTCGCCCCGGCGCATCTGCTGCCGCTCCGGGGCCGGAGAGGCCAGGCACTCCTGCTTGCAGCCAGCGAGGGCGGGCCAGAGCGAGCAGCGGTCGATCTCCGGCCGCCGCCCGAACACCTCGCCGAGCGACGCGCGGGCCGCGCCGACCTGGATCTGGGCCACTGAGTCAGCGCTCGGGCAGGTCAGGCGCCAGGGACGACGCCATTGCCTGAAGGCGGCGATGGCGACCGGGACGGCAACGTAGGCGAGTGCCAGGGCCAGGAGTGCGGACAGAACCAGCCAGGGATTCATGACGGCCTCCAATCTCGCTGACCCACTATCGGCATACCGGCGACGATGCGGGTATGACGCAGGTCATAACAGCGGCTATTCCGGGGGCATGACGGCCATGCCGCCCGCCACCTGGATCGCGCCGTCGAGGTCGTCGACCCCGAGCACGATATGCCCCCGCGTCGTGACGTAGACCGAATCGATATTGATGCCGGCCCGCGACATCACGAGCGTGACATCACCGAGCATGCCCGGCTCGTCCAGGACCCTGACGACGAGCACCTCGCGCCGGCGGAACGAGATGTCGGCCGCCGCGAGCAGGCGCGCGGCTCGATCGGGGTCGTCCGCCACGACGTGCACGACGGCCTGCCCCTCGCGGCTCGTCCCCTGGATCGCCTCGATATTGACCCGGCCGTCGCCCAGCACGGTGCAGAGCTGGGCCAGGGCGCCGGGCCGGTCCTCGAGGACGATCGTGAACTCGGTGGTCATCGTGCGCCCCTTCGTGCCGCCCTCTCCCTCAGCGGGCCGTGAGGGCCGCGCCCAGGATCGCGTCGTACCGTTCTCCGAACTCGCCTGCAGTGTAGAGCGCTGATCGCTGCCCGACATCCCGCGGATGCCTCAATTTCAGGGTGCATTCGGAGGAGTCGCGGCCGCGACCGTACGGATGCCCCAGTCAGGTAGCGCGATCGCCTCATTGCCGGCGGTCGGGGCCGGGGTCTAGGCTGAACGACATGGCCTGCCGGGTCGCGTGTGGCATCCCGATGTCGGAGGCGCTCGCGAGCATTTACCACGAGCTGGCCGAGTGCGGGCGGTGGGACGAGTTCCGATGGCTGGCCCGGAGCCAGGGCGTGGCCGCCGACCGCGTCGCCGAGCTATGGGAAAGACTCCGCGCGCAGGGCGGACGGGCGCCGGGGTCGCCCGGGCACGCCGCCGCCGGGCCCCGCACGACCTCCTAGGAGTCCAGCTAGAAGAGCCGGTGCCGGGCGGCGAACGCGACCGCTTCCAGGCGGCTGTGGACGCCGAGCTTGCCGAGGATGTTCTGGACGTGGTTGCGCACGGTGGCCCCACTGAGGTGGAGGCGCTCGGCGGTCGCGCTGGTGTTGAGCCCGTCGGTCATGAGCCGCAGCACATCGAGCTCGCGCCGAGACAGCGCCGCGGGCTCGGCGCCGCCCGGGCTCGCGGCGGGCCGGGGCGACAGCCGTTCGTGGACGAGCGCCAGCAGCTCCTTGGTCGCCGTGACGTCGCGGAACAGGTGGATCGTGAGCGGCGCGCCGCGCTCACCCGTCGTGCGCAGGACGCTGACGTTGATCCACACCGGCCGGCCGGGCTTCGTCCGCGTGCGCATGTCGAAGCTCTGGATCGGCTCGTCCATGCGGACCAGCGACGCCACGTGGCAGCCCTGGTAGCAGAGGCGGTTGCCGTCGTCGTCGTACCCGGCGAAGACCTCGCAGCACGGACGCCCCAGGACGTCGCGCGCGGCGTAGCCCAGGACGCGCTCGGCGGATCGGTTCCACAGCAGGATGCGGCCATCGCCGCCGATGACGAACGCGCCGTCGCCGGCCCGCGCCAGAGCCTGATCCAGGCCGGTCGTCTCGGGGGCGGGCTCAGCGCGCCGGAGCACGGCGCTGATAGACCGGGCACTGTCGCCACTGGCGCGGCAGGCAGAACCGGCGCACGTCGTCCACCGGCGGCACCCGAACGCGGCCGTCGGGCAGGCGGCAGTAGATTGCGAGCCGACCGCCTCGGCCAGATGGCCGCTCGGGCTGGAGAAACGGGCACTCTCTGAGGACAGCGTTTCCGGTGTCACTCATGGCGTCCTCCGTTGACCGACGTGTGGCTGCGAGGTCGATGCCAAGCCGAGAGATACGTCCTGACGCGCGCTTGCGAGCGGGTAGAGGTCCGAGGAGCCGTGGCGCCAGCTCCCCAGTGGTTCATCGGCGCCTCACTGTCAGGCGATGCGCCATATGCCACGGGAGGATAAGAGGATTCTCATACGCCTTTCATCGGCCTCTCATGGGCGCTGGGTATCGTCCCGAGTCAGGGACGGCCTCGTGAAGGCCGCCCGACGGAGGTAGGGCATGAAGGGCACATCGTGGTTGACACGGTTGACCTGGCCGGCGCTCGCGCTGGCCGGAGTATTGTCGGTGGGGCTCGTGTACCCCTACGCCGGCTTCGGCCGCGAGGGACACGTCTGGACGGAGCGCGCGCCCGGCTCGGCCCCGATCGCGACCGCGCCGGCGCCGGCCTGGGTGGAGATCGCCCGCGCGGTGAAGCCGGCCGTGGTGAACGTCAGCACGCGGAGCATGCGCGAGAACAATGCGGCCGAGAACCTGCTGCCGGGGTTCCCCGGCCGCGAGCAGCCCGGCCGCAACCAGCGCCGGCCCGTGCGCGGTCTCGGCTCGGGCTTCGTCATCAACGCCGACGGCTACGTCCTCACCAACCACCACGTCGTCGACGGCGCCTCGGACATCCGGGTGAAGTTCGCCGATGGGCGCGAGATCCCCGGCAAGGTCGTCGGCGGCGACGCCAAGACCGACCTGGCCCTGCTCAAGGTCGAGGCCACCGGGCTACCGGTGATCCCACTCGGCAATTCCGCCAAGCTCGAGGTCGGCGAGCCGGTCATGGCCGTCGGCAATCCCTTCGGCCTGGAGCAGACGGTGACGACGGGCATCGTCAGCGCCATGAGCCGGGCGATCGGCGCCGGGCCGTACGATGACTTCATCCAGACCGACGCCTCGATCAACCCCGGCAACAGCGGCGGCCCGCTCATCAACGCCCGCGGTGAGGTGATCGGCGTCAACACGGCGATCGCGAGCGGCAACGGCGGCTCCGTCGGCATCGGGTTCGCGATCCCGACCAACCTGGTCAAGCCGGTCGTCGCCCAGCTCGCCGAGAGCGGTCACGTGACGCGCGCCTGGCTGGGCGTGTCCATCCAGCCCATCACGAAGGACCTGGCCACCAGCTTCGGCCTGCCCGACACCAATGGCGCGCTCGTCAGCGGTGTCACGGACGATTCCCCGGCCGCCCGCGTGGGCCTCAAGCAGGGTGACGTCATCACCAGGTACGACGGCCGTCTCGTCGCCCGCGTCTCCGACCTGCCCCGCGCCGTCGCGGAGACGCCCGTCGGCCGCGAGGTCCCGATCGAGGTGATGCGTGACGGCAAGCGGCTGGCGCTCACCGTGAAGGTGGCCAAGCTCGAGGAGCACGACCGACAGGCCTCGGCCGCCGAGCCGGCCGGCGCCAAGCTCGGTATCGCCGCCCGTTCCCTGACGCCCGAGCTGGCCCGCTCGCTCAACGTGCCCGACGGGCGCGGAGTGCTCGTGGAGCGCGTCGAGGACGGCAGCCGGGCCCAGACCGCCGGCATCGCCGCCGGCGACGTGATCGTGGAAGTGAACCGGGCGCCCGTGGCCAGCGTCGAGGCGCTGCGGGCGGCGCTCGACAGGCAGCCGGCCGGCAAGCCGGTGCTGGTGCTCGTGCACCGCGAAGGGCAGAGTCTCTACCTCACGGTCGGAGCCTGAGGACGCGGCCATGTGGGACGAGCGCTTCGCGGAGGTGTGTCGCCGCCATCCCGACCTCGTCGCGGTCTACGAGTCCTCGCGCGGTCGGCTGGGACTCTTGCTTCGCCAGACGCTGGTGCCGCTCGCGGCCGAGCAGCTCATGTGGCTCGGCGAGACACGGACGGTCGCGCGTGAGGTGATCCAGGACCTCCGGACCGCCGGCTTTCAGGGTGGCACCGTCGTCCTGCAATGGCTGCCCATCGAAGACGTCGCTCGGATCGTCACGCGCTGGGTCCGCCGCTGGGACGGCGACGGCGCGCGACGCTCGCAGCTGCTCGCGGTCGTCGACCGTCGGCTCGCCGATCAACGGTTCCTGGCGGCGCTCTCGCTACCGGGGCCGGGCGCGGTGCACGAGAGCACCGAGCCGGCGGTCGCGCCGGATACGGTCGTGTTGAATCGAGTCGGGTTCGACGAAGCCGGGCTGGATGCACTCAAAGCCTGGTACGAGACGATGGCGCCGTGCTGGCTCGCCATCCAACCAGCGCGACGCCGTCGTCTCGTTCTCCAAACCCACGTGTGGCTCGCCGACTTCGCCCTCGGCGACCCCGTCGACGGTCCGCGTCGGGCCGTGGCCGAGCTCGGACCCCAGGGCTCGCTGGCGCGCGCGCTGGAGCGGCTCGTGCCCAGGAGCGAGGCGGGGGCGTGGCGGCGCTGGATCACCTACGTCCGCGAGGACCTGGCGCGCGCGCTGGGCCGGCCGGCCGCGTTGCGCACCCAGGCCTGGGCCCGCTGGCTGTTCTTCATCCCGTACAGCGCCCCCATCCCGCGCCGGGTCCCCCGCCGCTCGCCCAGGCCCACCGCCTCGGCATGGACGGCGAAGCCCTGGAGGGAGAAGATCAAGGCTTAGGGGGGCCCGCATCTGCGAATCCTGGTCGTCGAGGACGAGCGCAAGGTCGCCAGCTTCATCCGGCAGGGCCTGGCCGAGGAGGGCCACACTGTCGAGGTCGCCAGCGATGGTGCGGCCGCGCTCGACCTGATCCTCGAAGGCGTGCCCTACGACCTCATCGTGCTCGACCTGATGCTGCCCCAGGTCGATGGCTTCGCGATCCTCAAGGCCGCCCGCCAGCGGCGCATCACCACCCCGGTCCTGGTCCTCACCGCGCGCGACAGCATCGCCGACAAGGTGCGTGGGCTCGATCTCGGGGCCGACGACTACCTCACCAAGCCGTTCGCCTTCGACGAGTTCCTGGCGCGCGTGCGCGCGCTCCTGCGCCGGGGCGCCGGCGCCGCCGGGCCGATCCTGCGTGTCGTCGATCTCACGCTCGATCCGGCCACGCGCGAGGTGAGGCGCGGAGCCCGGCGCATCGGCCTCACCGCGCGCGAGCACGCGCTGCTGGAGTACTTCTTGCGCAACATCGGCCGCGTGCTCACGCGGCCGATGCTCGCCGAGCACGTGTGGGGCCTGGACTTCGATCCCGAGAGCAACATCGTCGACGTCTACGTGGGCTACCTGCGGCGCAAGATCGACGGCCCCGGTGAGCCGCGGCTCTTGCACACCGTGCGGGGGGCCGGCTACGTGCTCCGGAGCGAGCCGCCGTGACCCGCCGCCCGCTGTCGGTCCACACGCGCCTCACGCTCTGGTACGCGGGCGCGCTGCTGGCGATCCTGGTCGTCATCAGCGGGCTGTCGTACTGGCTGCTGGCTCGCAACCTGGCCCAGGACGTCGACCGCTCCCTGATGACGCTGGCCCAGGTCGTGCGCGATGCCCCCCGCGGCGATGCCTTCGACGAGGCCGAGTGGTGGGTACGCGAGCTGCTCGATCCCGAGCACCAGCTCTTCCAGCTCCTCGGCCCCGACGGCCGGCTGCGGATGCGCTCGTGGCGCCTGCGCGACGACGTGCTGCCGCTGTCGGCGGCGGCCCGTCAAACCGTCGCCGCCGGCCTGCCCGCCTTCGAGACCGTGCTCCTGCACGGCCAACGTATCCGCGTCGTCGCGCTGCCGGTGCGCCGCAACGGGCGGCTGGCCGAGGTCATCCAGGTCGGCATGCCGCTGGCACCGACCGAGCACACGCTGCAGCGCTGGCTCGAGGCGCTGATGGTGCTGGTCCCGCTCGGCGTGGGGCTGGCCGCGGCCGGTGGTCGCGTGATGGCGCGGGCGGCGCTGCGTCCGGTCGACGAGATGTCGTCGTCGGCGCGGCGCATCGACGCCGAGGCGCTGGCGCGGCGGATCACCATCCGTGGCACCGGCGACGAGCTGGATCGTCTGGCCGAGACGCTCAACGGCATGCTGGCCCGCCTGGAGAACACCTTCGGCCAGATGCGTCGCTTCTCCGCCGACGCCGCCCACGAGCTGCGCACGCCGCTCACCGCGCTCAAGGGCACGCTCGAGGTCGCGCTGCGCGCCGACCGCTCGGGCGCGGAGTATCGCGCCGCGCTCGCCTCCGCGCTGGAGGAGGTCGACCGCCTGGTGCGGCTCGCCGAGGACCTCCTGCTGCTCTCGCGCTCCACCGCCGGTCCCGACTCGCCCCGAGCCCGCGTGCAGCTGGAGAACGTCGTGCTCGACGTGGCCGAGGTCGGCACCCGGCTGGCCAAGGATCGCGGCGTCACGGTGCGGGTGGGGCCGCTGGTGCCGCTGGCGGTGCTGGGCGACGCCGGCGCGCTGCGCCGGGCGCTGCTCAACCTCGTCGAGAACGGCGTGAAGTACACGCCGCCCGGCGGGCGCGTCGAGCTGTCCGTCACCGCGGTCGACGGCGAGGCCGAGCTGGCGGTCGAGGACACCGGGTCCGGCATCGAACCCGCCGACGTCGCCCGGATCTTCGAGCCGTTCGTGCGGCTGGACACCGCCCGCTCGCGCGAGAGCGGCGGCAGCGGGCTCGGCCTCGCCATCGCGCGCTCGATCGTCGTCGCTCACCGCGGCACCCTTGCCGTCGAGCGGCCGGCCGCGGGCGGCTCACGCTTCACGATCCGCCTGCCCCTGGCATAGGGCGTGGGTAGAATGCGTTCGTGACGTTCGTCCGCGTGCTGCTGCTCGTGTTGATCGCGGTGGCGCCGGTCGCCGCCGCGGCCCCGCCGACTCCGCCCGCGCCGTGGCTGCTCGATCAGGTGAAGACGCTCGCCGCTCCTGAGCTGGAGGGCCGGGCCTCCGGCACTCCGGGCGCCGAGCGGGCGGCGCATCATATCGCGGCCGAGCTCCAGCGCCTCGGCCTGCGGCCGGGCGGTGACGACGGCACCTGGCTGCAGACGTTCGCGATCCCGACCGGCATGCGCCTGGGCGACGTCAACACACTGAGCCTCGTCGCTCCAACGCCGCGCACCCTGGCGCTGAGCCACGACTTCGTGCCGCTGCCGGTCTCGGCCGCGGGGCGGCAAGACGCCGGGCTGGTGTTCGCGGGGTACGGGATCACCGCGCCCGATCTCGCCTGGGACGATTACGCGGGTCTCGACGTGCGCGGCCGCATCGTCCTCGTGCTCGAGCACGAACCTCGCCGGGCGGATCCGGCTGGCCCGTTCCGGCGCCCGGACGCGTATTACTACGGCCAGCGCAGCCACAAGATCATCAACGCGCGTGAGCACGGTGCCGCCGGTGTCCTGCTGGTCGTCGGCGCGGCGTTGCCCGCCCTCGCCGGTCATGCGCAGTCCGCGGGCATCCTGGCCGCCGCCGTCACGCCGGCCGTGGCCGACACGCTGCTGACGCCGGCCGGCGTGAGCCTCGTCGCCGCCACCGCCGCGATCGACACCGGGCCGGCGCCGAAGTCGTTCGCCGTTCCGGGCTCGCGCGTCGCGCTGCAGGTGAGCCTCGTGCGCGAGCGTGGCCGCACGGCCAACGTCGTCGGCATCCTGCCCGGCCGTGACGCGCGCCTGCGCGACGAGGCGGTGGTGATCGGCGCCCACTACGATCACCTGGGCCGCGGTGGCGAGGGCTCGCTGGCGCCGGACGCGGCGGGCACCATCCATCCCGGCGCCGACGACAACGCCTCCGGCGTTGCCGCGCTGCTGGGCATGGCGCGCGCCTTCGCCGAGGCCGGCGGCGCCCCGCGCACGCTCGTGTTCGTCGCCTTCGCCGGTGAGGAGATGGGCCTGCTGGGCTCCACGCACTACGTGCGCCGCCCCGCCCATCCGCTCGCGCGCACGGCGCTGATGCTCAACCTCGACATGGTCGGGCGCCTGCGGCAGCGCACGCTCTACGTCGGCGGCGTCGACAGCGCCACCGGGCTGCGCGATCTGGTCACCGCCCAGGCCGGCGGGCTCACGCTGAGCCTGCGCGGCGATCCGTTCGGTCCGTCGGATCACGCGGCGTTTTACGCGACCGGCCGGCCCGTTCTCTTTCTCTTCACCGGCGCCCACGCCGACTATCACCGGCCCAGCGACACCTGGGACCGGATCGACGCGGCCGGGCTGGCAGAGGTGACGGGCTTCGCCATGCGCGTCGTGGACGTTGTCGCCGGGGTGACGCCGCCGCCCGCGTACGCGCGTGTCGCCGCGCCGCCCGGGTCGTCGGGGCGCGCCGGTGGGTACGGCCCGTTCTTCGGGGTCGTGCCCGAGTTCGGCGAGAGCGAGCGCCCCGGCATGCGCGTGGGCGGTGTGCGGGCGGGCAGCCCGGCCGAGAAGGCCGGCGTGCGCCAGGGCGACGTCATCGTCGCCTTCGGCGGCCTGACGGTGCGCACGCTGGAGGACTTCACGTTCGCGCTCCGTGGCCGCCGGGCCGGCGACCGCGTGGAGGTCACCGTCGTGCGTGACGGCGCCGAGAGTCGGCTGCAGGCCGTGCTCGAGGAGCGGAAGTGATGCCGGGGCTCCGCCGGCGCGACGTGCTGCGCCTGGGCGTCGCGGCGGCCGCGGCCACGCTGGCCCCCGGCCGGGCGGCGGCGACTCCGGCGCCGCTCGACGCGCGCGAGAAGCGGCTCGGCAACCTGAGCCGGCTCACGTCGGGTGGTCAGAACGCTGAGGCGTACTGGGACGCGAGCGGCTCCCGGCTGATCTTCCAGTCCACGCGGGCGCCGCACGCCTGCGACCAGATGTTCACGATGCGCGCCGACGGCAGCGAGCAGCGGTTGCTGTCCAGCGGCGCCGGCCGCACGACCTGTGGCTTCTTCTTCCCCGACGGGCGCCGGGTCATCTACGCCTCCACGCACCTGGGGGGTGCGGCCTGTCCGCAACCGCCCGATCGTAGCCAGGGCTACGTGTGGCCGCTCTACTCGAGCTGGGACATCTTTGCGGCCGACGCCGACGGCGGCAATCTCACGCGCCTGACCCAGAACGACACCTACGACGCCGAGTGCGCGATCTCCCCCGACGGGCGCCGGATCGTGTTCACCTCGCTGCGCGAGGGCGATCTCGACCTCTATCTTATGGACGCCGACGGCGGCCGCGTGCGCCGGTTGACCGACGAGCCCGGCTACGACGGTGGACCGTTCTTCTCGTGGGACGGGCGCTTCATCGTCTTCCGCGCCTCGCGGCCCCAGGGGCGCGAG
>Ga0134124_10002416_pt1 | contig 15101 bp, 18 predicted proteins | sample KB304_FD_96880 | JGI IMG/M metagenome (GOLD analysis project Ga0134124, IMG submission 96880) | Terrestrial soil microbial communities without Nitrogen fertilizer from Kellogg Biological Station, Michigan, USA - KB3-0-4 | ecosystem: Environmental > Terrestrial > Soil > Unclassified ... | reverse complement strand
CCGGACGCTGCTGGGATCTGGCTACACAATGTCGCGACCGGTCGCATTCCGTTGGGGGTGCGGCACGACAAGTCGACAAAAAAGCGAAAACCCCGGCTTCGAGTGCCAGAGTTTTCGTCTCTATCTGTCGGGGCGGGCAAATTCGACGGCTGCCATCACAGAGGGTGTCTGCTCATGCGCGATCGATACGAAAACCGCGGTTTTCGGGTTCGGCCTGCCCGACGGAAGGAGGCGGAAGGTGACGCCGGATCACGGGGTGTTGGGTAACTGGGGGAAACGGGGTCGGACGCTGCTGTGCCCGACGGAAGCCGCGCGGACGAAATTCGCTCGCTGCGCTTGACGCGCAAGCGTGGGCAGCGCCGAGCCTCGATTGGGTTTGGGTCACGCGTTCGTCCAGGGGCGGCATTGGGAAAAATCCACGTATCGCGGTCGCGCGGGCTGCCGCCTGACGGAAGCTCGAGCCGGGCGCAGCGTAGCCTGGTGACCGCTGAGCTGTCGCGCGCACGAGGGAAATTCATCGAACCGCTTCGCGTGCAATTAAAGAAATGACTAGCGTTTCGCGCTCACCGTTGAGATAGCTGTGACGGGGCATGCGACGTGAAGTGCTCTGGCTCGTGCTCTTGTCCTTGGGGTGCAGCGCCAGCAGCGAGACCCCCAGCGCGGCCAGCCTGTGGTGTGACGCGACATGTTCTGCGGCCCATCGCTGTGACGGAGCGACAGAGGTGAATTCCTGCAGCTCTAGTTGCCAGAGCCAGCGGCCGCAGCTCGCCGACATCAGTGTCGAAGGGGCACAGCCTCTCGCAGCGTGTCTCGAGGTCATGAAGTGCTCGGACCTCCTCGGCAATGAAGAGCACTGGGCGGCAGCCTACGAAGGGTGCTGGGATCACGCGAAGTCGACGGCAGAAATCACGCCGAGCGTGCGGGAGTTTTGCAAAGCTTACACGCTGGCCGTGTTCGACTGCCGTTACTGGTATTCGACGGAAGCTTGCGAGCGAGATTTCGGCATGTGGAGTGAGAGCGTGCGCGATCGCGTGGCGGCCTGCACCACCAAACCCTCGTGCAGCCTGACCCAAGGATGTGTTTCCGCGATCTTCGAGAGTCAATGAGACAGCTGTGCTTTCCCTTGGTTGCGCTGGCACTGGGCTGCAGTGCCAGTGACGGAGACGACGCTCGCCTCGGCCCGACGCTGCTTCACCCTGCTCCGGGCTGCGAGTCGAGCGATCCAGCGCGCTGCGACGTGAGGCTTCCAGAGTGTCAGCAACGCCTACTCGGCATGGCGGCCTGCCTACGCGGCGAGAGCGCGCTGGACCTGCCGCCGATCCAAGTGCTGAGCGAGGCCGACTACGCGAGCTTCCTCACTCAGGAGATGGCTCCGCAAATGAAGGACCCGAACCTCGAGCACGTCGAGGTCGGGCTCAATTTGTTGGGTTTGGTCGAGCGCGGCGCGCTTTCTGCCCAGGCGCGGGCTGAAGATTACGCCAAATTCGTCGGCGGCGTGTATCGCAACGACACGAAGGACGTGCTCATCATCGACCATGGTGGCTCCTTCGATGCTGAAGCGATGAGCCCACTGCTCGTGCATGAATTCGTGCACGCGCTTCAGGACCGGGACCTCGACCTCAGCGCGTTCAGGGCGCAGGCCAGCTCGATCGACGAAAGCTGGGCTTATTCAGCGCTGATCGAAGGGGAAGCGAGGCTGCACGAAGAGCGCTATGCGGCTGCGATGCTCGGCCTCGACTCCGACAAGGTCGATTGGAGCGCGCATTTTCAAAATGCGCTGGTGGACGATCAGCAACGCTTGCTCGCCGAGGCGTCTCCCTACCTGGCGAGCTACAAGTATTTCCCCTACGAATGGGGAGGTCGGTACATGTATTTCACCTGGCGCACAGGCGGAATGGAAGCGGTCCTCGGTCGGTTCGCGCAACCGCCCACGATGACGCACACCCTTCTGGCGAGCACGATGGACGCCGTTGATTCCCACTTCACGGCGAGTGAGGTCAAGCTCGCGGCTCCGCCCGCCGAGTGGACGGAGCTCACGCGCATGACACTGGGCGCTTGGGGCATGCACTTGGCGTTCGAGAAGACCCTCGGTCTCGATGCCTCGCGAGCCATGGCGCTGGCTTGGCGGGGAGATACGCTCGGCATCTATGCGTCGAGCGAGACCCCGGCTCACAGCGCGGTTGTCTGGCGCTTGGAGCTCGCGGACGAAGTCACGGCAATCCAGGCCAAGGCCGCTGCAGAGCGGCTCGTCGGCGTCGCGAACGTCCGCCAGGAAGGCCAGCAGGTCATCATCGCCAAGACGGACGGCAGCTTGCCTGTCGATTGGGCATTCCAGTTCGACTGACTCTTTGGGCCTCGATTCATTGCCTGTTGGGCCCGATTGCTTCGAGGTAAAGAGCGGTAGGAGCAGGCAAGACAAACGAGAAACCCCGCCTTTCGGGTTTCAAGAGCTCAGATCGATTTCGTTGGCGCGCTGCATGAAGCTCGCCCGATCTCAGCCGGCTCTCTCACAACCCTGGCGCGTAACCCTTGCAGGAGTATTCGTCGTCCCAGAGGGGATCGATGCACTTGTTGTCGGGCCCGCACTGAAGCTCGTGGCTGCAACCGTAGCCGCACGCTTTGCCGACCTTGCTCAGTGGCTTGCAGGTGGCATCGCAGTACGCCTCCGAGCCGCACTCTTGACTCCCGGAAGACGAACAGCTGCTCCCGAGTGGGGTGATGGCGCGGCAGATCGCGCCCGATGAGAAGTATTCGCAGTAGAGGCCGTCGTCCTCGAAGCAGAGTGCATTGGTCTCGCCAACCCCGCAGGTCGTCGACGAACAACCCGAGCCCGTGTAGCAGGTGGCGAGGCACTTTTCGCCGGCTTTGGCGTGCGGAACTGGCGTGCACACACCCATCGGATTGACGTTGCAATCGCCGGTGATGAGGCAGGTCATCTCACCTTGCGAGCGATCGCAGTCGTAGCCTTGGCTGCACGGGCCACCGACCGCGCTCTTGCCGACGAACAAGTCGCCACAGGCAGCCAAGACCGCGTTCACGTTGCATCGGTCGGCCCCGCTGTACGCAGCGCGACACTTTGCGAGCACGGTGGCATCGAGGCTGACGCGCCCGGCCGCGAGCGAAGCGTAGTTCGGCGATTCTGCGATGTAGTTTACTTCGCATGTGGGGAGGTCCACCGGCTTGCTGCTCGGCGAGCAGCAGGTCGAGAGCGCGCTGCAATAGGCCTCCAGAGTAGGCTTGATCGAGTCGACCGTCGTCAGGGTGCCGCCATGTCCGACCGCGCCGCCCATCCCCGCGTGGCCCCCGGAATTGCCCGCTGTACCACCGCTCTCCGTGCTCCCGGCGTGCGCTCCACCGCTGCCCGCTTCGGTGCCGCCATGGCCGCCAGCCATCGAGCCACCGTTGCCGCCGCCGCCCGCCACGGCCTGCCCAGCTGTTTCGCCCAACCCAGCCCCGGAGCTCGAGGTATTGTTTCGCCCCCCCTGCGAGTCGCCCGATTCGGGCTGCGACGTCGCGCCGCAGCCCGCGACGATGGCAGGCACGACCCACACCCAGACCCACCGATTCCACCCAAGCATGCCGGCAACCGTAGCATAGGATTGCTACTCGAGCTGTTTCGCCGTCAGCGCCCGAGCTGCTTCGGCGTAGGCGCCCCCCGACAACGCCCTACCTCTAGATGCCGAATGCCTTTTTCCAGTTTTCGGTCGTCATGCTGCGGCGGTAGTCGGCGAGTTGTTGGGGATCGAGCACTTCGACGAGGTAGGCGTTCTCCACCCAGACCTCGACCAAGTCGAACATGCCCCCGCGATTGCAGATGCGGGCGTGCCAACCGGCAGCTTGGGCCATGGCGACGATGTCGGCTGCGCTGCGCTCCACGCCCATGGCAAAATGACTCTCGCAGGCGCGATCCTCGAAGCGACCCTCGCGCGAGACCCAGATCTGCTCGGTGGGACCCTCGACCATCACTTTGCCCCGCGGCGTGACTACGATTTGAAAGTCGTTTTGGCGAGACCAGCAATTCCAGGCGCTGGGTCCTCCGGGTGGGAATCGCAGGGCGCCTCCGCCCAGCATTTTCGCCAAGACGCGGGCGACGTGCTGGCAGTCGTCGGCCGGCATCGACACGTGCGCGATCATGGCTGCACCGCCCCGGTAGCTGCAGCCGTTTGGCTCAGCGCAGCTCGAAGCACTTGGTCCAAGCCCGTGGCGCCGCGCTCCCGGCGATCACCCGCGTCGACGATTTGCGCGCTATCCAGGCACTCGATGGTCTCGACCATCGCGCGCGCGGCCTCGGGCGTCATCCATCGCCGGAACGTCTGCTCTTGGGCGTCACGGGGCACGTCGACGATCGAGAGCGGACGGCCGATCGCTTCAGCGATCAGCGCGCTCATCTGCTCGGCCGAGTAGGCGGGGCCGACCAGATCCACGACCTCGCGCCGCGCCCGCGGTGGCTCCAGTAGCGCGGCCGCCGCTATTTTTCCGACGTCGCATGCGGCGACGGTCGTGAGCGGGCGGTCGCGTGTCGCAAAGAAGTTGGGATAGACACCGTCCTCCTGCGCGGGCGGCAGCGCCATCAGCGCGTTGTCCTGAAAGTAGCTCGCGCGCAAAATGGTGACGGCCGCGTTGGTGTCGCTCAGCAAGCGTTCGAAGTATGCCAAGTCCGCGCCAAACCCGTTACCGCCCTCGCCCAATGCCGCGGCTGCCGACGACACCAGGACGACGCGCCCCACACCTTCGCGCCGGATAGCTCGAGTCATGGCTTCGGCCATCGCACGCCGCGAGGCGTGAAAGGCTTCCGCGCGGAAATCGTCCGGCAAAACGGCGTACAGCGCCTGCGCGCCCTTCACCGCGCGTCCCAGCTCGACGTCGTCGGACAGGCGCGCCCGCGCCACTTCCAATCCGTGCGCCTGAGCGGTGGCGCTGCGCATCACCAGTCGCACTTTGCTGACGTGCCTGATGACCTCGACGACGGCGCGACCCGTTTTTCCAGATGCTCCAAAAACTACGATCATTGTCTTCACTCCTCTCGCCCCGAACATGCAGGCGGCGCGCGGCTTCGGGCACTCCGGCAGCGCGCCCAAGGTTGTGCAAAGATGCACAACCGACTAAACGGCAAGGAATGGCCCAAGAACCTGCGGATTTGGACTGGGAAGCACTGCGCTATTTCGCGACCGCGGCCCGAACCAAGAGCCTCTCCGGCGCCGCCCGCGCGCTCGGTGTGGAGCACACGACGGTGGGGCGCAGACTCACGAGCCTGGAAAGGTCATTGGGCGCCGCGCTCGTGGAGCGTGGGCCGGCGGGGCTTTTGCTGACTCGCCTCGGCCGGCGGGTGTTTCGCTCGGCCCAGGAAATGGAGCGCATCGCCGCCACGATCGCCGGGCTGGCCAACGCAGAGCGCACGCGGGTGCGCGTCGTCGTGCCGACCGGCTTTACGGCCTTGCTCACGCCGCACTTGCAGGACCTGAGCCGAAAGGAGCCCACTCTTTCGCTCGAGATCGTGAGCAGCGCGCGCCGCGCGGACTTGCGTAAAGGCGAGGCGGACTTGGCCCTTCGCGTCGGCCCGATCGATGATGAAGGATTGGTGGCGCGCAAGCTCGGCGACGTCGGCTCGGCGCTGTACGGCTCTCGCAGCTACCTGTCGCGCCGCCCCAAGGTGGACCCGGATGATCTGAGCGGGCACGCCGTGATCGGCTTTCATCGCAGCTTGGCGGAGATGCCAGCCGCACGTTGGCTGGCGGAGCGCTGTGCGGGGGCCACCATCGTGCTGCGCAGCCGCGAGGCCGTCGATTTACTGACCGCCGTGAAGAGCGGCGGCGGGCTCGCGGTGTTGCCTTGCTTTTTGGGCGACGGAGAGCCAACGCTCGTGCGCCTGACCCCGCAGCCAATCGCGACGCGCCGGCTGTCGTTGGTCTATCGGCGAGACGGGCGGCTCTCGCCCGAGCTGCGCGTAGTCGTGTCACTGATCGTGGAGTCGCTGCGCGCGCACGCCAAGCAGCTGAGCGGGAGTTAGGCGGCGGCGTCGCGGACGCCGCGGCCTGTTGCCGCGGCGTACTCGCGTCGGTTATGCGTGACCTTTGTGCCACGCCGAGACTGGCACGAACGTCGGCATGTTCCGGGCTGCGCACCAGGAGATGAATCAGCCGCAGAGACTTCGGCACTGCCCGTCGATGCAGCTCTGGCCGTTGCATTGGTCGCTGTCGGTGCACACCGGCAAACAGGTGTGATCTACGACCAGGCATTCGTCGGCGGGGCCGCAGGCTGCACACTGCGTGGCTGGAGCGCCGTTGGGTGGGCACTCGCTCGGGCAATTGATTTCGGTGCAGCGGGTGAGGCGGCCGTCGTCACATGAACAGACATTGCAACTATGGGCGTCGGGAACGTACGTGGAGCCGTCGGAGTAGATGCGGCCGCGTACTTTGCACGCGGCTCCCCTGTCGACGGTCGGATAACAGGGCCCGTCTTCGACGCTCTGCCAACGACCGCCTAGGCAGATCAAGGCAAGGGCGTGTGGTCGGTTCCCATCCTGGACGGTCACACAGGTCTCACCCGAGCTGCACGGACATCCCTGCGCATCAGGATCCAGAGCGAGCTCCGGGTTGTTGATCGGGTCGAAACACTCTTGGCCCCCGCCGTCCCCACCTCCCGAAGTTGGGGCACCTGCAGAGGTTGGAGCGCCCGCCGAGTTGGGCCCGCCTGCAGAATTGGGCGCGCCGCCGAAGGTGCTTCCGCCCTCGCCAGCTTCATTGCCGAGTGAGACGTAGTTGCCGCCGCAACCACCTTTGGCGCCAAGCAGCAGTGGGACTGCGAGGCAGAAGAGCCAGTTGACTTTGAAGAGGTTGGTTCGAAGAAAGCTGTGTTTCAATGAAGATTTGCGCATCACGCGACTCCTGATTGGGTTGCTCGGTGCTGCATTGCCATGGCCGGCACTCGTAGGTTCCGTGACGACTCGCGGGATATTTCAACGCGCGCAGGCGGCGCGGATTCGTTGCATCAATGGGGAGGCCGGATAGAGGGCGCTAAAACGGTCGGAGAGGGCGCGTCCCTGCTCGAGGCTGCCCGCTGCGCACAAGGCGAGGACTTGGGCCGCCAATCGCTCGGCACCAAGAGCGCCGGCGCCGAATTGGGTATCCATCTGCGCCAGTAGGGCCAAGGCACGGTCGGCGTGTCCGTCGCGCAAGGCACGCTGAACTTCGGCAAGGCCTCGCGCTTCGTCCACGATGCTCGGTGAGTTTGGCGGCTCTTGGCGACCGCTCGACGTTGGAATCGGAGGTTGTGCCACGGCGCGCGCGCGCGGAGTCGGAGCGGCAGGGTGATGCTCAGCGGGTGATTCGGATGGATCGTCTCGATACACGGCGCTCGGCGGAAGTCTGGCGGAGGGCGGCTTGACTGCGGGGATTGCGATGGGTTTCGGTCTCACGCTGGCTGCCGGTTGCGGAGAGAGCTCGCTCGTTACGGCCCAGGACGTGAGCCCGCCGATAGCGGCGCCACCGACGAGCCAGGCGACCACGACTGAGGCGAGCGATGCCTTGCCTACGACGCTGGCCGTGGCGCCGAGCTGGACGGCGGCCGTGGACGTGGTGCCGGTGAGCGCCGATCCGACCTTGGAGGTGGCGATTGTGCCGAGAGCCGCGGCGAGGCCGAGCTGTTTCGCGAGACCGCGCTGGACTGCGCCCAAGTCTTCGTCGTTGGGATCTTCGCCGCGCCGAGCGGATTTGCAGAGTCTCTCGAGATCGTCGAGTTGAGTCATGGGAAGCTCGGTGAGAGAGGTCTTCGTAACTTCAACGCTGCGCGAAGCTCTCGTCGCGCCGCGCGTACCCTGGAATAGACGGTGTTGAGGTTGACGCCGAGCGCCTCGGCGATCTCCGGCGCGGTCATTTGCTCGAGATCCGAGAGCACGAACGCTTCGCGCTTCTCGAGATCGAGCTCGTCCAACAGCTCCAAGAGAAGTCGCAGGTCCTGGTTCTGAGCCGCGCCCCGATCGGGAGGTTGCGCTCGCGGATCCGCGATCTCTTCTGGGGGGTCGACCGGAGTCGGGTCTTTTCGGCGGCGCCGCCGCGCGTGCTCGCGAGCGACGCGAGTCAGGATTGAATACAGCCACGATCGGACCTTCTCGCGCGCTTCGTATTCGCCGAGCCGCCTGTACACCACGACGAACACGTCCTGTGCGGCATCACGCAGCGACGCCTCGGGAACGCCCAGGCGGCGAAGGTTGCGCCAAACGAACGCAAAGTGCTCCGTGTACAGCGCCGCAAACGACGGCCTCGAAGCCGGCGCGGCCGGTTGGGCTTCCATAGCTTCAGCAGGTGTTGATGACGGCAACGAGGCGGCCATGGCCGGGAGGGGCGAGTTCCGTGATCAAAAAAAGGCGAGACCGAGCGAGAGCCGTCCCGAGGCACTTTCTGGCCTATGCAGGACGCCGACGCCGTCGATGCCAAACTCCGGCCTCAGCAGCGGGATGGCGATCCCCAGCGCTCCTTCGAACGCCAGGTGCGCCGTCACGGGCAGCTGTAGGGTGACGCGCATCGAGGGGGCCAGCCAGAGCGCGTGCCCGGTTGCCGGTATGTCCGCGCCAAACCCGACGCCGATCAGTTGTCCCACCTCCAGCCCTAAACAGCCGAACAGGGTGACTTGGTTTCCAGGAGCCCAGCAGCCTGTCGCGGCGCCACCGAGGAAGTACAGGTCGCCGCCTTGGCTAGAATTCGACTCTACCGTGGCGGTTCGAGGGAAGAGCCCGAGAGCCCCGAGTTCGGCGAACCATCGCGCCCTTCCGATGCGGGCCCCCGCCAACGCTCCGAGGCTCGGGCCTGGCAACATGCCAAGCTCGCCCATCCCATGGACGAAGCTCGCGAAGCGCCAAGCGTTCGCGCGCTCGGGAGCCGCTCGCGGATCCGGATGGCGTACCACCGAAGGTCCTTCCCGCTGTGGGTTCGCTTTCGGCGCTGGAGTTTGCGCGGGCGGAGTGACGGCGCTGGGTTCCGCCACTGCCGGCGCTGCGTTCTCGGCGAGCGGGCTACTCGGGGTTCGAGCATTGGGATCGATCGCCAGCGCAAGAATGACGACGACGGCTTCGGTGACCCCGCGGCACGAGTCCGCGCTCACCGTCCGACTGCCCCCGCTGAACCGCATCTCCGCCGCGTAGCCGTCAGGGCTCGTCGTGATCACCACGCTGGCTTCGAACTCGGTTGCGGAGTCCCTCACCAGGCGATTGACGGCGCTGGTTACTTCGCTCGCCGACGGGCAGCTTTCCGGAGCTTGCCATTCGAGCGCGAGTCGCGCATGGGATGCCGGCTCGGCGGCGGCAGCAAGTAACGAAAGGAAGGGCAGGAGGCTTGAATGCATGGCGGGACGGGAGCGAGGCTCCAGCGTGAATCGACGAGGCCCTCAGCGTCGAGCAGAATTGTCTTGCTCGCGCCCTTCACGGGACTTTGCTCCCATCTCGATGACCCAAACCTTCGACTCCAGAAAGCACAGGGCTGCCTGAGCACTTCCCACCCAGCCACTACCTGCGTGCCGACTCCCAGGGCGGCGCAGCTCGAGTTCTCGGAGCTGAGCACAATCCGCGAGCTTGGCATCGCGAGGAAGGTTATGCCGAGCGGCGAGAACGCAAAGCTCAATTTCAAAACCGCCAGATCTGGCCCGGGCTCAAGAGCGCGGCTACACGACATGCCCAGCATGTCCATTGGTGCGCAGCGTCCCAGTCACCCAGGTGGCGAGGAAGATGAGCGCGAGCGGCAGCCACGAGCCGATGAAGCTCTGAAACATGGAGAGGCTGCGTTGAACGAAAGACGCATTCGCGCCATCGGGTTTCCGAAATTCGACGACGACAGTTTTCGCGTCGATCATCGACTACACATTTGGCCCACGTGTGGTTTTCCGCGGACTTCTTCTTCGATCCGTGGGTCGGCGGCGACGTTGTGCTGAACCCGCAAACCGTATCGCTCGACGCATTCGACCACGACCCGTTTCCCGTGCAGGGAGAAGTGTCGGTCAAGTTCGGATGGTTTACCCCCATTTAACCGCCGCATTGCGCACCGCACGGGCTTTATCCTGGACGTCTTGAAGACATCGCTTCATCGGCACACGAAAAGCGAAAACCCCCGCTTCGGGTGCCAGGGTTTTCAGTCTGTCTCTGGTCTATTATCGTCGAGGCGGGCAGATTCGACGGTCGCCAACACAGAGGGCGCCTGCTCATGCGCGATTGACACGAAAATCGCGGTTTTCGAGTCGGCCTCCCCGACGGAAGGAGACGCTAGGTGACCCGCAGTGACACTGGGTTGGGTAACTGGGGGGAAACGGGTTCGGAGGCTGCTATGCTTGCCGGGTGAGCCAGCCGCTACCCCTCGATGAGGCGATCCAGGCCCTGAAGCGAGACCCGACGCACCCAGTGCGCGTCAGGGTTGATGAAGAGCTGACGGTCGAGGTGCGCGCAGTGGAACCTACGGCCGTGCCGAAGCGATCAGCAGCGGATGCATTTCGCGAGCTCGGTCGCTGGGAAGGGGAGACTGGCGCGGAGATGGATGCCCTGTTCGCCGACGTCCGGCAACGCTCGAACCGCCAGGTTCCTGATCTGCCGTGAAGTTTGTCCTCGACACCAACATCGTCACACGCCTGCTGAAAGGCGACGAACGCGTGCTCAGCCACCTCGCCGACGTCGAGCCGAGCGACGTCGGCATCCCCCTGCTTGTGCTTGCCGAGTTGCTTTTCGGCGCCGAGAAGTCGGTTCGCAAAGAGCAAAACGGCGCGCGCATCAAGCAGATGGCCGAAACCTTTCCAATGCTCCCGCTGGGCCTCGCCGTTGTTCGCCGATACGCGGCTGAGCGTGCACAGCTCGAACGAAGTGGTCGGAAGAAGAGCGACTTTGATCTGATGATCGCGTGTACCGCTATCGAGCACAATGCCACGTTGGTGACCCACGACGCTGCGTTGAAGGACGGCGCGATAGGTGGACTCGTCGTCGAGGACTGGCTCGATTCGGCTCCCTGATGTTCGTTTGATCTTTCCAGGGGATAAGGAGACCAAACGGGGTGGCGGTCCGCCCGAGCCGAACACGTGAACTTGCCGGCTGTCACGGATGATGAGAGGATTTCGGAAATCGTCCGGATTGCACTAACCATCGGTTAACGTAAGGTTTTTTATGCGCAGTCGTTCGTCCGCGACGGTTCGGCATTTTCGGGACGGGCCGCGCTGGACCGAACGGATACCGGAATGACACGGATCTAGAGAGAGCCACCGCACGCGAGAGACCACGCTGAAGAACGTGGCGCATTCCGTTCGCGAGCGGCTGATCAAATCAGTGGGGACTATGCATCCACCGGCTCAAGGCCACGTACAGCTTGCAGCGCGACCGGCATCGACTAGACCCGCGAGATGCCAGTTGTGCGCGGAAAGATCTGCATGCTGCTTGCGATCGTGACTGGCCTGTCTTGCCGAGGAAACAAATTCACCCATAGCGAAGGCAAGGTCGCTGGTACAACAGAGCAATACGCCGGTGCGCCCCCGGTGACGACAAGTGCAAGGGCACCGAATGTGCAATCGACGAATCGTGCGGACATCGTGCAAGTAGAGGAATTGACAACCTTGGTGCGTGACCTACAGAAGGCGGTCGCGCGCGCGGACCGAGAACGCTTCGCACGTATTCTGACCTATCCGTTGCTCATTAAGACGGCTTCGTACTGCAATGTCAGAATTTCGGGGCCAGAGGAACTTGTCAGGTATTTCGATTTCATTGTGAGTGACGCTACAAGGCAGGCGATTCTGGATTTCCAGCCACCGACCGAAATCGACTATCGTGGGTATCCCCTTGGAAACATTGTGTTTAACTGGGACGGTAACACATTCAAAGTGTCATGGTTCCGCACGAACATCTGGCGCCTTCCCATGAGCAGTTGCTTTGGGGAACCAGACAGGCCCCCGCCTCCGTGGCTAGACGGTAAGTGGCGAATCGCTTCGGTGGTGCGGCTTGGCTTCCTCCCCAAAGTCGACGCGGCTATCGAGATCAATCTCGTCGACCGGCGCGCACACATCACCATCGAAGGCAAAGCAGACGAATGTCGGGTTGAGCGATTTGCGGCGCGCACGGCTAGCAGTGATGACGCGTTCACCGCATCCCATTGGGGACTCACCGCCGGCGCGAAGGAAGACGAAATTTTGGATCTCGATTGCGGTTCGAGTCGACAGCTCTACCGGATTGAGGTGCTAAAGCCCGGCGTTCTCGGCTTGTTCCGTGGCGAATATACTATCGTGTTTAGGCGAGAAAGGCCTGTCGTCGCCATCGTACACTCTCGCGGACGGGGACAGACTTGCGGGACGCCGTTCTGGGCGTGCGATGCAGGACTCACCTGCGAGGCCACCCTTGAAACTCTCGATACACCCACGTGCAACTTAATCGCGCCCGAACCATGAATGGATGTCTACAACCGGAGATCACTTGAAGTGATAGCCGCAATGGATGAACCACGAGGTCGAACGACTGCCGGTCGGCACGTCGAACGGTCACCTGAACGAGTGCTGGCTGCGGCCGATCGCGCGGCTCGCGTTTGCTGAGCAATTGGCCTAAGTGTCGGCGAGGCTGGGACGGTCGTTTGGCTTGCCACTCGTGGCCGGAGTGCAGGGCACGAGCGGCAATCGTGACGAGCCATAAGCAGCGCGGAGCTGGCGACGTAAACCGGCACGAGCCTGGCGCTCGCCGGCCGCGCTTCTCCCGTTCTTGGCGCCAGATAGCCCAAGCACGGCGTTTGCGCCTGGTCGGTCGCGGGACTTGCAGAGCACGCACAACCTCGGAATGAGTATCGGCAACACCGGCCCGAGCAGACGCTTCTGCATCAGCTCGTCGCCAAGCACCTGGGTCGAAGCCGCGCTCGAGCGCATCAGGGCCCATCGCTTCAGCCACGAAGCCCGCCCGATCGGCGCCAAAGAAGCCGCCGCCGCGCAGAGCGCCATCGAAGCCTTCGGCTGGGGTCGTGTGGAACGACGCGGACTCGTAGCGCCTCGCGCGACGGGGTATGATGATCGGACTCGAATGGGTGCCGTTGCGCTCGTGTACGGATCGACCGAAGACCGGGCATTCACCCTCGCGCTCGAGCGCCTGTTGATCGCGCTATTTCCGGGCGTGACTTGTGTCACGACGAACACGCGCCAAACAGCGGACGGGCCGTACGACCTCGGGATCTGGATCGCAGGCGACGGACACCACGGGGCCTGGGATCACGCAGAGGTAGCCTTCCAGATCACCTTTCCGCGCAGCGACGCGAGCCTTGGTGCCGCCAACGCTCCACGCGGAATTCCGCAATTTAGCGGCCTGGATCCTGCACAGCTGGAGGACTTGCTCGGTCGCATCGCCCAGGTGCTGCGCCCGCAAGCGCCGATCACTCTGGCGTCACAGCGCGGCTTGCTTGACGAGCTGGCACAGCTGGGCGACGCGCGCGCCGGCAGTCCACGCAAGCGAGCGAGGCTGCGGCAAGTGCTGCTGCTGGGACTGGTATGCGCCGCCGCTGCGGCGGGGCTGGTCGCCTGGATGCGCGCCATGCGCGAGGTCGTGCGGCTCGGGTTCGAAGACGAGGAACGAGGCTGGAAACTCGGTAGCGTGACCGAAGGTACCGGCGCCAGGAGCATGAGCCGCACTGCGGTAGCCGCAAAGAATGGCAAGTATGCCGTGCAACTCGAGCTGCAGCTCGAGCCAAGCCAGGGCGCGCGCAGCTCTGGCGAGGCCTGGGTCGATTTGCGTGAGCGCGGCGCGCTCGATCTGGATCGCCGTACGGTCTCGGCCTGGGTGCGCATGCACGACGCCCCGGGCGAGTCCGGCTACCAGCTGTTCGTCAAGGACGCAGGCTGGCACGCTTGCTACGGCGCCTGGCAGCCGGCTTCACGCGAGTGGCAACGGGTGAGCGTGCGCGTCGGCGACGCCGCAGACGACCAGTATCGAGATCCCCAGTTCGACGCCAAAAATGTGATCGCGATTGGAGTCAAGGTCGGGCTTGCGTCGGGGGCGCAGCGCGGCTTCAGCGGCAGTGCGCTGCTCGACTCGATTGCGTGGTGACGCCGCACGGATGCTTGGCGTTATTCGAGCCAGGCGCGCTTGAACACGAAGCTCGTGCTCGTCGGCCCCTTAGCCGCGGGACGCCCGATCGCCATGATGCACAAGCGCGCGATCTCGGGTCGCACGCGCGGATAGCTCGTGAGATCCACCCTGACTTCGCCCTTCTGCAAGAAGCGGAGGACCGCCTCCATCACGTCGTTCTTCTCGCGCTCGAGCTTTACTTCCACTTCTGCGCCTTGCGTGACCTCGGGCAACTCGAGCCCGAGCGTGGTGAAGGACGAACCGTCCACGGCAGCGATGTCCCAGCAGAAGCCGGCCCATTCGCCGCGGGTCGGGTCGGTGGAGGGCTGAGCCGTCAGGTGGAGTCTCCAGCCGTCGGCCGTGCGCTGATCGTTGACCACTCCGCGCGTCGACTTGGACGGATATGCATTCTTCACCCTGCCTGGAACGAGCTCTACGACCATCGGATGCAGTTGTGGTGTGGGCACCGGCTCGCTCGGACTCGGATGTGTCGCCGTGCTGGCAGGGGTGTTTTGAGCGGACGCGACTTGCGCCACGGGAGGCGCCGCGCTGGGACTCGCCGGCCCGGTGTCGCCGGTGGCGGTCGAAGGCGCGGCGGCTGGTGGCATCGGTCCGCCACCGCAACTGGTGAGAGCCAAGATCCAGACACAGAAGCCGAGACGGTGTGAAGACACGTTACTTTGCTCCTATCAACGGCACGCGCACTTCCACGCGAGTGAGTCGTTATAAATGTTCCAACTTCTCGCTTCCCCAGGTTGCTTTCCGCAGGCGATTCGCGCTCGCTCTCTCGCCGCGGAATCTTTGTAAGCCTGTGGTTCCTCTCCGTTGGCGTTCGGACTGAACGCCGAAGGAGAAGCGTACACATCGCAACGAGCCCTGTGTGGCTCGCGCACCGGCGGCGCACGAACTTCAGGTGGTTCGGGAAGGGGAAGGACGGACTGGACCTTTTCCCCCTTGTCTATCCGAGCGTGCTGCTCGCGCGCCCACTGCTGGACGGCCGGACCCAGACACATTTTCTCGCACATCTCCAGGATCGCGATTTGATCCT
>Ga0134124_10002415_pt1 | contig 15104 bp, 16 predicted proteins | sample KB304_FD_96880 | JGI IMG/M metagenome (GOLD analysis project Ga0134124, IMG submission 96880) | Terrestrial soil microbial communities without Nitrogen fertilizer from Kellogg Biological Station, Michigan, USA - KB3-0-4 | ecosystem: Environmental > Terrestrial > Soil > Unclassified ... | reverse complement strand
ACGCTCGGCCTGATCGCGCTCGCGCTCGGCTACTGAGCCACCATTAGATCGATATTAGATCGATCGCACGCGGAACTGCCCGGTTTTGCGGAAGCGTTGCAGATAGGCCGGCACGACCGCTTCCATCAGGGTCGGAGTGATGCCGAGCCCATCGAGCGTGCGCCGCTCGAGCTTGGCCTGATCCGAGACGACGTTGTCGTATCGCAGCAGCTCGACCTGATCGGTCGTCAGCAACGGCGTCGGCAGGAATTGCAGGAAGAAGGCCGGAATCTTCGCCAGCTCGAACGGGATTGGCAACAGCAGCCGCCGGCGTTCGATCGTGTTGAGCAAAAACTGCATCAGCTCCTTGAACGTCCGCACCGCCGGGCCGCCGAGCTCGTAGGTCGCACCCGGCATGGCGCGGCCTTCGATCGCTGCCACCACCGCGGCTGCGACATCGCCGGCGAACACGGGCTGCAGCCGGGTGCGGCCGCCGCCGATCAGCGGCAGCGCCGGAGCGAGGCGCGCAATGGCAGCGAACCGGTTGAAGAATGCATCCTCCGGACCGAACACGATCGACGGACGCAGGATGGTCGCGCTCGGCACCGCTGCGCGCACCAGCTTCTCACCCATCGCCTTGCTGCGTGCATAGTGTGATGACGACTGCTCGTCGGCGCCGATTGCCGACACATGCACGAGCTGTGCGCCGTGCGCAGCTGCCGACAGCGCGCAGGCCTCGGCGCCGAATGCCTGCACGGTGTCGAACCGCTGGCGGCCGCGCTCGAACAGGATGCCGACGAGATTGACCACCGCATCGGCGTCGCGCACCGCGGCATCGACCGAGCCCGGATTGCGCAAGTTGGCCTGGACGGCATGGATCTGGCCGACCCGGCCGGCGGGCTGCAGGTGGAAGGCAAGGTCGGGCCGGCGCACCGCGACCCGGATGCGGTAGCCGCGCTTGGCCAGCGCGCGCACCACATGGCGGCCCAGGAAGCCCGAGCCGCCGAAGACGGTGATGAGCGTTTCGGTAGGGGTGGCGGTCATGCCGCAGTCTTTCGCTGTAGGCTGAATGCCTGCCGAATACAGGATCGATTCCGCCCTGTACAGGGCGGCGAGGAGCGAACTTGGGGCGAACTGGGAGCGAATTCGGACGAATTGACAAGGTGGAAGGCGGCCCCTTATCTGTCGCGTCAGTGCCCAGGTGGCGGAATTGGTAGACGCACTAGTTTCAGGTACTAGCGGTGAGAGCCGTGGAGGTTCGAGTCCTCTCCTGGGCACCATGTCGGAAAATTAAGATATTGATTTTGGGCGATATTTTGCGCCTCCTTCGCATCGGCCACGTTCGGCAATCAACACAAGAGCGTTTGGGCCTATTTCGCCCCGTCCTACCGATTGACGAATTTGCGTCCGCTCGGACCGGTGCCGCTCACCTGCAGGACAACATCTTGTTTGATTTCGATGTAATGCGGCACATTCGCGGGCTCTGTGTAGAAGCTGCCGGCCGGCAAGACCTTCAGACCGGCCGGGTCGAACCTTTCACCGTAGCCGGTTGCGAAGGTCCCGGACAGGATCGTGACCTCACGCGCGTCCGGATGCGTGTGTGGCGGAATCCGGTAACCCTTCGGGAAACGAAGGCGAATGGTGTAGGGACCCGGTCTGGCCGGATCGCCAACAAGGTTGGCCTGCTCCAGGCCTGGCGCTGCCAATGCGCCTTGCGATTGCCATTTCATCTCGTCTGGCGTCAGGGCAACGGCCCCTGGCGCGCCGTTTTGTGCCACTGCGACTGAAGCAACGACGATCGCCGACGCGAACATCGCCAAAAGCAGTCTGTTGCGAACTTCGCCCGTAAGGCTTCTCATGCGGAAGGATCCTCCAATGATTTCAGCAAAACGCGTCACGTCTCCGCATGAGAGCCATTACGTCGGCTGAAATCATCGATCCGCCATTGATTTTTCTTCCAGATTTTCTTGAATATCTTGCCTTGCATCGGTGGGGGCTCGGTTTGCGCTTCGTGTTCGGTGACAACGTCCTCGACCTTGCGCGGCGCGAATTGCGGCGTGAATCGGAGCTCGTTCGGGTCGACCCGCAGGTTTTCGATCTGCTGATCTATCTGATCGAGAACCGTCACCGCGTCGTCAGCAAAGACGACATGCTCGCCGCCATCTGGGCTGGCCGCATCGTGTCGGAATCGGCGCTCGCAACTCGCATTTTTGCGGCGCGCAATGCGATCGGTGACAACGGCAAGGCGCAGAATCTGATCCGCACCGCGTCACGCAAGGGATTCCGCTTCGTCGGCGAAGTCCGGGTGGAGTCAAGTGAAGATCTGCCGACGCTCCCGAAAGACGGAACCGCCGAGCCGCGTCCCACCTTGCCGCTGCCCGATCGTCCCGCCATCGCCGTGCTGCCCTTCCAGAACATGAGCGGCGATCCCGAACAGGACTATTTTTCTGACGGCATCAGCGAAGACATCATCACTGGGCTCTCCAAGCTGCGCTGGTTCTTCGTGATCGCGCGCAACTCATCCTTCGCCTACAAGGGCAAGTCCATTCCCTTGAAGCAGATCGGCGAGGAACTCGGCGTCGGCTATCTGCTCGAGGGCAGCGTGCGCAAGAGCGGCGACCGCGTGCGCATCACCGCGCAACTCAACAGTGCCGCGACCGGTAGTCAGCTTTGGGCCGAGCGCTACGACCGCGACCTTGCCGAGGTGTTCGCGGTGCAAGACGAGATTACCGAAGCGATTGTCGCCGCGATCGCGCCGCAGATCTATGCCGCGGAGAATTTTCGCGCCCGGCGCAAGCCGCCTGAAAGTCTCGACGCCTGGCATCTCGTGATGCGGGCGCTGTGGCAATTCTGGCGGGTGACGCGCGAGGACAATGTCGCGGCCCAAGTGCTGCTTGAGAAGGCGATCGCCGTCGATCCGGACTACGCTCAGGCGCTCGCCGTACTTGCTGCCAGTCATGTTTTGGGCACGAGTATGGGCTGGGAGGACAGGACGATTTCAGTCCCACTGGCAGAACGCGCGGCTCTGGCGGCGGTTCGGGCTGACGGCGACGATCCGTGGGCACATGCCGCGCTCGCCGGCGTCCACGTGTGCCTGGGGCGCTCGGAAGATGCGTTGGCCGAGTTCGAACAAGCGCTCGCCCTCAATCCGAACTTCGCGCTGGCGTTGGCCCATTATGGTCAGATGCTGTCCTGGGCCGGACGCTCCGAGGACGGCATCATCGCGGCCCGCCGCGCACTCCGACTGAGCCCCCGTGATCCGTACTCCGCGATCGTCGCTTATCTAGCCGCTGGTGCCGAGTTCCTCGGAGGCAACTATGAGGAGGCGGTGCGGCTCGCGCGCGAAGCGATCCGTCAACGCCCCGACTTCGTCGGCGTCTACCGCGTATTGACCGCGGCAGCGGTTATGGCTGGCGAGACCGCACTGGCCAAAGCCTCGCTCCAAGAGCTGCGCCGCGCGCAGCCCAACATCTCGCTTGCTTGGGTCGCCGAACATTTCCCTGTCACCCAGGATGAGCGTGCTTCGGGAGCCTTTCGCCGCGCGCGTGAGCTCTACTTGGAAGCTTTGCGCCGCGCGGGATTAGACTAGCATGCTGACCGCGAGAGCCGTGGAGGTTCGAGTCCTGAAATTTAATCCTCGATATCGTTGACAAGCAGCGATTGCAACTTTTCCGGCGCATGTTTTACTGGAGGTATATTAGCCAATCCGTTCGTGTGCATGCTTTTGCGACTAGCGAGCTACGAGCCGTCAATCATGAAATGAGTTTGACTGGCGGCGCGAATGCCGCCTGTTTCTTTTTTTGGATGTATTGCGAGATCTTTCAAGACGCTTTACGCGTTTTTGCAAATCGTGAATTTCCCGCAGCATTATTATGAGAGGATGAAGCTGACCAACAAGGGTCCACCGCCCAGCATCAGAATTTGCGAATCGAGATGTCAGAGACCGCTTTAGGCGAGTGGCTACCGCAAGCTGATCGTAGTCGGTGCCGGCACAAAACTGACGGACCACCCGGCGAGCTTCGGCTCCTTGCCGAGCAGCCACCCGAGCATGAGCACGGTCGCAACACCGAGCGCGACCGCGTAGACCCCTACCGCGACGAACTCCAGAGCTTCGCGCATTACGACACCGCGGCCGCGGGAAGCGCCAAGTCGTGGTCTCTCGTCGGCTCGCCCTCGACGAGGGTGAGCACCTTGCTGCAAAACGCCTCGAACGAATGCCGTGTCTTGATGAGGCGATAGAGGGCAGCCGCGCGTTGCGTTGCTTCTTCACGTGAGGAAAGCAGCTCGCGCACGCGTTCGGCATATTCCCGCGGATCGCTGCCGTTCTCCACGGGGAAGCCGGTCTGCCGGGTGATCAGCTCACCGATGCCGCCGATCAGTGGCGCGACGATCGGGATCTGGTGGGCGCCAGCCTCCAGCAGGACATTCGGCAGCTCGCCATAGAGCGAGGTGTAGAGCATCGCATCGACACTCACCAACGGCAGCTCGGCAAATGACTTGTAACCGCCGTGCCAGAACAGGTTCGGCGCCTTGGGGATGTAGCCACCGAGATCGTATGTCGGGAAAAGACGTTTCTTAACTGCCGGGAATCGATAGCCGAACTCGCGCGTGCCATAGGCGTGGATGTCGCAGTCGGGCAATAGACGCGCGATCCTTGGGAGGATCTCAGGAAACTTGGCGCGCGTCACACGGCTGGCCCATAGGATCTGCGGCCGCTCGCATCGGTAGACGTGCTTTCGCTCGCGCATGATCGGAATGTGCTGGTACACACACTTGAGCTTTGCCGCGTCATCAAGGTCGAGCCTATGCTCGATCTGCTTCGCCAGTTGTTCCGCGGCCGCCCACTCCGCCTTCGATGGCTTTAAGCGAGTGAGATAGTCAGCAAGGTCTGCATTCTCGCGCCTGACTGGGTCGATCTTGCGCGCGAGGATCTTTGCCGTCGACCACTCGCGCTGTGTTGGCACCTTCTCGGTTGCCGGCGCTTTGACCAGCGTACGCGTCAGTTCGTCGACGTGGGTCTGGTTGTCACTGATGACGAAGTCGAGACACGGCAGCATCCGTTCCAGGTGCGTGGCGCTGTATCCGATCGGCCTTCCGCCCCTGTCCTCGATGTTGCCGAACGCGACTGTACCGAGCCGCATGTGCTTTCTCAGTTCCGGCCCGAACCGCTCAAACACCTCCCATATGAGATGTGAGTTGACGTTGAGGACCATCTGCGGTTGCATGCTGAGGAGGGCCGTTTTCAGGTCCCACACGCGCTCGTCATAGGGAGCGTGCCCGAGATGGACGATGTTGGTGAACTCCACCTTGAGCGGGTAGCTGTTCGGGGTGCGCTCCGGGAAGATGAGTCTGACGATCAGGCCGCGCCAATCCGTGACCAGGACGGCGATGCTCTCAGGCCCATAGAGGTGCGCGAGCGCATGCGTCAGATTGGCCGCAACACGCTCAGCCCCGCCGGATTTCAGGTAGGGGATGGCCATCAGAAACCGGCAGCCGCGAGCGGCCAGCATATCGAGCCGGTGCCGTGCCGTGCGGATCGAACGAGTTCGGAGCGTTGCGTAGGCGGCGCCGGCAATTCGGCGCATGACGTCGAACATAAACATGGGGACCCCCCTTGAACCGTCCTCACCGTGGAACCCTATAACATGTACAGATATAGTATATTCTGATAAATGATTTTACAATCGGACTTTGTTATAATTGATCTCAACATCTAATGATGGGACAGGGGTCGTGGTCGACGATGACAATCAAGGCTGGGAAATGGCGTCTGCGCGCATCGAGGTCTTGCGGGTCCTCCTGATTGAGCGGAGGAAAACAGCGGGCCTTACGCAGGCTCAGCTTGCTGAGAAACTGGGAACCGGGTGGCACCAATCGACCGTTGCGGCGGTTGAGGCCGGACAGCGCAAGATCGACGTGTTTGAGTTCCTGAATATCTCAGAGGCGTGCGGCTTTGACGCCTGCGATCTGCTCAAGACGCTCGCGACAGTGAAGGACGATTGACGTTGCCTCGGCGCCCTTAACTGCTGAACCATCGGTCGGTCCTCGGACCTAATTCACCGATGACAATGGCGATGTGGTCCTCATGGCCGCACCGTTTGCGTTTGGTGCGGACGCCCACGATGGGACGCGCGGCGATGCGCACGCGCGCACTCGCTGCCGTCTGCTATCGTTTCCGCAAATGCTCCATCGTATTGCGAGTTGAACTACCCACAGTATGTGGGTACGCCGGATATTAAGCCAAAGAACCGCGTTTGGGGCTCGGACAAGGCGAGCAAGTTTCCATTTTGCCATTCTTCCACAGGGCAATGCCGCACAACCTGCATGCCTTTGACTGCGCTGGCGGTATCCCCGTATGCTCGCCCGATGGGGAACTGCGGTCAGGCAGGGATCTCAGCGAGTTTGTGGCGCTTAATCTGTTCAGGGTGAAGACGTGTCAGCATCCCGTGTGGTTGCGCTCGCCGCTTGTGTGCTTGCGGCTACTGTTGGAGCATGCGCCGTCATCGATCGTTCCGATCCACGTCACGACACCATCAATCGCGCCGCTGCGAACGCTCGCAACGAGTCAATTCTGCTGAACATTATTCGAGCGAGCCATAGTGTACCGCTCAATTTTGTTGCTTTTTCGCGGGTGTCTGGGTCCCAGAGCGCGCAAGCCAATATTGGGCTTCCCGCCTTCGGGCTCGGCCCAGTGCCGCTTGTCTCAAGCGTGCAAAAACAGACCGTGTTTGGGTCTTCGGTGTTCAATGCCAACACGAACGTGAACAACTCGTTCGACATCGGCATTCTCGAGTCCAAGGAATTCTACAGCGGTCTGTTGACGCCGGTGGATCTGGCAACAGTCAATTACTTCGGCCGTCAGGGTTACTCGCGCCAATTGCTGTTCTGGCTGTTCGTTGAATCGGTCCGCGAGACGTACAACGGCAAGACTTACGAATACCGAAACGACCCCAACACGGCCTTTTCGTGCGACCCGGACTTTCCCCGCAGGACACGGTGCTTCAGAGACGTGATCAATGACGCGTTGGCCAATGGAGTGACCACGCAGATCGAGACAGTCTCAAGGATAACCAACCAAGGCAGAACAATATCCACGGTGTATGGTCGAATATGCCAGGATGAAGTTCTGGCACGCAGGGCGAAGGAGTACGCGGGAATCTCTGGTTATGTTTCCATCAGTCCGCGTTGCAGCGAGCCTTGGAAACGTAAGTTGCCGGGAATCGTGCAAGCCTCCGGGGGAAGGCAAGGAGGCAGCAGCGAAACAGAAGTCGAGGGTAGCCCCGACACGCTCACCTTCGAGCTCGTCAACCATTATCCAATCAAATACGAGATCGTCAGCCGCTCGACCTTTGGAATCTACCAGTACCTCGGCGGGGTCCTGCGCAACCGACACGATATGATCATGTTGCGCGGTCGCAGGGATCGAAACGAGCCCGATTGGATTCCCCTGCTCGAAATCAGGAGCGATTCATCGGGAGGCTGCTTTGTGGACCTGGAGTTCGACGGACACTACTATTGCGTGCCCAAGGAAGGCGCCGAAACCACCAAGGCCATTTTCAGCCTCTTGGCGCAACTCATCGCGCTGCGGACGCCCGGCGACTTGGCGATCACGCCGGCCGTGCGGGTGACGCAGTAATCGAATTTTCTGCGCAGGAAGCGGGCGGCGGCCGACTATTCCCTTTGCGCCTCGATGGTGCGATATGTGCCCGCGCCACGCGGGAGGTGCTTGAATGAACTCGACTGTCCTTGTCCCTCTCCTGGGCACCACATCACCGGATCGGGAGCCGCAATGACCATCCGCCTGCATCGAGGCGACCTGCCCGATCTTGCCCGCTATCAGACCGGCTCAGTCGCGATCGACACCGAAACCATGGGGCTTGACCCGCGCCGCGATCGGCTTTGCGTGGTGCAGCTTTCTCCCGGCGACGGCTCCGCCGATGTGGTGCAGATGCCGGCCGGGCGGCCGAGCGCACCCAACCTGACGAAGCTTCTTGCCGATACCAACACGCTGAAGATCTTTCACTTCGGACGCTTCGATCTCGGCGTGCTCTATCAGTCGCTGGGCGTGATGGCGGCACCAGTCTATTGCACCAAGATCGCGTCGCGGCTGGCGCGCACCTACACCGACAAACACGGCTTGAAAGACCTGGTGAGGGAGTTGCTCGGTGTCGATCTGTCGAAGCAGCAGCAGCTCTCCGACTGGGGCTCGGCTGAGCTCTCGGACGCGCAGGTCGCCTATGCGGCTTCAGACGTCCTGCATCTGCACGCGCTCAAGGCCAAGCTCGACGGTATGCTGGCGCGCGAGGGCCGCACCGCCCTGGCGGAGGCCTGCTTCCGGTTCCTGCCCGATCGGGTGCGGCTTGATCTCGCAGGCTGGGCCGCCGACGATATCTTTTCGCATTCCTGAGTGTTTTCGCAGTCTTGCATGGTGAACGAGGCCGGATCGCGGTCGCAGGGAGCCGCAAGGGAATTCAAGGGGATATGCCGCGGCGGAGCCACATTTGTTGGCGATGGTGCCGTCGGATTTGCTAAGAATTATGAGGCAGTCTGAGCCGCCCGAACCGCTATGGGACGGGTTGTGGGGTAGCCGCTTGACCGTTGCATCGCACGCCGACGCTTCCCAGGTCGACGATCGCTCCACGCGCGCCTATGCGTCGCGCGAGCGCGCCAATGATGTGCGCGTGTTCCGTGCGGCCCGGCGTCACAGCCGATTGGTGCGCCTGTTGCGGATCGCGGTCCCGGTCACGGTCGTGGTGGCGGTGCTGATCACGGTTCTGTCGGTTTATGTGCTCGATCCGCTGCGCCAGCTCGCCAAGCTGCCGGGCAGCATCGGCGGTCTGGTCGTGTCGGGCACCTCGATCACCATGCAGCAGCCGCGGATGTCAGGCTTTACGCAGGACCGCAGGCCGTATGTGGTGACTGCTCGTGCCGCCACCCAGGATGTCACCAAGCCCGATACCGTACAGTTGCTGGATCTCAACGCCACCATCGAGTTCAAGGATGCCGGGAAGTTCGAGCTGACCGCGCGGTCCGGGCTGTTCGAGAGCAAGCAGGATCGTCTGACGTTGCAGGAAGACATCCTGGTCAACTCGGCCAACTACCAGGCAAAGCTCAGTGAAGCGGTGGTCAACGTCCGCACCAATCATATGGTCTCGGAGCATCCGGTCGAAGTGACGATGAAGCAGGGTACCGTCAACGCGAACAGGCTCGAGGTGACCAATTCGGGCGAGGTGATTCGCTTCGAGGGCGGTGTTACCATGGTGCTCGTGCCCGAGAACGATCGATCCGGCGAGAAATCGGCAAGTCGATGACACAACGTCGGGCCCCAAACGCGAAACTGTTCGCCATTGTGATGGCAACCGTGCTTGCCGGCGCAACCGTGCTTGCTCGCGTCAGCGCGCTTGCGCAGCAGGGGCCACCCAATGCGCTGCAGGGCTTCTCAACGAACCGCGACAAGCCGGTGAAGATCCGGGCCGCCTCGCTCGAGGTGCGCGACAAAGAGAAGGTTGCGACGTTTAGCGGCGATGTCCATGTGGTGCAGGGCGACACCGACATGCGCTGCAAGACGCTCATGGTCTACTACGAGGACAATTCCAACAAGGACAGCAAGGAAACCGTAAAGGCCGCGCAGCCGGGGCCGGGCGGCAGCGGCCAGATCCGCCGCATGGAGGCGCGCGGCAATGTGGTGGTCACCCAGAAGGATCAGACTGCGACCGGCGATCGTGGTGATTTCGATATGCGTACCAACACGGTGGTGCTGAGCGGCAAGGTGGTGGTGACCAAGGGCCGGGATGTCCTGCGTGGTGAGCGCCTTGTCGTCAATCTGACGGACGGGGTATCAAGGATGGAGGGCGGCCAAGTCGAAGCCCTGTTCGAGCCCAAGAGCAAATCCGACCAGAAGTCAGAACAAAAGTCAGAGCAGAAGTCGGCGTCGGGACAGCCGGCCCAGCCGGCGCGCAAGAAGTGATGCGCGCTGCCGCTAGAATCGGCTGGTGTCTTGAGACCGCCGTTTTGGCGACGGTTCATTAACTCACTAGTGCCCCGTTTCCGAAGTTCGTGTACGTCTCAGCGGGCTCTGAAACGAACTTCGGAAACAAAGGGGCACTAGCAACTCTGTGATCCTAGTGCCGCTTTTCGATTTGAAGTTCCTAACCGAGTTTGCTGCAGGTGGTGTAGGAACTTCAAATCGGCGGCACTTGGCCGCGTGGTTTTGAGGCGGGTGTGCGCAAGTTCCTGTCGATCTTCGGAGGCTCCCCGCGGCAGAAGGCCAATCCAGCCCCCGGGGTTGGGAACATTGATCTGCGCACGCTCGCGGGTTCCATGGCCCGTGAAGAGGCAGCCAAACTGAACGGCCAGACGCCCAAACGACCGACGCGTCCTGCGGCCGCTTCTGACGGCGCCGTGCCGCGCGGTCACCAGGCAGGTCCTCCGCCGCGCCGGCGCGAGGAGCTTTTGCCGGAGCCGCCCCCCACGCAGGCGCGTCGCCCAATCCCGGCCGAGGCCAGGGAGGTGCGCTCTCCTGATACGCGTGCGCCCGATACGCGCCCTCCTGGACGGGCCCCAGCCGGCCGGGGGCAGGCTGAGAGCCGCGACGACGGTTTTGCGCGTCAGCCGCCACGTGAGGGGTACCTAGCCACCTTTGGGCTCGAGAAGAGCTTTGGCAATCGTAAGGTGGTCCGCGGGCCGAGCATTTATGTGCGCCGCGGCGAGGCAGTGGGGCTGCTCGGGCCGAATGGCGCCGGCAAAACCACCGTGTTCTACATGATCACTGGGCTGATCAAGCCGGATCGCGGCCGGATCGAGCTCGATGGCCACGACGTCACCCGGCTGCCAATGTACCAGCGCGCCAGGCTCGGCATTGGGTACCTGCCGCAGGAGGCATCGATCTTCCGCGGCCTCAATGTCGAGGAGAATATTCGCGCCGTGCTGGAGGTGACCGAGCCCAATCGGCGCAAACGCGAGGCCGATCTCAACTCGCTGTTGGCGGAATTCGGCCTGACCAAGCTGCGCAAAAGCCCGAGCATTGCGCTCTCGGGCGGCGAACGCCGCCGCTGCGAGATCGCCCGGGCGCTGGCGACGCGGCCGAACTACATGCTGCTCGACGAGCCGTTCGCCGGCATTGACCCGATTGCGGTGGGCGACATCAAGACGCTGGTGCGCCACCTGACCAGTCGCGGCATCGGCGTTCTGATTACCGACCACAATGTGCGGGAGACGCTGGCGCTCACCGACCGGGCCTACATCATCTACTCGGGTGAGGTGCTGCGAGAAGGTCGGGCGGCCGATATTGTGAACGATCCTGAGGTCCGACGGCTCTACCTGGGCGAGGAATTCAGGATGTAGGCCGCGCGCCAGGACGCTGCCTGTGTTTCATAAGCAATTGATAATAAAAGATTTTTCTTTTGAGCGTGTCGATCGGGTCACAGGTCCAAGCCGTTATCCTGATCCTGTTAAGGGCACGCGCCGGAATCGGTGTACACCGGCTTCGAAACCGTATAAGCAAGAACCGGACCATTTGTGCATCGCAGCATGGCGCTAACACAGCGACTCGAGATACGACAGAGCCAAGCGCTCGTCATGACGCCGCAGCTGATGCAGGCCATCAAGCTGCTGCAGCTCTCCAATCTCGATCTGGCTGCCTACGTGGAAGGTGAGCTTGAGAAGAACCCGCTGCTCGAGCGCGGGAGCGAGGATGCCGATACGCCCGCTGCCAGCGAGGGTGAGGCGCAGCAGAAGACCGAGCCGGAATGGTCAAGTGAGGGTGGCGCCCGAGGTGAGGAGTTCGAACCGCCCGAAGGCACCAGCTCCGATCCCGATGACGGTGGCGAAAGCCGACATGCCAGCGCTGACCATATGCCCGCGCAATCCGAGTGGGCTGGCGTCGGTGCCGGTGCGCGTCCGGATGCGGACTATAACCTGGAAGCGTTCGTGTCGGCTGAGGTCACGCTGGTCGATCATCTCGCCGAGCAGCTGGCACTCGCGGTTGTCGATCCGGTCCGCCGCATGATCGGGCGGCACCTGATCGATCTGGTCGACGAGGCAGGCTATCTGACCGAGAACCTGGCCGAGGCGGCCGAGAAGCTCGGTGCGCCGCTCGCCGAGGTGGAGGCGGTGCTGGGAATCCTGCAAGGTTTCGATCCGCCCGGTGTGTGCGCACGCAATCTCACAGAATGCATTGCCATTCAGCTGAGGGAGCGCGATCGCTTCGATCCCGCCATGCAGACGCTGGTCGAGCATCTCGACCTCCTCGCCAAGCGCGACCTTGCAGCGCTGCGCAAGGTCTGCAACGTGAGCGAGGATGATCTCAGCGACATGATCGCCGAGATCCGGCATCTCAATCCGAAGCCGGGGCTCGCATTCGGAAGCACGCTGGTGCAGCCGATCGTGCCCGACGTGTTCGTGCGGCAGGGCCCCGACGGCGGCTACATCGTGGAGCTCAACTCCGACACGCTACCCAAGGTGCTCTTGAACCAGAGCTACTATGCCGAGGTCGCCGGCACCGCCAGGAACAACAAAGACAAAACTTATCTCGCCGACTGTCTGCAGACCGCGACGTGGCTGGTGCGTGCGCTCGACCAGCGCGCCAAGACCATTCTCAAGGTTGCCAAGGAGATCGTGCGGCAGCAGGATGCTTTCTTCGCACACGGCGTTCAGCACCTGCGTCCGCTCAATCTCAAGACCGTCGCGGACGCGATCGAGATGCACGAATCCACCGTGTCGCGTGTCACCGCCAACAAATACATGGCGACCAACCGTGGCATCTTCGAATTGAAATATTTCTTCACCTCGGCGATCGCGTCGGCCGATGGCGGTGAAGCGCATTCGGCCGAGGCCGTACGTCATCGTATCAAACAGCTGATCGACGCGGAAAGCCCGCAGGATGTGCTCTCCGATGACACCATCGTGGAGCGGCTGCGTGCGGCCGGGATTGATATCGCGCGCCGGACGGTGGCCAAGTATCGCGAGGCGATGCGGATTCCATCCTCCGTGCAAAGGCGGCGCGAAAAGCAGTTGTCGGCGGGTGTAGCGACCTGATTTGGGCGCGTCAGCCTGGCATCTGGCGGCGGCACGTTCGCTATCCTATGTCATATTAAGAGCTGTCATGCTGTCATGATGAGCGCATAACGGAGGGCGATCATGCCGTTTCGCGTCTCGGGTAAGAATATCGACGTGGGAGAAGCGCTGCGTACGAAGATCAACACGCGCATCGCCGAGGTGGCCGCCAAATATTTCGATCGTGGGTATTCCGGCCATGTGACGGTCGGCAAGGACGGTTTTGGCTTCCGTACCGAATGCGTCGTGCATCTCGATTCCGGGATCGTGTTCGAGGCTGAGGCCATGGCGGCCGATGCTTATGCAAGCGCCGAGCAGGCGGCGCTCCGTATCGAGAAGCAGCTGCGTCGCTACAAGCGGCGCCTCAAGGATCACCAAGTGGCACGGCCACGGCCGGAGATCGAGTAGGGCTGGCTGGCGGCCGCAGGGGTTCCCTCCTTACCGCCGGTTGCCGGCGTAATCCCCAGGGCTAGTATCGCGGATTTGAAGTTCTACGCCACCGCGATTGGTTAACGTGACTCGATGATGACAGGATACTCGGCTCTCTGCATGTGCGTTTTGCTCCCATTGACGGCCAGAGAGTCGGCTCTTATGGTCCGCCGCCTTCGACGGGCCAGCGCTTGAGTTCCCGGATACTGGATCAATCCATGCCGCTCAACGATCTCGTGGCGCCCAATGCGATCATTCCGGCGCTGAAGGTCAACGGCAAGAAGCAGGCCCTGCAGGAGCTCGCCGCCAAGGCTGCGGAACTCTCCGGGCTTAGCGAGCGTACGATCTTCGAGATTCTCATGCAGAGAGAGAAGCTCGGCTCGACCGGCGTCGGTAATGGTATCGCCATTCCGCACGGCAAGCTGCCGAAGCTCAACAAGCTGTTCGGCGTGTTTGCGCGCCTCGAGCGTCCGATCGACTTCGAGGCGCTCGATGGGCAGGCGGTCGACCTGGTATTCCTGCTGCTGGCGCCCGAAGGCGCCGGTGCCGATCATCTCAAGGCGCTGGCGCGCGTCGCCAGGCTGTTGCGGGACCCCGACGTCGCGCACAAGCTGCGTGATTCACGCGACGTCGAGGCGCTTTATTCCGTGCTGGCGCTGCCGTCGGCAACTGCCGCTTAGCTCTGCGGCTAGCCTCTATGTTTGGCCTGTTCGTCTAACCTTCTGCTCAGTGCACGCTGACCGTCTCGAGCTCCTGGCTCCAGGCGTTGGCGACTGCAGCCTCGCGACTGTCGGTGAGCATGATCGGCGTGCCGTCGGCAGCGTGCAGCGCGTAGAGCAGCGTGCCGGGCGCAAGCTCGGGCGCCTGCGGGAACTGCTTCTGCACGTCCTCGGACTTGATCGTTCTGACATAGGCAATACGACCACCGCCGAGCACCGCGAGCGCCTCGGGTGAGATGCTGCTGAAGGTGACGTTGGTGCTGTTAGTGTTGTTGGTGTTGTTCGTATTCATGGCCCTCGACTCCTTTCTACTTTGCTACAGGTCGAGTCCTGGTTGCAGTTGAGTTCAGTCGTGGTCGGTAATGCTGATCGACTTGACGATCCGCTCAGGCTCAGGTCTTGCCAGGTCGATCGACAGCAGTCCGCTCCTCAAATCCGCGCCCAGCACCTCCATTCCGTCCGCGAGCACGAAGGTGCGCTGGAATTGGCGCGCCGCGATGCCGCGGTGAAGGTATTGCCGTGCTTTGTCGTCCTGCTGACGCCCCCGAATGAGGAGTTGGCTTTCCTCGATCGAAACGTCGAGTTGATCACGGGTGAAGCCGGCGACCGCCAGCGTGATACGCAGGCGTTCGGGATATCCGTCCTCGCGGGCGATCCGCTCGATGTTGTAGGGCGGGTAGCCGTCGGCTGCCTTGGCAACGCGATCGAGCGCACGCTCGATCTGGTCGAAGCCAATCAGGAACGGACTGGACAAAGACGGAACTCGGGACATCTTCAAAGCCCTCGCTTTCAAGCGACTTTGACCGGGGCCCCTAAGGCACCCCACCGGGCGGGACAACGTACGACCCATCCGATTGATCCCAATATGGGTTCCTCTGGTTAAGCTTTCAAGAATGGGCCCTCCGGGCGGCCAATCCTGGATTT
>Ga0134124_10002414_pt1 | contig 15107 bp, 10 predicted proteins | sample KB304_FD_96880 | JGI IMG/M metagenome (GOLD analysis project Ga0134124, IMG submission 96880) | Terrestrial soil microbial communities without Nitrogen fertilizer from Kellogg Biological Station, Michigan, USA - KB3-0-4 | ecosystem: Environmental > Terrestrial > Soil > Unclassified ... | reverse complement strand
CTACAACACTGGACCAGGCACTTCGGATCAGATTACTTACAAAGGTTTCAGCGAGACTTCGAGAACTATTTTGGTGAATTACACTTCACTCGCCAGCGCCTTGCGTTCTGATTACTCGAGCACTCTCACACCGAAAGGGCTTTTTCCTGAGTTGAATGGCTCGAATACTACGCAGCACAATCCGGCTGTAGTCTCTTCGGTGACGTTGCCGAACAGTCAACAATATCAAATCAAGTACAACCCGTATGGCGAAGTGGCGCGAGTGGTGCTGCCGACAGGCGGCGCTATCGAGTACGACTACGCCGCCGGGATTACTAACGGCGCCACCAGCGGGGCATTTGGCGGAGGGTATAACGGATCGTGGGTGGTCTATCGTCGCGTAACGGAGCGTCGTCTTTATCCGAGTGGCGGCGCCGGATCTACTTACTCGAGTCGCATGACCTATAGCCGTCCGGAAACTACCTCTACAAATGCCGGGTATGTAATCGTCGACCAACTAAACAATACGAGTACATTGCTAACACGCAGTAAGCATTACTTCTATGGCAGCCCGAAACTGTCATTCGGTATATCTTCAATTGACTATCCCGGGTGGAAAGAGGGCCGTGAATATCAGACGGAGAACTTTGCCAGTAACGGCACAACGATTCTGACTCGCGTGGTGAATACATGGCAGCAGCGGGCAGCCGTAAGTTGGTGGACCGGCAGTGCCGATCTCGCTCCACCAAACGATCCGCGTTTGAGTGAAACTACAAACACTCTGGTTGATACAAATCAAGTTTCGAAGCAAACATTCAGTTACGACGATACTGTTCCCTTTAACAATCGCTCAGATGTTTACGAATACGACTTCGGGAGCGGTGCGGCAGGATCGTTAGTGCGGCGAACGCATACGGATTATCTAAAAACGAATTCAGTCAACAGCACTGATTACACAACCACCAGTATTCACATCCGCAGCTTGCCAACACAGATACAGGCGTTTGATGCGTCAGGAGCGGAAAAGTCGCGCTCCAATTTCGAGTACGACAATTATGCGAGTGACGGCAATCACGCGCCGCTCGAACCGAGATCCGGCATCTCGGGTCTCGATTCCAGTTTTACTACGTCCTATTCAACCCGCGGAAACTTAACCCGTACTACCGGCTGGATTCTCTCAACGAGCACACCGCTTTATTCCTACAATCAGTATGACGTTGCGGGAAATATTCTGAAGGCCATCGATGCGCGCGGCTATGCGACAACGTTTGATTTTGCGGATCGGTACGGGGCGCCAGATAGTGAAGCCCAAAGCAACACTGCGCCTTCGCCGTTGGGAGGTCTGGCAAGCTACGCATTCGCCACGAGGGTAACTAACGCCGCCGGCCATATCTCTTATGCACAGTTTGACTATTATCGCGGTAGACCAGTGAATGCCGAAGACACAAACGGAATCGTAGCCAGTGGCTCCTATAACGACAGCCTGGACCGGCCGAAACAGATCAAACGGGCTATCGGCACGGGCGCCGAGAATCAGACCAGTTTTGACTACGACGATCCGAATCGGACCGTTACAACAGCGAGTGATCGCGACAGCAACACCGATGGAGGTTTAGTCAGCAAAGCTGTTTACGACGGATTTGGCCGGATCAAAGAAACGCGACAATACGAAGGTGGCACAAATTTCATTCTGATCGAGCAGCAATACGATGCACTTGGGCGAGGCAGTCAGATTTCTAATCCTTACCGGCCCTTAAGCGAAACTGCTGTTTGGACCATAAAGGCCTTTGACGCTCTTAGTCGGGTTACGTCTGTGACCACTCCGGATAATGCGGTTGTGACCACCTCGTACAGTGGCAATGCAGTGACAGTGACTGATCAAGCCGGCAAGCCACGCCGCAGTATCACTGATGCGCTGGGGCGATTGTCGCGGATGGACGAGCCTGATGGCAGCAACAATCTCGGCTCAACTGGCAGTCCTGTCCAGCCGACTTATTACACCTACGACGTGCTCGACGATTTAACGGGCGTTTCGCAGGGGGCGCAAACCAGAACGTTTGTTTACGATTCGCTGAAACGCTTGACGTCCGTGACGAACCCCGAAAGCGGCACTGTCACTTATGGCTACGACGCGAATGGCAATCTCACCAGCAAGATCGACGCGCGATCCATCACGACGACGATGGCTTATGACGCCATCAATCGCATTACATCCAAAACTTACAACGATAGTCCGCAGACGCCCACTGTTAGTTACTTCTACGACGCACAGACATTGCCAGGCAGCGCGCCGACCTTTTCTCGCGGCTACTCAACTGGTCGTCTTGTCGCGGTGACTTACGGCAGCGGCAGCAGTGAAGGTACTTATCGCGGTTATGATCAGATGGGCAGGTTGGTGACGCAGTATCAACGCACAGACTCAATCAACTACCTCATTGAAGCGAGTTACTACGCCGATAGCGCTTTACATACTCAAACATATCCAGCAGTTCCGGGCGCGGGTGATCGCCGGGTGGTGACTTACACAAACGATTCGGCGGGACGTTTAGGTTCTCTGAGCAGTAATGCAACAACGTATGCGCCGGCTGCGAGTGTTTCAAGCATCGGTTACGCAGCTCACAATGCGTTGAATACTGAGACGTACGGCAACAGTCTCATTCACGCAGTCGATTACAACAACCGCCTGCAACCGACGCAGATCAAACTTGGCACTTCGGGCAACCCCACTTCAGTGGTTTCGTTGGGTTACAGCTACGGCACGACTAACAACAATGGCAACGTGCTCACGCATACCTACAGCGGTGGTGGGCTCAGTTACACGCAGAGTTTCGGCTATGATTCGTTGAATCGCCTGACTACTTCAAACGAAAACAGTGGTTCGAGCTGGTCACAAACGAATGGCTATGATCGCTATGGGAATCGCTGGATCGACCTCGGCGGTGGCAATCAGAGTCTTTACTTCAATACCTCAAACAATCGCATCAACGGCGCAAGCTACGATTCAGCCGGCAACCTCCTCAACGACGGCTCGCACGCGTATACGTACAATGCGGAAAACAAGATCGCGAAAGTCGACAATGTCTCTGCTTACACTTACGACGGAGAAGGCCAGCGTGTACGCAAACTCGTGGGTGAGAACCTACGTTTCATTTACGGCATTGGTGGTCAACTGATCGCCGAGTTCAGCGGCTCAACCGGCTCGCTGCAGAAGGAATACGTCTATGGCGCGAGTGGACTCTTAGCCACAATCGAACCGACAGCCATCAATTCAAACGGAACTCGCTACACCACCCCGGACCACCTCGGCTCGCCACGAGTCGTAACAAACACGGGCGCAAGCGTGATCAGCCGTCACGACTACATGCCCTTCGGCGAGGAGCTCGGCGCCGGAGTTGGAGGCCGCACCACGGGCATGGGCTTTGGTGTCGCTGAAGGCTTGCGGAAGAAGTTCACTTCACACGAGCGTGATACCGAAACGGGTTTGGATTATATGCAGGCGCGATACTATCAAGGTCTGCAGGGAAGATTCACGAGCGCGGATCCTTTGTTGGCGAGCGGGGAAACCCGACACCCGCAAAGCTGGAATCGCTATGCTTATGTATTGAATAATCCTATCCGGCTTATTGATCCGAACGGCCTTGATGACGAAGAAGCAACTGATTTGCAAAACAAGAAACAGGTGGTTAACCCATTAGACGATACCGTTATAAACAAGAGACTTGCTGAAATACGTGCGAAAGCAAAGCCACTCGCCGCCGGCGAGACGCCAAAGCCGACAACAGTGGAAGTCATACAAGGTAAGCAAACGATTTTGCAGAACGCCACGATAGACATGCCTGAACCCGATCTGGATATCGAGATCGATAATGGCTACATGCAAACTATTGCTCTAGTCGTTTTAGATCAAGGTGGAAACGTTATGGTTGATCCCAACCTTAGCGTTACAGAGAGTGCTAAACCGGAAAACCAGGACGCCAAAGACCTTTATGGGCACAACCAAGCTCTGACAACAAACGCTGTGGGTATCTCACAACAGGCGAACGGCGCCTTCTACGATCTGCAGGTCAGACAATTCAATCCGAATAAACAACTAATGGATGTACAAACAAAGCAGGACGTGGTCGTCAAGTCCGGTACAACAAACCTGTTTATGGTCCAAGGCACCCAGATTCGCATGAACGATGCGAGCAAAAGCATCACATACAAGCAGGGCCCGGTGAGGAAGTTTGGAAACTAAACTTCAATAGGCAAACTAAACGGAGGAAATCATGAAACGGTTTATAAGGCGTATGCTCTCTATCCTGATTCTAGCGGCAGCTATCCCGTTTTCGGCGGCAAATGCGCTTGCTCAATCAAAATTAGTTAAGCAGCATATAAATGCAGCCGACATAGCCGTCACAGATCTACGGCTCGAAGCCAGGAACATAAATCAAGCGCTTGCTGAAGTAGCATACAAATACAGCGTGCCAATCAGTCTGGAGGCGGCGACCAGGGAAGACTTTTTAACGAGCAAGCGAGTAACGGTGCAAGTCACAAAGGGGAAGATTGCTGATGTCCTGAACAGCATTGTTAAGCAAAAGCCTGCTTACTCCTGGGAAGTTAGCGAGACGAACATCCGGGTCTTCCCGAAAAATGACTTCCGAGATACGTTGTTGCAGACGCTGCTGGAGCTAAGGATCGGCAGGTTCGTCCTGCCGAAACGGGCGGCGAAATTAACCTTTCGACAAACTCTTAGTGATAGGCCTGAACTTAAGACTTTGTTAGCAAGTTACGGTGTCAGTTCCTCAGTTGAAGCATTTTCTCCGTATGATATAGCGTCATTTGGAAATGAATTCTCGCTGGATGTTGAGAATGCGACAGTTCGATCAATACTGGATCGCATCATCACGGATAGTCCAATTAAGTATTGGTTTATAAATCGAGACGGGGAGAACAGACAATATCTAGTGATCAATTTTTAGAAGAACGAATACCTCAAAGCTTGGAAATGTAAAAATCTTTTTTATGAGGTGATACCCTCGAAATGAAAAATCTTTTGGCGTTCACCATCTTGGTAATGTCATTACTCGTCGCCGGGTGCGGGCAGCGTGGGGCAGCGCCGCGCAATGCGCAGACTGAGGCTTTGTTCCGGGCAACGATCGAGGGGAATACTGAGATGGTTAAGTCGTTGGTGTCTTCGCCGGGCGCTGACGTTAATGCAACCAATGAGCGGGGCAGCACGCCGTTGCTGGAGGCAGCCCGTTTTGGTCATGACGATATTTGCCGGGTGCTGATTGCCGCCGGTGCGGATCTGAAGGCGAAAGACAATGATGGTAAGACTGCTCTGATGTTAGCGGTTCAGAATAATCACGACGACGTTGTGCGAATCCTCAAAGAGGCCGGAGAGACACAATAAAACCGAAGGGCGCTTTCGCCCCAGAAAGCGCCCTCCAGTCGTCGCCGGCCCCCGCTGTAAAAACTCACCTTACCAAGGAAATTTTGGTCCACGTGACGGGACGAAATTGATCGTCTTTGAAGAGGTCTCGTTGAAGCGCGGTTTCTCGAGGCTCGTGAACTCGAATGTTGTGTTGTCGCTGATCACGGCCAGTTCAGTCGCGGACTTCATGAATTGAGTAGCCGAAAAGGAAGGTTGTTGCTTCTCGGTGACAACCGGCGCAATGACGATCGGCGCCTTTTTGGTCGGAATGCTCACGCGGTCCTTCCGAAGAGCGGCTAGCTGGTCGGATTCGACCAAATTCGAGGTAGTGGCCACGACGGTTTGATTATCTACGGTTCCGGTTTGCGCTAACGCCGGCAGTGCTGCGAATACCAGGATGATGGCCGCGAATGACAAGTGCGAAATTTGTTTTTGTGTCGTCATGATCCTTACCTCTCTCCTTCTGTTTGTTTCTCCCTGACAGAAAGGAGAGTACCAAGTTGTTGACGACTCGAAAATTGTACGTTGGTTCGGTAGACCTGTACTTTAGTGCAGGTGCTATCAAGGCACAGAAGGGAGAGGTATCGAACGCAGGGTTGCAAGCAGGGATTCAATACTGAATGGCTTGCGCAAAAAACCGACCGCACCGGCATTGAGCGCGCGGCGTTTCATGGCTTCATCGGCCTGGGCAGACATAAAAATGATCGGGACTTCCAACCGCGATGCGTTCAGACGCTGCTGCAACTCGAGGCCGCTCATGCCGGGCAGATTCACATCAAGAATCAGGCAAACAGACGCGCGAGACGCGTCAGAATCCAGAAATTCCTCCGCCGAGCCAAACACATCCACACTTAACCCCGCCGCCTTAATAGCGCGACACAACATACGTGACATCGACGGATCGTCGTCAACAACGGAAATCAATGGATTTGCTTGCGGCATGCTGGTCCTGAGTTTACCAGCACGAAGGAAAGGTCAGAATTGTACGAGAGTTCAACCAACCTGCACCAAAGTACAATATGCCGGACTTGATTACACCGATTTCTGTGTAATCTGTGGATGGATCTTCAACCGATCAGCCATTCTCACCAGCTCGGCCACCGAGTCAGCTTTCATTTTCTGCACAACCTGCGCGCGGTGAGCTTTGATCGTGCGTTCGCTCGTACCGAGCGTATGTGCGATCTGCTTGTTCAGCGACCCTTCGGTTACAAGCGCAAAGACTTCGCGTTCACGACTCGTCAGCGAATCGTAGCGCGCCTGGAGTTCAGCCAGCTCGTCGAGCTGTTTCCGCACTTCGCGATCACGCGCAATTCCCTCCTTGATCGCATCGATCATGTCCTGATTGCGAAACGGCTTCGAGAAAAAACCCACCGCACCGGCCTTCATGGCTTCGACCGTCATCGGAATGTCACCGTGACCAGTCGTAAAGACGATCGGAAGCGGCCGTGATGCTTGCGCGAGCCGGCGTTGCAGATCGAGTCCGCTCAAACCAGGCATCTGCACATCAAGCACGAGGCACGCCGGACAGTCAGGCGGTGGCGCCGCGAGAAACGCTTCCGCTGAATTGAAAGGAACGGTCTTCAGGCCGATGGTGCTCACCAGCCGCGAAAGAAAATTGCGGAACGAGTCGTCGTCATCGACCACGATTACCACGGGCGGTTTTTCAGTCATTGTATTTCCTGACCTCTCGCCGGCAGGCTGAACGAGAAAATCGCGCCACCGCCGGCGTTTGATTCAGCCCACAGCTTGCCGCCGAATGATTCAATGATCGACCGGCTAATCGCGAGGCCCATTCCCATACCGTTAGCTTTCGTTGTGTGGAACGGTTTAAATAACTGTTCGGCTTTGGCGGGTTCAATCCCCATCCCGCGATCGCTGACAGTGGCCAAAACGCTTCCGTTCGACATCACTGTCTGCACGGTTAACTGTCGCTGATTCGCGTCCGTCTCGTGCATGGCCTCAATGCCGTTCATACAAAGGTTGAGTAGCACTTGCTGCAACTGCACGCGATCGGCTTCCACCACCGGCAAGGATTCACCTAGCTGCGACTGGATGGTCACCTGCTTTCTTTGCGCCTCATGACCAACCAGTCCGATGACGTCGCGCGCGACATCGCTCAGATTCAGCGGCGCTTTCTCAGGCACATGCTTTTTCACGAGGGAACGAATGCGCGAAATAATCTGACTGGCGCGATGCCCATCGTTGGAAATGTCCTCGAGTGCTTCTGCTACCAGCTTCAGATCCACTTCCTTTTCCTGAAGCCAGCTACGACAGATATCGGCGTTTCCGACAATCGCCCCGAGTGGCTGGTTCACTTCGTGAGCGATTGACGCAGCGAGCTCTCCCATCGTCGTGACTCGCGCGACGTGTGCGAGCTCGGAACGCGTGTGCTGCAATTCATTCTGGGCGCGCTCGTGTTCGATCGCGATGCCCGCAATGTGAGTCGCAACTTCGGTGAGTCGTGCTTCGGATCCGGTCGGCGCTTGCGGCTGGCGGTAATACATCGCAAACGATCCCAAAACTTTTCCGTGGCCCGTAAAAATCGGCGTCGACCAGCACGCCCGCAAGCCGGACAGTTTCGCGAGCTCGCGATAGTCTTCCCAAAGCGGATCGGTGAGCATGTCCGTCACGATTACGGGCTGGCCACGATACATCGCGGTGCCGCAGGAACCATTCTTTGGTCCAATAGGCGCGCCGTTGACAGCTTGTACGTAAATCTCCGGGAGGCGTGGCGCTGCGCCGTGGCGAATGTGCTTTCCGTCCTCGCTGAGTTGGAGCACCGAACAGATCATTCCTTCCGACTGCGCCTCGATCAGCGTCACTAAACTGGCGAGGACGTCGGAAAGTGTTGCTCCCTGCGCGATCATTTCAAGCACACGGCCCTGTCCGGAGCGGAAAGCGTCTTCGCTCTCGCGCGACTTCGCGAGCTCGCGTTCTGCTTCTTTGCGGCGCGTGATGTCTCGCCAAACGACGTACAGTATTTGTCTTTCCTGAAATGGGATCGCAGTCAGTAAGACTTCAACCGGAAACTCGCTACCATTGCGACGTCTTGCCAACCACTCGAAGCGATGACTGCCGCGCTCCAGTGCGACAGCAGTCATTTGCTGCGCTTTGGTCGTGGATGAAGTGCCGTCAGGCTGAATTGCAGGCGAGAGATCGGATGGTGAGAGCGAGAGTAGCTCGTCTTTTCCGGCGGCGCGCAACATGTCGACTGCCGCTTGGTTACAGTCGATGAACACGCCGTCATCGAGCAGAAGAATGGCGTCGGGCGAACGCTCGAAGACGAGTCGAAGCGCCAACTCACTAGGAGCTTGCTGCTGATTTGCGCCAGTCATTTGCAAACGCAGCTTGCTTATCCCATTAGGACTGATTAGGGAACTGGCATTTCTGACAGGGTAGTAAGGAGAGTGACCGCTTTTACTTCTACTTTGACGTCTCTTTATCGCTCCACTGCACACTCTCGGCGTGAATTGTCATACGTCCTGCGACCATCGAGACTTGACCACGAACCAGCACCTCACGCACGTCCGAGCGAATCAACGCCTTGCGTTCGGCTTCGGGCAGTTGTGCTAGCTGCACCGAAATTCGCGTGCGGTTCGGCGAGTCGTAAAGCTCGAGGCTTTGCCCGTCAGCATTAATCGCAATTACTCGCGCCTGAACCTCGACGGTGCGGCCATGCGCCATGGTCAACCCGGCGAAGCTAATAACGATAAGGAATGAAAGCGTCAATCGAAACATTAATTTCATGGCGGCTCCTGTTATAGATTCAATCAATCAACCACATTAAAGAGGATACTGAATCCGAGAAGCGCACGTAATTGTCCGTTAGTTCCGTCAACCTGTACTTTGGTGAAGTAAATCATTGACGCCCGATCGATGCGGTCCTATATTCCGCTCCAGTCTGATCTCACAAAGGAAGCAACATGCGACTAATCGACGAGCTTCTGCAAGACTTACGTTACGGCAGGCGACTGCTGGCCAGGAATCCCGGTTTCACCCTGATAGCGATCGTGACGCTCGCCCTCGGGATTGGAGCCAACACAGCCATATTCAGCATCGTCAACGCTTTTCTGCTACGCCCGCTGCCTTACGGCGATGCGAACCGCCTCGTGATGGTGGATTCACAGCAGCGCGGTCAATCGATCGGCGTGTCGTTCCCCGACTATGAGGACTGGCGCCGGCAAAATAGCGTCTTTGACGATGTGGCGTTTTTCAATCTGCGTTGGAATGCAAATCTGGAATTTGACAACGAGACGGAAACACTCAGTCTAACCTTCGGCACCGCAAACCTGTTTTCAACTCTGCAAGTCGCGCCGTTACTCGGTCATGGCCCAACCGCAGAAGATTCTGACTCGGTCCTCTTGAGTCATGGCTTGTGGCAAAGAAAGTTCGGCAGCGATCCGGCGATTGTTGGGCGTCAACTTCACATCGACGGCCGTAGCCTGACTGTAATCGGAGTGATGCCACCGGATTTCCGTTTTCCGTTTCAAAGCGACTTATGGTGGCTGAGCGATCGTTATTTCAATCGTCATACTCGCGACATGCGCATAGACCAGACAATTGCTCGTCTTAAGCCCGGAGTCTCACCGGAACAGGCGCACGCCGAAATGAAAGAGATCGCCGCTCGGCTCGCGCAAACCTATCCCGACACCAATGCTGACGTCACTGCAACTGTCGTCCCACTGCGAGATTTCTGGTTCGGCAAACTACGACGCTCATTCTGGCTGCTGTTGGGCGCGTGCGGATTTGTCCTCTTGATTGCCTGCGCGAACGTCGCGAACTTGTTGATGACGCAAGCGACCGTGCGCGAACGTGAGCTCGCGATGCGCGCGGCGCTCGGAGCGAGTCACGGACGCCTGATTCGACAATCGATCTCGGAAGCGTTGCTGCTTGTTTCGATCGGCTGCGCCGGGGGGATACTGCTCGGCGCGTGGAGTCTACGCATGCTGGTCGCACTGCTGCCGGAAGAGCTCCTGCCTTTCTTTGTGAAGATCGAGCTTGATGGCCGGGCGCTGACATTCACCTTGCTGATCTCAGTCTTGACCACGCTCCTAGTCGGTCTGATACCGGCGTTACGGACGCGGTCATTGGATCTGGACCGGTCACTTAAAGAAGGCGGGAAATCCGGCCCGAGCCGAGGGATGCAGCGAATCCGCGGTTTGTTAGTAGTAACGGAAATCGCCCTCGCGGTCGTGCTGCTTACCGGCGCGGGACTCATGCTGCGAAGTTTTACGCGACTTCAGAACACTTCACCGGGTTTCACAGCAGACGGCGTGCTCCATCTCGAAATCAACCCAACCTATCGACGCCAGGAAGATTACAGCGTCAAGTTTATGTCGCGGCACTACCAAAAGCTGCTGGAACAGATCGCAACGGTGCCGGGTGTAGTTGCTGTAGCCGCGAACAGTGATTTGCCTTTTGTCGGACAAAAGCCTTGGTATCGAGGCGAGTTTTCGATCCAGGGCCAGTCGACTGAAGACCAGAAGCAAAATCCGCTCGTCAATTACCAGGCTGTTTCGCCAGACTATTTTCGAGTGATGCAAATCCCGCTGCTTCGCGGCCGCGCCTTTACCGATCGCGACACAGTTAGGCCGGATAAGCACCAAGATGTGGCCATCATCAATCATCAACTGGCGCAGCGAATGTGGCCCAACGAGGATGCATTGGGTAAACGAGTTAACTGCAATGATGATGGTACTAGCTGTGCTGAGATCGTCGGCATCGTCGGAGACGTCAAGCACAATAGCCTCGTCGACGACGCCGGTTACGATTTTTACTATTCTGCTTTCCAGAGTTACGCGAAGCAAACTCACTTCGTGGCCCGCACCCAAACCAACGATCCCACAGCGCTCGCGAAGGACATCCAGCGAGCCGTCTGGCAGGTCGCGCCTGACACGGGCATCTTTAACGTCATGCCTTTGACGAGGTTGTCGACGAACACGATCTGGCAATCACGAGTTTGGGGACTGCTGTTCAGCATCTTCTCGTGCATTGCCCTCGTGCTGGCGACTGCCGGTATCTATGGAGTGATGGCTTATTTCGTGACTCAGCGCACGCGCGAGATTGGCATTCGAATAGCCCTCGGCGCGCAGTGGCGTGACGTGTTAAAGCTGATCGTTGGAAGTGGGATGTTGCTCGTCACCATCGGTCTGATAATCGGTCTTGCAGGCGCGCTAACGTTAACACGTCTCATGACGTCTCTACTGTTTGAAGTTTCTCCGACAGATCCGATCACGTTTGGCGCAGTGGCGCTTTGTGTAATCCTCGCCGCGCTGCTCGCCTGCTACATACCCGCCAGACGCGCTATCAAAGTCGATCCACTGGTCGCGTTGCGGTACGAGTAAATGGAGGAAGATCGTGAACACACTACAAGACGTTCGCTACGCCTTTCGGATGCTACTCAAGCGGCCGGGCTTCACGGTCATAGTAGTTTTGACCCTCGCTCTGGGCATCGGAGCTAACACCACGATCTTCAGCGCCATCGACGCAGTTTTACTCAACCCACTGCCCTATAAAGATCCCGACCGTTTGATGGTGGTTTGGGAAACGAATAAGCAGCTCGGTCCTGAGATGTGGGATCGAAACGAAGCCGCGATCGGTAACTTTCTCGACTGGCGATCGCGCAATCAGATCTTCGATCAACTCGGGGCGCTTTTCGACACCAGTATGAATCTTACTGGAGTTGGCGAGCCCCAAAGAATTCAGAGTTGTGTCGTCACCACCAATTTCTTTCAGGTACTCGGCGTACAACCGATGCTCGGGCGATCGTTTATTCCCGAATCAGAAACACCCGGAAGCCCCTTCACGGCAATTATCAGTCATGAACTGTGGCAACGACAGTTTGGCTCTGATCCGAATGTCATAAACAAGAGTCTGACGCTCAACGCGCATCAGGTTGCGATAATTGGCGTGATGCCTCCCGGTTTTGAGTTGCAATTTCCAATCACCAGGCATGTCGACATGTGGGTGCCGTTCGTTATCGACGTTGCCGATCCGGACTATCACGACCGCAGTAATAACTTTCTTTACACGGTGGGCCGGCTCAAGCAGGGTGTTTCGCAAGAGCAGGCGCAGACCGAGATGAATCTCATCGCCGGTCAGCTTCAACAACAATACCCGGAGACGAATGCAGAGAAAGGTGTGCGCGTAGTTCCCTTGCATAAACAGCTCGTGGGGAATGTTGAGTCATATCTTTATATGCTGTTTGCTGCAGTCGGCTTTCTGTTACTGATTGCCTGCGCGAATGTCGCGGGCTTGCTGCTGGCCCGAGTCACTGCGCGGCACCGAGAAGTTGCGATCCGCATTGCGGTCGGAGCGAGCCGCTGGCGACTCATCCGTCAGTTGTTAACTGAGAGCGTCATCCTTTCTGCCCTGAGCGGTTCATTGGGCCTGCTCCTCGCGTACGGCGGAGTGAAACTGCTGGTGTCGCTCACACCGTCAGAAGTGCCGCGACTTCATGAGATTGGATTGCACGTTCCAGTGTTTCTTTGGACCCTCGCGATTTCTGTGGTGACAGGCGTACTATTTGGTCTCGCTCCCGCCGTTCAAGCTTCAAGACCGGATCTGAACACGGCTCTCAAGGAAAGCTCCGGGCGAAACCCTGGAAGCTTTCAGGGCAGTGGCTTGCGGAATCTGCTGGTTGTTTCGGAAGTGGCCGTTGCGCTGCTCTTGCTGATCGGAGCGGGTTTGATGACCAAGAGCTTCTTACGCCTGCAGCAAGTTGATCCGGGATTTGATGCGACGAACGTAGTAAGCATGAACATCGCTTTGCCCACCTCGAAGTATCGAGAACAACAGCTACTGACTTTCTACGATCAACTGTTCGAGCGCCTAAAAAATCTGCCGGGAGTGAAATCCGTCGCCGCCATTAACCCGCTTCCACTAGGCAACACCAATGTGTCGAACCGTTTTATCGTCGAAGGAGCACCGTTCGTGGCTTTGGCGGATCGTCCATTTGCCGGCACACGCGTCGTCACGCCTGACTATTTTCAGACGATGAGTATTCCCCAATTGAAAGGACGTTCATTCACCGAGCAGGACCGCGAGAAAACTCCGAACGTAATCATCGTCAATGAGGCGCTAGCCAGCCGTTATTGGCCCAACCAGGATCCGATTGGAAAGCGACTCGGCTTTTTCGAAGAGGATCCGGGCAAGCAGGAATGGCGAGAGATCGTCGGCGTCGTCGGCAACGTTAGGAGTAAGGCGCTCGAGATCGAGGTAATGCCGGAAGCTTATTTTCCTTATCGACAGGTTCCGGAGAATTTCATGAACCTCGTCGTGCGCACTGCTTCGGATCCCGTGAGTATGGTTCCCGCAATACGCAGTCAGGTCCTGAGTGTAGACAAGGACCAGCCGGTTTCTGACATCATGACGATGGACCAGCGCGTGGCCAAGTCAGTTGCGGCAAAACGTTTCGTAATGTCGCTGCTCGGCGCGTTTTCTATTCTGGCGTTGGGTCTGGCTGCGGTGGGGATATACGGAATAATGGCGTATCTGGTGACTCAACGAACCCAGGAGATTGGCGTTCGCATGGCGCTCGGCGCGCAGAAGCGTGATGTGCTCAGGCTGGTAGTCGGGAAGGGTATGGCTCTGGCGGTCGTTGGAACCGCAATAGGCTTGATTGCTTCCCTGGCGCTGACTCGGCTGATGCGCAGCTTGCTGTTTGAAGTGACTCCGACTGATTGGCTAACGTTTGTAATAGTCTCAGGGGTTTTACTTATGGTGTCGCTACTCGCTTGCTACATTCCCGCGCGCCGGGCTACGAAAGTCGATCCGCTGGTAGCGCTGCGATACGAGTAGCTTTAATCCACGAGTTGGGCCCGTTCGTCTCGAAATTCGTACCGTTCGCGTATTACTTATTGCGATTCCATAACTTCACGACTTAGCATGCGCCGCCAAAAGGAGACCCTTTATGAAACTCAGAATTCTTTTGATCCTCTGTTGCCTGCTGTTGTCCGCGTCAATGAGCTTTGCCCAGTCAACGCCAGAGAAAGCTCCTGACACTTCGATGGAGCTGAAAAACGCCTTCAACGAAGTTAATGAGTGGGTGACGAAAGCTGCCGAGATGGTTCCGGCAGACAAGTACAGCTATCGCCCGGTGGACACCGTGCGTACGTTCGGCCAATTGATCGCCCACGTCACGGATTCCTACAACTATTTCTGCGCGCACGGCGTCGGCAACAAAGTCGAATGGACTACACCTGTCGAGAAGGGCGCGACGGATAAAGACACGCTCCTTCCGAAACTGAAAGAAGCCGTCGGGAAATGCAACGCCGCCTACGGCTCAGGCAACGGTCAGTTCAGACCATTATTCACAAACGTGGGCCACACCAGTCTGCACTACGGCAACATCATCACGTACATGCGCATGATGGGACTGAAGCCACCGTCAAGTTAAGCTTAGTATTCTTCGTCAGTTCTTAAATGCGCGCAGCATTGCACCTACTCCCAACTGTGCTCTATACTGCGCGCATGCCATTAAAGAAACGACAACCTCACTCTTCAGCTCGCAAGAAGTCGTCGGAGTCTGCTGCCACATCGCCTCGCACCAAGAAGGCGGCATCGAAAGCCTCTAAGCGCGTTGGCAAATCGAAAGCGTCCAAGACGAAAGAGCGGCCCGCATGGCTTAAGCGGCGAGACGAGCTCACATTGAAAATGTTCCAAGAGGTCTACGAGGACTACCAACAAGGTAAATTCCACCGCATTTTGTAAT
>Ga0134124_10002413_pt1 | contig 15108 bp, 18 predicted proteins | sample KB304_FD_96880 | JGI IMG/M metagenome (GOLD analysis project Ga0134124, IMG submission 96880) | Terrestrial soil microbial communities without Nitrogen fertilizer from Kellogg Biological Station, Michigan, USA - KB3-0-4 | ecosystem: Environmental > Terrestrial > Soil > Unclassified ... | reverse complement strand
TTCTTGAAGGTCTTCCGGACAGGCTCCGGGTGCTTCAGGGCAATGACCCGGATGTTCATCTGGCTGACGTGACCCTCGTCCATCAGCTCCTTGGTCGTGGTCACTTCCTTCACGGGACCGAAGAGCCCTTCCAGGACCAGCGGGTTCGTCTTGGAGTCGCCCAGAGTTCCCGTGAACCCGAGCCGGACCTCCGCGTTGACCAGCTTCTCCATGAGAATGCCCATGGACTTGGCGGTGAACCCGTGAGCCTCGTCGCCGATGACGACCTGGAACTGCTCAAGGAACTCGGGGTCCTCCTTCCAGGCCGAGTGCCAGGTCGTGATCGTGACCGGCTTGGTCGACTCGCGGACCCCGCCCATCACGGTGTGGATGTCGTCAGGGTCCATCCCATAGTCGATGAAGTCGTCGCGCATCTGGAGCACCAGGTGCTGCGTGGGTACGATCACCATCGTCTTCAGGTTGAAGTGCTTGAGCACCGTATAGATGATCAGGCTCTTGCCGCTGGCAGTCGGGGAGAGCATCACCGCCCTCAGGTTCTCGATCGCGTAGAGGCAGGCCTCGAGCTGGTAGTCCCGGTGAGTGTACTTGGGGTTGACGATGGTCTTGCACCACTCCGCGAAAGCGGCGGGGTTGACCGCGTTGCAGTCCCAGGCGGGGGCGTCGACGTCGTAGTTCCGGTCAGCGCAGAACTGGATGAGACGGTCCCGGAGTCCCCGGTACAGTTTCTTGTCGGCCCCGTAGAGTCGCTTGATACCGTCCCAGTGTCCGTACTTGACCGCTGGGTGGAACTTGGCTCCGGGCACCTCGAACGAGAAGTGGTCCCTCAGCTCCTGGGTGACACCCGGGTCCGCGAAGACTTGGTCGTAGACTGCATTGTATCGGCGAATGATGACGGTCTCGGCCGTCACCCTTCTCCGCTCGTGAACTTGTGCCAGTCGATCGCGGTCCGGCAGGCGAACCCTCGGTCCTTCAGGCTCTTGATCGTGGACTCGCAGAAGTCGACCTTCTCCTGCTGGAGAGAGACCTCGCGGGCCTTGGCGACCACGTGGGGGTCATTGTCGACGTACCGCTCCACCTCGGTCTTGAGGATCTTCCCGACGACCGGGTAGGCCCACCCGAGCAGCTGGGTTTCCCGAGTCGGCCCGTAAGCGTAGAAGTTATGCTTGGCGTGCCGGAGCTGGGACAGCTCCTTCTTCTGGTCCTGGAGGGCGGTGCGTTCCCGGCAAAAGTGTCTCCACCAGGCGGCGTGGAGCTGGGGGTTCTTGGCGACAGACTCGCCGATGTCGGTCCGGTCGATCGCGCCTTCCCGTTCCCATTCGTCAATCAGCTCGTGGATTTCCACACAGTCTCCTAGGCGCTACTCGCGGCTAGTCTATACCGGTGATGGGAAACGTCAACGAAATCAGCCCGTGAATTTCACGCGTTCGCGCTGGAATAGGGTGAAACGGAAGTTGGCCGTGGCCATGACGTAGTCGACGTCGGGTGAGTTGCTGAACAGGTCGAAGCCCGAGAGGCTGACCGGGACCAGGCCCCAGAACTGGTACTCCCAGTTGCTCCGCTTCTGGCTGTCGAGGACGGTGACGAGCCCGTCCGCCTTGGGTCCCCGACCGTCGGCCTCGGAGTAGGTGGCGACGTTGGCGTACTCGGTGTAGCTCTCGGGGTAGCCGTCTCCCCGCATCCAGTCATGGAGCTCGTGCCAGTTGGTCAGGTCCTCGTCCACGGCGAAGTCGATCTCGAGGTGCTCATAGTCGATGTGGTCCCCCGGCTGGGGCATGTGGACGAACGGGTTGGGCGTCTCAACAGCGTTGAGCGTCAGCCCCGGGATGTGGGCTCGGAGGAGGAAGAAGGTGGTCGTCGGGAGCCGCCTCAGGTACAGCTTCGTGCCCAGGACGGGCAGGAAATTTAGGTTGTGAGGACGTCCCTGTGTGATCGTCATTCTTGTTGACACCCGTTAGATTCAGGTTATTTAGGAGGGCTAGCAGGGCCCCAGACGCTCCGGATCTCTGGGGATAGGAGAAGTTGTGAAGACCTACGCTGTCGGTGACATACACGGGATGAAGTCGAGTCTCGACTCTGCTCTCGGTTTCATTGCTAACGACTCCGGCGGTGAGGCTCACACGGTGGTGTTCCTGGGCGACTACGTGGACCGGGGACCTGATTCTGCGGGTGTGGTCCGGCTGCTAATGGCCGGGCCCACCCTCTCCGCCGCCAAGTGGGTCTGCCTCAAGGGCAATCACGATGACATGATGGGGCAGGAACTGCTCGGCCTCGAGCACATGGACTGGATACACAACTATGGCCGCATCACCCTCAAGAGCTACGTCAATGACGAGTTCTCAGATGCCGAGTACCGGCACAACCCCGAACTCAAGAAGCACTGCAGCTGGCTTCTCGCGCTGAGACGGTACTACGATGACGGGGTCAGGTACTTCTGCCATGCAGGCATCAACCCCCAGGACCCGCTCGACCAGCAGAACCCCAACGTCCTCATCTGGGACCGCGACTGGTACCAGTTTCACTGGGGGCAAGTCTACGATGTCAAGCGCCTGGTCGTGCACGGTCACACGCCGACCCTGATCGGTGCTTCGCAGATGCCGGTGATCGACCGAGTCGATGGCGAGCCCAGGTCAATCAACCTGGACACTGGAGCCTGCTGGCCCAAGGAAGGTGGGAAGCTCACCGTGGCCGTCTGGGACAACGAGCACAGCCGGGACTTCCGGACCGTCCAGTTCTAGGACTCGGGTTTCCAGCCCACCGGCATGATCTTGGCCGTGGAGCTCTTGTCGTCTCGAGGTCGGGTAGCCGCCACCATGTGAGTGACGATCCCGCCCTTCGTCACGCTCATGTGGTGGTAATTCTCATCCCACTCACTCCCGGTATCCGGGTGAGAGACCTCGAACACGGTCGGGGAGTGTCGGGTCACGCCCCAGGCTCTCTTCGCATGCTCGTAGTCAGACATCAGTTTGGACGAGTTGGTCGTGATTGCGTGCTCGTGTGCTGCCGAGAGGTCCTCGTCAGAGATGCCCGGCGCCCCCTTGAAGTGTGTGACGGTGGCTGCCCGAGTGGAGGTCCCGACCGCGACGGGTTGGGCCTGGGACTTCCGGCCATACATCTCCATGGCCTGGTCGTAGGGCCGGACCCTGGTATCGCTGAAGCTCTTCCCATAGCCTGAGATGCCGCCGACCTTGATGTTCTTCCAAGAGTCGGGGTGCATCCCATGAGATTTTATGTAGCTGCTGTGCCAGGTCAGGTGGCCGTCGGTGGTGTGCGCGCTGGGATCGCTCCCGTTATGCACGGTCAAGATCTTCTCGCCCGTGTCCGGGTCTTTGAAATGGACCGCCTTGACGTGTCCCTCCGCCGCGGCTCTGCCCACCTCCGCCGCCCAGTCCTCGTGACTCTTATCCTGGTTGTAGCTGGTCGAGTGCTTCGCCTTGTAGGCGTCTACGTCGCCTGGCTGCCACCGGACGATGTCGGTATGGAGGGTGTCCTTGAAGCCCTTCTTGGCGGCGTGGGTGTAGGCTCTCTCCGCCTGCCAGCCTATAGACTCGCCGGAGCCGGCCGACCCGGTATGCGCCTTCCCCCGGCCGAACCCGTGCTCGAACGTATTGGTGAGACCCGGGTGGGTCTCTTGCATGTGAGGGTGCCACTCCAGGTCGAACTTTCGGTCCTTTGTCCCCCAGCTCGGCTTCGTCACCCGGAAGACGGGCTCGCCGGTCACCTTGTCATGGAGGTCGTACTCGTAGCCGAAGTCCGGGGGCTTCGGCTTCCCGTAACGGTAGTAGCGGCCGGCCGTGTCGGCCTTGTGCTTGTCCATGGCCTCCTTGTAGCCGGGAGGCCGGACCTTGTTGAACATGTCATCCTTCGCTTCGAACACGTACGTGGTCATGTTCTCGCTCGCCCTCTCGACGTCGAGCCCGAGACTCAGCAGCTGGTCATGTTCGAAGCGACTGAAACGCCTCACTTACTTCTTCGCCCTCGCTGCCCTGTTCTTCGCCACGTTGGCTCGGATGAAGTCGTGCTTGCTCTGGGCCAGCTGGTCCAGGACGTCGTCCGGCGCTGCCGGGGAGATGGCGATGGCCGCGTGGAGCGGGGGCTTGCTGGCGAAGACCGACCGGATCGTATCATGGCTCGTCCGGGGGTTCCGGACGGCGTTGCCCGCAGCGATGTGGTTGGTCCCGTGAGCCAGGTCGTGGAGCACCTCGGTCGGCACGTTCGGGTGACCGGCCAGGGTCTCGTGGGTCGAGTCCTTGGTGTTGCCCGTCGCGCTCTTGGTGTAGAGCCGCTTCACCTCGTCCCCGGTCAGTGACGGGTTGGAGGCCAGGCTCGGGTAGTGCTTGGGCTCATTCTCGATGATGTGCGACCTCAGGTCGGGCTCGGCCGCCGGGTTCTTGGCGATGTGGCCCTTGACCGTGTCCCCGTTGGTGCCGGCCCCCTGCCAGATTTTGGTCAGGGTCGCGGGTCGGATGTTGGGGTGCTGGGCCGCGGAGAGCAGGTTGCCCTTGCCCTTCGACTCGTGGGCGACGTGGGCCTCGAGCGTGTCGGAGGTCAGCCTGGGCTTCTTCTCGCCGGCGTCGACCGCCACCGGGTCCACGTTCCTCGGGTACTTGTGACCCGACGCGACTCGCTGGTTGAGCGTCTCGGCCGTGTCGAAGATCGGGTGCTTGCCCTGGAACTCCTTAACGTTCCTCAGCTCGGGGTACTTCCCGACGAGCTTCTCGAGGCCGACACCTCGGTCCTCCGCGTCGTTGAACTGGCCGGTCTCGAAGTGGAGCTGGTACTTCGACTTGTCCGGCGCGTGAACGACGTAGAGCGGGCCATCCTTGTTGTAGTGGTCGAAATAGTTGTGGGACTGGGTCGCCGCGGTGCACCATCGGGTCCCTCGACCGATCGCGCAGGCGGCCTCCTTGGTCTTGATCCGGTGGACCAGCGTGTCGTTGGCGTCGTGGACGACGTCGGCGCCCTCCTGCTTGACCTGGCGCTTCTCCTCCTTCTTGGAGGCGACCTGGCCCAGGTGAGGCTGGAGCGCGGTCTCGAGGTCCGCGACGTGGGGGTACTGGTTGATGTCCTTCTTCTCGAGCTTGCCCTTGTACTTCTCGAAGTTGCCCAGGGTCTCCTTGACTCGAGGGGCGTCCTCCTGCCGGATGTTCTGCTTCTTGTACTGGTTCACCACCCAGCCGGTGTAGATTTTCTTGGGCGTCGGGTCATGCTCGGCGAAGTGGTCGATGATCTTGTCGGTTTCTTTGTGTTGCCCGAAATCGTCGTGTGACGTATCGAGGGGCTTCTCCTTGTACTGCCCCTTGAGAAATTCGACCCGGTTCTCATGCAGAGAAGCCTTGGCGATAAATGCGTGAAATGGCGGAATGGGCTGGTCAGGCGTCATGATCTATTTAACCCCGTCGGATTTTGCATGGATTTCTTATCCTTTCTGAGCAGAATTGTCAAATTCACTCGGGCTTGGGTCGCTCCCGCCGCCGGTCGCTGTGATAGATGTCGAAGCGTGTCGCGTGGGCCGCCTTGATCTTCTGGGAACTTGGGCTGTGGAGGGGCCCGCCTCTAGCGTACAGGTGACGGTTGGGGTTGTTCCGTCCCAGTCGGCCGAACACCGCGACATCCGTGGTGTGCTTGACCTGCTTCCCGGCCATCCACCAGTGCTCGGGTCGGGGGTCCTCCCACTCGACTTCCTTGTTCTTGGCGCGAGCCCGGGCCCTCAGGTCCTTGATGACCTGTCGTCCGGCCTCGTCATTCCGGACCGTCGTGATGTAGGAACCCGTCGAGTGTCGGTGCCACTGGGGGTCGAACTCGACTCCGTGGGCGTCGTACGCGCCCTGGGCCAGCTTATTGAAGGCGCCTCTCTTGTCCCCATCGTCGCCGTTTGCCTGCCGGAACGCCCCGTAGGCCAGCTTGAGGGCGACCCGAGCCGCGCTGTGCTGGCCCTGCATCTTGGCCAGGGCCGCCGAGACCAGGTGGTTCTCGACGTCTTCCTCGGCGATCATGAACGCTTCAGTGAGCAGCATCACTTGAGCCTTATCTTGGACGGGTCTTTGATCCGGTTACGAGCGACGCTGAGGTAGACGTTCACTTTCCCCTTTGGGTTCCGGTGATCGTACATGTCATTGAAGGAGTAGTAGGTCCGTCGGTACTGAGGCTCCCCGGTGTAGAGGTCCTTCACCGGCTCGACCGGTTCCTTCCGGTTGATTTCCTTGAGGCCCTCCTTGTGCTTCTTGAACTTGGCCTCCCCCTCGGCGTCGCCCTTCTTGTAGCTCATGAAGTATCCGTGAGCTCGACCCCAGTTCGGGTAGAACTCGACCCCGTGGGCCGCGTAGACGTCATGGGCATCCTTGGTGTAGGGCTCCTTGCCCTTGGCCGCGTACTTCTTCCGGTAGGAGAATATGGCCTGGCGGAGGTGGTTCATCTCCTTGGGCACGTGATTGTCGAGCCGGGCCAGGGCCGCCGAGATCAGGTGTCCCTGGCCCACCTGCTGGTGGTCCTCATCCTCCTCGGCGATCTTCAGGGCTTCCCTGAGTATCATTTGAACGGGATCCTCCGGACCTGCTTCTCGCCACCCGACCGCATGGCTGAGTTGTAGGCCATGTGGACGAGCTTGTTGTTGGCTACGGCTTCGGGTTTCCCATAGACGTCGAACATTTCCCCATGGTCGAGGCTGGGGTTGGCGCTCTTCTGGTAGTCGTGCCAGTGGACGCCCCAGGAGTAGACTTTGCCGGGAGGGTAGCTGTACTGGTCTCGGTACTTGAGGGTGAAGACCGGCTCTCCCGTCTCCGGCTTATGGAGGTGCCAGGTCTGCTCGTCTTCCTGTCGCGGTTCGAGTTCCACCGGGTCGACGTGGACCTTGCTGAGCATGACCACCTTATGGTCATCATTTTCCATGACGAGCTTCCTGAACACGAGCACGCGACCGACCCCCGGATTCTACACCTTATTTAGGAAAAAGAAAACCCCGGGCTTCGGGCTCCGGGGTTTCCAGTTGGGCGTTACCGACGGTTCTCTAGGGCCACCGGAACTTCCGCCTGCATGCAATCGTATTTACTCAAAAAGAGAGGGGCCCCGGAGGGCCCCTCGAAACTACGCTGCCTTTTTGTGGAGGGTGACCACGTTTCCGGTCTGAGCCGGTGGCGGGGTCTTCACCTTCTTGGTCCGCCGACGCTTCACTTTCTTCTTCTCTTCCGTCTGGGTCCGGTGACCACCCAGGCCGAAGGAGACGAGGAAGATCGAGGCGAAATCCAGAGCTGCGGGGAGGAGCCACTCGGGGGCCTTCAGGTCGGCCTCCTCAACAGCACCACCCTGTGTCGTCTTGAGTGCCCCTTCGAGTTCCTTGACCCGGTTCCGGGCCGCGGTCTCCGAAGCCTTGATCGAGAGGCACTTGGCGTTGCAGCCCTTCCCTTCGAGGCCGCGGACCTTGTCCGCCGCCACCCGAGCGGTCTGGAAGTCGGCCTTCGCCTTTTCCAGGTCCGCCTGAGCCCGGGATGCCGCTGACCTTCCGGCTTCCCGCTCCGCGTGGGCCGAAGCCCCCGCGATGAAGAGTCGCTCTGCAGTACCGAAGAACGCCACGCAGATACACAGTCCGAACGCTCCGACCAGTCCGACCCAGAGGAAGTACTGCTTCGTCTTCCAGGCCGAACCCGCGAAGTGAGGGAGGAACATACCGGTGATGACTACGGCCGGAGCCGCGATCGCCAACTGGCTGTATGGTCCCGAGATCGCCGCCTGCAACTGGTAGGCGCCGACCGCCCCGATCAACCCCAGGACAGCCCCGAGGAAGAGGGAGACCCTCCGGCCGGCTCCCGAGGTGTGCCCCTCGATTTGACCGACCGCCTTCTTCGACTTTCGCTTCTGATTAGCCATGATATAGCTCCCTGCTAGTCGATTGCATGGTTAATATAAGCCTGTGGCCAGCAGGTGTCAACAATTCTTCACACTTTTTGCAACAATTTTTAACGTGGGTAAAATTGCTAAGCCGTTGAATCTCAACGGTTTTAGCCAGAATCAGTAAAAAAAGTGATTTTAACCTGGGTTAAAACCCGTTCCGGAGGTGATTCTTGAGCCAGAGAATCAGGTCGAGGTCTAGCTGTGTCAGGGCCCACCAGCTTCCCGGGTAAGGGACCATTCCCGCCTTCGCACCCCAGGTCTCGACCATGTAGGGGTGCCACCAGGCTCGGCACCAGGGCATCCCCACGGCCGTCTCGGCCACCTCCACCTTGTAGATGGGCTCGCCGGTGTCAAGTTCATAAGCGACCCACATCCCATCATTGCCCTGCCTCCACCGGAAGTGGAAGGGGCCGTTCGAGTTGTGTCTCGGGTGGATCACTTGAAACCGTTGCGAGCGACGTACTGGTAGTAGCGACCCAGGGTTGCCCGGGCATACAGCTCGCACATCCCGCTGAACCACTGGGGCTTCGGCAGCTCCGGGTGAATGTCTTCTTGGTAGGGCTCCCACCGGATGGCGTGGATGTCCCCCTTCCGAACCGACCGGAATATGGGCTCACCTGACTTCCTGGTCCATGACCAGCTATCCCGTTCCATGTCAAGGTCTCGAGGTTTCGGCTCCAGCAGGATTCCCGGAGACTCAATCAGGGGCTCCCAGCGGTAGGCTTCCAATCGGCTCGCGACGGTCGCCCCGATCTCGTCAATGGCATAGAGGGTAGCCAAGATCTTTTCCGGCTTCTCCAGCAGGGTGTGTGCCCCGACGCCGGTGCGGGCATCCGCGGTCGTCAGGAGGGCGAAGTCCGGGTCTTTCACGCTCCCGTAGACCGAGTAGGCATACCCGGCAGGCGTGTTGACTTTCGACTTCTCAGGGTAGTGGTTGTAGCCCCGTCTCGCCCGCTCTGCCTGTTGCAAGTGAATGAGCCGGCGCTGGGACACGCTGTACCAGACGTCAGGCTTCCAGAGCTTCCATGGGTCGTCGACTTTGTCCATGGCCAGAATCTACCAGGTTCTGGTCAAAAAGAAACCCCGGCTTTTGGCCGGGGCTCTTTCGATGTCCAGTCCCCTCGGACTGATTTTACATCAGGTTGGTGATCAGTGTCCGGCGGTAGTAGACGTTGGAGTCCTTGACCAGCGCACCGAGACCCTGGGTCAGACCCTGGGCGTAGGGGTTGGCCACCACCGCGTATCGGGTCTTGAAGCCGATCTTCGGGGCGAAGGAGTCCTGGTCCACGGCGCGGAGCAGCTGCAGCGGGACGTAGGGGCAGTAGAAGAGGCCCTGGTCGCCGAAGCTCGCGCCTCGGTAGCCGACCGTGGCGTACTGGCCGCCGCTCGAGTAGGGGTCGATATAGACCCGGATGGAGCCGTTCACGATGCCGGCGAAGGTGTTGCCGGTGTCGTCAACCTGCATCGCCGAGGCTGCGTTCGGCGGGAGCGAGAGGATGCCGACCATGCGGAGGGCAGAGGCCACGTCGCTCGAGCAGATCATCATGTTGCCGCGACCGCGCCGGGTGTCCTTCGCGATCTGGTTGCACTCACGCTCGAGGTGGAACATGAGGCCCTTGAACTTCTCAACCGACCATCGGCCGTTCGAGTCAGTGTCGAGGTCGAAGATGCCGGCGGTCGTGGTGTCCGTCTGCGAGCCGGGCTTCGCGGTGACGTTCACGGTTCGGACGATCTCTCGGTTGATCTCTGCCAGGATCTCCGTGGTCAGGATGTTCGAGAGCTCGGTCTCAGCGTCGAGGCCGTGGACCGCCTTGAGGTCCTGGGCGAGCTCGATGGTGTACTCGGCCTTGAGGGCGCGAGACTTCGCGGTGGCGGTCACCTTCTCGATGGTGAAGGCCATCTGAGCGAAGGCGGAGTTGCCGGTCGTGCCGAGCGCCTCGGCCTGGGCCGTCGACATCGCCGAACCGAAGTTGTAGAGACCGGTCGAGGCGAGGTTGATGGTCTGGGTCGTGTTGCCCGGGAGGGAACCGACGTGCTTCTGACCCAGGGTGTTGGCGCCCGTGACCACGGACGAGAAGGACGTGTCCACCTCGTTGTAGAAGGTCTCGTTCGCCGTCTGGTTCGAGTAGCGGCTGCGGAGGGCGAAGATCAGGCCGGTGGGGCCCGACATCGGCTGGACGCCGCAGATGTCGTAGGCGATCAGGTTCGGCATCGCCCGACGGACGAGGCTGATCAGGATCGGGTCGAACGTGTCGATGCCGCCCGAGCCCTGGGTCGAGCTCGACGCGCCCATGAAGTTCACGGGGATCGGGTTCTCGATCAGGTACTGCTTCGCGCCGGCCGAAGCCGCCTCGAGCAGGTCAGTCTCAGTGTTCTCAAGGACGGCCGCCGTGACCCAACGACGGGTCTTGTCGGTGATCGGGCTCATCAGTTGATGATCCAGAACCGGCTTCCACTTGGCGAGAACCGACTCTTTGACCTGCTGCTGCATAGGTTTTCTTCCCTCTTCGCCCGATTGTTGTTGGGCTCTTGTGTATTTATCCGCCGCTGTTTTTAACGACGGTTACTGTGGGATCGTGCGGCTGAGGGCGTCAACGTACGCCTTCATCTGCGGTTCGAGAACGGGAGCGTCGGCCGGAGTAGGATTCTGGACAACGCCGTTCTTGATCACGGTCTCTTCGCCGCCCTCGTTCAGGAGCCCGGACTTCGGCTTCGGCTTGTCACCGAAGTTCTGTTCCTTGATCGTGGTGAGGGTAGCTTTGAGCTTGTTCACGTCGCCGTCGAAGTCGACGGTCTCGACGAGGGTCTTGAACTTCTCCTTGTCGGTCAGCGTCAGGCCCTCGGCGACCTCGCGGAACGCCTTGTCGGCGGTCAGCGCGGTGGCGACCTTGTCGGCCGCGATGGTCTTCTCGGTGAGGCTGTTGAGTTCGCCCTCGAGCTCGGAGATGCGCTCCGACATTTGCTGGACGACGTCGACCTTCTCCTCCGGGATCTCCACGAAGTGCTCGGTGAAGAGCTTGCGGAGGTCTTCCATGAAGTCCTTGGCGAGGTCGGTCGTGACGGAGCTGGTGATGGCGACCCGGTTCTGGTCCACCCACTCCTTCACCGCGTAGCTGAGGTAGTCGTCGACCTTGCTGGCGAGCTCGTCATAGTCCTTCTGAGCCTGGGCCTCAACTTCCTCGCGGATGGCCTCGCGCTCGACTGCCACGCGGGCAGAGAGTGCGGCCTCGAAGATCACGACCGCTTTGGCCTTGAACTCTTCGGAAACCTCGGAGCCCTCGAAGAGCTTCTCGACGTCTTCCTTCACCGCGGCGCCGTGGCACTGGATGGTGGCCTGATTCTTCTCGGCGGTGCCGTTCGGGATCATGTCAGCTTCGTGACCGACTGAAGCGAGAGTGTCGTTCAGGAAGTGGCTCAGGTCCTCCGGCTTCATGCCGGCGAGGTAGCCCATCGCCATACCCAGAAGTTCCGACTTCGACGCGATCGGCGTGGTCTTGAGCGAGTCACCGGCCGCCGTCTCGTCGACCTTCTGCTTCTTGTCCTTCGACATCCAATTCCTCCTGGCGACGTAGTCGCTTGTTCCGTGACTTATTTATAGCTGGCTTTATCTTGAGCCGGCTGTTCAGTGACTGCCTTGACCACCTTGAGGCGCCGAATATTCCTCAGCTCCTCAAGGCTCTTCTTAAGTTTCTCAGCACACTCGAGCGCGAGGGTCGAGAGCTGTTCGTCACGCATGGTCTGCGGCATTTCAGCCCTCCAGCATGTGCCTGTAGAGTTTCATGGCATAGTCCCGGTCCTCGTTGATCCGGTCTGCCACGATCTTGGCCTTCTTCCATTTTTCACGGGACTCGGCCAGGGTGAGGCCCCTCGCGCGTCCGAGCTTGATCACGTCCTCGTCGAGGTCGATGGGCTTGAGCCCACTGAGGAACGACTCGAACATCTTGAGGGCGACGCCCTCGCGGTCCTTGGAGGGCTTCTTCAGCCGCTCGATGATGGGCTCGATCTTCCGCTCTGACCAGGTCCCCTTGGCCTGGTCAAAGTAGAACTCGGTGTTCTCCATGATGCCCCGGACGAACGCTCCGGGAGCAGACGGGTCGGCGACGATGTCGGCCCCGACGGCGAGGTGGTAGTCGTCCTGGACGACGTCGGCGTTGAGGTTGTTGTCGGGCTTGAGCGTTCCCATGCCGCGAGAGCTGACGCCCAGTTGGGCACCCTCGGAGATGAGATTCTTAGCGATGTTCCCCATGGGGGTGTCCATGAGCTTCGCCTTGCCGATCCAGGCATTACCCTCCTTGTGGAGACTCTTGATCATGTGGCTGACGCGGTCCAGGTTGATACCCGGGCCGGCCGGGTGACCCAGCTCGCCGTAGGCTCGACTTTGGTCGATCGCCTCTTTGGTGTACCGGGCGACTTCCCGCTCCAGGAGGCTGGTCGGGTAGAACCGCTTATTCTTGTTGACCTCGTCGGCTACGAGGAATCGACCCGTGATGTACACGTCCTTCTTCCCGTCTTCACGGGCCTCGTGCAGGTACTGTACGTCAGCGACGTCTTCAAGAATCAGTTTCATCAATGGCCGTCCAGGTCAGGTGGGTTGCCGCCCTCGTAGACTTTCGAGAGCTCGATGATCAGCGTCCCCTGCGCGGGGGCGTTGAAGGTCACGACCAGGTTGGCCGAGAAGTCTTGACGGTCGGCTCGGAAGCCGTTCGACTGAGTCCACTGGTCGCCGCCCTGGAGGGTGTAGACCGTGTTGGCCTGCCTGGCGACCGTCACCGTGGCAGCGGTGACGGTCGAGTTGCCGCAGAGGCTCCACCACATCCCGGTAATGGCGGCTCCCCGGATCGGGTCGATCGAGTTGTTGCCCACGGCGATGTCGGCCTGGACGGTCGAGTTCGAGGCGCAGACCACGTTGGCACTGGTGCCCTGGAACTTGAGGACCGCCTTGCCGCCCCTCTGCTGGGACAGGACGATCGAGGTATTGGCGTTGATCGACATGTTACTTCTTCCCCCTCAGCAGCCAGTTCTTCATCCGGGGGGACTCGACGTGCTTGAGGGTTTCCTCAGTCAGCTCGATCGGTCGCTCCGGCTCGACGTGCTCCGGGAAGTGCTCGGGCTTGTAGCCCTTCTTGAACTGGTCCCACTCGCGACCGATGGTGTCGACGAGCTTCTGTCCCTCGGCCCCTTCGGTGGCGATGTACCGGCCATGGCGCGAGTCGAGGAAGTGACTCACCATCTTGGAGCTGGCACCCACGATCTTCTTGACGTGGGAGTGCATGACCGCGAACTCGTTGTCGCGCTGGGAGTCGGAGGGTCCGCCGGTCCCGTCCTCCTTGATCTTGCCCGCGCCGTAGCTGCCCCAGTAGCCCCGGCCATGGTACCGGTTGCTCGAAGTGGCGTACTCCGGCGCCTTGGCCCTCTTCTTCTCGTCGAGGACCTCCTCGTTGACGTCGACCCAGGGTGCGTCCTCGGTGACGGTCACGCCATTCCGGCTCACTGACCGGACCATCTTCGTCCGGTTCATTCGGGTCTGGAAGACGTTGTAGGAGTTGCCCTTCGGGTCTTTCCGGGCGATCCGGCCGGCGATGGCCATCGCCATGTTGATGTTGGTGCCACCCGGGAGGGCCTGGCCGTTGGGCCCGACCACCGAGAAGTTGTCCTCGGCGACGTGATTCGGGTCCCACTCACCGGCTTTCGCGTCGTCGACTCCCTTGCAGTAACCCATCCGGTTACCTTCACGGTCGAACTCCTTGACGTTCGCCCCCTTGTAGAGAGAGTCTCCGTTCCCGGCGACGTCGGGCCGCTTCTGAATTGCGTCCACGTGCTTCTGGACGAAGAGCCGCGTCTTGGCATCCTTGGCCTGGTAGATCTCTGCGAGGGTCTTAGCCAATTCCTTACTCCTTGTCGTCGGGTTTCGCCGCCGGAGCCTTGAAGACGTCCTTCGCGATCTCGTCACGCATGGCCGTGACGGCCTGGAAGGTCTTGTCGACCATGAAGTTGTCGACGATCTTCTGGATCTCCGCCGGCAGACTGGCCCTCGCCGCGTCGATCACGGCCTTCGGGTCAGGCTTCGGTGCATCATTCGGTTGCGGTTCTGACATTGGTTCCCTATTTACTCTTTTTCTTTTCAGCAGCTGCAGGCCCCGGGTCGGGTCCGGACAGCATGGGTGGGCCCGCAGCCATCGGGCTGGGCATGAGAGTTCCCGTTTCGGGGTCGACGGTCATGAACTGGGGATCCATGGCCTCTTCCTGGATGAGCGCGTCCTGCTCCTCGATCTCCTCGTCGCTCTGTTTCAGGATCACTTTCCTGGCCCAGTCATTGGAGAAGAACCGACCGATGTAGGGCATGGCGAGACCCATCGTGGCGAGACGGTTCTCGTTGACCTGCATCTCCTTCATCTCGGCGAAGTAGTTGTCTCGAGCCCACTTGAACTTGAGCTTGGGCTTGAGCTGCTCCCACTCGTCGGCGTCCATGACCTTCCGGAGCACGAGCTGCTTGCCCAGGATCTCGAGGAAGAGCTCGGAGAACTTGATCCGGAGCCGGTCGATGAACCGGCTGAACTTGACCTCGTCGCGGGTGACCTCGGTGGTCTTGGGACCCAGGCCCGTGTAGATGCCGCCCTCGGGGTCGAGTCGCCCAACTGGCACGTTGAGCGACCGGTAGAGCTTCTTGAGGAAGTAGAGCACGTCCTCCATCTGGCCCAGGTTCTCGCCACCCGGGAGGGTGTCGATCTGAGTCCCCTGGGTCCCTTCTCGTCGGGGCAGCCAATAGTCTTCGTAGGTCGTCATGTACTTCCGGTCGTCACGGATCTCGCCCGTGGTCGAGTCGTAGACAAGCTTGTTCTTGTGCTTGGTCATCATGTCACGCAGGTACTGCTCCGCCTTCATCTTGGGGAGGTTGCCCACGTCGATGTAGAAGACTCGCCGCTCGGGAGCTCGGGTCAGTCGATAGATGACGACCGCGTCCTCCTCGGCCCGGAGCATGTTGAGGGGCTTGATCGCCTTGTGGAGGTACCCGACGACCATCTTCCCTGTCGGGTCGGTCTGCCCCGACGTGCAGAGGACGATCGCGTCCTTGCTGATCTGGACACCGGTCAGCTGGCCCTGGGGGAGCGAGGCCGTGGCGGCACCCTTCTCGCCGAAGCCCTGCTCATTGAAGATGTAATATTCCTTGGTGACCTGGATGATGTTGACCGAGTTGAGCCCGCCCGGGGTGGTCATCGGGGTCTG
>Ga0134124_10002412_pt1 | contig 15109 bp, 10 predicted proteins | sample KB304_FD_96880 | JGI IMG/M metagenome (GOLD analysis project Ga0134124, IMG submission 96880) | Terrestrial soil microbial communities without Nitrogen fertilizer from Kellogg Biological Station, Michigan, USA - KB3-0-4 | ecosystem: Environmental > Terrestrial > Soil > Unclassified ... | reverse complement strand
GCACCCGGTCAATCAGATCGACCAACTTCTCCCCTGGAACATCGCTGCCGAACCCTCCGGCGACTCTCGCAACGCAGCCTAGTCGACCACTGTTCGTCAAGATGGCCCTCGGCTGACGCTTACTTTCAAATAGATTAAGTTTCCGTATCAAATCGTCGAGCATTCTTGAGTCAGCTTGGGTCAAATCTAAGTCTTTTTCTTCGGTCAGATTGCCGACTTCGAATCCGGCTTGTCCTTTGAGCCGACGAGCCGACACCGCATAGATTTCATTGTGTTTTTGAACTCTTATGGAAATTGCGTTACCCCAAGTTGGGAAGATCATCACGCGGTAGACTTCCGCCTGCGGATCCGTCGCGACTTGACTCAGGCGGACTTATTTGAATCGCTGGACTGACGCGCTGTACCGCTCCTCAAAATCAGTAGCATCCTCCTTCTTTGCTAAACTACGTGTTTGAGGGTACACCTCGCCAATGGTCGCAATGGCCACCATGCACAGAACAACCTTAAAAGTCGCGTTCATTACCAGAATCTTAGCACTTCCGCGCGGTTGTGCCTGGTTAACGGGGTGGTCTCAATGGGTCGACGCAACACTCAGCTAGAACCCACCTTTCACTGAAAACAAAAGTTAGAAACGCTCGCCGGGTTAGATCGGCCGGAACGCTACCCCTGGCTGATTTTCACCAAGTGCAGTCAAACAGATCGGTTCTTCCGGGAAAGCATTGTCGAATCAACGCGTTGGATGGTGTTGCATCGACCGGTTGAGCTGGCAGGGGTAATCGGAAACATAGGCACTGGAAGGTACTTTTCTGCTTCAACTAGCCCCTACGTGCCTCGTCGCAAGCCTCGGAACCTGAGAGCCGCTGCGAAGCCTACTTCCCGCCACTCACGATCAATACTTCAGCGGGGAAACTAATTACACGCTCGGAAGAGTACGCTTTCAGGGCTTCGATGACATCGCTTTTCAGTTTCGCTATTTGTGGCTCTGAAAGCAGTGCGAGTTTTGTGCGGAGCTTTTCTGACATTTCGGATCGCAGGGTCCAAAAATCCTCAACGGAAATGGACGCGCATATCGAGAACCGTAGCAGCCGCTCGGACGCCCAAGTCGCACCGGCGTTCGTAACAATGTCCAGCAACTCACCAGGACTGGCAAAACGAAACATATCTGGCGAACCGGGTGTTGGCGCGGTTGGTTCCGCGTACCGATCGACGACTTGCGACACGGTGTAGTGGAACGGATTTCTCTCCGCATAATGCCAGACGGCCATTGCGATCCGGCCACCTGGCTTCACTACCCTCAACATTTCACGAACGGAGTCCACGGGTGACGGAAAGAACATCACGCCGAAACGGCTAACCACGGCGTCAAAGGTGTTTGCTGGAAACGGTAGACTGTCGTCGCCCGCCACCTCAAAGCTGGCATGGTGAATTTTCCGGCGGCTGCCCTCTCGACGAGCCGCTTCCACCATTGCTGGAACTACGTCCGTGCCCACGACCTTGCCCTCAGGTCCGACCACGTCGGCAATGCTCAATGCTGGTTCTCCGGGACCCGTTGCTATATCTAGGACGACGTGGCGACTGGTGATCCCGGCCTCCTCAATAAGCGTTTGAGTGACCGGCGCAAACATCTCGTGGATGATCGCCCGATTCTTCTCCCAGTAAGGAGCCGATTCTCCCCATTGGCTAATGATTTCCTTATTCTGCTGCATAAACGAGTGTGATCCCACCCGGGATCTCCATTCTTGATTTCCCCGGTTGATCAATAGTGCGCAACAAGCGGACCGCCTGCAAGTCAGCGCCTGATTAACGGGGTTACCGTCCAAGCGAAGGAAAACCGAGGGCGACTCCGTCCCGAGTGCCTCAACGCGGGCCTCCTTTTCATTCGGAGAGAATTTATTAAAACAGTTCTATCGAACAGGTAATTTGGGGTTACAGGCTCTTTGTGATTGCAATGGCACTAGTAGTCGCGCTCGCTGTTTTTCGCTGGCTTGCAGAGTGAGGGCACAAAATCATGGCAAGGAAAATTCGTTTCGTCCCCAGCAATACGGAGCCATCCAGCCCGCTTGTTTGTGGGTGTGCTAACCGACGATTCTTGGTAACCCATGAGCAGATGGCAAGGCAAAGCAAAACCATGAAAGCGCATCACACGAGAATTGTTGCGGAATGTTCTAAGTGTGGACAGAGAAAAACAATTGGGTATAGGTGGTGAGAACTTCAGGTTAAACGACCGAGGCGATCCGCGGCGATGACCCTGCCTTGATCCAGACCGGCGCGCGCCCGCTCGATTCAAAAACAACTAATTCACAAACGCCTTTGCGGGCTTCATCTTTACGCTGAAAATTCGTGGCTTTTGACCCCGATTTCCCTAAGGATTCGCTACACGGGAATCTTTACCTTGACGCTGCCCTGACCTGGGGTGCAACATTCCCTCACTCATCGCGTCAGGGGTGACGCGAGTGGTCCAGGCACCCTTTCTCTTCGACGGAGGAACAATGAAAGCTCTACGTGTATTCGTGTATCTCGTCCTCGCATTTGCGATATGTGCTCCTCTTTGCGTTTTCGCTCAAACGTATGAAGGGCGCATCCTGGGCACCATTACGGACCAAAGTGGCGCGGCAGTCAGAGAAGCCAAGGTAATCATCACCAACGTGGATACCGGCGTCGGGCGCGAACTAGTAACCAATGACGCGGGTGACTACGTGGCGCCAAACCTGGCGCCTGGGGTTTATAAGATCATCGTTGAAGCCCAGGGTTTCACGCGCGTGGAGAAAAGCGGCACGCGCTTGGAAGTTGCCAAAGACATTCGTATCGATTTCACGCTGCGCCCGGGAAGCATCTCGGAGACGGTAAGCGTGACGGAGGACGTCGCCCTGGTGGAAACCACGAACGACACATTGGGCGGCACGTTCGCGAACAAGTCGATCAACGATCTTCCGCTGAACGGCCGTGATTTTCAAAACCTGGTTGTGCTTCGGCCGGGGGTTCAGCGTTCCACCGGCGGTGGATTTCTCTCGATCAGCTCCAACGGAAACCGTCCGGAAGACAACAATTTCATCGTCGACGGAACGGACAACAACGATCCCTACTACGCCACGACAGTGATCAATGCGGAAGGCGTGCAGGGCACACCAGGCAGTATCCTTCCCATTGACGCCATCCAGGAATTCAATGCCCAGGAGAATCCACCTGCCGAATACGGCTGGAAGCCGGGCGCTATCGTCAATCTGGGAATCAAGTCCGGCACAAACGAAATACACGGTACGGTGTATGGCTTCGAGCGCAACAACGCCTTTGATGCGCGCAACTATTTCAATCCCAAGCCGGATCCGCAGCGCGCGCTGCGCCAACATCAATTTGGCGGGAGCATCGGCGGCCCGATCATCAAGAACAAGACATTTATTTTCGGTGCCTACGAGGGCATTCGCGCACTGGTGGCGAACTCGGAAGTCTTGAATAGCCCATCCACGGTGGCCGCTGGCGACCCGAGCATCAGCATCCCTGACGCAGTTGACAGTGTCACCACGCACTGCGCTTCGAGCGCGGTGGCGTGCGGCGTCAACTCGCTCAGCACTACCGTAGCGGGCTTATATCCCGCCAACACGAGTGGAACCGACCGGTTGAACGTCGGGTTTCCCAACCACAACCGAAACGACAATTTCATCATCAAGGGAGATCATCACATCAATGAGCGCCACAGCCTGACGGCGCGGTATTTCTTCGGCGACAGTTTGCAGATCGAGCGCGACACCGCCGTGCTCCGGAAGGAGTGGCAATCAGAGTCGCAACTCCGAGCCCAGGTTTTCGGACTCAACCACACCTGGGTGCCCAATGCTCATTGGGTGAACGAAGCGCGGTTCGGGTTCAACCGCTTCTGGCAATCCATTCTCACCGCCGATCACGCCTCGGATCCCGCAACCGTTTATGGCATCAACACAGGTGTGACCACGCCCATCAATTTTGGCGCCCCCGCCATTCAGGTTGATGGATTCAACCAGATTGGCGGAAACGTGGGATGGCCGCTGCTTACCACGCCGAACCAGACCTTCCAGTGGGTGGACAACGTCTCCTACACCCGCGGCAAGCATACGTTTCGCTTCGGTGGAGAATTCCGTCACGGCAGCACCGACAATACTCGCGACCGCTACGGAAAAGGACGGGTCCGCTTTGCCGGCGGCGAGCTTTCCGCTCTTTGCAATTGCTACGGCGGAGCAGACAGTTCTCCTCTTGAAGACCTGATGGCTGGACTCCCACGCGGAGCCATTACCGGCAAGACCGGCGGTCGAATCTTCGTAGGCGATTCGCATCGCGACGTCACTATCAAATCCTTCGGCTTGTTCCTCCAGGACGACTGGCGGCTCTCTCCGCGAGTCACCGTCAACGTCGGCGTGCGCTACGACCTGAGCACGGTAATCAAGGAGGCGCACGACCGGTTGTCGAACTTCAATCCGCTGGACTCCAGCGGAAACTTCAGCCCGACCGGCGCAATCGGCATCCAGCAGGTGGGTCACGGAATCAGCTCACCCTACAACGGAGACCACAACAATTTCGCGCCGCGTTTCGGCATTTCCTATGACCCCTGGGGCCGTGGCAAAACCGTTTTCCGGGCCGGCGCCGGCGTGACCTATGAAATTCCTCACCTGTCGCTATTCTTGGGACAGAACGGCGTCAACAATGCCTCGACCGCAGGCCTCAACGTTATTCCCTCGTCGCCAGCCACCGGAATTCCCGGCGCGACCGGAGATATCGTCGCGGGTGCTGCCAACCCTGCCGGGAGCTCCTTGAATTGGTCGACCGCAGGCCCGGTGTTCAGCGCCTCAATCGACTGCAGCGCGACGCCTTGCGACATTCTCGGCGTCACGCGAGATTTGCGCACCCCTTACGTAGTTACGTGGAACGCCAATGTGCAGCAGGCTCTCTCTTCCAACACTTCCTTGCAAGTGGCTTATGTGGGCAACCACGGCGTCAAGCTTTACGGCGTTCGCGACATCAACCAGGTTGTCCCTGCGAATGATGATGGCAGCGAACAGCTTGGCCGGCCTTTCAATGCGGCATTCCCATATCTTGGATTCATCAACTTTCTCGACAACGGCTATACGTCGATCTATCACGGCTTGCAGGTCACGTTGACGCAGCGCACATGGAAGGGCCTGAATTTCGTGGCTGGCTACACTTGGTCGCACTCACTGGATGACGTGTCGCTGAATCGCGCGCAGCAACCGCAAGACAGCACGCGTCCGTTCCTGGAACGTGCCAACAGCGATTCGGACTTGCGTCATCGCCTGACCCTGGCGCTGAGCTACGATCTGCCGTCGCGGAATGGCTACGCCCATCTTTTGGATGGATGGCAGCTCAATTCAGTCGTAACGATCCAAGGAGGCCTGCCCTGGAACGTGGACGACGGCTTCGTGAACGGCAGTGATTTAAGCGGCACGGGCGAGTTCAGCGATCGATGGAATCTGGCGGGAAGTCCGTCCGATTTCAAAGCCTCGTTGACCGGCATTCCCTATGTCGATCCCGGTTCGTTCTCCGTCGATGCTTTGGGGCACGTCACCGGAGGGCTTACGCCTGACGCCACTTCGTGCATTTCGAGCGCCGTCGGTCCGGCGGCGGCGGATCAACTTGCGAACTGGGGTTGTTACGTCACCAAGTCGGGAATTCTCACCCCGCATGCTCCCGGCACCTTCGGCAACATCAGCCGCAATCCGTTCCGTGGCCCGCGGTTGGACAATTGGGACTTCTCCATCGTCAAAACCACGCGCCTCACAGAACGTGTGAGCTTCCAGTTGCGCGGCGAATTTTTCAACGTTCTCAATCATCCGCACTTTGCCAATCCAAACGCGGAGTTTCTGATTGACCCAAGCGACCCAACCACATTCGGGACGATCCTTGCCACTCCCGACATTGCCGCGGCAAACCCAGTCATTGGTACCGGTGGTCCACGAAATATCCAGTTAGGAATCAAGTTCCGTTTCTAGGAAGGTGCTAACGATCTGTCCGTTTCACGTCGCACGAGCTTCCTACGTGTGACAGGGTGAGTGAAAGTCAGCCGTTGATTACGGTAGCCCGCAGCAGGCTCTCGGCGTTCAACGCGCCTTCGGGCGTGTCTTCGTGCTTGAAATACACGTAGACGTCGCCGCGTTTGACATACATCCAAGAACAATGACCGTGGTCGCGGCGAAACCCGTCACCAGCCCATATAGAATTGCTCCAAAGGTTTTTAGTAAACTGTTTGACGATGCGGATATGTGGTCGCAATGATACTCAGCGGAAAGCTGCCGTGCAAACCGGCGCCAAGGTCAACTTCTGACCTCGACACTGTCATCGCTGCACTTTATGGTTGGGAACGCATACTCAACCATTGTGTGGCTCGCAGCGACGACCGACAGCGAATACCACGATCCAAAAAAATATCAACCGGCAGCGGAGTCGGCTCGGGCGAAGGCCCTGGAACATTACCGCGCCGCGTTGAGCTTGGAGCACGGAACCGCGCGTGCCAAGAAGGCGTGGAAGCAAGCCTGGCGATTAGCCGCAGGCCTGTCCCGACAAGCGCCAAATATTTTTGCGTTTACGACTGACTGGATTTAGTGATTTTGGAGTAAGTCGGGGCTGAGCAAGCCTCGAATTGTCTGAGCTAACTTTCTCGAATCGCATAGGGGCTTCCGACATCTACGCTTCAACTCCAAGACAAAGGGGGATTTCTCTTGCGCAGTCATCTCGTTCCCTTCATCAAAGGCATAGACGCGGAACATGCTCGCTTAACGTCGCTCTACGCAAACGATGCATTCCAAATGGATTCTCAAGAGTATCGGCAGTTCATTGATTCAGGGAACTGGACTATTTTGTGGGGAGACTGCCGATTCAATCCTCAATCGAACTGAAGAGTCACAACAGCAAACCCAGACACTCCGAAGAGCAGCCGGGCCGATTCTGTCTAGCGTCCGTTTCTCGATGGACAACGCGTCGCTATATGCGAGGAAATGTGATTCACGCTGCGATAGCGAATGTGTGAACCAACCAGCCCAGTGTCAATGTGAAGGCGTAGCCACCAAGCTGCGCAAAAATGTGAATTCCTGATTGTTCCCAGATGCCTTCATTTTTCTGCTTCACTTCTTCCCGTAATTCTTCGGCTTTGTGCTCTGGAACGCATGCACTCAAGGCCAAAGATAAATTTTCCCACCGCAAAGTCTCCGCTGGGTTCTCGCTGGTGTCACCAACAAAAAGCTGCACCGCCCACAGAAGTCCCAACACCTGCCAGAAAGAAATACTTTGAATGTGGAACACTGGAGACACAAACCAATTCCACATCAACATCAGCACAAACGCTTTGAATGCAAACGGCGCGCCTGAAACGGTATCTTTCGCTTTTTATTAGGTTTGCGATCCATTTAGGGACTCCCGCAACTGCGATCCAATCTTGCGAGAAGGGTTTTAGGTGAGGATTTGAGGGTTATTTGTCTAAACGGTGAGCCAAACAGCGCATGCAAAGCAGCGTCTTTTGATCTAATAGCCAAGCCGGCCGCAGTCCATACACCGCCGTCTGGTAATACGTAATACGCAAACGTATTACCACCAGGGCCGCCTTATTTTGCGTCTTTTTTGGGGCGTTCTGAGAGCCTGATCCGATGAAAGGAAGTAGCGGTACTTACAAACCTACGTAGAAATTCTCAGTTGTAAGGTTGTCCGCGCACAATTGGGGTACCGTTACGTTGTCCTTGCAAGTCCATCCGCCACACCAAGCCCCGTTAAATTGGACGCTTACAGGAATGGCTAACGATCTGCTCCTAGCCCTCTGGAGGATGGCCCATGCAGATAGCCCCATTTGACCTTTTCAGGAAAGAGGCGGACGGAACTTCTGTTTGGCTTGAGTGCACTCCCGACCTTGAGACAGCGCGGGATCGCCTGACGCAGTTGGCAACCACCAGTCTTCCTGGTGAGTACTTCGTCTTCGATCAATCCAGACAACGAATCGTGGTGAGCGTCGTTCGCTTGGGTTCTCACCTGGTCCAATAGGCTGTCATGTGGATGGAAACCAATGCTTACAGCGATGGCGCCTGCCGGTAGCTTTGTCGTTTTCCTTGGTCTCGCGTTGAGCGCACTCGCTATATGTGCCGTCGATGGGGGCGGTATAGAGGTTGAGGTATGCGATGGATAATTCGTGATTTTGGAATATTTCTATACGGCTGCGTTTTTGCCGGTAGATACACCGCTACACCTTCATTTTCGGCAGGCAATCCCGAATAGCCTCAAACAAATAATTCCACTCAACACCTGAGCAATTCTCCGCTGCGCTCAATATCACTTCCTGCTCGCCGCTCTTCCGCCTGACGTTTCGCGCTGGGTCTATCTAGTAGCCCTCAGGGTCGATGTACTGCTCATCGCGTTGCTTTTGGAAACTCAACGGGCAACCATGAGCAACAATGGAGCCGGTTGAACCGTTTTGTTCTGTTCGTCTAAAAAATGGCTAAGGTCGTGACGGCGGATTTCGGTGCAGATCTACCCGGGCAGCATGAAAGAATCCGAGGTCACACGTGATGGTTTACCTTTCCCACTCACTGAATCCGATACCCCGCTACTAACAGAACCTTGTCCGCATACGCGCTGGTCGGGTCTCCAAATCCATTGTAAGCGTGAAGGCCCTCACGAAGTCCGTAGCGCCGAACGTATCCAGCGAGAATCTTCGAGCCTGCACGCACGTTCGCCTCCGGGTCGAGGAGTTGCTGCCGGGTATACTGGCGCCAAACGCGCCAGTTCACTTGCGTCGGCCCTACTGCGTCTTTACTCGACACGGCGTTCGTCCGACATGTAGACTCGACAAAAATGAGCGCCGTGAGGATTCGGATGTTCAGGCCAAGGTCAACCGCGCTACGCGCCGTGGCCGGAGCCAGGTCCCCTCGGCAACCGTAGGAACGGAAGAGCCTCCGTGCGATGTGTTCCACTCGGTCGTATTCCTTCTGCTTCTGCTCGCGGGCAAATTCCGCGCGTATATCCTCGGGAGAGTAGGCGTGCGCGTAAAGAGGCTTCGGAGCCGCGCCCGGAGAGAGCAGACCAAACGGGAAGAGGCCCACAATGATCAGTAGGCTGCTGAACGCTAATCCGTGAGCCCGTCTCGTTCTTATCAATTCGGAACTCCTGTACCACGCTCATAAGCCTAGATTTTGCAAGCACACTGGCCAATGGGTCAGCTGTACCTTCGTGGTTGGGCTGGGCGTACCACGCCGTGAGCAGTACCCCGTCTTTGACTTGGGCGACTAAAGTGCGCCAGGCGACCTTGACTGGAAGGGATCGTAAATGATTGTGCTTACAGTCGTTACGACCCGAGGCCGGTAGGTGAGGAAATAGGCTTGATTTTGTCCAAATGGTGAGCCAAACAGTGCAGGCATAAGGTGCTTTTCCTCGGCCCAGCCGACGTGTCCGCAGCCCGTACACTGAAGCATCGTAATACGCAAACGTATCGCGAAAACGGTGGGCGTGGCCCTTGTGCACTTTGGCGAGTTCAAACAGCTTAGCGAGCCGTTTTCGCCAACTGCCCACGGTGGTTTCAAGCCTGTCCGTGCCGTTGCGCTCGCCATCCTCCCTTGAACAAAGCTGGCGACCCGAAATTTGAGGCAGGATCCGCGGCTCTGGACATTCGGACTTTTATCGGAAAGTGTGTCTCTTGGTACCTCGCTCGGCTTCCGGGCCGACGATTTTAGAAATGAGAACAACTAAGACAATCGTTAACCACGGACATACTTGACGCCAGTCAGACCTGACAACTAGACTTCGCTCCGCTTAACAGTCTGGCGGCTGTTGCCCCCCTGAGCTGCCCTCCGCATTGTTTCGTTGGAAAGCATCGATAGGAGTGTCCCCATGCGCAAGCTTTGCTTTGCTCTACTGCCTCTTGCGTTCGCCTCAGTCTGTCTGTCCGCACAAACGCAGACCCGGCCGGCCCCGACTTTTCACAAACGCGTCGCCCTGTCCGAGTACGGCCGACTACCTCTCAGCTTCGAGCTCAATCTCGGGCAGACGGATGGTCAGGTGAAGTTTTTGTCTCGTGGGAGCGGTTTTTCCCTGTTTCTCACCAACGATGAAGCGGTTATCGACCTCAAGAGGACCGGCCCTTCGCACATAGACCCTAGAAGACGCTTTGCAAAGCCGAGACGAATGCCTGATACCGACGGGTCTTCCGCCAGCGTCAAGGTACGCATGCAGCTGCTTGGCGCAAACATGGCGTCTCGAGTCGTAGGCGCCGCAGAGCTTCCCGGCAAAGTGAACTACTTCATCGGAAACGACCCGGCAAAGTGGCGCACCAACGTGCCGACCTACGCCCAGGTGAAGTACGAGAATGTTTATCCGGGCGTGGACCTGATCTACTACGGCAATCAAGGCCGCCTCGAATATGACTTCGTGGTTGCTCCCGGCTCCGACCCTGGCTTGATCGCCTTGCGATTTCGGGATGGCAGCGACGTAGCAATCGATCAGAATGGCGACTTGTTGTTGAACTCTGAAGACGTTCGCTTCCAGAAGCCCGTGGTCTATCAGAATAACGACCGCACACGAAAGCCTGTCGAAAGCCAATATCTAATGACTGCGGATAACACCATTCGCTTCACGGTGGGCGACTACGATCGCAGCAAGCCGCTGGTCATCGACCCGGTCCTGGTGTACTCGACTTACCTTGGTGGAAGCGGCGGCGTAGAGGACGCCAGCAGCATCGCCGTGGATGCATCCGGGAATGCCTACGTCACCGGCACTGCGTCTAGCGGTTTTCCGACGATGAATGCGATCCAGCCAACCCCTAAATCAAGCCAAGATGTCTTTATCACCAAGATTAACGCGAGTGGTTCAGCTCTGTTGTACTCCACCTTTCTCGGCGGAAGCGCAGAAGATTTTGGCCTCGGTATCGCCGTCGATCTTTCCGGCAATGTCTACGTGACCGGCCGTGTACAATCATTTGATTTTCCTCTCTTCAACGCGCTGCAACCAGACCGTACTTTGTGTTGCGGAACTGGCGGCTTGGGCTCTGGTTTCGTCGCCAAACTGAATCCTGCTGGTTCGGCCTTGATTTACTCTACGTACTTGGGAGGGTTTGGCCAGGACTGGGGTACGGCCATTGCCGCGGATGCCGCTGGCAACGCCTACGTCACCGGCAGGACGGGTTTCGACGGTTTCCCGACGACGCCGAACGCCCTGCAACCAAACCTGGGTGGCACACCTGGTGTCGCCCATAATGCCTTCGTCACTAAAATCAACCCCAATGGTTCGGCGCTGGTCTTCTCCACTTTTCTGGGAGGAAGCGGACGCCCCCTGCCTGGCGGCTCGCGCGAAATAAACTCCGGTGATACTGCCTTCGGCATCGCCGTGGATCCGGCAGGAAATGTATATGTAGCGGGCACCGCAGACTCGGACAATTTCCCGACCGTGAACGCGTTGCAACCGACTCTGAAGGGACTCCAAAATGCTTTTGTCGCAAAGATCAACGCGAGCGGCTCAGCCCTGGTGTACTCCACCTATCTCGGCGGAAGCGAACTAGACCGTGGCTTCGGTATCACCGCGGATAGCTCCGGAAACGCTTATGTGACAGGACAGACATTTTCGGCCGATTTTCCGACCGTCAATGCGTTGCAATCAACTCTGGTGGATAACTCGAATGCCTACCTGACCAAATTTAACCCTAGTGGATCGGCCCTCGTGTACTCCACCTTTTTTGGGATAGAGAGCGCGGGCGGGGTCGCCGTGGATCACTTAGGCAACGCATATATATCGGGTTTTACGAGCTCGCCCGATTTCCCCACCCTCAACGCCCCGCAACCGACCTTCGGCGGGGGTAGCTTGGACGCCTTTGTCGCCGAAATCAACCCGAGCGGCAATGCGCTGGTCTACTCCACCTTTCTTGGCGGAAGTGGGCTTGATGCCACCGGCCTTGGTGATGCGCGTGGGATCGCCCTCGACCCCTTAGGAAATGTCTACGTTACAGGAGTGACCGATTCGACGGATTTTCCGACGGCCAACCCTCTACAACCACATAAGCTGGGATTCGGGAGTGCCTTTGTCACGAAGATCGCTTCGACGATCGCGGCTCGCTTGAACGTGGTTATTGACGGCTGCGATTCTGGGGTCACCAATGCCGTGTTAGCCAGTGGCCGTACCATCTCTGACCTCATTGCAGAATGCGCTAAGGACGCCAGCAATCATGGCCAGTTCGTGAGTTGTGTCGCCCACGTGACCAATGACCTAAGCGAAACCCGCACCATCTCCGGACAGCAGAAGGGCGCGATTCAAAGCTGTGCCGCACAGGCTCACATTCCCTAGGTATTAATTCACGAGAGAACTACAAAAGCATGCGAAATCACTCTCGTCATGCATCTCGAAGATGCGTTAGGGTACGTTTGCGCACGAAGCGCCGACGAACAGCAGCTAATTGCGGGCTATGGCGTGACACAAGTGGAAATTTGGTCAAAATCGCCCTGCGGCACCCGGACGGCCACCGTGGCGACAAATCTCCCGGCTCACTGTGGAGGCCGCTCGATCCAGCCGTCGGGCAATCTCTCGAAGCGGCGAATCGGAAGCAATTCCTCGTGAGATGTCCTCTCGCTCCGCTAGCGTGAGCGCCAGCCGCGAACGGCGACGAGCGGCGGGAGAAATGCCGCCGCGAGGCAACAATACAGAGCGAATGCAGCTATGTGGCTTGTCAAAGGCGCGCCCAATCTCATGCAGCGACTGTCCCGCCTTCCACCGGTTCCAAGCGTCACGCTTCTCGATCGCAGAAAACCCAAATCGTTGTCCTGGCCTCATGCCAACACCACCTTTACACAGCAGACTTACATCAGATGGTGTTGCATCGACCTATTGAATCCACCGCGTTTATCGGGACCTAGGTTGTAACCGAGCGCAAGGCACGTCGCGCCGTCATCGCAGAACGTCGAACCGTGCAATGGTGTAACCGAGTGCAGCGCCCAAGAAGACATCCGACGGAAAATGAGCGGTAGTTGTAACGCGCGACAAACTGATGGCCACCGCAACACCATATGCCACCCAGGGCACCCAGCGATTGTGTCGATAACGATGAGCAATTATCGTCGCCATTGAAAATGCCGCTGTGGCGTGACCGGAAGGGAAACTCGTACCTCCACGGAAGAAAGTATCATTGAACGTAGACCCGGATTCGATCCCGGATGGTCTCTTTCGCTGTGTAATCCCTTTCAGCGCCAGGTCCACAATCGCCCCGTCCGCATACGCTTCTCCAGCCAGCAAGGCTGTTGTTACGGCATAGCAGTCGTGCCGAATGTATCCGGCAATCAGGATGGACAGTGGAGCGACAGCAATCGCGGCGTTGGTTATGTTCCCGTCGAACACATCGTTTAGATCATCCAAGTTGCCCGCGTGGCTTCTGAAGTAGGGCACCGCATGCGGGTCGGCGGCAATCAATCCAGCCGTAGTTCCGACAACAGCAAACGTCGGAAGCCAATAGTGACCGCGAGCCAATTGCGTGGGGAACAACCAAATGTCTTTTTGGTCGCGCAAGACCCGTTTGGGTAGCTTGCGCCACGAAATATCCACGTCCTGAAAGCGACCGGGATCGGGAAGCGATGCAGTCGTCTTATCGGGCAGAGCGTCCAGTCGGAGCGGCTGTGACGTCTGGCCATGCAACAAAGGAGCAAGGCTGAGTAATGCGACTTGAGCTATCGCCAGCCGAGACACGGCGACCGCGCGACGCCAACGACTAAGCTCGATCACATCCCCTCACGTATCGGGCTGGTGAGAGTCCATGCTGCCGAGTGCATCCTAAACAGAACATTAACGTTAAGGACGGTTCAGTCCGTAGGTTTGCAATTCGTCGCAGATTACTTTGCAGCTCGGCGCTGTTAGCGCCCGTAAATCAGCACGCGGGCCGTTCCCTTGATGGCTTTCCGGACCCCCTTCGGTCCACTCGGCTCCGTAAAGTCCGAAGTGACCAAAAACAGGTTGTGGGTCTTGGGATCGAATCCCATGGTCTTCGCGCCATACTCGGTCTTGATCTCTTCAACAGGGGTGAGTTTGTTGGGTGAATCCTCGTGAAAGACGTGCAGTACGCCTGCGCGAGTGGAAGAGAATACGAGACCTGTTGCAGGATCATAAATGTTGGCGTCGACTCCAGCGTTGATCGGAAAAGACTGGAGCACTTTTCCGCTATCCGCGTCCATCATTATCAGTATGGTGGGACCGCGTCCCGCAGAGAATAAGCGGTGGTGCTCCGAGTCGAGAGCGAGGGCTACGGCCTGTCCGGCTGGCTTGACGGACGAACGTGTTTTGACCGTCAACGCGTGGGTGTCGATGACCACCACCTCGCTCGTTTCTTCGTTGTTGTCGTAGATCGTGCCTTTGCCATCGGCGACCGGCTGCTCCGGACCGCCACCCATGTCGATGGTCTTAATCACGGTCTCCTCTACAGGATCGATCACGGAGGAGTTTTTGCTGTCACCATTGAAGGTAAATACAAGCTTCGACGAAGGATCATAGGTGATTGAGTCGGTGTCAGGATAGGTTTTGATCTCGTTCGTAGTTTTCAGAGTTTTGATATCGAAGACAAAGACTTTGGCGGCGTCGCCGTCGGTGATAAACCCCTTGTTCAGTTCCGGCACGAGTGCCACGCCGTGGCTGCGCTTCAACCCAGAAATGGAGCCCACCAAGCTAAAATTATCCGCATCGAGCACCTTTACTTCGGCTCCGTGGGCAATGTAGATGCGACGCCCGGCGGAATCGACCGAGATGTAGTCGAAGTATTCGGCGTCACCAGGCGCGGCGCCTAACGGGACACTCTTCACAAGGTGATAGCCACTCCCAGCCGGGCTGGCCAAGGTAATGTTTCCCGCTAGAACTAGGCAAAAGCAGGTCGCCAGGCGCGCTGTACACAAAACGTTCATAAATAACCTCCGTCGAACGCTCTCAGCTGATTTGAGCGGGCGGTTGGCTGCGTGGGTATCTTGCAGCTACGCTCGCCCTCATCGCAGAATGCGCGCGCAAAGCTTAATAGGGGATAAATTTGCTGCGCCAGCGAGACGGAATCCGGGCCTCCGGCAGCGGAGCTAGCTTCATCAGGTGCCGCATGTCATCGTTTCGAGGTCTGACGAATGGATGGGTGATCGGCTGATTC
>Ga0134124_10002411_pt1 | contig 15111 bp, 12 predicted proteins | sample KB304_FD_96880 | JGI IMG/M metagenome (GOLD analysis project Ga0134124, IMG submission 96880) | Terrestrial soil microbial communities without Nitrogen fertilizer from Kellogg Biological Station, Michigan, USA - KB3-0-4 | ecosystem: Environmental > Terrestrial > Soil > Unclassified ... | reverse complement strand
GAACAGCCGACCCATGGCGCCGGACAGTCCCGCTTCCGCGCCGGAGAGCTGCGCCACCGCGCTGGCGCTGCCGGGATCCGCGGCAGCCGCCTTCAGGCCGGCCACGGCTGTATTACGCGCGGCGATCACCGCTTCGAGCGTTTCGCGCTCGTGCTTCAGGTATCCCTTGGCGGTCTCCACCAGATTCGGGATGAGATCGTTGCGGCGCGTGAGCTGCACATCGATCTGCGCGAAGGCGTTCTTGAAGCCATTGCGCGACTTCACCAGGCCGTTGTACACGCCGACGCCAAAGAAGATGACGAGGGCGATGACGATCAGGAACACGATAAATGCCATGGCGCGAACCTCCCTAATCCGAGCTGCTATGTACCACGAAACCGCCAGCCGATAGGATGCTTTCATGCCCATCGATCCGAAGCCCCGGCCACCCGCGCCCGGCTGGCCAGGCTTTTTCCGCATTCTGGGCCGCCGGCACTTCAGTCCGTTCAAGACCTATGTCAACCGGGAGCGGCGCACCGTGGTCGTGCTGAATCCCAAGGTGGGCACGAAGAGTTTCCGCCAGGCGCTGACCGAGGGCATGCGTGCAGTCCTCGGCATCATCGACCCTTCCGAAGGGCGGTACCGGCTCTTCAAGAAGGCGCGTGAATTCCAGTTCGCGCGCATCCGCGACTATGCGCATGCGTTCCGGTTTCCCGGTGAATATGCCTTCTACTGCTTCGTGCGCAATCCTTACGCAAGGCTGCGCTCAGCCTGGCAGAACAAGTTTGCCTACGGGCACGAGAAGGGTTATTCGCGCAGCATCCGGCGCCGCGAGCTGGGCCGGCTGCGTGCGTTTGCACGACGCAGTGATCTGCCGGGCGGGGCCGAGGTCAGCGCCATTCCCTTCGAAACCTTCCTGGCTTACGTCGAGAGCCAGCCGGCCGGTGCACGCGATCATCACTGGGATGACCAGGTGCAGGTGTTGCTCATGGACGACGTGCGCTACGAGCGGTGCTTCCGCATGGAAGGGGAGTTCGGCGAAGGCCTGCGTCAGATCTTCGCGCGCATCGGACTCACCGGGCCTGCGATCGAACGCATCCTGGCCACTCAGCGCAACGTGAGCCCGAAGGATGAAGCCCCGGTCTACACCGCAGCGCTGGCCGCGCGCGTGCAGCAGCTCTACCAGCGGGACTTCCAGCAGTTTGGCTACGACGTGGAATCCTGGCGGGGACTCTAGCTCGCTGGCCGCGAGGGGCTTCCCCGCGAGCCTCGCGCACCGATGCCTTCCTGCAGCAGCGCCAGATGTTGCAGCGTTAGCTGCGAGGCGGCGGAGGCCTCGCCCGGCATGGCGATACCGCAGCCGAGTGCAGTGGCGGCCAGCTGGGGCAGCGCTCCGACCGACAACAGCAGCAGAGTGATGTAGTCCGCCGGCAGATCCGGGCGCAGAGTGCCGTCGTGCTGCGCCTGTTGCACGAGTTGCAGCAACTGTGCGCCCCAGCGGGCCTGGCTTTGCGGGGGAGCTTGCAACAGACAGGGCAGCAGCCAGCGGTGGCGCAGCAGTGTGGCGGTCCAGCGCTGCAGGAAATGCATCAGTGCCGAACCTGCTCCCGCCACTGGGGAGTCGAACAGTGTCCGCCACAGTGGCTGTGCGCGTTCCTGCAACAGCGTCCGCATCAGGCCATCCACATCCCCGAAGTGGTAGTTCAATAGGGCTGCAGTGACCCCTGCGCGCTGTGCGATATCGCGCAAATTCACCCGCGACGTCGGCCGCTCGGAGAGCTGCAGCTGCGCTGCATCGAGGATGTGTTCACGCAGGGAAGTATTTCGTGGTGGTCGACCACGGGTGCGCTGTCTTACTTCAGGCGGAAATGAATCCATACCAAGATAATAAATTAAATAAAATAAAATACAATTGGAGGTGATTGCTGTACAACTAATAGCCCCACTACTATTAGACGAATAACCCCCTGATCTGTTGCATGAATGCTTGGTGATAGCTGATTGTCTGGATCAAGCGGGGCGCAGACGGTCTCAATCGCTAGCGCGCTGTCATAACAAAGTCAGAGGGAGGGGTCATGGCGCTTACATTTCGCAAGCTCGAGGTTTTCGTGGCTGTCGCGGAGGACGGAAACTTCCGTCGCGCTGCGGAGCGGCTGGGCATCAGTCAGCCGTCGGTCAGCTCGCAGATCAAGTCGATGGAACGTTATCTCGGATACCAGCTTTTCGAGCGGCGCCGGGGCGCTACCTCGGAATTGTCCAATGAGGGCCGCAATTTCCTGCATCGCGCCCGCGAACTGGTGGCGGCGCAGAGCGCACTGGCTGCCGAGCGACGTCGCGTACCGGCCGCAGCGCCCATCCACCTGCGGGTCTGTGTCGGTCCGCTGCTGATGGATCGCCGGATCAAACCGGGTCTGGCTCGCTTCCAGGAGGCGCACCCGAATATCGAACTGGAATTCGTATCCTTTTCCCCGACCCTCGACGGCACCAGTGCCGTGCGCCGCGGTGAAACCGACGTATTGCTGTTCACCGGCGGGCTGCCGGACTACGCCGACAGCATGGATGCGGAGGTGATCTCGCGCATCACCTGTTCACTCTACGGCTCGCCCAAGCTGGTGCGGCCCATCCTGCAGGGGCAGCGCCAACTGAATGACCTGCCCTTCCTCCTGCTGCCAGATCACTTCCGTTTCACGCAATGGACCATGGAGCAATTCGCGCGCAAGGGGGTGTCGCCTGCGCACATTGCGGGACGCCCGCCTTTCATGGATGTGCTGCTGCAGATGATTCTGGCTGGCAAGGGCGTCGGATTGTTCTTCGACATCGAGATCGCGGCTCACATGCGCGCCGGCCGTGTGCTGGCTTGCGGGCCGGTTTTTGATCCTGTCGCCCGCGTAATGATGATAGGTCAACGGGGCCGTTCGCCCGAGGCAGCGCCGCTGCTGAATTTCCTGCGCGAAGCCGTGCGGCGTGAGGATGAGGCTATTGCCATGCAGCATGCGCAGCTCGGCAGGCCCGGACTGTTGGTTGCCGACGACAGTATTGGCAGGCTGTCTGGTTTGTGACACGCAACAATAAAATTGTCATTACGTTGAAGTCGTCACTGAGGTAATATTTGTTCCGAGCCAGACAGTGTTTTCACTGTTTGCGTCTCGATAGTCGTGGAACAAGACCCCCCGTTTCCACGTTATATTTTGGCCCCGTCTCTGACGGGGCTTTTTTTTGTCCGGGTGTCGTCTGACACGCAGCGTCTCGAAATTCCCGATTGACCGCGCATGCGGATCGGCAGGACGATCGCCACTTTCCTGATGCTTCGGTGTCGTCATGCGCATAGCTGTTCCGCGGGAGATCAAGAATCGCGAGTACCGTGTCGCCTTGACGCCCGCCGGTGTGCGCGAGCTGACAGCAGCAGGCCACGAAGTCGAAGTCGAGGCTGGCGCCGGCGAGGGTGCGGGCTTCGATGACGCGGCATACCTTGCCGCTGGTGCGCGCATCAATGCCGATGTGGAGGCGCTGTTCGCGCGCGCTGAGCTCATCGTCAAGGTGAAGGAGCCTCAGCCGCAGGAGTGTCGCAGGCTCAGGAATGGACAGGCGCTGTTCACGTATCTGCATCTCGCGGCCGATCGCGCCCAGGCCGAAAATCTCATGGCCTCGGGTGTCACGGCCATCGCCTATGAAACCATCACCGCGCCCGACGGCACTCTGCCGCTGCTGGCGCCCATGAGTGAGATTGCGGGCCGCATGTCGATCGCGGTGGCTTCGCAGTGCCTGATGAAGGCGCAGGGCGGGGCCGGCCTGCTGCTCGGCGGCGTGCCAGGTGTGCTGCCCGCGCGCGTGCTGGTGCTGGGTGGCGGCGTGGCGGGCAGCCACGCGGCACAGATGGCGGTAGGCATGGGCGCGGATGTGACCATCGTCGATCGTTCGTTGCCACGACTGAGGCAGCTTGCAGCCGAGTTCGGACATGGATTGAAAACCGAGTACTCCACACGCGATGCCGTGGAGCGCCTCGTGCAGGCTGCCGATGTAGTGGTGGGTTCGGTGCTGATCCGCGGTGAGGCGGCGCCAAGACTGGTGACTCGAGCCATGGTTGCCGGCATGCGTCCGGGGTCCGTGCTGGTGGACATTGCCATCGACCAGGGCGGCTGCTTCGAGACCAGTCGCCCCACCAGCCACGACTCGCCGACTTACATCGAGGCCGGAGTGGTGCATTACTGCGTCACCAACATGCCGGGCGCTGTGCCACGTACATCGACGGCCGCGCTGACGCATGCCACACTGCCCTACATCAGGGCCCTCGCAGACAAGGGAATCGCCGCTGCACTCAGCGGCGACCCGCATTTCAGGCGTGGGTTGAATGTGGCCGATGGAGAGATCCGCAGCGAGCCGGTGGCGCGCGCGCTGGACCTGCCATTGCGGCCCTGATCGGCAACAGACGGGGGCGGAAGCGGATGTCGCGTACGGCGGTGGAGCAGCGCAGGCTGGATTTCGTGCTGGAGATGTATCGCGAGGTGCTGATCGCCCAGGACTCTTCCAAGGTCGATCGCTACATCTCACCCGACTACGTGCAACACAGCTCGCTGGCGCCTCCTGGGCGCCAGGCGCTGAAGGATTTCCTCGACATGATCCGCGTGCGTTCGCCGCAGGCGAGCAGCGTGATCCACCGCGCCTTCGTCGATGGCGACCATGTAGTCGTGCACGTGCACGTCAAGCGGCATCCCGGGGACCGGGGGCTGGCCGTGGTGGACCTCTTTCGCGTCGATGACCAGTACATACTCGAACACTGGGATGTGCTGATGGAAGTGCCCGCCAATCCCGTCAACACCAATTCGTTGTTCTAGGCATTCGCATGAGCATGAGATTCAGGGACAAGGTGGCGCTGGTCATTGGCGGCAACAGCGGCATCGGTCGCGCGGCCGCAGTGGGCTACGCGGCCGAGGGCGCGAAGGTGGTGATCACCGGGCGCGATCCGAAGACGCTGGCCGAGGTGGAGAAGGAAGTGGGCGCCGGCACGCTGGCCATTCGCTCCGACGTGGCCGATGTCGCGAGTCTCGATCAGGTGATCACGGCGGTGCGTGCACGACACGGCCGCATCGATGTGCTGTTCGTGAACGCCGGCATCGGCACTTTTGCGCCGATTCCCGATGTGACGCCGGAGCGCTGGGATGAGGTGCACGATGTGAACCTGAAGGGCTGCTTTTTTGCGGCACAGAAGGCGTTGCCGCTGATGGCCGATGGTGGCGCGATCGTATTCACCGGCTCCATCGGCAGCCTGCTGGCCGTGCCCGGTAATGTGATCTATGCGGCGGCCAAGGCCGGCCTGCGCGCGGTGGCGCGCATCTTCGCGGTGGAGCTGCTGCCGAGGCGCATCCGGGTGAACATGGTCAGCCCCGGTCCGACCGAGACGCCACTGATCAATCGCAATGTCGGCATGAGTCCCGATGCAGTCAATGCACTGCGCGAGCGCATGATTGCCAACACGCCGATGCGGCGCATGGGAGAGCCTGAGGAGGTTGCACGCGCGGTGCTGTTTCTGAGTTCCGACGAGGCCAGTTTCATCACCGGCGTGGACTTGTTTGTCGACGGCGGCGTGATCGAGCTCTGACTTCTATCGCGCCGGTGACTTCCGATATCGGGCAGCTGCGGCAACAGCAGCTCGCACAGCTGAAGGATCAGGCGCCCGCCGCCTGGCTGCTGCTGCAGGCTGATCCCGCGCTGCTGCAGCAGGCGGGGCAGGTTCTGCTGGGCAGCGATTTTGCGCTGCGTGCGCTGAGCCAGGAAGAGTCACTGCTCGGCGAGCTGCACGGCAGCGGTGATCTGGCAGCTGCGCGCGGTCCTTCCGGCTTCGACGCCGCGATGGCGCAGCTCGAAGCGGTCACACCTCTGAATGAAGCCGATCTGGCGCGCGCGCTGCGCCGGCTGCGGCGGCGCGAGATGCTGCGCATCCTGTGGCGGGATATCTCGGGTGTGGCCAGCACCGAGCAGACGCTGCGTGAGACCTCCTGGTTCGCGGAGAGTGCCATTGCCGGCGCCACGCGTATGGCCGCGCGACTGCTGGGCGCAAGACATGGCGCACCCCCAGGGGCAGACGCGGGCCTGGTGGTGCTCGGCATGGGCAAGCTCGGCGGCACCGAATTGAATTTTTCCTCCGACGTCGATCTGATCTTCCTGTTTGCGCAGGGTGGTGACACCACAGGTCCGGCCGTGCTGCCGCTGGAAGAGTTCTATACGCGTCAGGGACGTCTGGTGATCCGCCTGCTGGATGCCGCCACCGAGGAAGGCTTCGTGTTCCGCGTCGACATGCGTCTCAGGCCTTTCGGCGACAGCGGACCGCTGGTGGCCAGTTTCGCGTTCTTCGAGGACTACCTCCAATCACACGGCCGTGACTGGGAACGCTATGCCTATGTGAAGGCGCGCGCGCTGACCGGCGCCGCGGCATTCGAAGCCGTGCGTCGCGATGCACTGCGGCCGTTCGTGTTCCGCCGCTATCTGGACTTCGGCGTATTCGAGGCGCTGCGCGAGATGAAGGCGCTCATCAGCCGCGACGTGCAGCGACGCGAGCAGGCCGAGAATCTGAAGCTGGGCGCCGGCGGCATTCGCGAGATCGAGTTCATCGTGCAGGCTTTTCAGCTGGTGCGCGGCGGACAGGACGGCGCGCTGCGGCAGCCCTCGCTGCTGACCGTGCTGCCGCGTCTTGCCGGTGCGCGGCTGCTGCCGCCCGAGGTCGTCGCGGAGTTGTCTGCTGCCTACGATTTCCTGCGGCGGCTGGAGAACCGGGTACAGATGTTCAACGATGCGCAGACGCATGCGCTGCCCGGCGATGCGCTGCAGCTGCGGCGTATTTCCGCCGCGCTGGATTTCGATGCGCCGGCGGCTCTGCTCGAGCAGCTGGCCGAGCATCGACGCGTGGTGGCAGGCCATTTCGCAGCGCTGTTCGCCGACGCGGGCGCACCGGCCCAATCCTCCGGGCGCATTGATCTGGCGCCACTGTGGGAGTCAGGCCTGGATCGTGGGCTGCTGCTGGAGCAGCTGGCCACCGTCAGCAGCGATCCCTCCGAATTGCTGGAGCAGCTGGTGCAGCTGTGCGGCAGCAGCCGGTTGCGGCAACTGGATGAACCCGGTCGCAAGCGCCTGAAGCTGCTGCTGGAGCTTCTGCTTGTCGAGCAGCAGGCGGCACGCAACCCCGATGCACTGCGCCGCATTTTTTCCATACTGGAAGCCATCGGTCAGCGCTCGGCGTATTTCTCGCTGCTGGTGGAGCATCGCACTGCGCGGGCGCGCCTCACGGAGGTTGCCGGTTACGGCGATTTCCTCGCGACGCAGCTGGCCCGCAGTCCGGCGCTGCTCGATGAGCTCATAGATGAACGCTGGGTGCAGTCGCTGCCAGATCGCGCCACGCTGGAGGCGGATCTCGATCAGCGACTCGAAGAGGTGAATGAGGAGGATGTCGATCGCGAGGTCGAGACCATGTGCCGCTTCAAGCAGGCGGCCGTGTTCCGCGTCGCGCTCGCCGATCTTTCCGGCCGGCTGCCGCTGATGTCGGTCAGCGACCGACTTACGGAGATCGCCGAGATCATTGTCGAGTGCGCACTGCAGAGCGCATGGCGACAGATGACGGCGCAGCTGGGGACGCCACGCTATCTTGATGAAGGCGGCTTGCAGCAAATGGTGCGCCTGGCCGCGCTGGGGTACGGCAAGTTCGGTGGCTACGAGCTGGGCTATGCCTCAGACCTTGATCTGGTCTTTCTGCACGATTCCCGTGGCGCCACCCAGGAAACCGATCGCGCGGCGCCGGTGGACAACCAGGTGTTCTTCCTGCGCTTTGCACAGCGGCTGATCCACTTGCTGACGATGCACTCCGCTGCCGGGCGCCTGTACGAAGTGGATGTGCGGCTGCGCCCCTCGGGCAAGGGCGGCATGCTGGTGACCAGCATCGACGCCTTCCGCCGCTACCAATTCGAGGAGGCCTGGACCTGGGAGCATCAGGCGCTGCTGCATGCGCGCACGGTGGCAGGTGATGCCGGTTTGCGCGAACGCATCGAAGTGCTGCGGCTCGAGGTGCTTGGCAACGCCGTGCGCCGCACGGATCTGCGCGAGAAAGTGGCCGAGATGCGCGAGCGCATGCGCCGTGAGCTGTCGGCCGCGCAGCCAGGCCAGTTCGATCTGAAGCAGGATCGCGGTGGCATGGCCGATATCGAATTCCTGGCGCAGTACTGGGCACTGCGCTGGGCCGATGCCTACCCGCCCGTAGCGCACTTCCCCGACACCATCCGGCAGCTGGAGTCGGTGGCATCGGCCGCGCTGGTGCCGCAGCAGACGGTCGATCAGCTGGTGGCGGCCTATCAGCGCTACCGGCAGACGGCCCACCGCCGCTCCCTGGAAGGGCTCTCCGGCGTACTGGATGCGGGCGAATTCGAGGCCGAGCGGACAGCGGTGGCCGGCATCTGGCGCGCCACGATGGATGAATCCGTATAATGCGCTCCATGTCTACACCCGCCGCCCAATTGCCCGCCAATGCTTCGCGGACCTACGAAGTGGAGCAGTCCGATCTGCCACTGTCCTGTCCGATGCCGGAGATGACATTGTGGAATTCGCATCCGCGGGTGTATCTGCCCATCGAGCAGACCGGCAGCGCCAAGTGTCCCTACTGCGGCGCCGAATACACGCTGCGCCGCTGAGCTTTTTTCCGCGGGCGGCTCTCTGCGGTGAATGACATCGCCGAAGAGCCGCTGCGGCTGCTGCGTACGGCCACACACGGGCCAGGCGGTTTTGGCGCCGTGCTTTGCAATGCCGCCACCGGCGTCGAAGTAACTCCAGCCTGGTTCGAGCCACGTTTCTGGTTTGCGCGCGGCGCAATGCTCGGCAATATGGGCGGGCGCGGTGCCGCCACGCTGTTCGAGCACGAGGGACGTCGCTACGTGCTGCGGCACTATCGGCGCGGCGGTCTCGCCGCGCAGCTGTCGCGGGACCGCTTCCTGTGGACCGGCGAATCGCGCACGCGGCCGGTGCGCGAGCTGCAACTGAATCTGCGCATGCATGCCGCGGGATTGCCGGTGCCTCTGCCCGTGGCCATCCGCTACGAACGCGATGGCCCCGCTTACCGCGCCGACCTGATTACCGAACTGCTGCCCGATACCCGCTCTCTGGCAGTCCGCCTTGCCGAGGGCGATGTGGGACTGCAGTCATGGGCGGCCATCGGTCGCTGCATCCGCATTTTCCATGACTATGGCCTGTGCCATGCGGATCTGAACGCGCACAACATCCTGCTGAGCGGCGACGAGGGGGTTTTTCTCGTCGACTTCGACCGTGGCGCACGTCGCGCACCCGGCCTGTGGTGCGATGCCAATCTGGCGCGGCTGCGACGCTCGCTGGACAAGCTCGAGGATCGGCGTCCAGAGCGGCGCTTCGATGAAGCGCAGTGGCAGTGCCTGCTGGCCGCCTATTTCTGAAGATGCCGCTGCCTTTGTATTCCCTGCTGCTGCGCCTGCTGTTGCCGCTGCAGGTGCTGCGCTTCTGGTGGCGAGGCTGGCGGCATCCTGTGTATCGCGGTAGTGTGCGCGCGCATCTCTCGTTCGGTCTGGTGGTACGCCACGATCGGCCGCTGTGGCTGCACGCGGCTTCGGCCGGCGAGGTCCAGGCGCTCGCGGGCCTGCTGCGCCAGCTGCGTGAACGGCATGCCTCGCTGCCCTTGCTGCTCACTGTCGGCACGGCCACGGGCCTTTTGCGCGCCCGTGAACTGTTTGCCGGCTGGTTGGGCGAGGCGCTGGCAGATGGCGTGCCTGTGCTGACGGTGCAGCCGGCGCCGTGGGACCTGCCTGGCGCCACACGACGTTTCATGCGATCCAGCAGTCCTCGACTGGGCGTCTTCGTTGAAAAGGAGATCTGGCCCAATCTTGTCCGCTCGGCGGCAGACAGCCACGTGCCGTTGCTGCTGGTGAGCGCCCGGGTGTCGGTGCGATCCACCGAGCGCTATCGGCGTTTCATGCCTCGCCTGATGCGTGACAGCCTGCGGGGCTTCGCGCAGATTGCTGCGCAAAGCATGGCCGATCGCGAGCGATTCATCGCGCTGGGCGCCGATCCGGCGCAGATGGTGGTCGCCGGAAATCTGAAATTCGATCTGCCACTGCCTACTGATGTGGCTGGGCGAGGCGCCGCTTTGCGCCAGCGCATAGCCCCACATCGCTCGGTGTGGGTGGCGGGCAGCACACATGAGGGCGAGGAAGCGGCTTGCCTCGAGGCCCAGCGCGCATTGCGCGCCAGCTCCAGTGCTGCAGGCAGCGCGCCACTGCTCGTTCTTGCACCACGCCGGCCCGAGCGCTTCGAATCCGTGGCGCAGTGGCTGGGCACGCAGGGCGTTGCCTGGGCGCGTTACACATCCATGGTTCAACTCACGGACGAAATCGACGTACTGCTGGTGGATCGTTTCGGCGAGCTGCTGACCTGCTATGCCGCCGCGGATGTCTGCTTTGTCGGCGGCACGCTGGTTCCGGTTGGCGGACACAACCTGCTGGAACCGGCTGCTCTGGGGAAACCTGTGCTGGCCGGCCCGAATTGCTTCAATTCCGCCGAATCGGCGCGACTGCTCGAAGCTTCAGGTGGGCTGCGGCAGGTGAAGGACGAGCGGCAGCTCACGCAGATGCTGCGCGAGTGGCTGCAGGACACCTTAGGCGCCTCGCGGGCAGGCCGCGCTGCCGCCGCCGCGGTGATCGCCAATCGTGGCGCCGCGGCGCAGGCCCTGCAGGCGATTACTGCGCTGCTGGTGTCGGATTCGTCGAAACCGGCGCCGGCGTCACCGTCAGCAGCCGGTTGATCTCTTCGATCGTGGAGCGATCGAGATTGCCGGCGGCCATGCGCAGCAGGATGACGTTGTTCAGGTACGAGTACTTCGCAGCCGAATAGTTGGTCTGCGCTGCCACCAGTGTTCTACGCGCGTTCAGCACGTCGACAGTGGTGCGGGTACCGACTTCATAACCTGCCTCGGTGGCCGCCAATGCCGTCTGGCTCGACTGCATCGCCTGCTTCAGTGCCTGCACGCGCGCAATTTCACTGTTCACACCCAGGTAGGCATCGCGTGCCGTACGCTCGGTGGTGCGCGAGGTGCGTTCGAGGCGTTCCTTGGCGGCAATCCAGCGGTACTGGCTCTCGCGCACGCGCGACTGCGTCACGCCGCCGCTGAACAGCGGTACGGTGACCTGCAGCGACAGCGACTTGCCGTAAACCTCGTTGGTGCTCGGGATCGGTGACAGGATGCCCAGGGGTGTCTGATTGGTGTCGACATCCGTATGCGTGCGACCGGCGACCAGGTCGACGGTGGGCAAATGTCCGCTGAATGCCGAGCCCACCTGATCGCGTGCGATATCGGCAGCCAGACGGCTGGAGATCAGCGACGCATTCTGTTCCATCGAGATGCGCACCCAATCCTCTTCCTGCGCCGGATTAGGCGACAGCAGTGGCATGTCCTCGCCAGGCTCCTTCAGGGAAGTCGGCTTCTCGCCGATGGTGGCGCGCAGCTGCTCTTCAGCGCTGGCCAGCGCGCGCTTGGCCGCGATGACCTGAGCCGCGGCATTGTCGCGTTCGGCGCGGGCTTCCTGCACGTCGGTGATGGCGATCAGACCCACTTCGAAACGACGTTCCTGCTGCTCGAGCTGGCGGATGATGGCTTCGCGCGAGGCTTCCTGGGCGACGACGGTGTCCTGCGCCTGCAACACCGCGAAGTACTGCTGCGCCACGCGCTGCGCGAGTGACTGCAGCGCGACCAGATAGTCCGCCTCGGACTGCGCCACTTCATGGCCGGCGATCTTCAGGTTCACCCAGTTGGCCCAGGAGAACACATTCTGGCGGATGTTCAGCGCCCACTGGTTGTTCGTGGAGATGTTGTGGCTGTTCGACGGCCGCGGATTCGGATCTCCCGGGAAAAGGGCGGTTTGGCCATCCACATCGCTCCACTGTCTAGTCCTGGCTGCGCTGCCAGTGATCTGTGGCAGCAGCGCGCCGCGTGCCTGCGGCTTGGCTTCATGCACCGCGCGCCGTGTGGCCTCGGCTTCACGAATCTGCGGATCGTTGACCAGCGCCTCGTCGTAGACGGACAGCAGGTCGGCGCCGTGCGCCGAAGCGACCGCCATCATCAGAGTGGCAAAGCTGCCCAGAGACCCAAGGAATCCGCGTTTCATTTGGCTTTTCCCGAAGCTGTTATTGATTAGTCCAGAGTAAGAGCAGGACGACCCGGTCAAGTTCCCGTGCCAGCGCCGCTAGAAGTCGAAGTTCGCGGCGGCCTCAGGGTGGGTCAGAGGGTCGACGACGGTCTCGAACAGGCCGTGGCTGCTGCGCTTGCCTGCAGCATCTAGTCTCACCAGCACGGCTTCCATTACAGGAGCCTCCCCGATCACGGCGAGCAGCCGGCCGCCTGGCCTGAGCCAGGCCTCGAAGCGCGAATCGTAGGTGGGCAGTGAGCCGCCCAGAACGATGACATCGAAGCGCGGCGCCCCGGCCCAGGTGAAGGCATCCGCTTCTTCCACCTCGGCATTGGCAATGCCTGTGGCCTGCAGGTTAGTGCGCGCCTGCGCCGCTAACTGCGGCCGGATCTCCAGGCTGTGCACCTGCGCCGCGAGCAGCGCCAGACCCGCGGTGAGATAGCCCGAACCCGTGCCGATTTCGAGCGCGCGATCACTGGGACGGACAGCAAGGGCCTGCAGAATGCGGCCCGCCACCGAGGGCGTATGCATATGCTGCCCATCGCCCAGGGGAACGGCGAAGTCGCCGTAGGCCGCGCCGCTCCAGGCCGGCGGCGCGAAGCGCTCGCGGGGCAATCTCTGGAAGACATCCAGGACATCGGGTGCGAGGACAGACCAGGCCCGGACCTGCTGGGTGGTCATCTGCGAGCGGACGGCGGAGTGGGGCATTGAACTTAAGGCGAGCCAGATGCTGGGGACAGCAAGGTACGGGTTTTTGCGTCGCCTGCCAAGAATATCAGGAAGCTGATCTTTTTACTTCAATGCTGCCAGCAACTTATGCCAACAGTTATGTCCAACCGAGCCTGTTGCCAAACGGCGACTAAGCTATTCTCGCTGTCAGGTCCGCGATCCACTTCCCACTTCCAGGACGATCAATGTCGGTGCCGGGGCTGTTGAGCCTGCTGTTTGCCTTTGCCGCATTGGTGCTGCTGATCCTGTGGCTCTTCCAGCTGCGTGACATGAAGGCGGTGGGCCGTCTCGCGAGACAAATCCGCTCTGCTGCCGGCGGTTCGCGTCCCCCTGAGCGCGTCGACTTCGATACGGATCATCCCGAGCTCACTGCGCTCACGGCATCGGTGAATCAGCTGCTGTCGCGTGCGCGTCGTCAGTCTTCGGGCGCATCCGCAGGTGGCAGTGCATTGTTCGCGCAGATCGGCGATCGCGTGCATGAGATCGTGCTGCTGCATCGTGACGGCATCATCTACGCCAACCCGCAGTTCGCGCAGCTGCTGGGTGTGGATCGCATGGATGTCATCGGTCGGCGTCTGCCGGATCTGGTGCCGCCGGAGCAACTCGAGCTGGTGGCGGCGAATCTGCAGCGCAGTCTCAATGGTGAGGAAAGTCCGTCGCGCTTCGAGATCGACTTGATCGGCATGCAGGGTCAGCTGAGCCGGCTGGAGATCGCCACCACGCTGATCGATTACGAGGGCGGCAAGGCATTGCTGATCACCGGCGTCGAGGTGATTCCCACGCAGACGGTCAGCACCTTGTCCAATTCGGGCACCGGCATGTTCGAAATCGGCGGCCGTTCGCGCGCACGCCTGGCGCTGGAAGCGCTGGGCGAAGCCTTGATAACCACCGACACTGAAGGCCGCATCGACTACGCGAATCCCGCCGCCGCGACGCTGCTGGGCGTGGAAGGCGATGCCTTGCTGCATCGGACGCTCGACCAGGTGATCTCGCTGGTGGACGAGACCGATCGCAAGCTGCTGAAGGATCCCATCGATCTTGCGCTGCGTGGTGCGACCACTCTCGGCCTGGGACGCCGCGCTTTCCTGATGGCGCGTCGCGCGGGCTCGGAGCGTTCCATCGAACTGTCGGCCTCGCCATTGCGCAGTCGTGACAACGCGGCGGAAGAAATCACCGGCGCCGTGCTGCTGCTGCATGATGTGACCGAATTACGCGGCATCACGCGGCAGATGTCCTATCAGGCCACGCACGATGCGTTGACCGGGCTGGTGAACCGGCGCGAATTCGAGCGACGGCTCGCCGAGGCGCTCGATGCCGCACGCCGTGGCGATGGCGTGCACGTCGTGTGCTTCATCGATCTGGATCACTTCAAGCACGTCAACGACAGCAGTGGCCACCAGGCGGGCGACAACCTGCTGCGCGAAGTAGCCAAGGTGATGCGCGAGGCGGTGCGTGATTCGGACACCGTGGCGCGACTCGGCGGCGATGAATTCGGGCTGCTGCTGGCGGGTTGTCCGTTGCAGAAGGGCCGGCAGATTGCCGACGATCTCGCCCGCACCGTGGGCGAGCATCGCTTCGTCTGGAAGGATCGTATCCACTCGGTGAACACCAGCATTGGTCTGGTGGAAGTGGCGCGCGACAGCGGCCAGGTGGAAGACACGCTCGCTGCAGCTGATTCCGCCTGCTATGTGGCCAAGAAGCAGGGCGCTGGCAGGGTGGTGGTGTACTCGGCGCGCGAAGAGGTGGCGGCGCGCAACAGCGGCGAGATCCAGTGGCTGCGCACGCTGCAGATGGCGCTGCGCGACAACAAGTTCCGCCTCTACTGGCAGCCCATTGTCTCCGCCTATGGCGAGAACGGTGGCGGACCCTCCATGGAAGTGCTGGTGCGGTTGTATGACGAGCACGGAGAGGATCTGTCGGCGGCGGAGCTGGTGCGCGCCGCCGAACGCTATCGACTGATGGGGCTGGTGGATCGCTGGGTGGTGCAGACCACGTTCACGGCGCTGGGACGCGGCGCGATCACGCTGCCCTCGCACCGCACGCTGGCCATCAATCTGTCGGGACAGACCGTGGCCGATGCGCAGTTCCTGGAATTCGTCGTGGAGTGCTTCGACCGCAGCGGCGCCGACCCATCGCAGATCTGTTTCGAGATCGCCGAGAGCGCGGTGGTGGCCAACCTCGAGGCCGTGCGCCGTTTCGTCGGTGTGCTGCATGGCATGGG
>Ga0134124_10002410_pt1 | contig 15115 bp, 13 predicted proteins | sample KB304_FD_96880 | JGI IMG/M metagenome (GOLD analysis project Ga0134124, IMG submission 96880) | Terrestrial soil microbial communities without Nitrogen fertilizer from Kellogg Biological Station, Michigan, USA - KB3-0-4 | ecosystem: Environmental > Terrestrial > Soil > Unclassified ... | reverse complement strand
ACCCCTTGAAAAAAGCCTGGATGGAAGTCGATGTCGCGCAATGTGGGTACTGTCAGGCCGGCCAGATCATGTCCGCGGCGGCTTTGCTGAAAGAGCATCCGAATCCTACCGACGCGCAGATCGACGCGGCCATGGACGGCAACATCTGTCGATGCGGAACGTATTTGCGCATGCGCGAAGCAATCCACAAGGCGGCCACGGACAGGAGGCCGTCATGAAAATGAGTTCAATCAGCAGGAGGACTTTTTTGCAGGCCAGCGCCGTGGCCGGTGGCGGAATGCTGCTCGGTTTGTATTTCAAGCCGTCCCTCTTCGGCCAGGGCCACACGGCCCCGCGCGTCATTCCCGTTCCCAACTCTTTTATACGAATCTCGGCTGACGGTGTCGTGACGATCATCGCGAAGAACCCTGAAATCGGCCAGGGAGTGAAGACTTCGCTGCCGATGATTATTGCCGACGAACTCGACGTCGACTGGAAAGATGTGAGAGTCGAGCAGGCCGGCTACGACGCCACAAAGTATTCGAATCAATCAGCCGGCGGAAGTACCGCGATTCCACAAGCATGGAACCCGATGCGGCAGGTTGGCGCTGCCGGGCGCGCGATGCTCATCACCGCCGCCGCACAAACCTGGAATGTTCCGGAAGCAGAACTGACCACCGCGTCCGGCAATGTAATTCACGCATCGACGAAACGGTCGATTGGATACGGCAAGCTCGCTGACAAAGCCGCCGCACTCACTCCGCCCGATTTGGAAAAGGTAAAACTGAAGGAGCCGAAAGACTATAGAATTATCGGCACGCCACGATCCGGCGTCGACAATCTCTCAATCGTCACCGGCAAACCTCTTTACGGAATTGATTTCACTGTGCCGGGGATGCTCTGGGCGGTGTTCGAGAAATCTCCGGTTTTCGGAGGCAAAGCGGTTTCTGCGAACCTCGATGCGATCAAAGCAATGCCGGGTGTGCGGCACGCTTTCGTGATTGAAGGCGGCGCGGAACTCAACGGATTGCTCAGCGGCGTCGCCATCGTGGCCGATCGCTGGTGGCAGGCAAAGTCAGCCCGCGAAAAGCTGCAAGTGAAATGGGACGAGGGCACGACTGCTTTGCAAAGCAGCGCGGGCTTTGCGCAACAAGCAGAGGCGCTGTCGAAAGAGAAGGCGCATCGATCGCTGCGCACGGACGGCGATCCGGACGCTGCTTTCAAAGGCGCCGCGAAGGTTGTCGAAGCGGCTTACTCGTATCCCTTCATTGCCCACGCGCCGCTTGAACCACAGAACTGCACGGCACACTTCAAAGACGGCAAGCTGGAGATTTGGGCGCCGACGCAAACGCCCGCAGCCGCCTTGAACCTTGTGTCGCGGACGCTGGGTCTTCAGCCGGCCGACATTAATATTCACCTGTTGCGAACCGGCGGAGGGTTTGGGCGGCGGCTGAATAACGACTACGTCGTCGAGGCCGCGGCCATCGCGAAACAAATTGGCGTGCCGGTGAAGCTGCTTTGGACGCGCGAAGACGACATGACGCACGACTTTTATCGCCCGGCCGGATTTCATTTTCTTCGCGGTGGTGTTGATGCGGCGGGCAAGCTTATCGGTTGGCGTGACCACTTCGTCAGTTTCGGCTCGGGGGATAGATTTAATCCCAGCTCCGGAATGAATGCGACTGAGTTCCCGTCGCGGTTCGTGCCCAACTTCGCGATCGATGTTTCCGTAATGGCGTCGGGTGTGCCGACGGGCGCTTTGCGCGCGCCCGGAAGCAACGGGATCGCTTTTGTCATGCAGTCGTTTATTGACGAATTGGCGCTCGCTGCCGGGAAAGATCCAGTGGAGTTTCGCTATTCGATTTTAGACACCGCGGCCATTCCGCTTCCGGCGCCATCACCGGGTCAGCCGGCCCTGCCGACCGGCGGTCTGGGGGCCCCTTTCAACGCGAAGCGAATGCGAGGAGTGCTTGAATTAGTCGCGGCAAAATCGAACTGGGGCAAACGAAATCTACCCAAAGGGACGGGTGAAGGCGTCGCATTCCATTTCAGCCACGCCGGCTATTTCGCCGAAGTCGCCGAAGTAAGCGTCGATGCTTCCAACAAAGTTCGCGTAAGAAAAGTCTGGGTTGCCGGTGATATCGGCAGTCAAATCATCAATCCACTGAACGCGGTTAACCAGGTGCAGGGGTCAGTCAACGAAGGACTTACACATCTGATGGGTGAGATTAATATCCGGAATGGCCGCGCCAGCGAAAAGAACTTTGACGGATATACTCCGGCGCGAATCTCGGAAGTGCCGGCCCAAATCGAAGTGCATTTCCTGAAGAGCGATTTTCCCCCGACAGGCCTCGGAGAGCCGGCGCTGCCGCCAGTTTTGCCCGCGGTGTGCAACGCCATCTTTTCCGTGACAGGAAAACGCATTCGGTCGTTGCCCTTGTCCAAGCACGGCTTTAGCTGGGCGTAACCTGCCAACCCACTTACAAAAGAGAGAGGAGAAAAGACTTGGCGACACTAGCTGCAACTCTGGATAGCCGCGACCGCGCAAAACTTCGGGAGCGGGTGTTCTTCACCGGCATGGCCCTGGCAATTTTGATTACCGTCTTTGCCGGATTCTCGCGCACATATTTTCTCAGATCGTACTTCACCCCCGGGCCTTTGATTCCGTTGCTTCATCTGCACGGCCTGGTCTTTTCGTCGTGGATCGCTCTCTTCATTACGCAGACAAGTCTCATTGCCGCGAAGCGTGTGCGCACGCACATGACTCTCGGTATCGCGGGCGGCGTGATTGCTTCGCTCATGATTATTGTCGGCACGGTAACCGCCATTATTCGCGCGAAGGGCCCTTCGCCAATTCCTGGAGTCAACCCACTTACATTTCTCACCATTCCGCTGGGCGACATGTTGGTCTTCGCAATTCTGGTGAGCTCGGCGTTCTATTTTCGTCGGCGGGTGGACGTGCACAAGCGGCTGATGCTGCTTGCCACCATTGGCATCCTGCCCGCGGCAGTAGCGCGGCTGCCCTTTGCGTTCATCCAGCAGTACGGACCGCTGGCCTTCTTTGGTTTAAGCGACCTGTTCATCGTGCCATGCGTGATCTTTGATTTCATTACCCGCGGACGTCCTCACCGGGCCACGATGCTGGCCGGTGCTTTGATTATTCTTTCGCACCCTCTTCGCATGTTGCTGGGAACTACAAATGCGTGGCTGGCGTTCGCCACCTGGATAACCCAATGGAGTTAGCCCGCTAAAAATAATTTGCCTGGTGTCGATCTCGCTCAACCCCGTTCGACTAACTTTTGAAGGACCAAAACGCCATGAAATTGTGAGCCGGACGCCGGAAAAAGGTAACCCTGGTTCGCGAGCATGGTGACAAAATAAAAGCGCAGGAAAAGGAGACCAGGATTATGACAACGACGGCCAGCGCCGTGGGAAACACCGAAGGTCCCAGGGCCAAACAAAAAATCACACCAATGCTTTGGTACGACACCCAGGCAGAAGAAGCCGCGAATTTCTACTGCTCGATTTTCAAGAATTCCCGGGTCAATCACGTGGCGCGATACGGCGACACTGGGCCTGGGCCGAAGGGTTCCGTCATGCTGGTGTCTTTCGAGCTCGACGGACAGGAGTTTACCGCGCTTAATGGCGGCCCGACATTCAAATTCACCGAAGCCATTTCGATGGTGGTGAATTGCGAGACTCAGGAAGAGATCGACTGTTATTGGAAAGAGCTAACGGACGGTGGCCAGGAAGTCGAATGCGGCTGGTTGAAGGACAAGTACGGCTTGTCCTGGCAGATCACGCCGACGATTATCGGCGAGTTCATGTCGAAAGGCGATCAGGAACAGGTGGACCGCGTCATGGGCGAAGTCATGAAGACAAAGAAATTCAATATCCAGAAGTTGAAGGATGCATACGAAGGGAAGTCGTAAGTGGCACGGGCGTCCCGCCCGTGAAATCACGCGCAGGATGCGCGTGCCACCGTGCTACTAAGCCGGCATTTTCACGCCAGGCATCAAACGCATGATAATTCTCTGACGTCGCGCAACCCGCTTGGGATTCACCTGCGGGTTGAGCGCGTTAAGCGGACCCGGGATCATCGCCGAAAGAAAAGCTCCTTCCCGCGCGTTGAGACTGGCGGCGGGCTTGTGAAAGTAATACTGCGACGCGGCTTCCGCACCGTATAGCCCGTCGCCCCACTCAATCACATTTAGATAAATCTCCAGGATGCGGCGCTTGGAAAGATTGCGCTCCATGAAATAGGTGAGCACCGCTTCTTTTACCTTGCGCAGAAGTGAGCGCTCGTTTGAGAGATAGAGATTCTTTGCCAGTTGCTGCGAGATGGTTGAGCCGCCGCGTTTGAAATCCGGCATGTTGGGCAGCCATGAATCGTTTTCGCCTTCGCGCTGCGCTTCTTTCTCGGCGTCCTTCTGCGCCTGGTCCCATGCGCGCTGAATCGCCTCGTAGTCAAACCCGTGATGAGTTGCAAAGTTAGAGTCTTCGCCCGCGATCACCGCGCGCTGAAGCTGTGGCGAAATCTTGTCCAGGGGGACCCAGATCTGCACACGCCGCGGCTCGAGGCCTTTGCGTTGAGCCTCGCGCACGCGCGTTTCGATCAATGAAGTCGTTGCCGGATCCTTTTTGGCCAGCGCTGAAACATCCGACAGCACCAGCACCGCAAACAGCACAACGCCGAGAATAATGCCGACGATCGCGTAAAAAACGTATCTGAAAACCTGCCACATCGAGGAAGAGAGTAAAGGGTAAGAGGCCTAAGGGCAAAGGCGAATTGAGGGCTGTGGGGCTGAAATAATCCCTGGTTTGGTCATTTCATAGATTTGTTAGGTGTAATTGAGAGACCGCGCTTCAAAGCCGGGCCTTGAGCGCGCTTCCTGACTTTTGAAGAGGGACATGATGAAACGTTCGACGCTCGCCCCAATCCTCATTCTTTTTACTTTGTGCGTGAGTTCAGCTTATGCACAGTCAACCCGGAAGCCCCCGGTGTTGCAGACCTCGGGCGCCCAACCGACGAGCCAGCAGGAACAGACGCCTGGAACCAACACTCCACCGGCGGAAGTCGATGAAGGCGGCGTGCTGCACGTCAGCACCAGCCTGATTACCGTGCCCGCCATCGTCATGGATCGTGACGGGCGCTACATCGCGAATCTGCACAAAGATGACTTTCGCATTTTCGATGACGGCGTCGAGCAGGAAGTCGCTTACTTTGCTTCGGTCGAGAAGCCCTTCACCGTGGTGCTGATGTTGGACGTGAGCGGTTCGACACAAACACAACTGGCGCAAATTCGCGCGGCGGCAAATACGTTTGTCGGGCGCCTGCGAAAGGATGATCGTTTGATGGCGATCACTTTCGACGGAAAGATTAGCGTGTTGACTGAACCGGCAACGGTGGCCGAAATTCGCCGTGGCAAACTCATGATTCCGGCGGTAACTGACGGTACGGTGCTTTACGATGCTGTTGATTTCGCACTCAAACGCGTTTCACAAATCGAGGGCCGGAAAGCGATTGTGCTGATGACTGATGGAGTAGATCAGAACAGCCGCACGCCGATGAGGCAAACGCTCTCTGAAATTGCCGAACAGGACGTTCTGGTTTACACGGTGCAGTACAACACGCTGCCGCAGTTGCCTGAGAGACTTAGCCGCATCAAGAATGAAAAGGCGCGGCGCAAAGTGCAGGAGAGGTTGATGAAGGGTTATGCGTTGAGCGAGCCCTACCTTCGCAGCCTCGCCGAAAAGACTGGCGGCCGTTTTTACCGGGCTGACGATCTGCTCGAGGTCGGGCCGGCCTTTGAGAAGATCACTTCAGAGCTCGGCGTGCAGTACAGCCTTGGTTACTATCCAAAAACAAACTCGACCGCCGGGGCCGAGCGCGCAATCAAAGTGAAGGTGCGTCATCCGAACCTGGTAGTGCGGGCCAGAGACAGTTACACCGTCGCGCCGGCCGTTGCCAAGAAAGAGTAATCCACAGGGAATTGGATCATTGATTCAGTGATCCATCGATTCATTTAGAGCGAACTCTGTCCGACGAACGTTTTCAATGAGTCAATGAGTCAATGAACAATGAGCCAATGAAACAATTCTAATACTGAATCAAGCTCCCCTCGCGCTTGGCCCTTCTTATCGCGCGACCAAAAACCCACAGCGACAGCGGAAGCAGCACCACCAGAAACAGCAGCAGGGTGACGAGTGGTTCCTGTACTTGCGTGAAGCCCTGGCCCTCGATTAGTACTCGGCGGATACCGTCGAGACCATAGGTGGGCGGCAATATGCGCGAAATGCTGGAGACCCGGCCGGCATACTCGCCGATTAGCTGGGTCGGAAAAAATACTCCCGAGAACAATGCCGATCCGGCGCCCAGAAAAATTCCGAATGGATCGCCGCGCTTGAAGACCATGGCGAAACTTGCTGACAGAATTCCCAGGCACAGAAGTACAAATGTCGTCAGCAAAAGAAATGCGAGCGCCAGCAGGAAGTTTCCCTGATAGTGCACGTTAAAGAACAGCCAGCCGAAAACCAGATACAGAGACGAAAAGAATGTTGCCTGGACAAAGTCCCAGGCCGAACTGGCGACAATTACTGTTGGCACGCTGATGGGTGTCATCAGAACGCTTTCCAGCGTTCCCTGGACCTGCTCCTGGCGGATTGCATTCGCCAAACTCGAGAACCCCGTCATGAAATAATTGAGCACCGCAAGGCCCGTGAGCCACGCTGCCAAAGGATCGCGCCACTGCGAGAATCGCGGATCCGCAAAGCCCGTGAATATTTTCGATATGAAGAACAGGGTTGTAACCACTATCAGAATGGAAAGAACGCGCAGAAAGAACTGCATGCGATAGCTGAGTTCCAGCCGCCAGTCGCGAGCCACGAAGGCCCAAATACGCCGGAGAAAGAGCAGGGGATTCATTTGCCTTCCTCCTTACCGGCTGTTTCTTCTTCTTCGTAACTCTCGAGCACATCGAGCAGCGTGGCGCGCTCAGATTCAATGCCCCGAATTACGCAGTTACTCTGCTGAAGCACGCGCAGCACGCTGTCGAGCACGTCGTCTTCGTTTTGCCTCGAGAACTTGAGCAGCCACGCGTCGATCGCGGTGCTTCGTTCGAGTATCAGTGACTGAATGCTAAAAGCCGCGCGCAGCGCGCTTTCCACTTCCATCGCATCGGGCGCGCTGAACATGATGGAAACTTGTTCGTTTTCCGTGTGCCTCGCCTTGAGATTGCGCGGCGTGTCCAGCGCACGAATTTCTCCGCGACCGATGACGGCGACGCGGTCGCACAGTTCTTCAACTTCGGCCAGATTGTGAGAAGTCAGAAACACGGTCACGCGCCTTTCGTGGTTCTGAGTCAAAGACTTAATCGTGGCGCGCATGCGGGCCGCCGCAATCGGATCGAGTGAACGTGTGGGCTCGTCCAAAAGCAGAATCGGAGGATTCGCCAGCATCGCGCGCGCTACAGAGAGGCGCTGCTTGTTCCCGGTCGAGAGTTCGGCGAAACGCTTGCGTGTTAGATCACCGAGCTGCAGCAATTCGAGGAGTTCCGCAATTCTTTGCCGGGCAAGCTTTCCGCTCAGACCGTAGAGCCGCGCAAAGAACAAAAGGTTTTGCTCGGCATTTAGCCGCCAGTAAAAACTTCTTTCTTCGGCGCCGGCCAGCCCCACGTTACGGCGCACGTCCTCGTCATCGCGCACGCTGTCAAAGCCTTTCACGGTCACCTGGCCTGAAGTTGGCTGAATCAGCGTCGCGATCATTTTCGTCAGGGTAGTTTTGCCGGCGCCATTCGGCCCAATCAACCCGAAGATTTCTCCTTCGCCGACTTCGAAAGAAACGTCTCTCACCGCCTCGACCGGCGGCTTGAACTTACGGCGAAACATTTTCTTCAAGCGAAGAAACGGGACGGGATAAGTCTTTGAGATGTGATCGACCGAGAAAGCTGAACTGCGGTCTTGATTGCGTGAGGGTGAGCTGGAAGGCTGTTCGGTCATTGTCGGGTGGACCCTCGCTTGCGGTCGGGTTTCTACACTTAACGGCGACGCTGACGCGGGTCGAGATATTCACGTAAACCGTCGCCGATAAAATTGAAAGCCAAAACCGTGAGAGCGATGGCCAGGCCGGGAAAGATCAGAGCGTGCGGGGCGGCTTGCAGTGTGGAAAGGTCGCGGGCCTCTTCGATCATCACGCCCCATGAAGGCGCAGGCGGCGGCACGCCAAGACCGAGAAACGATAACGAGGCTTCAGAGAGGACGGCCCCGGCCATGCCGAGACTTGCCTGCACGATCAGTGGTTGAATAGCGTTAGGCAAAATGTGCACCGCCATAATTCGCAGATCGCCGGCGCCGAGCGCGTGCGCGGCCTGCACAAAGTCGTACTCGCGGACTTTTAAAACCTGGGCGCGAATCAGCCGCGCGTAGCCAACCCAGCCGATAACGCACAACGCAAAAATCAATTTGTTCAGTCCCGCACCGAGAAAAGCGACCACGGCAATTGCGAGCAACAGTCCGGGGAAGGCTAGAAAGACGTTGAAGAGATAGCCCGACAGGAACCGATCCAGCCAGCCGCCATAGTAGCCGGCCAAAGAGCCGATGATTGTGCCAATGACTACCGACACGGAAACCACGATGATGCCGACTTCCAGAGAAATCCGCGCGCCGAATACGACCCGGGAAAAAATGTCGCGCCCGGTGGAATCTGTTCCAAACCAATGCGCGGCTGATGGCCCAATGTAGCGCGTCATCAGGTCCGTGTCGCCCACCGGATGGGTCGCAATCCACGGCGCGAACAATGCCACCAACACGAAGATGGCGACAATCACGATGCCGATAATTCCCAGTCTGCTCATTGGTTCCTGGTACGCATGCCTCCGGCATGCTTTTTAAGCGCGCCAGAGGCGCGCGTACCGTTTCAAGCGCGTCAGAGGCGCGCGTACCGCTAAGAAACTCTTATTCTTGGATCAAGCCAACGGTACAGCAAGTCGGTCAGCGTGTTGGCGATGATGTAAGTGGTGCTAATCGCGAGCACGCAACCCTGCACGATGCTGTAATCGCGTTTCGCGATTCCGTCTTCGACCAGCAAGAGACCGAGACCCGGCCAGCCAAAGATTTTTTCGGTAATGATGGCGCCCGCGAGCAGCACGCCGAGCTGCAAACCCAGAACGGTGACTACGGGAATCAGCCCGTTCTTAAGCACATGTTTGTAGACTACGGTGCGCTCGCTGAGGCCTTTGGCGCGTGCGGTGCGCACGTAATTCTCGCCCATCTCTTCGATCACGGACGAACGGACCATGCGTGTCAGAATCGCGGAGAGAGCAGAGCCCAGAGTAAACGCAGGCAGAATTATGTCGCTCCACACAAAGCGACCCGAAGGAGCAAGCCAGCCGAGCTTTACCGCCAAGACATACACCAGCATCGGGCCGATGACAAAACTGGGCAGACTAATGCCTACGAGGGCCACGACTGAAAGGCCGTTGTCGATCAATGTGCCGCGATTTTTTCCGGCCATCACACCGAGAGGTATTGCAATGCACACGGCGATTACCATTGCGACCACAGCCAGTTCGATCGTGGCCGGATATCTTTGAAGAATCAGATCCTTAACGGGCTGATCGGTGCGAAAAGACCTTCCTAAATCGCCGTGAAGGATCGCCACCCAGTAATCTTTGTATCGATTGTTCAGACCGTACCAGCGCAGATGACGCCGGCCGTTCTCATCCGATGGAAGTCCAAAAAAGAATGCAGGGCGATCGAGTCCATGTTTCGCGCGGAACTGCGCCAATTGTTCGGGCGTCGCCTGTTCGCCCAGCACAGCCACGGCCGGATCGCCGGGCACCAGCTCGATCAGCAAGGTGACCAGTGAAACGACAGTCCAAACTACGAGCACCAGAAGGCCTATGCGGCGCAGCACTCCGAACAGTTTGTGCTTCATCAGGATGGCAACTTGATTTGTCTACGAAGGATATCCGACTAAGTTGGGAATGATAGCAGATTCGTCGCGGGCACGGCCATTGAATGTGGCGCGCGCATCCTGTTCATGACTCACGGGCGTGACGCCCGTGCCCCCGAACAAAAAAACGAACGTAGCCCGACTGGGACTTGCGTCGTAAAGCCCGGTGCGGCCCCGACAACCGCGACGAACCCACTTAGCAAGCCCCACGGACTACGTTGTTTTGGTTGAACGCCCTCGTGGGCTCAACCAATTCGTTGGCACAGGACTCTCGGGCTGTGCAACTAATCTCTTCGCCGGCCGGTATGTAACGCCGCGATCCCGCCGGTCAGGTTCTCAAAGCTCACTTCTTCAAACCCGGCGCCGCGCATTAATTCGGCCAGCTTCTGCTGATCCGGAAAACGTGAAATCGAATCAGGCAGATATTCGTAAGCGCTGCGCGATCCGCTGAACAAGCCTCCGAAGCGCGGAAGTATGCGAGCGTAATAAAAACTGACCAGAGCCCGGAATCCACGCGCAGTCGGCTGCGAAAACTCGAGAATCGCCGCCCAGCCGGCTGGTTTCAAAACGCGTCGCAACTCGCGCAATCCGGATTCGGTGCTGGAGAGATTCCGCAGTCCAAACCCGATGGTGACCGCGTCAAAAGTTCCGTCCGCGAAGGGAAGTCCGAGTGCGTCGCCTTCGATAAGATCAATCCGCCGCTCCTTCCGCTTCGCCAAATCCAGCATCGGCCGGCAGAAATCCAGGCCGATAACTTCAGCGCCCGTGTGTTCAAAGATCTCAATACTCAGATCGCCGGTTCCGCATGCCACGTCCAGAATACGCGCACGTGACGGGAGCAGCGGCTGCAATTTCCTGATAGTCGCGCGGCGCCATCGCTTATCGATGTTCGCTGACAACAGATGGTTCAGCAGATCGTATCTCGATGAGATCCGCGCGAACATTTCGCGCACCCGCCGAGCGTGATCCTCAGGTAAATTGTTCGCAGGTTCAGTTAATCCCATGGCCTCCAGCCAATGGTTGCAAGTGGCTTGCGATAGGTTTCTAAAACGCTCAGGGTTTTATGGTTGGCAGAGCAGGACGGGTGACCTTTGGCGCTTCGGTACTCGATTCAACCTTACCCGCGAACGCGGCTTTCAAGTGATCGTAGTTGCCTACCACCACGGTTGCAACCGGCGCGTCCCTGAAGAGGCGGTCGGCCACGCGTTGAATGTCACTCGCGGTCAAACTGCGCACGAGCGTCGGAATCGTGTCGGGCCGCGGTGAGTTGTACGTATCCATATCGAGCCACGCCTCCGCAGCTCCGTCGATCTGCGATATTTGTTTTGAGATGTCGGCTTGCAGCAACGTGCGCGCGCGTTCCAGCTCACCGGCCGAAGGTCCGTTTTGTGCGAGCGCACGCATTGCTTCCTGGGCCGCGGAAACTGCTTTCGAAGCCGAGGCCGTCGGCGCCGACGCGCTGAGAACGAACATACCCGGCAACACGTGTGTCTCGTGACGTGCCCGCGTTCCGGAGAGATCTGAAACGGCGGTTTGCCAGCGATCGCGAATGATGTAAGCAAGCAGGTTGGCCGCCGGCGTATCGTTGTCAGCCCGGGACAGGCCGCGCACGGCGATGCGAATTTCGGCGTTGGTTGCGCCGGCCTGATCGAGCGCCAGTATGCGAGCGTCCGGTGCAGCGGGCTGCCGAAATGTCGGGGGAATGGATTTCTCAGATTTGGCCCAGGGTCCCAGCAGTTGACGCAACGCGCGCATCATCCGCGTCTTTTGCACTCCGCCGACGACAGCCAGCGAAGCGTTGTCAGCGTTCAGGAAACGTTCACGCGACAACATCAAATCGGCGCGATCTAGTTTTGTGACGCTCGCGATAGTCCCCGAAGCCGGACGTGCATAAGGAAAAACGCCGAACAGGCGCGCCGCGATCGCCGCATCAGCAACTTCCGCGGCGGTCGCCGGTTTTTCAGACAAGAGTTTGAGTCGCGCGTTTCGCAGCGTGGCGACATTCTCGGCGCCGAGCTGGGTGGTCAGAAAAGCTCCGCGCAGGAGATCGATCATTCGTTCAAGCTCGCTGGCCTTGCCTGAAATCGTGACATCGATCGAGTCAAGGCTGGTGGTTACGTCCAGGCGTCCTTCTAATTCGTCGGTCACGTACTCGCGGGTGGCCGGATCGGGGAAGAGCGCATCTCCCAGCAGCGCCATCATTCCCGCCTTGTCCGCCAAATCGAAGGCCGCCCCGCTGTGAATTCTCAGTTTAAGCACCACCTTCGGATTACCAGGCTGCGGCCAATAAAGGATTCTGAGCCCATTCAGCAGAGTCTCACGCTCAGGACTGGGCAGGGCCTGCGCGCGAATAGTCGCGGTCCCCGCCAGAAAAACCAAAATTAGCAGTGCGCCGGCCCTGAGGAATGGCATCAAATTGACTGTATTATTCAGCATTGGAGCAAAAGGCCGATTAAGTGGATGCGGATTAACCGTCTCGGTTATGGAAACTTTTCAGCAGCCTCTCTGGGATGCGGCGAAAAGAAGTTTAGATGTCGCGCGGAAGCCCGTCAACCTGAGTATCTTAAATAGCATCATAGGCTTGTGCCGTTGGGACCTGGCCGCCTTTCCTGTGCTCAAAGCGAGGCGGACGATAGTATAATCTGCAGGCTGTCGAGAAACTTTTTCCGGGCGGACCCGGAAATTTTCGTAACTTCCAGGCGATTAGTAGTAATTAAACAGTAGGAAGGAAGCTTCCTGCAGGATCGAGCGCTTTGATTGGCGAACCAGGTGACAGACGAAAGGCTGTTGGCAGAAGCGGCGAACGGCGACGGAAAAGCTTTTCAAATCCTGTACGAACGTTACCGTGACCCCATTTTTCGATTTGCCTTTCGCCTGCTGGGTTCGGCTGAGGCAGCGGAAGACGTTGCTCACGATTGTTTCCTGAGCTTAATGCAGGAGCCGCGTCGTTTCGATCCGGAACGGGCATCGTTACGTACTTATATTTACGCCGCGGCAAGAAACCAGGCGGCCAAGCGCTACCAGAAGTCGGGTCGCGAAGCCGGCCTGGACGAAATCGGAAACGAGCCGGAAGTTGGTGAGGGCCACAGCCCGATGGCGCACCTTTTGGAGAGTGAACTCGCTTCCGAGGTGGAACAGGCAATAGCCAGTTTGCCCCCGCTGCAACGAGAAGCGATCGTGCTCTTTGAGTATGAGGACCTTACACTGGCCGAGATCGCCGCCGTGGTCGGGGCTGACTCGAACACAGTGAAAGCGCGTTTATTCCGCGCCCGCGAAAAGCTGCGTCACAGGCTTGATCGGTATTTCCGAATCGGGCGTGAAGCTGCTAGATTTAAGCGGGCGTGACGGTCGCCGGCAGGCCCTGCATGAGCGACGGAGTTTTGGAAATGAGTGATTTTGACGCCAAGTTCATGCAGGACGAGGAGCTGCGGGATCTGCTTCGGCAGTGGAATGTTCCCCCAACTCCGGGTTCCCTGGACAACCGTGTGGCGGCTGCTTATCAACAAAGCATGAGCAATTCGGCCACGTCCGATTCAGCACTATATCCCCAGCGGGACAGCGAGGTAGTAAAGATGAAATTTTGCAACACGTGCCAGGAAGAATTTGCCGACAGGTTTAGCTTTTGTCCCGTGGATGGCTCACCTCTGAGCGTCGCGCCGGCCCCTATCGAATCCGCGAAGATGTCGGAAACTGTCGCTCCGCCTGAAACCATAACCGCCGCGCCGGCCCGTTTTGAGGCTCCGGCGACGGCCAGCTACGCGGCCGCCGCATCGGCCGAAAACATCGGCGAATTTCACCTCACCATTCTTGAAGATAAGGGACTGACTTCGCGCCTGGCGGGCGAACTTGGCAACGTGGCCCACAATTACAAGTTGACCTGGCCCGAATTCAAACGCGATCCGTTCGGCTTTACCAAGCGCTCATTTCAGGGCTACGGAACGATGGTCGGGAAATTCTTTGGCCGGCGTGATGCCGTGCTCGCCATCGTGGTCGCTTTTGCTGCGCTCATCGCCCTGGTGGGGCTTCTTACTCTTATTGATAAAACCCAGTCGGGAATTACTTCCCGCATCAGCCTCGTAGTCGTCGGGGTGGTCGCTTTCGCTGCGCTGATTGCGCTGTTTGCGACCTGGCTGGGACGTGACAGCGGCGCTGCCGTGATGGGCGCGCGCCCGGCTGATTCTGGGAACGTTCTGTCAGGAATTGTAGTTGCTCTTGTGCTTGTTTTCGGTGTGGTGGGCGGATACGTTCTCTGGTCCAGTCTGCATGCGCGAGCGCTGGCCAAGGCCCAGGCTGAAGAGGACGAGGTCGAGCTGACGCAGATGATTACCGACATTCCTAACGAGCAGCCGACACCTGATGAAGGCACGGCCGGATTGGCCAAAGGGAATGGCGGCGGGAGCAAGAAGGAACAGATTAAAGCGGGCGGCGGTGGTGGCGGCGGCCGTGAAGAACAGACTCCGGCGTCGTTCGGCAAAGTTCCGCAAGCATCTCTGACTATCCCACAGGTGGTTGCTCCTGATCCCCATCCTCCGGTAATTAAGAACCCATCGTTGCCGATGCCGGCGACACTGGACGCGGATCCTGTGCTGTTCCCTCCCGATACGCGGAACCTGCAGTACGGCGATCCTAAGTCGAAATCGACCACTCCTTCATCGGGTCCAGGCACTGGAAATGGCATCGGAACCGGCACGGGCGGCGGCATTGGATCGGGAACGGGCGGCGGTTTTGGTCCCGGCAATGGCGGCAACACTGGCGGTGGCGAACGTCGTGAAGGCGGCGGTGGTCCCGGCGGCGGTGGCGGCGGAACTGATTACAACCGAATCTTCCGCAGTGGCGAGGTGACCAGCCGCGCACGCGTCCTTGATAAGCCCGAGCCGCAGTACACTGAGTCGGCGCGCAAGAATCAGATCACCGGCACGGTGGTTTTGCGGGCAGTGTTTTCATCGAACGGTTCGGTCTCGAACATCTCGACGATTCGCGGATTGCCGGACGGTTTGACTGAGCGCGCCATTGCGGCCGCCAAGCAGATACGTTTCGTGCCGGCCCAAAAAGACGGTCATGCGGTTTCGATGTGGATGCAGTTGGAATACAACTTCAACCTCTACTAAAGATGAGGTCAGTACCGGGAGCGGTAGCGACCGGGTAATACATAAGTTGAGGCGGGCAAATGCCCGCCTCAATGTT
>Ga0134124_10002408_pt1 | contig 15121 bp, 13 predicted proteins | sample KB304_FD_96880 | JGI IMG/M metagenome (GOLD analysis project Ga0134124, IMG submission 96880) | Terrestrial soil microbial communities without Nitrogen fertilizer from Kellogg Biological Station, Michigan, USA - KB3-0-4 | ecosystem: Environmental > Terrestrial > Soil > Unclassified ... | reverse complement strand
TGTCCTGGATCGCTACATCATCAGGTCGATCGGCTCGTCGGTGGTGGTCGTGATGATGGCACTGCTGACGCTGCTGGCGCTTTTCCTGTTCATCAATGAGCAGGGGTGGGTGGGCGTCGGAAGCTACGGCAATTTGCAGGCCCTGCAATATGTGGCCCTGAACCTGCCCGCCCAGCTGTTCCAGTTCCTGCCCATCGGCGTGTTGATCGGATCCCTGTTGGCCATGGGCGGCCTGGCTCGGCACAGCGAGCTCACGGTAATCCGGGCCGCGGGCGTATCCATTGCCCGAATCGCCCTGAGCGTTTTTCTCGCCGGTCTGTTGACGGTGCCGGTGGCCATTGTCGCGCGTGAATACCTGGCGCCGCCCATGATGCGGCAGGCACGCATTCACAAAGCCATTGAACGCAACGCCGATTTCAGTCTCGCCGGGCGAGGTGGCGCCTGGGTGCGCGATGGGCAGCTGGTGCTGAACGCCGCTCAGCAGTCCGACGACGGTGCCTATGGAGGAATTGCCGTGTTCGAGATCGCACCCGGCAACCGGCTTGCCTCGGTGGGGCGCGCCACAAAGGCCACCGAGCATGCAGATCACAGCTGGGTGCTGGAAAACTACAGCTGGTCGGCCCTTCATCCCGATCGCGTGGATTCGGGCGTCGATGCGGCACATCGGCTGGAAACGCGGGTGAGTCCGGCGTTCTTCGGCATGATCGTGGCCGACCCTTCGGAGCTGTCGCTGCGTGAACTGTGGCGCACTACGGCTTACGTGGATGCCAACGGCCAGGATTCGCGGCGTCTGCGCTTCACGTTCTGGTCGGTGATTGCAAGGCTGGCGGCAATCCCATTCGCGGCGCTGCTGGCTCTGCCACTGCTGTTCGGACCGTTGCGGCAGGTGGAGACCGGCGCGCGCGCCACGCTCGGCCTGGTACTGGGTCTGGCTTATTTCATCCTGTCGCGCATGGTGGAAAGCGGCACGATCGCGCTGGGACTGAATCCATTGCTGCTGGCCTGGTTCCCCACCGCGCTGCTGGTTGCAGCCATAGTGCTGCTGTTCGCGCGCCAGCGTCGCTGATCGCGCAGGCGCATCCGCTCAGCGCTGCTTGAAGTCTTCGGGCACCAGCTGATGCCGGCCGAGCAGCTTGTAGAAGTCGGTGCGATTGCGTTTGGCGAGCCGCGCGGCCTGGCTGACATTGCCACCTGTAATCTGCAGGATCTGCGACAGGTAGCCGCGAGTGAACTCATCGCGCGCGTCATCGAAGGACGGGAGTCGGCCCGGGGCGCCGCCCAGCGACTGCTGCACCAGCTCCACCGGAATCACCGGTGTCTGCGATACCGCCACAGTCTGCCGGATGAGATTCGCCAGCTGGCGCACATTGCCGGGCCAGTCGGCAGTGGCCAGCAGCTCCAGCGCTTCGGGGGGGTAGATGCTGCGCTGGCCGGTTTCCGCCGCGATCTGCGCCAGGAAATGCGCGATCAGCAGCGGAATGTCTTCACGACGTCGTGCCAGCGGCGGCATTTCGATCTGCACCACATTGAGCCGGTAGTACAGGTCTTCACGGAACTTGCCGGCGGCGCTCAACGCCTGCATGTCGCGACTGGTGGTGGAGATGATGCGCGTGTTGACGGGGCGGGGTGTGTCGGAGCCCACCGGTCGCACGGACTCTTCCTGCACCGTTCGCAGCAGCTTCTGCTGCAGGCGCGGCGGCAGATCGCCGATCTCGTCGAGCAGCACGGTTCCGCCATCGGCTGCTTCCAGCGCACCCTGCCGGGTCTTGGCCGCACCCGCATCCGCACCGAACAGGTCGATGTCGATCTGTTCCTCGGAGATGCCCGCGCAGCTGGTGACCAGGAAGGGCCTGGCGCGGCGTGGACTCGCCTTGTGCATGGCACGCGCCAGCTGCTCCTTGCCGGTGCCACTCTCGCCAATGATCAGCACCCGCGCATCCGTGCCGGCCACCATGTGTGCCTGCGCAAGGCGCTCTTCCATGATGGCGCTGCGCGTGATGATGTCAGCGCGCCATTCTTCGGTGGAATCCGTGAAGCCTGAGATCTTCAGCGCGCGCTGGATCTGGTCCAGCAGCTCCTGTTTATCGACGGGCTTGGTGAGAAAACCAAAGGCGCCCATCTGCGTGGCCTGCACGGCATCCGGAATGGTGCCGTGCGCGGTGAGCAGGATCACCTTCAGGCCGGGCCAGCGGTTCTGCAATTCCTTCAGGAGGCCGATGCCATCGACCGGTTCCATGCGCAGGTCCGAGATCACCAGGTCCGGACGGAAGCGCGTCGCGGCCGCCAGTGCCTGTGCTGCGCTTTCCATGGCCTCGACTTCGTAGTTTTCCGCGCGCAGGCGGATGGTTAGCAGGCGCAGCAACCCCGGGTCGTCGTCCACGACCAGGATGCGGGCTTTGCGTGCGGCTGACTGGTTCACGGGGTGCGTCCTTCGGTGGCAGGGGCAGGCGGGCGGTCGGAAATGCCACGTTCGATGTTGATGATGGCGTCGAGCTTGGCGTTCTTTTCATCCAGCTGCTTGCGCAGTCGAGCGTTTTCATCGAGCTCATTCTGCAATCGGCGCTGCAAGGCCGTTGCAGAAGGCGCAGCATTGCGCTGACGTTCACGCTCCTTCTGCAATTCTCCCACCAGCCGGTCGTTTTCCGCTGCCAGACGCAATTCAGCGACAGTGCGCTGCAGCTCGACCACTGCCTGCGCCCGCTCGGCGATGGTCAGAAGTTCTGGGTGCGCCAGCACTTCACGCAGCAGCTTCTCCGCCAGCGCCGGATCGCGCCCGGGGTGATCTGGGGCGGCCAGCACCAGTGCATAACGCAGTGCAGCCGGACCCTGGTGTGCCTGCTCGTACGCGGCACGCGCCGCGGCCAGCACCTCGGCCTGCTCAGCCGGGCTGCCCTGTACCAGCTGCTGCAGGCTGGCGATGTAGCTGCTCAGCTGCGCCGCCTGTATGGCCTCACCCGAAGGCGCAGCAACGGAAGCGGGCTTTTCGCCGCGCAGCGCGGCCACGCTCGAGCAGCCGCCCAGCAGCAATACCGCCAGCAACGCGCAGCGCAGCACCTCAGGCCGCATGGGCCCGCTTGCCGTCGCCCGGCGACCGCCCACTCTGGGTCAATGGCGGAGTGCTGGAAGATCTCAAAGGCATACGTATACGGAAATGTGCTCCCTGCCATTCACCGTCGATGATCTCGATCTGCCCCCCATGGGCAGAGACGAATTCCATCACAACCGAGAGCCCGATGCCCGTTCCCTTCACATGCCCGCCGGGCGCCTTGCCGGTGTAGAACGCGTCAAACACCTGCCGGCGCTCTGCCGGGGGTATGCCCGGACCGCTATCAGCCATCTCCAGCACCAGCGTCGCATCCTCGGCGCGGGCGCGGATGTGGATGGTGCCCGCACGCGGTGTGTACTTGATGGCATTGGATAGCAGGTTTTCCAGAATCAATCGCATCTTGCCGCGATCGGCGGCTACCAGCAGATCGTCGACATTGACATCCAGTCGCACACGTTGTGACAGCAACGCCAGCTGCTGGTTCTCGATGATCTGCTTGACCAGCGGTCGCATGCGAAATTCAGTGATTTCCAGGCCCACACTGCTGGTCTGCCAGGCGCTGTAACTCAGCAGGTTCTCGATCATCCGCTGCAGTCTCAGCCCGTTGTCGCGCAGAATGCCGGTGACCTCGCGCTGCGCCACCTGCAGTTCGCCAACAGCGCCGTCCATCAATAGTTCGGTGCCTTCGCGGATATTGGCCAGCGGCGTCTTCAGTTCGTGTGACATGTGGCGCAGAAAGCGGTTGCGTTCCTCCGCCAGTTCCAGCAGCCGCAGGCGCAGCCATTCCAGCTGCCGGCCGAGACGTTCAAGATCTGCCGGGCCGCGCACGGTGATCGCTCGGTACAGTGCCCCGCCACCCAGTTCGCTGATCGCGCGGTCGATCTGTCCCAGCGGCCGTCCCACCCGCAGCGAGAACAGCAGAATGGCGCCGGCGGTCAGCGGAATCAGCAGCACGAAGCCCCAGAACATCAGCTGCTGCGTGCGCTGGGTGCGGTCGCGCAGCGAGGCCACTTCGGCGTCGATCTGTGAGTTGGTCTGCGTCGATATGCTGTCGGCCACCTGTTGCATGCGGACGAAATCGGCCTGCAGCTTCGCATAGTCGGGCGGCTGCGTAGCCGCGCCAAGCATCTGCGCGCTGATGGCGCCGCGCAATCGCGAGAACTCGTCCAGTGAGGCCCGTGCCTCGGCCAGGTGTAGCTGGTTGCCGAGCTGCGATTCGATCTGCTGCAGGCGGGTCGCCTGCGTGGCGTAGGACTCGATCAGGCGCGGATCGACGGCGGCGCGATAGACATTGACCGTGCGTTCGAGCAGGGGGGTCTGGGCGAAAAGATCGCGGGTCAGGCGCGTGGCCACCACGCCATCGGCGACGATCCGCTCGCTGGTTTCAGACAGGCGCCGCATCTGCACGCCGGCCGTGACCAGCGCAGCGACCAGCGGCACTGCGATGATGGCCAGGCCCAGCAGCACCAGCGCGCTGAGGGATCGTGGGCGCAGCAGATTCATCAGCCGGATTCTAGGCTACCAGGGATCGCTCAGCAGCTTGCGTTCCCAGTTCAGTGAGCTCTGGACGATGCCGTCGAGGTTATCGAGCTGCGGTTTCCAGCCCAGCACCTGACGGATGCGCTCCGACTGAGCCACCAGGCTGGGCGGATCACCGGCGCGTCGTGGCACTTCGATCACCTTGAGCCTCTTGCCGCTGATGCGCTCCACGCTCTGCAGTACTTCGCGCACGCTGTAGCCGTGACCATAGCCGCAGTTGAGGGTCTGGGAAGCCCCGCCGGCCGCCAGATAATCTACGGCCAGCAGGTGCGCGCCAGCCAGATCCTGCACATGGATGTAGTCGCGCACGCCGGTCCCGTCCGGGGTGGGGTAGTCCGTGCCGAAGACGCTGACCGAATCGCGCCGCCCCACGCTGGCCTCGCAGGCTACCTTCACCAGCAGCGTCGCCTTGCGGGTGGACTGCCCTATGCGACCGGCCGGGTCCGACCCCGCTACGTTGAAATAGCGCAGCACGACATAGCGCAGCGCCGAGGCCTGCGCCAGGTCGCGCAGCATCCACTCAGACATCAGCTTGGAGGTGCCGTAGGGATTGATCGGCGCCAGTGGCGAGTCTTCGGCTGCAAGGCCCGACGCGGGCATGCCGTACACGGCGGCGGTGGAGGAAAACACAAATTGCCGCACACCGTGCGCCTGGCAGGTGGCCAGCAGTGAGCGCGTCTGGCAGGTGTTGTTGCCATAGTATTTCAGCGGGTCGGAAACCGACTCGGGAACAATAGTGTGCGCAGCGAAGTGGATGACGGTCTGCACGCCGTATCGCGACAGGACGTCAGCCACAAGGGCGCTGTTGCCGACATCGCCTTCGACCAGCGTTGCGCCGCCCACTGATTGCCGGAATCCGGTGGAGAGATTGTCGAGCACTACCACCGACTCGCCACGGGCCTGCAGCTGCAGCACAGTGTGGCTGCCGATGTAGCCCGCGCCGCCGGTCACGAGAATTGCGCCACCCATTTGCTTGTGCCTTCCTTGCCTGCCCACGAAGATGGTTGCCGATGATAACTGCAGTGCATGATTGCACCTGCAAAGTAGCGTTGGGAAATCGATCCATGTCGCAGCCGGAAGAACTAGACCGCCCCTTCGCGCGCCTGTCACCAGCGCTGGTGCTGGATGCCGTGGAGAGCCTGGGGCTGACGGTCGACGGACGGCTGATGGCTCTGAACAGCTATGAAAATCGCGTCTACCGTGTCGGCGTCGATCCCGCCTCGCTCACCGGCCGCGACCCACGGGCATTGCCACATGCGGTGGTCGCCAAGTTCTACCGCAATCATCGCTGGAGCGACGCGCAGATCCGCGAGGAGCACGACTTCGCGCGCGAGCTGGCCGCCGCCGAGCTATCGGTGGCGGCACCACTGCTGCGCGACGGCGATACCCTGCACGAGGCCGCGGGCTTTCGCTTCGCCGTGTTCGAATGCTGGCCCGGCTCCGCACCCGAGCTGGATCTGCCGGATCACCGTGCCATGCTTGGCCGCATGATGGGCCGCGTGCACCGCATCGGGCAGCAGCGCGCTTTCCAGGTGCGACCTGCGCTGCGCGAGTGGCAGTTCGGCGCGCGGGCGCGAATGCGCGTGCTGAATTGCGGCCTGATTCCCGAGCCCCTGGACCAGCGCTACGCGGAGGCTGCAGCGGATCTGGTGCGGGTGCTGACCGCGCACGGCGATGCGCTGAGCTACGCGCGAACTCTCAGGCTGCACGGCGATTGCCACGCGGGCAACATTCTCTGGAATGCCAACGGACCGCTGTTCGTCGATTTCGACGACTGTCTGACCGGCCCGGCAGTGCAGGATCTGTGGATGTTCTGCTCCGGGTCACCGGCCGAGCAGCAGGCGGAGTGGGCCGCGTTGCTTTCTGGCTACGAACAGTTCGCACACTTCGATGCCGCGGAGACCGCGCTGATCGAAGTGCTGCGCGGCATGCGCATGCTCAATCATGCCGCCTGGCTGGCCGAGCGTTGGGATGATCCGGCATTTCCCCTGGCCTTTCCCTGGTTCGGTGAGGGCCGATACTGGGAAAGGCATATCGCGGAGTTGCGGGAACAGCTGGAGGCGGTGGAAGATCCGCCCCTGTTGCGCGTGGGTGGATGAGAGGGAGGTTCAAGCACATGAGATACGGCCTGCTTCTGCTGGTTGCGCTGTCGGTGGCTGGCTGCAGCCGTGACCCCTCAACATCGACCACTACGGGCACAACAAAAGCCTCCGATGGCAATCGGGCTGCAACGGCGGATGAATCCGTTGCAGCGGTTCTGCAGACCTCGGGACGGGCCGCTGTGTCGCTGCGCTTTGTCATCACCAGCAAGCCCGCAGCGGGCGTTGCCACCCCAGTGCGACTGGATTTCACGGCGGCAGATCCGATCGCGCAGCTGGCGGTGCGTGCCGAGGGCGCAGGTCTGACCATCGATGCGGCTGGCGCCACCGCCATGCTCGCGCTGACTGAAGCCGGAAAGACGGTCAGTCATACGGTGATGGTGACGCCGCAGGCGGCCGGATTCAGCGAGCTGCTGGTGCACGCTCTGCCGCCGGGCGACGGCGCGGCGGAGATCGTTTATGCCATTCCGTTGATGGCGGAAGCGCCTGCGGCGCCCGCCGCGAAATAGCTTTCCTAGACGAAGCCGATCCAGCGGCCGAAGCCGATCACCAGGCACCACACCGTCAGCGAGACAGCGCCAGCCGCGCGTGCCGCGGGAATGGGCTTGCCCGTGTCCCAGTTCTGCACGCTGCGGAAAGTGACGAACTGGAAATACAGCATGTTGACGGCCGCCAGCACCAGCAGCCCCATCTTGATCAGAAAGGGCGTGTTGTGGGCGTAGTTGGTCGCGCCCGCGATGAACATCAGTGTGCCGGTGATGGCCGCGCCGATGAAGGCGCCCCAGGTCCAGGGCAGCAGCCGATCGGAGACATAGGTGAAGCGCAGATGGCGCGAGGTCCACCCGATCAGGCGCGAATCCACCAGGAAGATGCTGCCGGCGACCACCGCGAGACACACCACGTGTACGGACTCAACCCACGGAAACCAGTCTTCACTGATCGACACCGCCAGCGGTGAGTTCTGCAACCATTCCAGCCATTCAGTCACGAGCCTGACCTCTCAGTACGATTCGACATAGGCGATGAAACGCCCGCAGAAGATGATCGCGATCCACAGCAGCATGGCGATGGTCGCCGCGGCGACATGCACTGCTGTGGGTGATTCGAGCTGGCGCCGTGCTACACCGGTCAGCCACAGCGTGATCGCCAGTGCGAGCGCCAGCATGATCATCTTGGCGTAGAACGCCGGATTGGTGATGGTGCGGCCGGGTTCGGCAGTGATGAGCAGCAGGCCCGTGATGAGCAGCACCAGGATCAGCATCCAGATGGCGCGCGCGAAACGCGGCGCCTGCGTGTGCAGCGGCTCGGTGGAAAGACCGCGGCCGGCGATGCGCAGCGAGAACATCAGCGCGGTTGCGAACAGTGCCGCCAGGCAGATGATGTGGATGGTCTGGATGCCCGGGATCGCCCAGGAGGTGACCTGGATGGTCTGGCTGAACGACGTGTTCGACAGCCAGTCGGCGAATTGATGCAGATTCACGAAGTGTTTGCCCCTGGACCGTTTGCCGTTGCTGCAAGCCGGTCAATGCTGACTATTATCCATTCAGTATAGACATAGTCGCGAGCCGAGGTCGAGCAGGAATGAAGCGCTGCATTACGGAAAATTCAGTGATGCGCGACATGCTGAAATTGAATGGAATATGCCCCGGCAGAACTCATGGTTGGCGGCAATGGTGTTACTGCTGCTCACTGGTGTCGTGAGGGCCAGTGATCGATTTCGCGGCTTTTTTTTGATGCGGAACGTTCGGTTACCGTCGTGGAACCGTTATCGATCCCAGTCTCGCAATCCGCTGGGCGCAATCCGCAGCTGACTCTTGAGGAGACCAGACTTCGGTTCTCGAACGCCGTGCTCCCGGAATGGCGCGCAGACCTGCTTGTTACAGCGCTCCGCGCAGCACCAGGTCGAGCAGCTTGTCGACGAAGTTACGGTCCAGCGGCATCCGGCTGACCAGCAAACGATGGAAGATGGGCCCCCACAGTGCATCGGCCAATACCTCGATGTCGGTCTGCGTGTTGATCTCGCCAGCGGCCTGCGCGCGCCGCAACAGTTGTAGCGCGGCCTGGCGGCGGGGTTCCACGAAGTCGCTGCGCAGCACCCGGTTGGTTTCGGAGTCTTCCTGCCCGAGCGCGATCAATTCGCGCAGCAACTGACCCACACGGCCGCGATACAGGGTGGCGGCTACATGAACCTGCCGCCTGAGATCCCCCAGTGCCGAATCGCTTTCGCGCGCCGCATCCATGCGCGGAGCCACTGCGACAAGAAAGGCCTCTATGGCCAGAGTTCCCTTGGTCTGCCACCAGCGATAGATGGTGGCTTTGCCGGCGCCGGCACGCGCCGCCACGCCTTCCACGGTGAATCCCGCGAAGCCACTTTCGCGCAGGATCTGGTAGGCCGCCTTGAGGATGGCGGCACGCGAAGTGTTGGAACGGGGTCGGCCCGGTGCGCGTGGCGCCGGCCGCTTGCGCGGTGTGCTCATGAAACGGGCAATGCGAAACAGCAGCTGGATGGGCGATTATATCGTCTGGAGTTGGCCGGCGAGGTCAAAGAGGGAGTGCGCCATGCCGGGCTGGCCTGCATGGTGGCGACATGGCAGTGGGCCAGGTCCGAGGCCGGCGCCGTGGCCCGTTGCCACCGGCCTGCTGGTGGTCACCGAGCGCGAGCAACCGTATTCGGCCAGCGTGCTCAACATTTCCGCGATGAGCTTCCGCGATGAGCTTCCGCGATGAGCTTCGGTTAACTGAGCGGTAATTCCATCCGCGCTCTGAATAGTGGGGTGCGCCGCGGCCGATAGTTTTGCCGCGCTACCGTAGGCTCGCACACGCGGCCATCACATGCCGCGCGCCTGCTCAGCCAGCCTCACCAGCTGCACGAACTCCGCGCGGTAGCCGAAAGGATCCTCGCCCCGCGATGCCTGCGCCTGGCGCAGCACATCATCGAAGGTGAGTGTGCCCGTATAGCGCCCACCGCGCAGCAACTGCGCGAATCCAGCCACGGCGGCGGAAAATTCCACGTCCTGTTTCAGTCGTGGCGGCACGCCCGTATTGGCACGGATGGGCAGCTCCAGCACTCGCGAGCGCTGGCTGTCGGGCAACTTGTAACGGATCTTCAGGAAGCCGTACTCGGAGGAGGCGGTACGGCGCTGCTGCGCCCGGAGTGCTGGCTGCTCGGCGTAACGACGGTCCTCGATCATTCGCGCTGGTGAGCCGACGGGAGTGATCTCGTAGATGGCTGTCACAGTGTGTCCGGCGCCCACGTCGCCGGCATCGACCTTGTCGTCGCCGAAGTCCTCGCGGTTCAGCGCGCGCGATTCGTACCCCACCAGACGGTATTCCGCGACACTGTCCGGATTGAACTCGACCTGGAGTTTCACGTCCTTGGCGATGGTGAACAACGCGGCACTGGCCTGCTGCACCAGCACTTTGCGCGCCTCGTTGAGGGTGTCGATGTACACCGCGACGCCGTTGCCGCTCTGCGCCAGAGTCTGTGCCACGTCGTCGCGATAGTTGCCTTCGCCAAAGCCCAGCACCGACAGAAACACTCCCTTCTCGCGCTCGCGCCCCACATAGCTCTTCAGTGCTTCGCGGTCGCTGATGCCGACGTTGAAGTCGCCGTCCGTGGCCAGCAGGATGCGGTTGATGCCGCCCTTGCGGAAATTGCGCTCAGCAAGTTGATAGGCCAGCTGTATGCCGGCTGCACCGGCAGTTGAGCCGCCGGGACGCAACGAGTTCAACGCGGCGAGAATGGTGTCCTTCTCACGCACCGGAGTAGGCGCCAGCACTTCACCGGCAGCACCCGCGTAAACCACGATGGCTACGGTGTCGGTAGGCTTCAGGCTGTCGAGCAGCAGCGCCATGGAGCGCTGCGCCAGCGGCAGTTTGTCCGGTGAATTCATCGAACCGCTGACGTCCAGCAGCAGCACCAGGTTCACATCCGGTCGGCGCGTCGCAGGTACTTCGTAACCCTTGATGCCGATGTGCACCAGCTTGCGACCCTTCCCCCAGGGCGAATCGCTCACCGCCACCATCGGATCGAAAGGCCGCTCCCTGGAAGTGGGTATGGGCCATGAATAGTCGAAATAGTTGACCATTTCCTCCACACGCACTGCATCGACTGGCGGCAGTACGCCCTGGTTGAGCTGGCGGCGCACGAAGCTGTAAGAGGCCGTATCCACGTCCACCGAAAATGTGGAGACCGGCTCCTCGTTCGCGAGCTTCACCGGGTTGGTCTCGAAGTGCTGGAATCTGTCGCGGTTTTCCGCCTCGACACTCACAATCGCCATGGGCGAGGCCGAGACCATGTCCGGCGCAGCCCGGCGACTGCCCACCACGGTGACCTCACTCAATTCACCGGTGGCGGCGGAGGCGCGTGGCAGCAAAGGCGTGGGCGCGGGCGGAGGCGCTGACGGCGGAACCGGCTTGTCCGTGACAATGGCCAGTGCGGAGCTGGAGGTGTCGGCCCTGCGCTGCTCGGGCTGCGACACGGGCGGGGCTGGCTCATTTACTGCTGGCATGTCCATTTTTGGAACGGGCACAGCTGCTCTTGCAGGCTTCCGTGCGCGCGGTCGCGCAACGTTTTGACCGGCTGGCGGGGGCGCGGTGTTCTCGGCCTGCACAGACGCAGCTGCTGCAGCCTGCTGCGTCTCCACCACAGGCGGTGGAGCGACGGCCGGCTGCAGCTGTGCCACCCGATCAGCCGGCGGCAACAGCCAGTAGATCGCCACTCCCACCACCGCTACGCAGGCGCTGGCCAGTCCGCCCCACCATGCACTGCGCGAATTGACTGGGCGGGCAGGCCGCATCCGCGGTTCATTTGCAGCCGCAGTAGCCGGCATGGCGTGCACGCGCTCGAATTCCTGCAGCGCCGCCTGGTGTGCGCGTTCGCGTGCCATTGGATCGGGCGGTGGCGCCCTGAGATGCCGCAGATCGTATTCGAAGGGTTGCATGTTCATGCGGTGGTACTCGCCAGGGGTTCACGTTGCTGCATCTGTTTGCGCATGATGTGAACGCGCCATGAAATGGTGGACTCTGAAACGCCGAGGATGGCGCCTGCTTCGGCATGACTCATGCCTTCGGCATGCACCAGCAGCGCCGTCTCCTTCATGCCTTCACCCAATTGATCCAGCTGTTGCAGAAGCTGATCGATGTAGATGGCATCTTCGGCGCGATGCGGGTCTGCCGTAGGCTCCGTGCCGGCGAGATCGGTATGCGCATGCCGCTGCTGAGCCCGCTGCCAGTCCTGCGCGCAGTTGATCACCAGACGGTACAACCAACTGGTAAATGCTGCCTGGAAACGGAACTGCCCGAGATTGCAGGCCAGCTTCATGCAGGCCTGCTGGGCGATGTCTTCGGCATTGGCGCGATGCCGGCACCATTTCCAGGCGAAGCGATAGATGGTGTCGTAGTGGCGATCCACCAGTTCGCCGAAGGCGCGTCCGTTGCCATCCTGCGCGCGCCGTATCAGAACCGTGATTTGGGGGTCATCCATGCGGGTTCTTCTTGGTCTGTTGAATCCTTGGACGGCCCCTCATGGGCATTCCTTGGCAGCCATGGCCAAGTGTATGCCCGATCACTGGAAAGCGCCGGGCCGTCCCTGGCCCGGCAACATTTCCTAGGCAGCTACATTCACAGAGCTACCCAGTGAGGTCGAGCTGTCACTGTTCGAACCATACTGCGCAAGCAGCGATTCGAGCATGCGGCCGAAGCCCGCATCGTGCGGCGGCGCAGGACCCTTGCCTTGCGCGCCGTACTTGTCACCCGGACCGCTCTGGATGGCAGTCTTGAATTCATCGGCGCTGATGCTTCCATCCCCGTTGGCGTCGAACGAGCTGAACATCCTGGAGATATCCGGCTGCGAGGAGGAGGATTCCGCCTTTGAGCCCATCAGCTGATTTCGCAGCTGGTCGAACAGAGTATGGGCATTTTCCTTCAGTTCCGAAGCGCTGACGCTGCCATTGCCGTCGGTGTCCAGCGATGTGAGCAGCGACTTGGCGTCGATGCCGCTGGTGCCAGTCTTCGCGCCGATCGCATCCACGAACGATTGCAGTTCACTCTGGTCGATGGCGTCATCGCCATTGACGTCGAGCTTGCCAAACAGTTTTTGAATCCTGTCCGATCCTCCTGCCTGCGAGGTATGCAGGCCGGAGTACTGGGCCGCAGAACATCCGCCGCCCATCGACACACTACTCATGATCTTCTCCTTGTGCTGCCGCCTGAAGGGCGGCTTCGCGAGGCAGTATCGAGTTGCATCTCCTGCGCACTTGTAAGCAAGTGTCCGGTCGAGAAGCCGTTATCGGAATGCGGCAAAGGCTTGCCGCATGTCCGAGCGCAGTTCGAGCTCCGCGGCGACGAATGCATGCTTCGCCTCGATCGCTGCGACGGCGCAGTGCCCGGAAAGACCGTGAACGCGAGCCTCATGCAGGATCGTTGACAAGATTGTGGACAATAAATCGATACCGGACGGTATAGTTCCCGAAAGAATCCGCAAGGCAATGGCGGTTCGCCAGACAGCCTGCGTTTGATGAAGGTGAAAGGAAATCGCACCATGCGCCGAACCTCTGCGGCTGTTGTCCTGTTCGCGTGTTTTGTCGGCGTTGCCGTTTCTCAGACGCCAGTGCCCCGTCCACAAGCTGCCGGCCAGCGTCCGGGCGCGCCTCCCGACGTTGCAGGTGAATCGGCCCCACGCATCGCCGGATTGCGCAGCCTCATGGGCACGCTCGCTGATGGCACGGCCTACCGGATCGACGTTCCTGCCGGATGGAATGGCGCGGCGCTGTTCAACCTCGATTACGCGTCGCCCGTTGCGCCGTATTCCGAGCAGAACCGTCTGCTGCTGGCGCGTGGCTATGGGCTCGCAGGCGTCGCGCGCGCCGTGACCGGCTGGCGCGTGCCCCTCGCGGTGGACAACCTCACGGAGGTGAAGCGCCTGTTCGAAGCAGAATTTGGCGCGATCAAGCAGCCGATTGCCTTCGGTGGTTCGATGGGTGGGCACACGGTGTTCATCGGCGCGCACCGCAAGCCCTCGCCCTGGGTGGCCGGCGTCGGCAACTGCGCGGGACCGGCCGGGGCCGTGGCGCAGTGGAACGAGAAGCTGGACGCGTTGTTCGTGGCGAAGACGCTGCTCGCGCCAACCTCCAATTTGCCTGTCATCGATGTGCCGGCCGATTTCGAGGCCAGCGCGATTCCCGCGTGGAAGTCCATGCTCGAGCAGGCGCAGAAGACCCCTGAAGGGGGCGCGCGCATCGCGCTGGCGTCGGTGCTCGGCGGATTGCCCGATTGGGCGAGCATGTCCAATCCTCGACCCGCGACCACCGACTTCGACGCTCGCCAGGCTGGTTACTACGAGGCGCTCGCTGGCGGACGGCTCGCGGCAGTGGCGCAGTTCATGAGCAGTCGCCGCCAGATCAACGCCCTGTACGGCGGCAACATCTCCTGGAATACAGGTGTCGATTACAAGGCGGAGCTGAACAGGCTGCCCGAGAAGAAGCTGGTGGAGGCGCTGTACCGGCGCGCGAAGCTGGACCTGGCGGCAGACCTCATGGCGCTGGCCGAGGCGCCGAGGATTTCCGAGCAGGCCACGGCCCTGCAAGCCATCGCCGAGCAGCAGTATTCCGGTGATCTGACCATTCCGGTGATTTCCCTGCAGGGCATTGGTGATCCCATCAGTGCGTCGGATGCAATGGATGCGATCGTGAAAGGGGCAAAGGCCGCCGGCAAGCAGACATTGCTGCGCACGGCATTCACCGAAACGGCAGGTCACTGCACTTTCTCATCCGCAGAGATCGCGGCAGTGGTGGACGTGGTGAAGCAAAGGCTCGACTCAGGGCACTGGCCGGACACATCCCCGGCATCATTGAACGCGCTCGCCAGGCGGATTGCGCCTGACGCGCCAGCACGCTTCATTGACTATCGGCCCAATCCCTTTCCGCGCTTGCTGACACCGCAGGAATTCAAGCGCCGCGCTGCGGGCGCGGCAAGCCGCTAAGCTCTCACATCGAAAAGAGCCGGACCTTCCGTGGTCCGGCTCCTTGTGATTCGGCAGCGATCGCATCGGCGAACGACTGCCATCGGCTCTGGTCGATGGGTCGCCGCTACTTGAGTTTCGCCAATCCTGTGTCCACGCAGGCTTCATCCTTGTCGCCGCCGGGCGCACCCGAAACGCTGATCGCGCCCACTACCTCGCCCCCGACGACAATCTGTTTGCCGCCGGCAAAAGTGATGAGATTGTCATCGCCGTTGACACCAGGCGGCATGGCTCCCGGGGGACGCGGCTCGGCCGGCGTTGCCGGTGCGGGAACGGTCTTGCCGAACTCGCCCGAACTCATCCGCATCTTGATGACGGTATAGGCCTTTCGACGGGCGATCTCGACGGTGCGGGCAGCGGCGGCATCCGAGCGCAGCACGAGACGGGTGGAGTAGTCAGGATCCATGACCATCACGG
>Ga0134124_10002407_pt1 | contig 15121 bp, 15 predicted proteins | sample KB304_FD_96880 | JGI IMG/M metagenome (GOLD analysis project Ga0134124, IMG submission 96880) | Terrestrial soil microbial communities without Nitrogen fertilizer from Kellogg Biological Station, Michigan, USA - KB3-0-4 | ecosystem: Environmental > Terrestrial > Soil > Unclassified ... | reverse complement strand
TTCGCTTTCATCCCTCATCCTTCGTGCTTCAGGTGAGCAGTATACTCGAACGTTTCGAGCGATTGATAGGATTGATGGGTTGCTGACTTGTGACATCTGGTAAGTCCTTCGCGTGCTTTGCGGTCCTTTGCGCCTTTGCGCTGTGTATTGGGTCTTACTCCTTTCAATACTCAATACTCAGCGCAAAGGCGCAAAGGATCGCAAAGCACGCGAAGGTTATTAAGCAACGCAGAATCCGAACACTACGCCCGCTTGACAATACTGCGCAGCGCTAATTTAATCCAGATGATCGAACTGTTCATCGCTGATCACGGCAACACCGATACCAAAGCGCTGCTTTCAAAAGCGAGAGTGCGGGCTGCATCACTCAATCGGCGGACTGGTTTGAGCTGAAAGACGCCAATGCAAAATATCCCGCCGTACTTCTTTGGAATTGCAGTTTTCATTTTTGGCCTGCTGATCGGCAGCTTTCTCAATGTCGTGATTTATCGGTTACCGCTGGGCGAGTCCATTGTTTTTCCGGGCTCGCATTGCCCCGCTTGCGATGCGGCGATCAGTTGGTACGACAACATTCCAGTAGTCAGCTACGCATTCCTTGGAGGGAGATGCCGAAGCTGCCGAACGCAAATCTCGCCGGTCTATCCGGCAGTTGAGCTGTTAGTAGCGTGCCTGTACCTTCTGCTGTTCATCATTCACCGGGATCAGATCATCGGCGGGTCATGGTTGCCGCTCCTGGCGGACATCGTGTTCGTCTCATTGATCGTTCCGCTGGTATTCATCGATTTGCGATACAAGCTGCTGCCGAACGCCATCACTTATCCAGGGCTGGCGGCGCTGCTGATGCTCCGGGCGTTAGCTCCTGACCCGTGGATTCTATCTCACACACCGCACGTCTTTGGACCGGCCGCGCCGCCGTGGGCTCTTGCAATGTTCGGGTCGCTCCTGGGCGCCGTTGTCGGCGGAGGCACTCTTTGGCTTGTGCGTGAGATCTATTACCGTTTGAGGCACGTTGAAGGAATGGGCCTGGGAGACGTGAAGATGATGTTGATGGTTGGCGCGTTTCTCGGATGGCAACTAACACTGCTCACGGTCTTCGTCGGGTCACTGCTGGGATCCGTCATTGGAATACTGTTGATAGCGGTGCGCGGCGGCAATATGAAAACGCAGATTCCGTTTGGAGTTTTTCTGGGCCCGGCTGCGATAATCGCTCTGTTGATTGGGCAGCCGCTGATCGCCTGGTACGTGGGGATGTACCGTTAGCCGGCAACTGATAAACCGAAGGGACGCCCATACAGGTTTCCGATACGGAGGCGAAAAATGACGAATCGCGCTTGCGCAACAATCCTGATCCTGGTCTTCGTCGCATCAATGAGCCTTGCTCCTCGCGCCGCGTCGCGCGAGCCTGTGCGAGCGCGGCGCGGAATGGTCGCCTCGACAAGCGAGATCGCTTCTCGCGTCGGAGTCGAAATAATGCAGCGCGGCGGCAACGCGATCGACGCGGCGGTGGCGGTTGGACTCGCGCTTGCCGTGACCTGGCCTTCGGCAGGAAACATAGGAGGCGGCGGTTTCATGATGATTCGCCGAGCGAACGGCGACACAGAGATTATCGACTATCGCGAACGCGCGCCGCTCGCTGCCACGCGCGAAATGTACCTGGACAAGAAAGGCGAGGTGATCAAAGGCGCATCCACCGTCGGGTACCGGGCCGTCGGCGTACCGGGAACAGTGGCCGGGTTTTCACTCGCGCTGGAGCGCCACGGCAAGCTGAAGTGGGCTGACATTATCGAGCCGGCTCGCAAGCTGGCCGCCGACGGCTTCACGATGAATCATCACCTTACCAGGAGCCTTGAAGGAACGAAGAAGCTCTTAACTCAGTTCCCCGACAGCAACCGAATCTTTCTCCGGGACGGAAAGTTCTATCAGGAGGGCGAACGCCTTGTTCAACCGGAGCTGGCTGAGACGTTGGCTCGTTTGAAAGACAAGGGCCCGCGAGAGTTTTACGAAGGCAGGACCGCGCAGTTGATCGCAGCGGACATGAAAGCCAACGGCGGCCTCATCACCGAGAAGGACCTTCAGCAGTACGAACCGACAATTCGCAAACCGCTCAAGGGGACTTATCGCGGCTACGAGATAGTGACGATGCCTCCGCCGTCTTCGGGCGGCGCGGCGCTCCTGGAGATGCTGAACATACTCGAACACTATAATCTCGCTTACAGTGGACCTGGCTCTTCGGACACGATTCACCTGTTAGTCGAGTCTCAGCGACGCGCCTTCGCGGATCGCGCCGAGTTCATGGGAGACGCGGACTTCGTGAAGGTCCCGGTCGAAGGGCTCATCGCAAAGAAGTACGCCGCCGAGCTCGCGCAAACGATCGACCCCGATCACGCGACCCCGAGCTCGACCATTCGCGCGGGCAAACCTACGGGCCCCGAGTCAACCGAGACTACTCACTTCACGGTGATCGATGAAGAAGGCAATGTAGTCTCGAACACTTACACGTTGAACGGCGGCTACGGCTCGGGGGCTACCGCGCGTGGCACGGGCATTCTGCTCAACAACGAGATGGACGACTTCACTTCGAAGCCCGGCGTTCCAAACGCGTATGGCTTGCTACAGAGCGAGAACAACGCGATCGCGCCGCGCAAGCGTCCGCTCTCTGCGATGACTCCGACGATAGTGCTGAAAGACGGCAAGGTTTGGTTCGCCATCGGGAGCCCCGGTGGGCCTACGATCATCAACACGGTTTTGCAAGTGGTCATGAACGTGATCGACTTCGGGATGAATATCCAGCAGGCGATCGACGCGCCGCGGTTTCATCATCAATGGATGCCCGATCGAATTCAGTTCGAGCCGATGGGCATCAACCGGGACACTCGCGTAGCGCTTGAAAGAAGGGGTCACGTGTTCGCAGAGAAAGCGGGAAACATGGGCGACGCTGAAGGAGTGATGATCGACTTGAAAACCGGAATTAGATTAGGCGCTTCTGATCCGAGATCGGGCGGCGTTTCGGTTGGGTATTGATGTACGATCGCGCAATTAGAACTTGAGCCAACGGTCGAATGGTGCAGACAAATGCCGACGATTTCCATGTTTTATGGAATCCTCATTTGAATGTTCTTTCGAGATATCGAGAAACATCATGTCCCACACATACACGCTGATTACCAGGGAAGAGTAGCGGTTTATTCGATTCCTGACGGATCGCTTCTAGCTGGCGGACTGCCGCCGAACAAGCATAAACTCGTTGTTGCGTGGATAGAGATTCATCAAGAAGATTTGATTGCTGATTGGAATCTGGCTGTAAACGGAAAGAAACCTTTTGCGATTAAGGGTCTGGACCAATGAGAATCAAAGAACTACACCCCCAAACCAATTGGACGTTGTACATCGTCGCAGACGACGGCCGCGCCGGCAATTTTGATGTTCGCCCCTACCTGGAATACGAGTCCTTTAGTGAGCTTCGCGACGCTAACGAATTTATGAAAGTTTTCAATGGCGGGTATTTCGTTGAATGGGAATCCGGCGCCGATTTGTCAGCGGATACTATAGAGGCACATTGGCAAGTTGTGGCCGCACAGACGCCACAGATGCCCGTCTCCTGAATCGCTGGACGGATTCCGCGATCGACGCACCTGGCTTTCATCATCAATGGATGCCGTATCGAATTCAGTTCGAACCATTGGGCATAAAGCGCGCCACACGTAGCGCGCTTGAAAAGATGGGTCACGTCTTCGTCGAGAAACCGGGAACCATGGGAGACGCCGAAGGAGTGATGATCGACCTGAAAACCGGAATGAGACTGGGAGCTTCTGATCCGAGATCGGGCGGCGTAGCAGTCGGATACTAGAGGGGATGCTGATGAACGATCAAACGAAGGGCTTTGGCGAAACCGCCAAATCGCTTGCGCGGAATCCGCTCGGCATAATCGCTTTGTTCATTGTGCTGGTTTACGGGTTCGCCTCATTGGTCACAGCCTTCGCGGCATCGTTCACCGCCGCAGAGCGAGTCCCTCTCATCTACTTCCTTATCGGTTTCCCAATCCTGGTCCTGGGAGTCTTCGCGTGGTTGGTCAGCAAACACAGCGGGAAGCTCTTTGCCCCGAGTGATTTCAAGAACGAGGACAATTACGTGAAGATGCAGATGGCTGTCGTGGCGTCGCTAACCGCCGCAACTGCCAAGGGCGATACGCCAGCCTCTGAAGCAGAGTTGCACAAGATTGTCGAAGTGGTTCGAGCTTCCGGTCCGGCAGCAGCGAACGGGGATGGCTGGAGGAACCACATTCTCTGGGTCGATGATCGCCCCGAAAACAATACTTATGAGCGACAGGCGTTCGAGGGTGTGGGGCTCCGCTTCACACTGGCGCTGTCTACCGACGAAGCGTTTGAGAGGTTATCACAGGCGAAGTACGCAGCCATCATCTCGGATATGGGCCGTCGCGAGGGACCGCGCGAAGGATACGTTCTGCTCGACCAATTGCGGAAGGAAGGTGACCGCACGCCCCTGTTCTTTTATGCTTCCTCCAACGCGCCCGAACATAAGCGCGAAACCCGCGAGCACGGAGGGCAAGGTTGCACCAACAACGCTCAAGAACTCTTCGAAATGGTCACCAGGGCTGTTATCGGTGGGCAAATGGCATGATGGCAGCTTACAACCGGAGACCTGCGTGAATATTGACGAACAACTAGCCCTTCTTAAAAAAGGAACGGTCGATTGCATCCCTGAAGACGAGCTTCGACGCAAACTCGAACGCTCGGAGGCGACCGGCAAGCCGCTGCGCGTGAAAGCGGGCTTCGATCCCACCGCGCCCGACATTCATCTCGGGCACACCGTGCTCATTCGTAAGATGCGTCACTTCCAGCAGCTCGGCCACACAGTCATTTTTTTGATAGGTGACTTCACCGGGATGATCGGCGATCCATCGGGGCGCTCGGCTACCAGGCCGGCGTTGACCCGGGAACAGATCGACGAGAACGCAGAAACCTACAAGCAACAGATCTTCAAGCTTCTGGACCGAGAGCGCACTGAGATTAGATTCAACAACGAATGGTTCTCCAGGTTCGGAGCCGACGATTTCATCAAGCTCGCGGCTAAAGCGACCGTCGCTCAAATACTCGAACGCGAAGACTTCAAAAAGCGGTTTCAATCACAAACACCGATCAGCATTCACGAGCTGATGTATCCGCTTGGACAGGGTTACGACTCGGTGGCTTTGGAAGCCGACGTCGAGCTTGGCGGCACCGATCAGAAATTCAATCTCTTGATGGCTCGCCAGGTCCAGCAAGCGTATGGCGTCAAGGAGCCTCAGCTCATAATGACGACACCGCTGCTCGAAGGGCTCGACGGCGTGCAAAAGATGTCCAAGAGCCTGGGCAACTATATCGGAATTACAGAATCGCCAAGCGATATGTTCGGCAAGGCCATGTCGATCAGCGACGAGTTGATGTGGCGCTACTACGAGCTGCTGACCGATCTTGCGCCCGGCGAAATCGGTGCGTTGACAGAGGCGGTCTCTCGCGGTGCGCGTCATCCGCGTGATTTGAAGGCCGAGCTTGCGCGTCGTATCGTCGCGGACTTTCACTCGCAGGCCGAAGCAGAAGAAGCAAGCACTGAGTTCGACCGAAGGTTTCGAGACCACCAGACGCCCGCCGATGTTCCAACGATCGAGAAGCCTGCCGGCGCGATCAGATTGGTGAAGCTGATCGCCAGCGCGGGTCTTGCGCCTTCGGTCTCCGAAGCACAGAGGCTGGTGGCGCAAGGTGGCGTGCGAGTAAACGGCAATCGAGTTAATGACGTAAAGCTCGAACTGGGATCGGAGTCTGGAACCGAAGCGCTGATTCAAGTCGGCAGTAGGAAGTTCTTGCGAGTGATTTTCCGGTAACATGATGAAGCGTCGAGATTTCAATTTGACCCTGATGAGCTCGGTTGCGGCGATTGGGCTGCCTCGATGGCAGTCGCAATCCGCGCTCCGAGTGAACGGGACTCGCATTGTTGAGCGCCTCACCGCGCTCTCGCAGTTTGGGAAGAACCCGCAAGGCGGCGTCAGTCGCGTGGCGTACAGTGAGGCCGACAGGCAGGGCCGTGAATATGTCATTGGCCTGATGCGCGCCGCCGGACTTGATGCCGGCGTCGACGCCGCTGGAAACATCGTCGGCCGCCGGACTGGAAGCGATCTTACTTTGAAGCCGTTACTGATGGGCTCGCACATCGACTCGGTTCCCGAAGGCGGGAACTTCGACGGCGATGTTGGCTCGCTCAGCGCGATTGAAGTAGTCCAGACCCTGTCTGAGAACAAACTCACCACGCGTCATCCGCTCGAAGTTATCATATTCGCTGACGAAGAGGGCGGGACGATCGGCAGCCACGCCCTCAGCAGCGACATCCCTGAGAAGCAGCTCAACCTTGTCAGTAACAGCGGCAAGACAATTCGCGACGGCACAAAGTTCATCGGCGGCGATCCTGACAAGCTCGCAAGCGTTCGGCGCAAGCGCGGTGATATTCACGCCTATCTCGAGCTGCACATCGAGCAAGGCGGAATACTTGATGCTGAAAAGCTCAACATCGGCGTCGTCGAAGGAATCGTTGGAATCCGGCAATGGGAAGTGAAGATCGAAGGCTTCGCCAATCACGCCGGCACGACGCCCATGAATCAACGCCGCGATGCAATGCTCGCCGCGGCGAAGTTCATAGAAGCAGTCAATCAAATCGTGACGAGCGTGCCGGGCCGGCAGGTCGGCACCGTAGGCAAACTGCAGGCGTGGCCAGGCGCTTACAACGTAATTCCGGGCAAGGTCGTTCTCGGCCTCGAGCTTCGAGATCTGGATGCCGGCAAGGTTGGGATGCTTTATCAGAGAATTCGCGACGAGGCCGCACAAATAGGCAAGTCAAACGGAACCACGTTCGACTTCACGGAAACAAATTCGATCGAGCCTGCGCCAACCAACCAGCGAATTAGAAAGCTGATAGACGAGACCGCTAAATCGCTCGGACTCTCGACCAAATGGATGCCGAGCGGCGCGGGTCACGACGCGCAGGAGATTGCGCGATTAGGGCCGGTGGGCATGATCTTCATTCCAAGCGTCGGCGGGATTAGCCACTCACCAAAAGAGTTCTCTCGACCGGAAGACATCGCTAACGGCGCGAATGTGCTGCTTCACTCTCTGTTGAAGCTCGATCAGACGACACTTCGGTAGACTTTCAATTCTCAGCCAAATTGCTTTGCGTGCTTTGCGTCTTTGCGAGAAGCAATACACAGCGCAAAGACGCAAAGCACGCAAAGAAGCAAGAGAAGCAAAAGAAGCAAATGAATGGCTCAGGCAGCGGGTTTGAAGGTAGCTTGCAGTCGATAGGTTCCCCACGCGACCGTCATCGACCCGCCATCGCCCGCCTTCTCGAGGGTAATCTTCAATAAATCCTGTGGCGCGCCATCCTTTGCAAAACGTAGCGGCGCTTCAAGCACTACTGTTGATGGATTGAGAGGCCGCTCGATGGCTGACGACACCAACAGAGTCCAGTTTCTTTGCTCATCAGGGCGAGCAAAGATGGCGTATTTCCCGGGCGCCAGTTTCTTTCCGTCGAAGTCCAGCCCTACCGTTGTCTCGAGAGTGGTCGGGTTGTTCATGCCCATGAACCATGCGAGACCCGGCTTGATCATCTCATCGAGATTTCGCTTCCCGAGCGTCGGCGTACCGTAATGAACAGTAACCTTGCCTTTGCCCACCGCGACGCTGGTTTCATCCTCACCCGGATCGTGCGCCGTTGCGGCCGTTCCAAGGTATCGATTCGAAAGCACCCATGCGACGCCTAACAGCAGGACACCGGCCACCAGCACCGCCAAAGCTTTCTTCATAACTCCTCCTCAATTTCAGAGCGTTCACGGTTAGCCTATTGCAGCCCCTCGAGGCGGTCAAGCCGCAGCTACGTGGCGTAGTTCAGTCACACCTCACGATCGCGCCTCTCCATCAGCGTCCTCGGCGTCCTCTGCGGTTGATTCCCCAGCCCTGATCGAGAAAACCGCAGAGGACGCCGAGGACGCTGAGGACTTCATGCCTATTGGCCAGAGCCGGCTTAAATGTAGCTGCTTGAACTTTCCAGCGGCGCCGTCTATGTTTCGAGCCGTACCGAAACCCAGCTTCACCGACTGAAGGAGACTGATTGTGACCAGCCGAACTTCCATCAGGCTATCAAATCCGCGGGTGATCATTTTCCTCACCCTGCTCGTAACGTCGTTTGCACTTTCAGGCCTGTCAGCAGCGGCTCAGGAGACTGCGCTCGATCGCTACATTGCGAAACCTGATCCGAGCTACTCGTGGAAGCTGGTCAACACGATGGCGGGCTCCGGCTTCAAGCAATACGTTATCGATCTTACATCACAAACATGGCGCAGCGCCGCCGAAGTGGATCGGCCGGTGTGGAGGCATTGGCTTACCATCGTCAAGCCCGACAAAGCAGCTTCAAACAAAGCGCTCCTGTTCATCGGCGGCGGAAGCAATCGCGACCGGGCGCCGTCCGTCATATCAGACAGGCTCGCCAACTTTGCAACCGAGACACAAACCGTAGTCGCCGAGCTTGGCATGGTTCCCAATCAGCCATTGTTCTTTTCGGATTCGAAGGACAAAGGCCGCTCCGAGGACGACCTGGTTGCTTACAGCCGGGTGAGGCAAATGCAAAGCGGCGATGACGAGTGGCTGGTTCGGCTCGCAATGGTGAAGAGCGGTGTTCGCGCGATGGATGCGGTTCAGGAGTTTCTTGCAAGCGATGCCGGCGGCAAACTCAAGGTCGATCAGTTTGTCGTGTCGGGCGGATCGAAGCGCGGCTGGACTACGTGGCTCGTCGCCGCGGTAGACAAGCGCGTCATCGCGATAATGCCTACGGTCATCGACGCCTTGAACTCGGAAGCGATCACCAAACATCAATTTGAGGCCTATGGATACTTCTCCCCGGCGTTGCAGGACTACGTGAATCACAAAATCTTCCCCGACAAGATCGGCACGCCGGAGTATCACCACGTTCTTGCGATCGAAGATCCGTACAATTATCTCAAGCGCGATCGGCTGAAGATCCCGAAGTATTTCGTCAATGCCTCGGGAGATCAGTTCTTCCTCCCGGACAACTCGCAGTTTTATTACGGCGAGATCCAGGGCGAAAAGCACCTTCGTTATGTTCCTAACACTAAACACAATCTCGCCGGGACCGACGCGCGCGAAAGCCTGCTGGCGTTTTATCAGGCGTTCATAAACAACAAACCGCGCCCGGAGTTTTCGTGGAAGAAGGAAAAAGACGGCACGCTGATCGTGACGGTGAAGGACAAACCTCGCGAGGTGAATCTGTGGGAGGCGACCAATCCCAAGGCTCGCGACTTCAGAGTTGACACGATCGGCAACGCTTACACGAGCACTCCGTTGAAGGCAGAAAAGTCCGGCCAATACGTAGGCCGAGTAAGCAAACCCTCGAGCGGATTCACGGCGTTCTTTGTCGAGTTGATCTACGACAGCGGCGGGAAGTACCCGTTCAAGTTCACAACTGAAGTGAGCGTGGTGCCCGACGTGCTGCCATTCTCGTTTGGCTCGGCGCGCAAGTAGCCGCTCGTTGCCAATTACGAGCTTAGCTTTCAGCAAGCGCGCTGAGCAGTTGATTCGCGAGGCGCGGAGCTCGCTCATCGTGTTTTAGATAACAGTAAACCGGGACTGTTTGTCCTTTGATCCACCGCGCCCAGTCGAGCATTTCATCTTTCGAGTAGTCGCCCTTCCTCAAGCGCATGTAAGCAAACGCACCCGTCACCTCGCGGCGCGTGACGCCTGACTCGCCTTCTTCTTTTTCCACGACGCCAAATGCGGTGTTGTGCTTTCGCAGCAACTGAAACAATTCATCATCGAACCAGGACTCGTGACGAAACTCGAACGCCAGTTTTGCCTGCATCGCAAACTTCTCGAGAAAGGCTTCAAGCACCTCGAGGTCCTTCTTGAAATTCGGAGGCAACTGAACCAGGATCGGCCCGAGCTTCTCTTTCAGGTTCGCGGCGCAGTCCAGAAAGTAGTTCATTTCGTCGTCAACGTTCTTGAGCCGCTTGAAGTGAGTGATCCGCTGGCTCAGCTTCAGCGTGAACGAGAAGTCATCAGGCACTTCGGCGTACCATCCCTCGCAGAGCTTCGCCGTGGGCATCCGATAGAAAGTATTGTTGATCTCAGTCGTGTGAAAATGCTCGGCGTAATACGACAAGTATTTCTTTGCCGGAAGCTTTTCAGGGTAGAAGCTTCCCTTCCACTCCTTGTAAGCAAACCCCGATGTGCCGACAAGGATCCGGCTCGCCGCCTTTGAGTTTTCAGTTACGAAATTGCTCTTCATTGAGCGTCGGGGCGGTTGCTGTAGACCGAGATTGCGTAGCGCATTTCCTCGTCCAGGTAAAGGTTGAGGATCGTGGCCGCGTTGTGGCGTTCGTTCGCGTCGACGTCGGGCGACTCGTCCGAGAACGCGATAATGTAATCCAGCAAGGTGATTCGCAGCAGTGAAAGCTCGCGTATGAGATCGCGGCCTTTGTATCCCTGATGAACGCGCGTGTAAACGTTAGCCCTCGCTTCATTGCTATTGCGAACGTCCGGCGTCCTGTCCTCTCGAATGAGCTGGCAGATTTCCTCGACGATTGCCGGGACATGGTCAATCAATTCCGGTCTGGATAACTTCTCGTCTGATTCAATGCGCGGATCATCACGCACTGCGGTCGTCCATTTCTCGATAAGGGGTTTGATCTCGCTTTCAAGTGCGTCCGCAATTGTTGCCTGACTCATCTCATCTCACTCTGGCACACATAGCCAATGTGCCTGCGTCCAAGCAATCTTCAAATTCCATGCCCTGAGTTTTCTTGACGTACTCGAGAAAGCCGAAAATGTTCCCGATCTCGTCGTCATTGAAACCAAGGACTCTCATCAGTGAATCGTCGGCTCGATATGAGTACGGATACGGCAACGTCGAATAGGTATAGTGTCCGGTATCGAACAACACCTGAATCATGTTGTAAAGGTCCTTCAAAACCATGAATGAGGTAATAAGGCAATCGTAGTGTTGTCTACTCGCGCGCGTCAGAAGAAGAATGTAGTCCTGATTATAATCGCTTACGAAGTTGTCAAACTCTTCTTGAGAAACCATTTGAAAATCCTTGGGAGTGTCGACGGTCCGGTGCTTGTGAATGTAGCTTCCACGAACCCGATCTTATGACCGGGCCTGCTCTTTTTCAAGCCGCCTCTAAAAGCGGACGCCAGTTGCGCCGCGATCAATTTCTTCCTCAGCGTCCTCAGCGTCCTCTGCGGTTTTCTTTAATCAGTTCTGGGAATCAACCGCAGAGGACGCTGAGGACGCTGAGGACTGCCAGGCGCATGGTGGTGATATATTCCTGCGTTGCTCATAGTTGGTAGCCGTGTTTCTGCGTCATGAGGTTAGCTTGTCTCTCTTACGCTCTGTCACTAACGCAGCTCTAGTTTTTTCACTAACGCAGCTCTGGTTTTTTCACTAACGCAGCTCTAGTTTTTTCACTAGCCCAGGCGTTCACGCCTGGGTGATCGACGCATCTGACTGAGCGTAGCCCCGTTTACGGGGCTTGTCCTTCCTGCTTGAGCAAAGGTCTGAAGGTGCCGCTCGTCATGGCACTCACGCTTCGCATCGAACTCCCAATCACGCGGACCACCCCTGGCCTGAAGGCGAACCTGAAGCCCGTTGAAACGAGCTAGGGCGAATGTTTGGCTGCCGTGTACCCAGGCGTTCACGCCTGGGCTAGTGAAAAAGATTCTGCCGTGTACCCAGGCGTGAACGCCTGGGCTAGTGAAAAAGATTCGCCTCTATGCTCTAATCGCCGTTATTACACCAACGCAGGATTACAACACTGCCGGGCGCATCGAGCATCTTGCGTCCGCATCGTCTGTGCTAGAATTTCGTCGGCAACGTTGTAGAACCAAACGTCGTACATACCGATGATGCAGGATATCGAACAACGCGCGGGGCCGGCTTCAATCACATCCAAACGGCCTGAGACCGCTTTACCGCCAGTTCACAAACCAGATTTGCAAGGCTCTCGGATAGCCCGAATAGCCGCGCCGGCCGTCCCGCCTGAGCCTCTTCCGAAGATCGGCTTACGAGGCTATTTGCGAATGGCGAGAGTGATGTCTTCGGTCTTTCTGTTCCTCTTGCGCGTTTTGCTCAACTCACGCGGCTGGCGATTCAAAAAACTCCCGGAGGCCGACCTGCGTCATGAAGAGGGCGCGCTGCTGCGCGAGAAACTCATTCGCCTCGGCCCGACCTTTATTAAGACGGGCCAGTCTCTGGCCACGCGCGCGGACGTGCTGCCAATCGAATACATCCAGGAGTTGGCGAAGCTCCAGGACGAGGTGCCGAACTTTCCCACATCGCAAGCCCGGGCAATCATCGAGAGCGAGCTTCGCGTCAAACTCGAAGACATCTTTGACAACTTCGAAGACACGCCGATCGCGGCGGCGAGTCTCGGACAGGTTCATCGCGCGAGATTGCGAACGGGTCAGGTAGTCGCAATCAAAGTTCAGCGGCCGGGGATTCACGATCAAATCGAGTTCGACATACACGTGCTGCGTCGCATCGCCCGCCGGCTCGAGCGTTACCCGAACCTGGTGCGCGGCGTGGATTGGCAGGGTACGCTCGACGCGTTTCACTCGACGATCCACGAAGAGATGGATTACGAGCAGGAAGCGCGCAATGCCGAAACATTCCGGGCGAACTTCGCGCGCTGGAAGGAAGTTTACGTTCCTCAGATCTACAGGATATTTTCTACCCGCCGCGTGATCGTGATGGAATTCATCGACGGCCAGAAAGTCGTCGACACCGAAGGGCTCACCGCCGCCGGGCACAACCCGCACGATGTAGTAACGTTGCTCACCCGAACTTACCTCAAACAGCTTCTCGAAGACGGGTTCTTTCACGCCGATCCTCATCCCGGAAATCTTCGGGTGATGGCCGACGGGCGTCTGGCGTTTTTCGACTTCGGCATGGTGGGCCGGCTCGATGTGAAGCTTCAATCGAACCTGATCAATGCTTTTTTCCACGTCATCGAGCGCGATGTTCACGGGCTGGTCGACGACCTGGTTCGCTTGGGCTTTATTGAACTGTCGCCGGAGGACGAAGTGCGGTTCAAGCCGATCATCGAAGACCTGTTCAACCGCTACCTTGGGATACGGCTCGGCGATGTGAACTTTAAGGCGCTGATGTTTGACATGGCTCACGTGATCTACGAATTCCCGTTCAAGATTCCCGCGAGCTTCACTTACATCGTTCGCGCGGTCATGACGCTTGAAGGCATCGGCACGCAGGTCGATCCGGACTTCAGGTTTTTTGAGATCGCCAGGCCTTACGCAAAACGATTCATGTTCATGCGTGAAGGCCGTTACTTGCGGAGCCTTATCGTGGACCGCGTAGTTCGAGGCGAGCAGGGCGACATCGAGTGGGGAAAGGTATGGAAGCTGGCGAAGATGGCTTTCAAATACTATGTCCGCGGTGAGAATAAGCTTTAGTGATTGGTTAGCCGGCCCAAATTGGCTGATACACTTACGGCGGACTGATCGAGTGAAGAAACAAATTCTTATCTATGGTCTCATCTACGGCCTTTGTGGCGGGCTGCTGATCGCGGCGCTTAAGGTCATTGAATATCGCTACGTCGTGGTAGAGCACTCGATCGAGATTTATGGCGGCTTGACGGCGCTGGTCTTCGCCAGTGTGGGCATCTGGCTCGGGCTCAAGCTTACGCGAAAAGAGCAGGTCATAGTCGAACGGGAACTGATCGTCGAACGGGAACTGATCGTCGAAAGAGAAGTTCTCGTCCACGCCGGGAGCCCGTTTGTGCTGAACGAAAAACGGCTGCAGGAACTGGCGATCACCAAACGCGAATTAGAAATACTCGGTTTGATTGCGAACGGTCTGAGCAATCGCGAGATTGCTGAAAGGCTCTTCGTCAGCGAGAACACGGTCAAGACACATTCCAGCAGGCTGTTCGACAAACTCAGCGCCAAGCGAAGAACCCAGGCAGTCCAACAAGGCAAAGAGCTGGGGCTGATTCCTTGAGGTAGTCCGTAGTCCGTAGTCAGTGGTCAGTGGTCAGTGGTCAGTGGTCAGTGGTCAGTGGTCAGTGGTCAGTGGTCAGTGGTCAGTGGTCAGTGGTCGTGGTCAGTAGTAACTGGAAACGCAATCTACTTCGACTCAGGATTCTAAATCCCAAGAACCAAAACAAACGGACTACGGACTACGGACTACTGACTACGGACTACTGACTACTGACTACTGACTACTGACTACTAAAGTATTATTTTCGCCTGAATTCGCGAAATCATTCGAAAGTATGACGACAGAACATATGTCTACAAGGTACTTTCTCGAATCGATAGCAAAACATTTCGTTACGACAGGAGACGATTAAGGTGAAAAAAACAGTACTGACCTTCGGACTGATCGGGGGGGCCATCATGGCAGCAATGATGTATGCCACGCTGCCCTTCATGGACAAGATTGGTTTTGACAAAGGCGAAATCGTTGGCTACACGACGATGATCCTCGCGTTTATGCTGGTGTTCTTTGGCATTCGCTCCTATCGCGAAAATGTGAGCGGCGGCCGGATAACATTTGGCCGGGCCTTCGCGGTGGGACTTCTAATCACGCTGGTAGCCTGTGTCTGCTACGTCGTTGCGTGGGAGATCCTCTACTTCAAATTCATGCCCGACTTTGCTGACAAATACGCGAGCTACGTGGTTGAAAAGGCGAGGGCCGCCGGCGCGTCCCAACAGGCGATCGACGCACAGGTGCAGCAAATGAATAGTTTTAAAGCGATGTATGCCAACCCGTTCATCAACGTCGCGTTAACCTTCGCTGAGCCGTTACCCATCGGCTTGATCGTCACTTTGATATCGGCGGCCATCCTAAGGAAGAAGAAGGCAACAACCGCCTCGATGGATGAGGGTCGGCCAACCCAGCTCCAGGTACAGGGAGAGAACTAACTCGCGGTGCCTTAATTTGGAGTGCGGCGGCAAGGTACTCCGCGACGCCGCTTTCCGTTCGCAATAGATTCAATCACTAGCCAAAGCGGCGTCGCGGAGTACCTTGCCGCCGCACTCCAAATTAA
>Ga0134124_10002405_pt1 | contig 15124 bp, 10 predicted proteins | sample KB304_FD_96880 | JGI IMG/M metagenome (GOLD analysis project Ga0134124, IMG submission 96880) | Terrestrial soil microbial communities without Nitrogen fertilizer from Kellogg Biological Station, Michigan, USA - KB3-0-4 | ecosystem: Environmental > Terrestrial > Soil > Unclassified ... | reverse complement strand
TCCAGCCAGTCCCAGACGAAAGAGAACGCCAGCCCGGCGATCAGGATGTAGGCCAGCACCGTCAAGAGTGCCAGCAACGAGCGCCGCAGCCGCCCGACCGGAACGGTGCGCGCCACCAGGCGGGCCAGACCGCGTTCGGCAAGCCTGACGCCGACCGCCACGATGGCCAGCACGCTCAGGGCGCCGATCACAACCTTGGCGGGGGCCCCGTCGCGCAGAGCCGTTGTCAGCCCCACCTCGAATTCACCGGCCAGGTTGCGCAACACGGCTTGGTCGGTCTTCCATTGCGCGCTGGCCTTGTTCCAGAACGCGGCGCGCAGAGGCAAAACAGAGCGCTCGAGAAGCTGTGCCTCGAACACCGTCCGCCGCTGTGCCAGCACCTCGGCGCGGCGCTGCTGCGCATTCACCGAAATCAGGCGGGCCAGCCGGATGTCGGCGTCGAGTGCGTTGCGTTCCAGCTCCAAGGCAGCCCGCTGCCGCGTGACATCCGGGTTTTCGGCGTTGCCGCCAGCGCTCGGTGCTGGCCCGAGCTCACCCAAGCGTGCGTTGAAGTCAACCAATTGAGCGGTTCGCGCAGCGACGAAGCGTTCGGCTTGCGCCACGATCTCATTGGTGAGACTGTCGATCGCCCGCAGCTCATCCTCGCTGTCGGCCGACTTGGGCATCCGCTCCGACAGTGCGCGGAGGCTCTTCAGCGTGACTTCCGGCGCTGCCGCCTGCGGCCCTGCCGTCTGCGCGCGTGCAACGCAGCCAAGCACCATCACGACGAGGAAGGTCGCGATGCAACGGATCACTGAATTCATCGCGCGCATCTTAGGCAAGCGCGCCATTCGCCGGGCAGCTCGCGTCAAACGAGATCCGGGTCGCGCCTGACCGTTCTCACCGCATGGCGGCGGCAGCGTCTCGAGGGTGCGGCGCTAGGCGAGGCTCACGGTGGCAACCCGATGGCCGTAGTGCGTCACGGCACCTTGTGCCAGCCCGGACCCGGGTCGAACCGGGACATCTTGGTTGCGAGCTGCGGCGTGATCGAGCCGAGGTCTTTCTGGTGATGAGGAATGTCATCACGCGGAGACTCCGTAGGTTGCAGGGTACGCGACGATCGCGAATCCGCCGATCATCGCGCCCTTGGCCACGTAGTCGAACGCACCTCCAGGGGCGTTGCTTCCCTGTCCGGTGAGGATGCGGAACAGGTACCCGTGGTAGGGAGTGAGATTGGCCGTCGTGTAGCCCTCCGTGGCCGCCTGCGCGACCAGCGGTCCGAGGGGGGCTCGGGGGCTCGCCGTCCTTCACCGGCCAGTAGAGACCGTCCTTCTTACCGGGGCTGCTCGCGAACTTCTGCGCGTAGGCGAGCTCTCCGGTTCCGCCCCAGTCCGCGCGCGCGTACTCGATTTGGGCGTCCGCCATCGCCTCAGCACCTGGATGGTGTCGAGCTCGTTGCGGCGGATCCGTCGTGCCAGCACCTCTTCGCCGGCAGAGCATGGGAGCGCGCCGCGCGCGGGCGGGTCGCTCTTCTCCTCCGATGCATCTATAACCAAGCAACTCGTGCGATGCAGATGCCCACACGACGGGCAAACACGGAGGCGACTTGGCAGCGTTGCTCGTTGATCGAGCAGTCCGGACCCGGTTTTTCACGCGTCCTGCAGGAATTAATGCAGTACTGGACCAGACCACATCGGCGGAATCGAGCCCTGGCGGAGGTTGCAGAAGGGTTTTCGATCCTCCTCCTCCCACCGTCCCGAAAAGCCCTGGAGCCGCCACCGGCCCAGGGCTTTTTCTCTTCTGAGGCCGGGGTCCTCGGCGAGTCGGCTACAAGGAGTCCTTGAAGCCGCTCGTCATCGCCCCTTCCATCCTCTCCGCCGATTTCGGACGCCTCGGCGACGAAGTCCGCGCGGTCGATGCCGCCGGAGCGGACTGGATCCACGTCGACGTCATGGACGGTCGCTTCGTGCCCAACCTCAGCTTCGGACCGGTCGTCGTCGAGGCGGTTCGGCGCGCGACGGCCAAGCCGCTGAACGTGCATCTCATGGTCGTCGAGCCGGAGCGGCTGCTCGACGACTTCGTCCGGGCGGGGGCCGATCACCTCCTGATCCAGTCCGAGCCGTCGTCGACGATCCACCTGCACCGCACGCTCTCGCGCGTGCGCGAGCTGGGCAAGAAGGCCGGCGTCGTCCTCAACCCGGCAAGCCCGGTCGCGTTCGTCGAGCACGTCGTGCACCTCTGCGACGTCATCCTGGTCATGGGCGTCAATCCAGGCTTCTCCGGCCAGGCGTTCCTCCCCGAAATGCTGCCCAAGATCGGCGAGCTGCGGCGGCTTTGCACGTCGCGCGGCCTCGACCCCTGGATCGAGGTCGACGGCGGCCAGAGCGGCGACAACGCCTGGCGCGCCGTCGACGCCGGTGCCGACGCGCTGGTCGCGGGATCGGCGGTGTTCGGCAGCGACGACTACGCTGCGGCCATCGCGAAGCTGCGCGCGCACGCCCGACCGCACTGAGCTGCGAATCGGACGCCTCCTACGGGAAGTCGCTCGGTCGACCTCTGCCGGAGAGCGCTGTGAAGAACTATGGTCGGAGGCCCTCATGTCGCCCTTGCAGTTGCTCTCCAATGGCGCCTACCACGTCGCGCTTCTGCCGTCGGGCGAGGGCAGAAGCGTGTGGAACGGGTTGGCGATCACGCGCTGGCGCGAAGACGCGGCGCTCGGCAGCGGCGGCAGCGCCATCTTTCTTCGCGACGACAACGACGGATCGATCCGGCGGGCAGGACAAGCTGTCGCCGACACCGGGCCGGCGTTGCAGAGCCGGCTCGACGTCGCCGTCGCGGCCGATGCCGACGTCGAGCTGCGCCGCCTCCAGTTGACGAACCGGTCCGCGGCCGAGCAGAGCGGAAGCGCAACCAGCTACGTCGAACTCGTCCTCGCGACGGCGTCGACCGACGCGGCGCACCCTGCGTTCAGCAAGCTATTCGTCGTGACCGAGCTCGATCCGCGCCATGGAACGATCCTGGCGACACGGCGGCCGAGCGCACCGTCCGACCCGACGCCGTGGATCTTCCACCAGGCGATCGCGTCGAACGCGACCGGGGCGCTCTCGTTCGAGAGCGATCGGATGCAGTTCATCGGTCGCGGCCGCGACGTTCTCACGAGCGACGCGCTGCACAGCGGTGCGGCGCTTGCCGGCCGGTTCGGTCCCGTGCTCGATCCGATCGCCGCGGTGCGCGTTCCGTTTCGCCTGCCTTCTGGCGCGACCTGCACGATCGACTGGACCACCGGCGCGGCCGGGTCGCGCGACGAATGCCTGGCCCTGGCGCGGCGCTGCCGCAAAGCGGGCGCCGCAGATCGGATGCTGGGCAGACGCTTCGACTTCCGACAGCGAACGCTCGCGCGCATCGGCGCCAGCGAAAAGGATGCACGACGGTTCGAACGTCTCGCGGCATCGATCCTGCTCGCCGACGCGACGACCCGCGCGAGCGCGAGCGAGATCGCGCGCAACCGGCGCGGTCAGCCGTCGCTCTGGGCGTTCGCCATCTCCGGCGATGTGCCGATCGTGGTCGCCGAGGTCGTTCGCGCCGACGCGGTCGCGCTCGCCCGCCAACTGCTCCAGGCCCACGCGTTCTGGAGCTCGCATGGCCTGAAGACCGAGTTGCTGCTGCTGCACGGTCGCTCGCAAGGTGCCGACGTCGGAGCGCTCGATCGCCTCCGCGCCGAGATCGATGGCCTCGGCATGGCGGACGAGATGAGCAAGCCCGACGGCATCTTCGTGCACGACCGCGACGGCATCGACGAAGACGCACTGCGGCTGCTGCGAAGCGCGGCCCGGATCGCGGTGCCGGAGTCCGCATCGAGCCTCGCGACATGGCTCCAAGCGGACGCGGACGCGCCGGCGCCTTCGTTCGCGCGCGCGAGCCAACCCCGGCGCAGCGACTCGGCTGCGGGCGATGGCAACGCGGTTGCGGGCGACAACGGGCACGGCAGGTTCGGTCCCGATGGGCGCGAATATCGGATCGCGGTCACGCGCTCGCGCATGACTCCGCTGCCATGGACCAACGTCATCGCCAACCCGGGGTTCGGCACCCTCGTGTCGGAGACCGGCAGCTGCTCGACGTGGAGCGAGAACTCGCAGCAGTTCCGACTGACGCCGTGGTCGAACGATCCGGTGAGCGACCCGAGCGGCGAGGCGTTCTACCTGAGCGACGAAGCCACCGCCGACGTCTGGTCGCCGACCGTGCTGCCGACGTCGTCCGAGGCGACGGTTCAGGTCCGGCACGGTTTCGGCTACAGCACATTCGATCGGCTCGTCCACGGGATCGCATCGACATTGCGGATCCATGTCGCGATCGACCAACCTGTCAAGTTTTCGACGCTCACGTTGCAGAACGTCTCCGGCGAGGCGCGCCGACTGGCGATCGTCGGCTACGTCGAATGGGTGCTGGGCGACGAGCGCGCGAAGCAGCTGATGCACGTCGTCACTGAGTTCGCGCGGGACCAGCGCGCCGTGTTCGCGCGCAATGGCTACAACACCGACTTCGCAGGGCGGATGGCATTCTTCGCGGTCGACGGCGTCGGTCACGCCGAACTCGAGGTCGGTGCCGACCGCGGCGAATTCTTCGGCGCCGACGCGACGCGTGCGATGCCCGCGGCGCTTCGGCAGCCGCGCTGGTCGGGCCGCGTCGGCGCCGCGCTCGATCCCTGCGCGGCGATCCGGGTCGTCCTGACGCTCGCCCCCGGCGAGCGACGCGAGATCGTGTTCAGGCTCGGCGCCGGAGCTTCGGCCGAAGCGGCGCACGCACTGGCGGCGGCGAGCGCCGACCGCGTGGCGGAGACGTTTGCCGCGGCGCAGGCGCATTGGGACCGCAGCCTCGGCGCGATCCAGGTGCGAACGCCCGACCGCGCCGTCGACGCACTTGCCAACGGCTGGTTGCTCTACCAGGTCATCGGCGCGCGCCTCTGGGGACGCACGGCGTTCTACCAGTCGAGCGGCGCTTACGGCTTTCGCGACCAGCTCCAGGACGTGATGGCGCTCGTGCACGCCGCGCCCGGGCTCGTTCGCGAGCATCTCCTGCGCGCCGCAGCGAGACAGTTCGTGGAAGGCGACGTCCAGCACTGGTGGCATCCTCCCTCCGGCAAGGGGGTCCGGACGCGCTGCTCCGACGACTATCTGTGGCTTCCGTTCGTGACGTGCCGCTACGTCGAAGTCACCGGCGACGCAGGCGTCCTCGATGAGCATTGCCCGTTCCTGCAAGGCCGCGCGCTGAAGGACGGCGAAGCATCGGACTACGGGCAACCCGACGTCGCCCGCGAGTCGGCAAGCCTCTACGAGCACTGTCGTCGCGCGCTCGCGCATGCGCGAGCGCGCGGCCGGCATGGCCTGCCGCTGATCGGCGCCGGCGACTGGAACGACGGCATGAACCTGGTGGGCATCGGCGGCGCGGGCGAAAGCGTCTGGCTCGCGTTCTTCCTGATCGCGGTGCTGAAGCGCTTCGCGCCGATCGCGCGCAGCCGCGGCGACGAGTCTCTGGCCCGGCAGTGCGAGGACGACGCGGCGCAGTTGCGGACGAACGTCGAGGCGAGCGCCTGGGACGGCGAGTGGTACCTGCGCGCCTGGTTCGACGACGGGACACCGATCGGATCGGCCGCGAACACCGAGTGCCGGATCGACTCCATCGCGCAAAGCTGGTCAGTGCTTTCGGGCGCGGCATCGTCCGAACGCGGCACAGCGGCGATGGCAGCGCTGCAGCGACACCTCGTCCGCGACGAGATACGGATCGTGCAATTGCTCGAGCCGCCGTTCGACGTCTCGCGCCCCTCGCCCGGGTACATCCAGGGCTATGTGCCAGGCGTGCGCGAGAACGGCGGCCAGTACACGCATGCCGCCGTCTGGGCCGCGCTCGCGTTCGCAGCGATCGGCGACAGCGATCGCGCTTGGCGACTGTTCGGCATGCTGAACCCCGTTCGCCACGGCGACAGCGCCGAGCGGATCGCCGTCTACAAGACCGAGCCGTACGTCGTCGCCGGCGACGTCTACGCGTTCGCACCGCATGCCGGCCGCGGCGGCTGGACCTGGTACACCGGCTCGGCCGGCTGGATGTACCAACTGCTCGTCGAGTGGCTGCTCGGCGTGCGGCGGCGCGGCGACCGCCTCGTGCTTCGCCCGCTTCTGCCGGGCGACTGGGAGGCCTTCGACGTGTCCTATCGTTTCGGCGCGACGACGTTCGACATCGCCGTCCGGGCGGCGGCAGCGGATGCTGACGCGGAGCTGACGGTCGACGGGACGAGATCGACCGACGGCACGGTCGCGCTCGTCGATGATGGCGCCCGGCACCAGGTGGTGCTCGCCGTGGCGCGCGGCGCAGCGCACGCCACGACGATCCAATGAGGAAGAGCCGCATGCAACTCGGGATGATCGGATTGGGGCGAATGGGCGCGAACATGGTTCGACGCCTGATGAAACAAGGCCACGAGTGCGTGGTCTTCGACGTCAACGCCGACGCAGTGACCGCGCTCGCCGCCGTCGGCGCGATCGGCGCCGCGTCGCTGGCCGATCTGGTCGCCAAGCTTGCCGCGCCGCGCGCGGTCTGGATGATGGTCCCGGCGGCGATCGTCGATCAGGAGCTCGGCCAGGTCGCTGCGCTGCTATCACCGGGCGATGCCGTGATCGACGGCGGCAACTCGTACTACCGCGACGACATCCGCCGCGCCAAGGAGCTCGGCAGCAGGAGCCTTCACTACGTCGACGTGGGCACGAGCGGAGGTGTCGCCGGTCAGGAGCGCGGCTACTGCCTGATGATCGGCGGCGACGCGAATGTCGTCGAGCGCCTGACGCCGATCTTCGCGGCGCTCGCGCCAGGCGCGGGCACGGTCGCGCGCACGCCGGGCCGCAGCGGCGACTGGTCGAGTGCCGAGCAGGGTTTTCTGCACTGCGGCCCGAACGGTGCAGGCCATTTCGTCAAGATGGTCCACAACGGCATCGAGTACGGCGTGATGGCCGCGTACGCCGAAGGGCTCAACGTGCTGCGCCACGCCAACGTCGGCAAGCGCACCCAGGTGGTCGACGCCGAGACGACGCCGCTGCGCCATCCCGAGCTCTATCAGTTCGACATGAACCTTCCCGAGATCACAGAAGTGTGGCGTCGCGGGAGCGTGATCGCGTCGTGGCTGCTCGACCTGACCGCGGGCGCGCTGTTGCGCGATCCCGAGCTCGCGGCCTACGGCGGCCGCGTCTCCGATTCCGGCGAGGGGCGCTGGACCATCGAGGCCGCGATCGACGAAGGCGTTCCGACCCATGTGTTGAGCGCCGCGCTGTTCGATCGCTTCACGTCGCGCGGCAAGGGCGACTTCGCCAACCAGGTCCTGTCGGCGATGCGCCATGCGTTCGGCGGACACGTCGAGAAGCCTGCCGGAGACCACACATGAGCACGACAGCCGGAGCACCCGCGGCGCGCTCCGATGCGCTCGTCGTCTTCGGCTTCACCGGCGATCTCGCGAACAAGAAGATCCTCCCGGCGCTCTACGGCATGGTCAAGGACGGCGAGCTCGACGTGCCGGTGGTCGGCGTCGCCTCGAAGGCGCTGACCGCCGAGCAGGTGCGCCAGCGCGTGCGCGACAGCATCGAGCATGCGGGCGGCATCGACGACGCGCCCGCGTTCGAAAAGCTGCTCTCGCTCGTCCGCTACGTCGCCGGCGACTACAACACGCCGGCGACCTTCGCCGCGCTCAGGGCCGCTCTCGGCGGCGCCGCCCGCCCGGCGCACTACCTGGCGATCCCGCCGCCCCTGTTCGAGACCGTGATCCGAAGCCTCGGCTCGGCCGGGCTGGCGGCCAAGGCGAGGGTGATCATCGAAAAACCCTTCGGCCGCGATCTCGCCTCGGCAATCGCGCTCGACGCGGTGGCGCATGCCGTCTTCCCCGAGGCGTCGATCTTCCGGATCGACCACTACCTCGGCAAGGAAGCGATCATGAACATCCTCTACTTTCGCTTCGCCAATTCGTTTCTCGAGCCGATCTGGAATCGCCACCACGTCGCCAACATCCAGGTCACGCTGGCCGAGGACTTCGGCATCGGCGAGCGGGCCGCCTTCTACGAGAGCGCCGGCGCATTGCGCGACGTCGTCGAGAACCACCTGTTCCAGATCGTCGCGCTGCTCGCGATGGAGCCGCCGGCCACCCGGGGCTTCGCTGCCGTGCACGCCGAAAAGGCCGGCGTCTTCCAGGCAATGCGCAAGCTCGCCGCGAACGACGTCGTCCGCGGCCAGTACGAGGGATACCGCGCCGAGAAGGGAGTCGCGGCGGACTCGGACGTCGAGACGTTCTGCGCGGTGCGGCTCTTCATCGATTCCTGGCGCTGGGCCGGCGTGCCGTGGTATCTGCGGACGGGCAAGTTCCTGCCGACCAGCGCAGCCGAGGTGCTCGTCCGGCTGAAGCGTCCGCCGCAACGACTGTTCGACGACCGCGAGGTGCCGGACGAACCGCCGAACTACGTCCGCTTCAGGCTGCAGCCGACTCCGGCCATCGCGATCGCCGCGCGCGTCAAGCGACCGGGCAAGGGATTCGTCGGCGAGCCGCGCGAGCTGCTCCTGTGCGAGAACGAAGCGGGCGAAGAGCCGACGTACGAACGGCTGCTCGGCGACGCGATGGCCGGCGACGGGTCGCTCTTCACGAGTCAGGACGCAGTCGAGGCGGCATGGGCGGTCGTCGACGGCGTCCTCGTCGACCACGCGGCCGCCCTGCCGTACGCGCGCGGCTCATGGGGTCCGCGCGCTGCCGACGAGCTGATCGCCGACGACGGCGGCTGGCACACGCTCGGTGCGAAGGAACGGTGCCCGCCATGAGCGTCGCGAGCTCGGGCGTCGTCTTCCTGCTCGATGTCGACAACACGCTGCTCGACAACGACCGGATCATCGCCGACCTGCGGCAGCATCTCCAGCGCGAATTCGGTGCTGCGAGCGCCGAGCGCTACTGGACGATCTTCGAGCAGCTCCGCGCCGAGCTCGGTTACGTCGACTACCTCGGCGCGCTGCAGCGCTATCGCGACGCGATCGATCACGACGGCGACCGCGACCACCGGCTGCTGGAGATGTCGAACTTCCTGCTCGACTATCCGTTCGCCGAACGTCTCTACCCGCGCGCGCTCGCGGTCGTGGCACATCTGGCGACGCTCGGCGCGACGGTCATCCTGTCCGACGGCGATGTCGTCTTCCAGCCGCGCAAGGTCTGGCGGTCCGGCCTGTGGGACGCGGTGCAGGGTCGGGTGCTGATCTATGTTCACAAGGAGCAGCAGCTCGATCAGGTGCAGCGGCTCTATCCCGCACGCCGCTACGTCCTCGTCGACGACAAGCTGCGCCTGCTGACGGCCGCCAAGCAAGTGATGCGCGACCGCCTCGTCACGGTCTTTCCGCGCCAGGGCCACTACGCCCTCGACGCGGTCGACAACGCACGCTATCCGGCCGCCGACTGCGCTGTCGACGCGATCGCCGACCTGCTCGCGCTCGACCTTCGCGCGCTCGTCCGCGCGCCTCCCCAGGAGACAACACGATGAATGCCAACACGCAAGCGCTGCATGCGCTCGGCCAGAGCCTCTGGCTCGACAACATCACGCGCACGATGCTCGACGACGGCACCCTCGCCCGCTACATCGCCGAGCTGTCGGTCACCGGGCTGACGTCCAATCCGACGATCTTCGAGCACGCGATCGGCCACGGCGACGCCTACGACGAACAGATCGGCGAGCTCGCGCGGGCGGGCAAGTCGGGCGAGGAGCTGTTCTTCGCGCTCGCGATTCGCGACCTCGGCAGGGCGGCGGACCTGTTCCGGCCGGCCCACGACGCCAGCGGCGGCGTCGACGGCTGGGCGTCGCTCGAGGTGTCGCCGCTCCTCGTCGACGACACCGCCGGATCGATCGAAGCGGCGGCGCGCCTGCATGCGGCGGCGGCTCGGCCCAATCTCTTCATCAAGATCCCCGGCACTCCGGCCGGCGCCAAGGCGATCGAGGAATCGATCTTCGCCGGCGTGCCGATCAACGTCACGCTGCTGTTCTCGCGCGAGCAGTACCTCGTCGCCGCCGAGGCATACCTGCGCGCGATCGAGCGGCGCCTCGAGGCCGGCCGCGACCCGCGGGTCGCGTCGGTCGCGTCGCTGTTCGTGAGCCGATGGGACGTCGCGGTCAAGGACCAGGTCCCGCGCGAACAGAGGAACCGCCTCGGGATCGCGATCGCCAAGCGCACCTACCGGGCGTATCGCGATCTCCTCGCGTCGCCACGATGGGTCCGACTCGCGCAGGCGGGCGCGCGACCGCAGCGGATGCTCTGGGCGAGCACGGGCATGAAGGATCCCGACGGGCGCGACACGCTCTACATCGAGACGCTGGCGGCGCCCGACACGATCGACACCATACCGGACAAGACGCTGCTCGCGTTTGCCGACCATGGCAAGGTTGGATCGCCGATGGCGGTCGACGGTGGCGACGCCGAGCAAACCATCGCCGAATTCGCCCGGCTCGGCGTCGACATCGACGCGCTCGCGGTGCGCCTGCAGAAAGAAGGCGGCGACGCATTCAAGACGTCTTGGGGCAGCCTGCTCGACGCGATCCGCAAGAAGAGCACGCAGACAGCCGGCGCCGAGAGCCGATGAACCGCGACGCGCTCGTTTTCCGGCCGGCGTGGCGCGCGCTGGCCGAGCACCACGCGACGATCGGCGCCGCGCACCTGCGCGATCTCTTCGCAGCCGATCCGGCCCGCGGCGAGCGGCTCGTCGCCGAGGCCGGCGGGATCTGCCTCGACTACTCGAAGAACCGCGTCACCGACGAGACGATGCGGCTGCTCGCCGCGCTGGCGAACGAATGCGGAGTGCGCGAGCGGACCGCGGCGATGTTTCGCGGCGACGTCATCAACGCGACCGAGCAGCGTTCGGTGCTGCACGTCGCGTTGCGAGCGCCGGCGGGGACGACGCTCGTCGTCGGCGGCATCGACGTCGTCCGCGAGGTCCACGCCGTGCTCGACCGCATGGGCGCGCTCGCCGATGCGGTGCGCAGCGGGCGCTGGCTCGGCCACGGCGGCAAGCGCATCCGCAACGTCATCAACATCGGCATCGGCGGCTCCGACCTGGGCCCGGCGATGGCCTACGAAGCGCTCCGTTTCTACAGCGATCGTGCGCTGACGATGCGCTTCGTCTCCAACGTCGACGGCACCGACCTCGTCGAGGCGACGCGCGACCTCGATGCCGGCGAGACGCTCTTCATCGTCTCGTCGAAGACGTTCACGACGCTCGAGACGCTGACCAATGCGCACGCGGCGAGGGAGTGGCTGATCGGCCGCCTGGGCGATGAGCGTGCGGTGGCGAAGCACTTCGTCGCCGTGTCGACCAACGCCGGCGGCGTCACGGCGTTCGGTATCGATGCCGAGAACATGTTCGGCTTCTGGGACTGGGTCGGCGGCCGCTATTCGATGGATTCGGCGATCGGCCTGTCGACCATGATCGCGATCGGCAAGGAGCGCTTCGCCGAGATGCTCGCCGGTTTCCGGACGATCGACGAGCACTTCCGCGACGCGCCGCTCGCGCAGAACCTGCCGGTGTTGCTCGGGCTGCTCGCGATCTGGAACAACGACTTCCTCGGCGCATCGACGCTTGCCGTGCTGCCGTACGAGCAGTACCTGAAGCGGTTCCCGGCCTATTTGCAGCAGCTCACGATGGAGAGCAACGGCAAGCACGTCACGCTCGCCGGCGAACGCGTCGGCGTCGAGACGGCGCCGATCCTCTGGGGCGAGCCGGGGACCAATGGCCAGCATTCGTTCTACCAGCTGATCCACCAGGGCACGAGGATCGTGCCGTGCGACTTCATCGGCTTCTGCCAGAGCCTGAACCCGCTCGGACGTCAGCACGATCTGCTGATGTCGAACCTGTTCGCGCAGAGCGAAGCGCTCGCGTTCGGCAGGAGCGCGAGCGAGGTCGCGGCAGAAGGCATGCCCGCGGCGCTCGTTCCGCACCGCGTCTTCGAAGGCAACCGGCCGAGCAACACACTCCTGCTCGAGCGTCTGACGCCGCGCTCGCTCGGCGCCCTTGTCGCGCTCTACGAGCACAGCGTCTTCGTCCAGGGGGTCGTGTGGGACATCGATTCGTTCGACCAGTGGGGCGTCGAGCTCGGCAAGGTGCTCGCGCAACGCATCGTCCCGGAGCTGACGAGCGCGGCCGAGCCCGAGCTCGGTCACGACAGCTCGACCAACGCGCAGATCCGGCGCTATCGCCGCGGACGCACACCGGCGAACGCCGCGGCGGCGAATTGACGACACCATGACCACTCGCATCAGTCCTCTCGCCGGCAAGCCCGCGCCCGCGTCGTCGCTGGTCGACATCGCCCGGCTCGTCACCGCCTACTACACCGGCGTTCCCGACCCGGGCATCGCCGCCCAGCGGGTCGCGTTCGGCACGTCGGGCCACCGCGGCTCGTCGCTCGACCTCTCCTTCAACGAAGCGCACGTCCTCGCGATCACGCAGGCGATCTGCCGCCATCGCAGCCAGCAGGGCATCGATGGTCCGCTCTACCTCGGCATCGACACCCATGCACTGTCGGCGCCGGCGTGCGCGAGCGTGCTCGAGGTCCTCGCTGCCAACGGCGTCGAGACGATGCTCGCGGCAAACGACGACTACACGCCGACGCCCGCGGTCTCGCACGCGATCCTCGTCTACAACCGCGGCCGCACCTCGGGTCTGGCCGACGGCATCGTGGTGACGCCGTCGCACAACCCGCCCGACAACGGCGGGCTCAAGTACAACCCGCCGCACGGCGGCCCGGCCGGGACCGAGATCACGACCGCGATCGAGACGGCCGCAAACGAGCTGCTCGGCCGAGGCCTTGCCGGGGTCGTGCGCAAGCCGTACGCGAAGGCGCTCGCTGCGGCGACGACCCATCGCCACGACTACCTCGCCGCCTACGTCGCCGACCTCGGCAACGTCGTCGACTTCGATGCCATCCGCGGCGCCGGCGTCCGCATGGGAGTCGACCCGCTCGGCGGCGCAGGCGTCCACTACTGGCCGCGCATCGCCGAGCAGTACCGGCTCGACCTCACCGTCGTGAGCGACGTCGTCGACGCGACGTTTCGCTTCATGACGCTCGACTGGGACGGGCAGATCCGGATGGATCCGTCGTCGAGCTATGCCATGCAGCGCCTGCTCGCGATCAAGGACCGCTTCGACATCGCCTTTGCCTGCGACACCGACCACGACCGCCACGGCGTCGTCACGCCGGCGGGGCTGCTCGCGCCGAACTCGTACCTGGCGACGATGATCGATTTCCTGTTCAGCCATCGGCCGCAATGGCCGTCGGCAGCGGCGGTCGGGAAGACCGTCGTCAGCACCCAGCTCATCGACCGCATCGCCGCTCGCCTCAAAAGGAACCTCTTTGAGGTGCCGGTCGGCTTCAAGTGGTTCGCCGACGGCCTGCGCGACGGTTCGCTCGGCTTCGGCGGCGAGGAAAGCGCAGGCGCCTCGTTCCTGCGTCGCGACGGCCGCGTCTGGACCACCGACAAGGACGGCATCGTCCCGGCGCTGCTGTCGGCCGAGATCACGGCGCGCAACGGCCACGACCCCGCACACGCCTATGCCGAGCTGACGCGCGAGCTCGGCGCGCCGCTCAACGATCGCATCGACGCCCCTGCGACCGTCGAGCAGAAGAAGAAGCTCGCCGCGCTCTCGCCGGAACAGCTCACGGCCAAGGAGCTGGCGGGCGAGCCGATCGTGCGCGTTGTCGACAAGGCGCCGGGCAACGGGGCGTCGATCGGCGGCATCAAGGTGATCGCGGCGAGCGGCTGGTTCGCCGCGCGACCGTCGGGCACCGAAGACATCTACAAGATCTACGGCGAGAGCTTCAGCGGCGCCGAGCATCTCCGTCGCATCCTCGAAGAGGCGCAACGGATCGTCGACCGCGCGATCGCCTAGCGCGCTACAGCGGCAAGGGACAGGACATGGACACACGAACGCTGATCGACACGGCGACGACGCTGGTCGCCGGTGACCGGGGGCTGCTGGCGATGGACGAGAGCACTCCCACTGCCAACAAACGATTCGCCCCGCTCGGCATCCCGCTCACGGCCGAAGCACGTCGCGCTTATCGCGACATGATCGTGACCACACCGCGCCTGGGCGAATGCATCAGCGGCGCGATCCTCTACGACGAGACACTGCGCCAGCAGACGAACGAGGGGCTGCCGTTCGCGCAGGCGCTCGTGCAGGCCGGCATCGTCCCCGGCATCAAGGTCGATGCCGGCGCCAAGCCGCTCGCTCTGCATCCGGGCGAGGAAGTCACCGAAGGGCTCGACGGATTGCGCGAGCGACTTGGCGACTACCGCGGTCTCGGCGCGCGCTTCGCGAAGTGGCGCGCCGTGATCCGGATCGGCGATGCGATCCCGACCCGGGCGTGCATTGCCGCCAATGCGCACGCGCTCGCCCGCTACGCGGCACTCAGCCAGGAAGCGGGGCTGGTGCCGATCGTCGAGCCGGAAGTCCTGATGGACGGCGACCACACGCTCGAGCGCTGCGCCACCGTCACCGAAGCCGTCCTCCACGCCGTGTTCGACGCGCTCGACGGGCAAGGCGTCCTGCTCGAGGGCATGCTGCTGAAGCCGAACATGGTGGTCCCGGGACTGACGGCTCGCGACCAGAGCGACACCGACACGATCGCAGACGCGACCGTCGCGTGCCTGCGGCGCCACGTGCCGGCCGCGGTTCCGGGAATCGCGTTTCTCTCCGGCGGCCAGAGCGCCAAGCTCGCTTCGGCCCGCCTCAACGCCATGAATGCGCGCGACGGCGTTCGGCTCCCGTGGGCGCTCGCATTCTCGTTCGCACGCGCGATCCAGCAGCCCGCCCTCGACGCATGGCGCGGCGTCGCCGAGAACGTGCCGAAGGCGCAGCAAGCGCTCTTTCACCGCGCCGACTGCAATCGCGCCGCGCGACGTGGCGAGTACGACGCCGCAACCGACGCACCGCGCCGCGCCTGACATCGCTGAGGATCCCATGGCTGATACGCTCGACCGGCTCTGCATCGATACGCTGCGCTTCCTCTCCGTCGACATGGTGCAGAAGGCCAACAGCGGCCATCCCGGGCTGCCGCTCGGCGCGGCGCCGATGGCGTACGCGCTCTGGACG
>Ga0134124_10002403_pt1 | contig 15125 bp, 14 predicted proteins | sample KB304_FD_96880 | JGI IMG/M metagenome (GOLD analysis project Ga0134124, IMG submission 96880) | Terrestrial soil microbial communities without Nitrogen fertilizer from Kellogg Biological Station, Michigan, USA - KB3-0-4 | ecosystem: Environmental > Terrestrial > Soil > Unclassified ... | reverse complement strand
TGGGCTTCAAGAAGCTCGGCCAGCTCGAAGACCCGAACTTCTCCGTGCCATCGATGACCGTGATGGTCATCTGGCCCGGAGCCACCGCGCAGCAGGTGCAAGACGAGTTGCTCAACCGGATGGAGAAGAAGTTCGAGCAGCTCGACCACTTCGACAAGGTCAAGACGTACGCCCGCCAGGGCTACGGAGGCATGCTGCTCTCGGTCAAGGGCGGCACCTCGCACGCCGACCAGCGCGAGGCCTGGTACCAGGCGCGCAAGAAGTTCAGCGACTTGAAGCTCGAGCTGCCTGACGGCGTCATCGGGCCGATCTTCAACGACGAGTTCGGCGACGTCACCGGGCTGCTCTACGCCGTCAAGGGCGACGGCATCAGCCAGTGGGAGCTCTCCGACATCTCCGAGGACATCAAGCGGCGCCTGCTCAAGGTGCCGATGGTCAAGAAGGTCGACATCTACGGCAAGCAGGAGAAGAAGGTCTACGTCGAGTTCTCGAACGAGCGCCTGGCCGCGCTCGGCATCACGCCACTCATGATCGGCGAGAGCCTGCGCAACCAGAACGCGATCGAGGCGGGCGGGCAGATCGACACCAGCAGCGACCGGTTGATGGTGCGCGTGAGCGGCCAGTTCAAGAGCCTGGACGACATCCGCAACGTGCCGATCTCGGCCGGCGGGCGCGTCATCAAGCTCGGCGACTTCACGACGATCGGCCGCGGCTACGAGGATCCTCCGCTCTACACGATTCGCCACAACGGCCAGCAGGTGCTGATGCTCGGCATCGTGATGACCGACGACGGCAACATCGTCGAGCTCGGCAAGACTCTGGAAGGCACGATCGCCAAGGTCCAGGCGGAGCTGCCGTACGGCGTCGAGCTCGAGCGCGTCGCCGACCAGCCGACGGTCGTCAGCGAATCGGTCTGGGAGTTCGAACGCTCGCTCCTGGAAGCGCTGACGATCGTGCTCGTCGTCAGCCTGCTGACCCTCGGCTGGCGCACGGGCATCGTGGTCGGCCTGTCGGTGCCGATCGTGCTCGGCGTCGTCGCGCTCGTGATGCTCGCCATGGGCTGGAACCTGGAGCGCGTGTCGCTCGGCTCGCTGATCATCGCGCTCGGCCTGCTCGTCGACGACGGGATCATCGCCGTCGAGATGATGGTGGTGAAGATGGAGGAGGGCTGGGATCGGGTCAAGGCGGCCGCCTTCTCCTACGCGTCGACCGCGATGCCGCGCTTGACCGGTGCGCTCATCACCGTCGCCGCGTTCATGCCGATCGGCTTCTCGAAGTCGACCACCGGCGAGTACGCCGGCGGCATCTTCTGGATCGTCGGCACGGCGGTGGTGTTCTCCTGGTTCGTGTCGGGCGTCATCACGCCGTACCTCGCCGTGAAGATGCTGCCGGACTTGAAGAAGCACGCCGGCGGCGACTCGTACCAGACGCCCTTCTACAAGAAGCTGCGCGGCTGGATCGACAGCGCGATCGAGCGGCGCTGGTGGGTGATCGGCGCGACGGCGGCGGCATTCGTGCTGGCGGTCTTCGGCAGCCGACTGGTCCCGCAGCAGTTCTTCCCGAACAGCGACCGGCCGGAGCTCGTCGTCGAGCTGCGCCTCAAGGAGGGCTCCTCGTTCGCCGCCACCACCGAGCAGGTCAAGAAGATGGAGAAGGCGCTCGCCAAGGACGAGGACGTCAAGTTCTACACCGCGTACACCGGCGCCGGCCAGCCGCGCTTCTATCTGTCGCTCGATCCGGAGCTGCCGAACCCTGGCTACGCGGTGTTCGTCGTCATGACCAAGGGCGTCGAGGCGCGCGAGCGCGTGCGCTCGCGCCTGATGGCGGGCGTGAACGAGCAATTCCCGAACGTGTGGGTCCGCGTCACGCGCCTCGAGCTCGGTCCGCCGGTGGGCTTCCCGGTGCAGTTCCGCGTCGTCGGTCCCGACACCTTGAAGGTGCGCGAGATCGCGCGCGAGGTCGAGGCCGTGGTCGCCGCGAGCCCGAAGGTGCGCGACGTGCAGCTCGACTGGAACGACCCGGTGCGGACGCTCCGCGTCGACATCGACCAGGAGAAGGCGCGCACGCTCGGCCTCGCGCCCGCCGACGTCTCGTTCGTCACGCAGACGTTCATGAACGGCGCGACGCTCTCGCAGCTGCGCCAGCACGAAGACCTGGTCGACATCGTCGCGCGGGCGGTGCCGTCGGAGCGGCTCAACGTCGAGACGCTCAAGGACGTCAACCTCTACACCCGCGAGGGCACGGTGGTGCCGCTGTCGCAGGTCGCGCGCATCGGCTACGAGCTCGAGGAGCCGGTCCTGTGGCGGCGCAACCGCGACATGGCGATCACGGTGCGCGCGGACGTCAAGGACGGCGAGCAGGCGGTGTCGGCGACGCAGTCGATCGTGCCGCAGCTGAAGGACATCCAGGCCAGGCTGCCGTCGGGCTATCGCATCGACGTCGGCGGCGCGGTCGAGGAAAGCGCCAAGGCCAACAACGCGCTGGCCGCCGTGTTCCCGGTGATGCTGGTGACGATCCTGACCATCCTCATGCTGCAGCTGCAGAGCTTTTCGAAGATGTTCATGGTGCTGCTCACCGCGCCGCTCGGCCTGATCGGCGTCGTCGCGGCGCTGCTCGTGTGCCAGTCGCCGCTCGGCTTCGTGGCCATCCTCGGGATCACGGCCCTGAGCGGGATGATCATGCGCAACTCGGTGATCCTCATCGACCAGGTGCGTGAGGAGATGGAGCAGGGCCTCGATCCGTGGAATGCGGTGCTCGAAGCGGCGGTCCACCGGACGAGGCCCGTGATGCTCACGGCCGCGGCCACCGTCCTCGCCATGGTCCCGCTCACGCGCAGCATCTTCTGGGGGCCGATGGCGATCGCGATCATGGGCGGCCTCAGCGTCGCCACGGTGCTGACGATCTTCTTCGTGCCGGCGCTGTACGCCGCGTGGTTCCGGGTCGCGCGCCAGCCGGGTGGCGGACCGGCGCCCGCCGGGGCCGAACCGGTGCTCGTGTCCTGATGCGGTTGCGACGGACGTGGCCAGGACCGACACGATGGAACCGATGTTCCGCATCGACGGCGACGAGCTGGTGCTCGCCATGCCCGTCGAGGGCGTCGCGGCCGATTGCCTGGCGCGGCCGCTGAGCGACCTCGGGCTGGCGCCGGGCACGGCACGGCAAGTGCTGCGCGTCGAAGCGCCTCCCACGTGGCGCTGGACCACCACCGACGCCGCGTTCCTCGCGGCGGTGGTCGGTGAACTCGACGGCGCAACGCGGGTCCTCGACGTGCGCGGCGTTCCGAAGGAGTTGCGGTCGCTGCTCGACCTGGCGCGCGCCCGTCCTGCCACTGTCGAACCGGTCGGCCCACGGTTCGACATCCGCGCACGTGTCGGCGCGCTGGCGCTCGCCGCCGTGGCGGATGCACGCCTCTTCATCGAGCTCCTGGGTCAGGTGGTGCTGCTCCTGCCGCGCTATGCGGCTGGACGCGCGCGCATCCGCCGCGCCGACATCTCCGAGATGCTCGCCGACTGCGGCCATCGCGCGCTGCCGATCGTGGCGATCGTGAACCTGCTGATGGGCGGGATCCTCGCCTTCGTTGGTGCGGTCGAGCTCGAGGACTTCGGCGCCGGCATCTACGTGGCCAACCTGGTCGGCATCGCGTCGGTGCGCGAGCTGACGCCGATCCTCAATGCGATCGTCCTCGCCGGCCGGACCGGCGCGAGCTTCGCGGCGACCATCGCCACGATGCAAGGCAACGAGGAGATCGACGCCTTGACGACGCTCGGCGTGCCCGCGGAGGAATTCCTCGTCCTGCCACGGGTCGTCACCCTGTCGCTGCTGATGCCGCTCTTCTTTCTCTACGGCTCGGCGTTCTCGCTGGCGGGCGGCCTGCTTGTGGCGACGCCGATCCTCGGCATCTCGCCGATCGCTTACCTCAAGCAGACGCAGGATGCGATCGGCGGCCCGAACTTCGCGATCGGCGCGCTGAAGGCGCTCGTCTTCGGCGCCGTGGTCGCGCTGATCGGCTGCCACCAGGGCCTGCGCGCGTCGCGCAGTGCCGCCGGCGTCGGCGCGGCGACAACGAGCGCGGTCGTCGACTCGATCATCGCCGTCATCGCGCTCGACGCCGTGTTCGCCGTCTGCGCTCACGCGCTCCACATCTGATCATGGACACCGGCGCTGCCATCTCGATCGACGACGTCGACATCGGCTACGGCGGCGCGCCGGTGCAAAGCGGCATCTGCGTCGAGATCGAACGCGGCGAGATCTTCGCCATCGTCGGCGACAGCGGCTCGGGCAAGAGCACGTTGCTGAAGACGATGATCGGGCTGATCCAGCCGTGCCGCGGCGCGATCCGCTTCGCCGGCAAGCCGCTCGCCGAGCACATGGAACGCGGCGCGCCGCCGTTCGGCGTGCTGTTCCAGAACGGCGCGCTCTGGACCTCGATGACCGTCGAGGAGAACGTGACGCTGCCGATGGAGCTGCAGCGCTACTCGACCTCGGCCGCCCGGCCGGCGCTCGCACGCTTCAAGCTGGCGCTCGTCGGGCTCGCCGGCCACGAGCACCAGTCGCCCGCGAGCCTCAGCGGCGGAATGCGCAAGCGCGCCGCGCTGGCACGCGCGCTTGCCCTCGATCCGGGCGTGCTCTTCCTCGACGAGCCTTCCGCCGGGCTCGATCCGCTCACGTCACGCCGTCTCGACCGCCTGGTCACGGATCTGCGCGACGGCCTCGGGATCACGGTGGTGCTGGTCACGCACGAGATCGAAAGCCTGTACAGCATCGCCGACCGCATGCTCTTTCTCGACGGCGAAGCGCATCGGCCGGTGGTGCTCGGTGCTCCGGCCGAGCTCGCGAAGAGCGCCGAGAGCGCGAAGGTCCGCGATTTCCTGCGCGCCCGCGCCGCGGTCGGCGCCCTGCATCCGGAGGCCTCATGATCAAGCCACGTCCCGTCGCCGTGGGTGCTTTCCTGCTCGCGGCGCTGGCGCTGCTGGTGGGCGGCATCCTGTTCTTCACCGCCGGCACGCTGACGGCCAAGCGCCTGCGTACCGTGAGCTTCTTCCCCGGGACGGTCGCGGGCCTCCAGGTCGGCTCGACGGTCACCTTCCAGGGCGTCCCGGTCGGTCAGGTGACGTCGCTCGGAGTCCGCGTCACGCAGGACGTCCGCCGACCGATCATCCAGGTCGAGATGGAGCTGGTGCCGAGCCGCCTCGCGGTCTACGGCGTGCCGCGCTTCCGTGACGACGACGACCTGGTCGCGACGCTCGTGCAACGCGGACTCGCCGCGCAGCTCATCAAGGAAAGCTTCATCACCGGGCGGCTCGGCGTCGAGCTGTCGTTTCGGACGGGCGTCGAGACCTCGCGCGTCGGCGGTACCGACGTGCCCGAGGTGCCGACCGTCCCGAGCGATTTCGCAGCGCTCGCCAGGCAGCTGCAGGCGGTCGACATCGCCGGCGCTGTGGAGACGTTCCAGCACACCGCAGCATCGCTCGATGCGCTGTTGAACAGCCCCGACTTGCGACAGACGTTGCACGACGCGCCTGCCGTGCTCGCGCAGATGCGGCAGACGCTGGCCACCGCGGACCGCGAGGTGGCGGCGTTCTCGCGCACCGGGCAGGGCGCCGTGGGCGACACCGCGGTCGCGATGCAGAGGACGCTGACCTCAGTGCAAGGGCTGGTGGCGACGCTTGACCGCGAGTCGACGACGACGCTCACGGCGATGCGCGGAACGCTGCAGCGCGCTGACGGTTCGCTCGACGACACCCGCGTGCTGCTCGATCCCCAGGGTCCGATGGTCTCGCAGCTGCAACAGACCGTCGACGACCTTGCGGCGACGGCGGCGCGCCTGCGCAACGTCTCCGAGCGGGTCGATCGCGACCCCTCGGTGCTCGTCCGAGGGAGGTAGACCATGCAACGACTCGACCGGCTCACCATCGCGAGCATCGCGCTCGCACTCGCTGCGTGCGCGTCGTCGCCGCCGACGCTGGTTGCGCTGCCATCTGCGACCGCGTCCGGCGAACGCCAGGCGCCAGATGCGGCGCCGACCATGCGGTTGCGGCATGTGCACGTTCCCGACTACCTCGACGGCTTTCCAGTCGTGACGGCGCGCGACGGCCAGGTGCTCGTCGTCGCCGACCGCACCGAGTGGGCGGAACGACCGTCCGAGGGCGTGTCGCGCGTGCTGCGCGACGCGCTTGCGCAGCGGCTCGGCTCGAGCCGGGTCCTGATCGCGGGCGACGGACGTCGCGCCGACGCGGACCTCAGCGTCGAGTTGCTGGCGCTCGATCCAGCGCGCGACGCGCTGACGCTCGACGCGAGGTGGTCGCTCGCGTGTCGCGCCAGCGGGCCAAGCCACGGCGGCCGTACCGCGCTGCGGGTCGCGATGAGCGCCGCGACGCCCCAGGCGGTCGCGATGGCAACGAGCGAGGCGCTGTCGCGGCTCGCCGACGCGATGGTCGCCGAGCTTCGCTGCGACGCTCAGACCTGATGCTCGCGCCAGCCACTGAACGCCGACCCATTTTCGACCGATCGCTCACGACTTCGCGCGCCGCACGGCCTACCTTGGGGCCTCACCTCTTGGAGATCACCATGGGCCATGCACAGATTCAGCAACTGCCGAGCGACCGCTACGAGCTTCGCTTCCGCTCCCTCTTCAGGCCAGGCCGCGGCTACACCTTCCCGTGCGACGCAGGCGGCCGCGTCGACATCGATGCGCTGAGCGACGGCGAGCGTCAGAGCTATCTGTACGCGCGCGCGATCATCGGCCACGAGCTCTCGTTCCCGGCGGTGCAGCGAAGCGATCGGTGAACGCCGACGTGCAATGGCAGCGACTCCCGGGCGCCACGCATGGTGGCCGAGGGTCGAGCCTACGCGCGCGCCTGCGCGCGGCGGCCAGCGAACGGTCGCGATCCGGGCCGAACGGCGCGAGCGGCGCTGCCACACCGATTCCCGACCGATCCTCGACCGCTCGCTCACGACTTCGAAGACCCGGGGACCTAACCTGCGCTCCATGAACGGAGCCACCCAATGATCACCTCGTTGCAGGCGCCGCTGGCACTCGGCGGCGCGCGGCATCCAGTCGCGGCGGTGCGCGAGCGCTGCCCGTTCCTCCATGAAGTGGGAGCGGCGCAGCCTGCGTCGATCCCGCACTTGCGGCCCGCTTTGGCCGCGTGGTCGACCGACGCCGGTCCGCGAGCGCGCGAGGTCCTGCGTGCGTTCCAGCGAACGGGCGGCCTGGTGAGCGGCCACGAGCTGACGTTCCTGATGCGCGGGCGGACCTCGCAGCCCATCTCGATGCTGGCCCGATGGATCGTCGAGCGGCGGGTCGTGAGCTTCGAATGGCACGGTGAAACCCTGTTGCCGATGTTCCAGTTCGACCGTGCCGACATGTCCGTGCACCGCGACGTCGCGGCGATCCTCGACGAATTGGAAGGCACGTTCGACGACTGGGGGCTCGCCACGTGGTTTGCCTTGCCCAACGCCTGGCTGAAGGACCGCTCTCCGGTCGACCTGCTTCCCCTCGACCCGAACGCAGTGCGGCACGCCGCCCGCGCCGATCGCTTCATCGCGCGGGGCTAGCCACATCGTCTTTCGTACCCTTTTCAAAACCACGCACGCGTCGTCGTGCAATCCACTCGCAAAGGAAAACTTCAAATGAACACTCGATTCCTGATGATCTCGGCCGCCGTTGCCCTGGCGGCGCTCGGCGGATGCGTCACCAACAGCTCGCCCGGGTTCGAAGCCCGCGAGTCACTGCGCATGGAAGAGGGAGTCTCGACGACGATGACCGCGCTCTACGACAGCGCCCCCGGCACCAAGGAGCTGGCCGCGAAGGCGAGGGGCATCCTCGTCTTCCCGCGGGTGGTCGACGGCGGCGTGATCGTCGGTGGCGAACACGGCCGCGGAGCGCTGACCGTCGACGGCCGCATCGTCGGCAGCTACAAGGTGAGCAGCATCTCGCTCGGGCTGCAGGCGGGCTTGCAGTCGCAGTCGCTGGTCGTGATGTTCATGACCCATGACGCGCTCGACCACTTCACCAGCGGCAACGGCTGGACGGCAGGTGCCGACGCCTCCGTCGCGATCGGGCGCATCGGCGCCAACGGTCGGCTCGAGACGCTCGACGACAACGGCGTGATCGCGTTCGCCCTCACGAACGCAGGCCTGATGGCCGGCGCCAGGGTCGACGGCGCGCGGATCTCGAAGGTCGGGTCATAGGCGCTGCCAACGAAGGACAGGCTATGAACGCCACCAGTCTGCGGGGCGCGATTCTCGTTGCGGCGACGCTGGTCATTGCGCTCGTCGGCACAACGGCGGCGTTCGCCGAGGATCGCGCGGGCCTCGAATGCACGATCCGCTTTCAGCTCTCGGGCTGGTCGGCGCTCTACGAACGCGTGGACGGCACGGGCATCGTCGCTTGCTCTGACGACACGGCGCTGCCCGTTTTCGTCCAGGCGCCCGGCGCCGGATTCACGGTCGGCAAGCCGAGGATCACCAGCGGCACCGGCAGGTTCGCCTACGTCCGCCAGATCTCCGATGTCTTCGGCACGTATGCGCAGGGCGAGCTGTACGCCGGCATCGTCAACTCCGGCGAAACAGGGCTGCTGACCAACGGCAAGGTGTCGCTCGGGATCGCGGTCAAGGGCGAAGGCAACGACCTCGGCATCGACATGGCTGGCTTCACGATCCGCCCCCGATAGTCGGGGCGTACGTGTTCTCGGGGCCGGTGCCTGTCGGCTCCGCCGGCAGCGCGAACCGGAACGCCGCACCTCGCGGCGAATTCGGCCCGGCCCAGATGCGTCCGCCGTGCGCTTCGATGATCGACCGGCTGATGGCGAGGCCCATGCCCATGCCGCCAGCCTTCGTCGTGTAGAACGGATCGAAGAGACGGTGCGTGCCGGTCGGATCCAGGCCGACCCCGGTGTCGCGGACCGTGACCGCAACGCCGCCGGCGCCGTCTTGCTCGGACTGGACGACGAGACTGCGCGGCCCCCCGGCAACGCCACCCATCGCTTCCAGCGCGTTGACAGTCAGGTTCAGGAGCACCTGCTGCAGCTGGATCTTGTCCCCGCGGATACGAGGCAGCGCGTTGCCGAGCAACGTCTCGACGACCACGTCGTTGCGACGCTGCTCCTGTCGGATCAGCGCCAGGACCTCGCGGATGGCCTCGTTGATGTCGAGCGGCTCCTCGAGTCGCGGCTCTCGCTTCATGAGGGAGCGGACCCGACCGATGACGGCGCCCGCGCGCTGGCCGTCGTCGACGATGTCTTTCAGCGCCGCGCGTGCCCTCGTCGTTTCCGGCGGCATCGTCGCGAGCCAGCGCTCGGCGGCGGCTGCATTCGCGACCATGGCGCCGAGCGGCTGGTTGACCTCATGGGCGATCGATGCGGCGAGCTGCCCCATCGTCGTCACCCGGGCGACATGAGCGAGCTCCGCCTCTGCTCGGGCCAGCGCCTCCTCGGCGCGCCTCGTTTCGGTGATGTCCTCGCTCGCGCGGCTCGCGCGCGAGGGCCTCCCATCCGCGTCGCGGATCAGCGTTCCTCGGCTGTGGATGAAGCGGGTTTCGCCGTCGGATCGAATGATGCGGAAGGTCGCATCGAAGCGGTCGTCTCCCTCGCCCGCCAGCCAGCGCTCGTAGGCGTCGCGCACCGCGCTCCTGTCGCCGGGGTGGACCGCCTCCATCCACGCCTGCGGATCGCGGGTGAGGTCTCCGATCGGACGACCCCAGATCTGCTCGTACCGCGGGCTCACGTACAACAGCTCGCGCGGCTCGACGGACTCGAACCAGAGCATCTGCGGAACGGTGGCGGCCATCGAGCGGAATCGGTCGTCGCTCTCCTGCAGCGCGCGCTCGACGCGCCAACGCACCGCGCTGAACTCGACGAGGAGCACGCCGAGGCCGATGAAGAGGCAAAAGCCCAGCAGATAGTCCGGCGGCAGGTGGAACGAGTCCGCGGGCGGGATCAGCCAGTACAGGATGCCCGCTGCGCACACGAGCAAGGCGCACCAGCCGGGCCCGCGTCCGCCGAGCCAGGCGCCGACCACCACGGCTGTCAGCGGAAGCTGGTAGACGGTCGTGCCTTCCGGAACCGGGAGGGAGCCGCGGACGAGGAGCGCGATGGCCGCGCACCCCAACGCGAGGCCGTAACGCAGGAGCGGATTCCTCCTGGCTTGTCGAAGCGTCTCGGCGAAGCGATGCGTCGGCAGAGCCGCTGCCTGACTGCTCGGACGCGATGGCGTACTGGGTTCGCGCTCATTCACGGCGACGTGCGATGCAGCTCCGGGAACGCATCCCGATGAGCTTGCAACCTCCCGATGGGCATCGTGCGCCCGCTGCCCCGCTTTAAGCAAGCCCGCGGGCGCGTCGAGCTGCTTCCTGGATCACAAGCCGCGCGCCGGGCAGTCAGTACCGCACAACCCAGCGCACCTGCACAAAGTTTTCGCCCGGGTTCGGGTGATCGATGCCGGCATTCGAGAAATGCTCGACGCGAAGCTCGAGCTCCTGGCGGTGATCGGCGCCGAGCTCGCGCCCGATCGCCAGGTGGTCGCCGAAGTTGAATGCGGTCGAGAAGCGCTTGCCGTCGGTGTGGTACGCAGGCGCGATCACGTTGGCGCCGATGCCCGCTTCGCCGAACCAATGCCCGCCCAACGCATCGGGGTAGAAGCGCAGTGACGGCGTGAAGCCGAACTGCGCGAACGGACGCGTGTGGTGGCGCTGGCCATGCGTCTGCCACTGGCCGAGCGAGGCTTCGATGCTGGTGGCGAGTCGCCCGAAGCTCGCCTCACGCTGCCACGGGAGCGGCCAGATGGCACCGAGCGAGTACGCATCGACATGCTCGGCGGCGCCCGCCTGAAGAAAGACGGACGCGGGGACCAGCGCGCCGAGACCGTCGGCGGCTTCGGATGCGGAAGCCGTCACAGCGCCGGGCGAGGGCTCGTCGATGCGCTGCGCTGCAGCCATCCATGGTGCGCCGGCAACGAGCGCAGCGCAGAGCGCGCGCCTGAACGACGAGTGCGTCGCGACGTCGACGCGACGGGACTCTTCATGAAGCGGATGCCTCTCGCACGGCGTGTCGTCGCCAGCGCGAGCGTGTACCGCGCATCCGGTGATCGACTCGAGCGTGCGTGCGATGTCCATGCCGACAAAGATAGGCACGAGCACGCGCGAAGTCGTGAGCGACGCGACTGCCTTCGGTCGCGATTCGGTGTGACGTCAGGCGTTGGTCGCGTCGGCCGCGACCACGGCGAACGAACGCGATGCTTGCGACGTGCGCGCGGGCAATCGAAGGCACGTGTCGCAGCGGGCTCGTCATCCGCCGTCGCAAGACCGAACGCCGACCGATCGTCGACCGTTGTCTGACGACTTCGCGCCGAGGCGACCCTAACGTACGGGCATGAACTTCTTCATCGGTATCGACCCAACACACGAGGAGTCCGCCATGTCAAGCCGTCCCTTCGCTGGAAGCGCTTCCACTTCCATCACTCACGCAACGCCGCGCCTGCTGGCCATGGCAGGCGCGCTGATGGCAGCTGCCGTTCTCGCCGCTGCACCCAGAGCACATGCCGCTGACACTCCCGACGTGGTGCCGCGCGAGGTTCGCGGCGTCAAGCTCGCGACGCTCTGCTCCGTGTGCGGCGTCGTCTCCGATGTCCGCAGCGAGACCCGCGATGTGCCCGCCGACGCCAAGGGCGCGGTCGCCGGTGCGGTCGTCGGCGGACTGGCGGGCCACGGCATCGGCAGCGGCTCCGGCCGGGCCGCGGCGACGGTGCTCGGCGCGATCGGCGGTGGCGTGGCCGGCAATGCGATCGAGAAGAAGATGCATCGCGTGACGGTGTGGACCACGACCATCGTCTTCAAGGACGGCACGGTTCGCAGCTACGAGCGCGACTCGGGCCCGAGCCTCGAGCCAGGCGACATCGTCGTCATCGCCGACGGCCGTCCCGCGCGCGTGGAGCGCTGATCGCGCAGCCACGAATCGTTGTCGACACGCACGTTCACTCACTCATGTCCAACCTGGAGTCATCATGAAAGCCAAGCAGATCTTCACCATCACCGCCCTTGCGCTCGCCGCCGGCGGCGCGTTCGCTCAGCAAGCCGCGCCTACGAGCCGTGCCGAGGTCAAGCAAGAGGTGCTCGCCGCGCGTGCCAACGGCACGCTGCGCCACGCCGGTGAAGCCGGTCCCGAGGAGATGACACCGTACCGAGCGCAAGTCGAAGCTGCTTCGACTCTGACGCGCGCCGAGGGCAAGAACGCAGTGCTTCAGGCCAGGGCCGCCCACCAGTTGGCGCACGCCGGCGCCGTCGCGCCGGAAGAGGAGATGGCGTACGCGCGAGCGCATCCGTCGACCTCGGCCTTCACGCGCGCCGAAGTCAGGCTGCAGGTGCTCGACGCGCGCGCCAACGGCACGCTCATCCCAGCGGGTCAAGGTGAATACGCCGGCGCCTCCGGGACAGCCAGGCGTTCGACGTTGGCCAAGTGGAGCGCGTTCGCCGACGACAACGCCGTCGCGTCGCGCCGCGACTGACCGCGATTCGCGCAAGTCGCCGGCGGCAAGCGTCACCACGGGCTGCACTGCGACTGAACGTCCACCCGTCGTTGACAACTCGCGCCCAGCCGGCCATGTAGGTGCCAGTCATGAGGTCCATGCAAGCCGCAAACACGGTTCCGGTGTCCCCTGAGCCCGCGAGATGGAAACTGACCGGCTCAGCCGGTCACGCGACGACGGTGACACCCGTCGCACCGGTCTGGGCGGCCGACACGGATGTGCGGATTTGGACGGCCGCGGATGGAACCTTCGTCCTCGTGCGTCCGATCGACCCGGACGACTTCGAACTGGAGCGCGAGTTCGTCGCGGGACTTTCTCCGCGCACTCGATACCAGCGTCTGATGTCTGCGAGGACGCCGCAAGTGGCCGAACTGCAGCGCTGGACGCGCATCAATCCGGAACGTGAAGGCGCGTTGATCGCGACTGTCGACAGCGACGGCCGCGAACGTCAAGTCGGCGTCGCACGCTATGCGATGGACGATGTCGAGGACGAGGCCGAGTTCGCCATCGTCATCGATGATGAATGGCAGAGAAGGGGCGTGGGCGCGCACCTGCTCTCTGCCCTGATCGACCTCGCAAGACGATCCGGGCTGAGGCGATTCCACGGGACCACCTTTTCCGAGAACAGGGCAATGCTGGGTCTTGCCCGGCGGCTTGGCTTCAAGCGGTCGCTGGAGCCCGGGGCCGGGTTTCTCACAGGGCTGTCTCTGGAGCTGCTTGCCGACGCGTAGTAGTCGGCGGTGTGCGGCGGCTCGCGAGGGCTCTTGCCCGAGCAGTCATCCGATGAGAAGTGGTGACAGGGGAGCGTCCGCGGTAGACGCCATGGGACACGAGCTGCCCTTCAAGCGTTCACACTCAATGTCGGCTCCAGACTGGGTGCTGTCGCTCGGGTTCAGCGTTTAGATGACCACCGGTGCCGGCCAAGAGGGGACGCTCGTGAGCGTCAGCTTTCCTGAAGCAAGGTAGAGGCGAACGTACTCAACTTGCGAGTTCGTATCATCCGATCTCGTCATTGCACGGAGGACCGGAGCATGCGAAAACCAGTCGTTCGATGCGTGCGTACGCGATTGCAATCTGGCTGACGGTCGCGACGCTCTGCCTGCGGTGGCCTGGAGCGCCGACGACCCGTGGTCTTTTCCGGACACTTGGCTATGCATTGCGGGGCGCTCGGACCTTTGCGCGGGGCCGATCACTCGTATGACTCTTAGTGCAGACGGCACCATCACACGCGACGCAGTGGCCGCCCATGCTGATGCCCGAGTCGACTGCTTTTACGTCTATCCGACCATCAGTACGGACCCGGCGGGCAACAGCAGCCTGACGCCCGGTCCAGGCGAGCGTCGCGCCGTCGCGCAGCAGTTCGCTGCGCTCTCGTCCGTCTGTAGGCCGTACGCGCCCATGTATCGGCAGATCACCTTGGCGGGGTTGATCAGCGCTATGTCGAACAAGCCATTGCCGATGGACCGCGATCTCGCATACGCCGACGTCGTGGCAGCTTGGAAGCACTATCTGGCGGAATTCAATCACGGACGTGGCGTGGTCCTCATCGGCCATTCGCAAGGCTCGCGCTGGCTGGCTGATCTCCTCCGGCGCGAGATCGAAGGCAAGCCGGTGCAAAAGCAAATAGTTGCCGTCTACCTTGCTGGCTACAACTTCGAGGTGCCTGCCGGACAGCTGGTCGGCGGAACGCTGCAGATGATGCCCCTATGCACGCGGGCAGCGCAGACCGGATGTGTCGTGGCGTGGACGACATTTCGAGCCTCGGCGCCGCCGCCGGAGAACTTGCGCTACGGAGTATCGCGAACGCCTGGCGTGGAAACCGCGTGCGTCGACCCGGTGGCGTTGAGCGAGGAGCCCCTCTCGAGCTACCTGCCTGTGAAAACGAACCTACTGGGCGTTGCTGACGCTAGAAGTGAATGGGAGACGCTGGTGTCCGCGCAAGCCCAGGACGCCACGTTCGTCAATCTTCCCGGCCTGTTGAGCACGCACTGCGTCAAGAGCGGAAGCTCAAGCTATCTCGCGGTCGATCTCACACCGACGCTGACTGGTAAGCAGCCGGCAGACATACCGGGCGATATACGGTCGCAGGGCAAGATCCTGAACGATTGGGGCCTTCATCTGGTCGACGTGAACCTTGTGATGGGCAACCTGCAGTCTCTTATCCGTAAGCAGGCCGCGTCATACGCACATTGATGGCTCGAGTGGACAACGCTCCGCAACCCCGGGCAGCCGCCGCGTCCACCGTCGCGTCCTGGCGCCGAAGCGCTCGCCCCAGAAGCGGTCGGCCGTGACCAGCCGCTTGGGTGCGCGCCTGCTGAGCTTTCGGCCTTTGTCTAAGAGTGCGAGCCTTGCCAAGGCCCCACGCGGGGGACGAGACAGCGCCTGACAGCGCCGCACCGGGCCTCGCGCGTTAAATCAGTTCTGCAACGGCACGCCCAAGATCAGTCGTTCTCGCCTTGCCGCCGAGGTCCGGCGTCCTCGGCGCACCGCTTGCAGGGTCGAGCACGTTCTCGATCGCGCGCAGGATCGCGTCGTGGGCATCCTTGTGGCCGAGGAACTCCAGCATCATCGCCCCGCACCAGATCTGCCCGATCGGGTTGGCG
>Ga0134124_10002402_pt1 | contig 15125 bp, 13 predicted proteins | sample KB304_FD_96880 | JGI IMG/M metagenome (GOLD analysis project Ga0134124, IMG submission 96880) | Terrestrial soil microbial communities without Nitrogen fertilizer from Kellogg Biological Station, Michigan, USA - KB3-0-4 | ecosystem: Environmental > Terrestrial > Soil > Unclassified ... | reverse complement strand
TTTTCCACCAGTTGCGCGTGAGTCATGGAGTATCTGTACGCGGTGGCTGCGGAAGATGTAAGTGACTGATTAGGGTCAGCGTCAAGCTGCTCGCTTCTGGCTTCTGGCGGCTGGTTTCCCGCTTCTAGCTTCTGGCTTCCCGATTATCGGTTTTGGTTTCAGGTTGGGTACCTTCATCGCCTGGACCATGACGGGGCGGCGATAGACAGTTTCAAGCAGGTGGCGGGCCGCGGCAATCGCTTCCGCCTGATTGTCTCGCGGAGAATAGCCTTGGGCTTCGATCCGCAGGATTTTGTTTCCTGCATCGTCATGCTTTACCCGCAGCTGCTTGATCCGGCCATCTCGGGCGGCGTCGAAGGAATTCGCCAGACGGAGGATGGCTGCCAGTCTTACGATGTCCTGCCTCTGTTTCAGGGACAAGCCACGAAGGGGTTTTTGCCCGGCGCGGGGCAACGCCCCGCGGTGATAACGCGCGATGACACCGGCAGTAAGCAGGTTCTGGGCGCGCCAGCCTAGCGGAGGTGAAAGCCGGCTAATCAGCCGGTAGGTGGCTTTGTGGCGGCCCTTTTCTTCGTCCGACCTTCCTACGTCATGCAATAGCGCGGCGGCCTGCAAAATGGAGCGCTCTTGAAGGGAAGATTCGAAAGCCTTGTCTATGGCTGCCAATCCGTCATAGAGCTGGAGTGTGAGGGCGGCAACGTGCCGGGAGTGCTGGAAGTCGGGATCGAGCAGTGAAGCCCAGATGCGCAGGCGAAGCAGGGCGGCGGCTTCGGTTTGCTTGTGGTCCGGAAGCTGGCTACGCCAGAACCGCCAGAGCGAATCGTTGCCGCTACCATCTTGGTCGGTGCCGTCTTTGTCCGACATCGTCCTGCGGTAGGCCTCGATTCTCTGGGCGCGCTCCCCGCTGATTCTCTCCTGCCAGCGGGAGTGGGCGCTGTCGTCGGGAAAGATATTGGCTTGTACGGCGGCGGGCCACAGCACGTCGAGATCGTGGACCTCGCCCAGCAAGTCCTGTATATGCTTGAGATTGTCGCTCCAGGCGGCATGCTGATCGGGCAGGAAATTTTCCACAATGTAGCGAAAGCGCTTGATGCCGATACGAAGCCGGTGAAAAGCAGCCGAAGAGCCGCTGCGCAGGGCCTGACGGTGCAGCTTGTGGGCGTCCGTCCAGCGCTCGAGGGCGAGATGGCGAAAGATCAGACTGCCGGGCCGGAATCGTGCCATCCGGCGGGGCAGCGACCGGCTCCAGCGCAGCCACTGTTTGCGGTCGAACGCAGTCAGGGCCTGCACGGCTTCCTTCTGCAGCGCAGCCTCACGGGCAGTGAAGGATTGCAGCAGCGGTGCCGTGATGGGATCGTCGGGGCTGTCCAGGCGATGCACCCATTCCTGCATCACGTGGACGTCACGCAATTCTCCCAGGCGGCGGAAGAGGCGCTTGCCTGCCTTCTTCATTTCTTTCCACGCTGGATTAGGGTCGATGGCCGAGACGCCGTCAGCCATGGAACAACAGCGGCGAAGGGCCACACGCAGGTCGTGCACCGGATTGGGTGCGAAGACGACGCTGGCGCGTTCGCATTCTTCCAGGACGCGCTGCATCCAGAAAGCTAGGCCGGATTTCTTGGCGGATTTTATCGGCATGGGCAGAGGAATAGTTTAGCGGGTCGGGATTTTTGGTGTGGGAGAAAATTCGGACCGAGGAAGCGAGTTGCGCGTCCCGGAGGGACGCCTGATAGCAGCCCGCGTTTCAACGCCGGGTTAGTTTTGCCACAAGATTTCCGTCTGGTCAACACGTCTGAAACCATCGTTCGCGACGTCCGGGGTCCATTTCAAGCGTGCCTACGGCACGCGCATCATTCTCCTCAGCTCACCCCATTGAAATGGCGGGCTACTATCAATGGTCCCTACGGGACCTCTTTGCACCGGAGCGTCCTCACGGAAGGCCAATGGCTGGTATTACCTCCGTAATGTGTATCTTCTCACGGTTTCGCATTACCCTTAGCCGGTAACCCTAGACAGTAAGAGGAGCCGCGTATCCAAACGGCAGACACAAGTAAAGGCAGCAGGATCGCGTCCGCCCGGGCGTTTGTCCACAGCCTGAACATATTGGTCAAGTATGTCCGCCTCTATGGCCTCGACCACAAGCGCACCGAAGGCCAATTCGCTGTCACCTGGAAAGAGCTGCAGGATGGCCTGCCTCAGGGGGCCGAAGGGTCTTTTCTGCTTGGCGTCTCCGAAAACAAACTCTTGCTCGACGGAACTCCGCTAGAGACGGGGCAGGCGGAACGCAGTTTCGCGCAACTGCTCACCACCGCCGGTCTGGCCAGCATCCATTTTTCGAACCAGGTCACGAAGGAAGAATTTATCCAATTGGTGCGGGCTTTCGCCCTGGGCGGAGCCAGAGCCCAGGATGTGGTCAAGGAAATCAAAAGCACGTTCGGGGACAGCAAGACGGCCTCGATCCGGATCAACGAAGTGAGGTTTGTGGCTGCTGATCCGTCCACCGGAGAGATCAGCATTGCTGCCCAGATTGCGGCTCAGACGCTGGGCCCGGAATTCAAGCAGTGGCTTAATGATCCGCAGAAGCTCTTGCAGTTAATCGCGGCTGCGGAAGGCGCGAAAAGCGGCGGCGGGGTTCCAGGCGGTGCTCCCGTAGGCAGCGTACCGAATACCGGACCAGCGGTGGCGGGCGGTGTCCCGGTTACCGGTGCCGGGACTTGGGCGGGCGGCGTTGTACCCTTGCAGGAAGAAGAAGTCATCCAGACCATCCGGCTGCTGACTCGATTTGGAGAAGTGGGTGGCGATCCTAGCGCCGACACCACGGCATTACAAAAAGAATTGACCACGGTGGACGCCAACACCAAAGTCAACCTGCAACAACTGCTAGGCAGTCTGGCTGCACAAGTCAATGTCAACCAGGAGCAAACGGACAACACACCTCTGCTCATGAAAGCGGCCGAGCACATGGCCATTCGTTTTGCCCTGGAACGTTTCCAGAAGGGCGAAGTGAAGGTCAACGCAGTGCACCAGATGATGGAGCACATGAGCCGGCAGATGGACACTCTCCGCCAGATCCTGAAGCTCCAGGAAGACAAGATGAGCAAGGCCGGTATCCTGGTGGAGTCGCATGCGGACATCCTGGACCGGATGTTCTGGGCTGAAGTGCCGGAGGCGGGCAAGAAGAGCGTGCTGCTGTCGCATGAAGCGCCCTGTGTGCCGCCGCGCAATGTGCGCCAGTTTGTCGAGATCTTGCTGGACCGTGGCGACAAGGAAACCGCAGTCGCCATTTTACAAAACTACCTGAACTGTCTGGATGCGAAAGACCCCGAGCCGCGCCGCAGAATCGCGACCGGCATCAGCCAATTGGCGGACCTGTTCGCGTCTGCCGGCGGCGAGCTAATGGCGTTGTCGATCCGCAAGATCGGCGAGTTGATGGGCCAGGAATCCGATCCGGACCTGCAAAGCATGCTGAGCGCAGCCTTCGTGCGCCTCAGCACGGAAGCCAGCACCAACAAGCAATTTGCCGCCCTGAACGAACTTTGCATCGCGATGGAAAATATCGCGCGACAACGGCCAGTGCTGGCGACTGAACTCCGGCCTCGAATCGGCGTAGAAAACCGTTTGCCTGAATTCATCGAAGAGGCCATGTACCTGCCACAACTTCCGGCGGACCTGCTTCAGGTCCTGCGCCGGACTTCGCAGGCCGCGGTAGAGCATCTGTCAGACAGATTTTTCCGCTGCATGCGGCGAGAAGAGTGCGACCGCATCATGGACATTGTGAAGGAACTGGGAGCGCCAGCCCTGCAACAGCTGCGAGAGATGGTGCGCACCGGCCAGCCTCGCCAGGCTGCTGCAGTGGTGGGACTGCTGAGCCGCCTCGATGTTCCTACCCTGCTCGAATTGCTGCCCACCCGTCTGCCCGAGTGGAACCGGTTTTATCACGACGTCGTGGTGCGTCAGATCGCCTACGGTGCCGCCCACGATCGCGGACGTTCCTTGCTGGAGCTGCTCGAAATTCTTGATTCGCTGGTTCTGCCCCAGGCCATTGATGAGATTGGCATGAGCGGCGATCGCACCGCCGTTCCATCGCTGGTGGTCATGGCCGAAGCGGGAGAAGCTCAGGGACGCTCGGCGCTGATCCAGTTGAAAGCGGTGGAATCGCTGGGCCGGTTGCGCGAAAACGATGCGATACCGGTGCTGCGCAACCTGCTGGAAGCGAAAAAAATGTGGAGATGGACGCAGCATCGGGAATTGCGCGTGGCTGCAGCCCAGGCCCTGGTAAAGATCGATCCTCGCTACGGCAGCCAGGTCATGGCCGAAAGCGGACTGGAACCCGGAGAGCTGGCCATCGCACCTCTGGATTCGGCGCCCGCCTGCCCCTGGGTACGACAACGGCGTTATGAACGCATTGTGCTGCGGAAAACGCTGCATGCCACTATCAGCAGTTCGTGGGGAAAATCCAGCATTCTGATTCGTGAATTGAGCCTGGGTGGCGGTATGGGCACCAAAGAAGACAATCTCCGCGTGGGCTCGGAAGCTAACATTGACATCTCTATCGGCGCTCGCCACATTCGCGGTCAGGTACTGCTGCGGCGCGCTCGCGTGAATGAAGTCGGGTTTGAGATCGTGAACACCGACCTGGAAAGCCGCTACCGCCTGCGCCGTATCCTGATCGAGTCTCTGGAGAGCTCGGCCGGAACCAAAGAAGGCGACTGGGACGGCAAACGCAAACCGCAACTGACGTAGATCGCGGGAATCTCCTCATAGAAAAGCCCCGGGGTGCCCAACCCTTTCGCGAATTTTGCGGAAGGGTGGGGCCACCAGAGGCGATCCAATCTTGATTAAGCCTTTTCTACTTTACTTTCACAATAATGATTGCCAGCGTGTAGAGCGCCAGCGACTCAATTAGAGCCAGGCCGAGAATCAGCGCCAGCTGAATTCCAGGGCGGGCCGCGGGATTGCGCCCCAAGGCTTCTGCAGCGGACGCCGTGGCTTTCGCCTGGCCCAAAGCGCACAAGCCCGAAGCAATCGCCATAGAAAATCCGGCGGTGATTGCCACCCAGTTCGTGCCCGCTGCTTCCGCGCCCTGGGCGAACGCAGGCACGGCGAAGCAAAGCAACGAAAGTGTCATGAACAGATAACTCAGTTTCCGCATTTTGTTTTCCTCGCTATGAATTGCCGCCAGTGGGTGGTTGACGTCTATGCAAGTGCAGACGCCCTCACGCTGAACGACTACAGTTTCTGGTTTCCAGAACTCACTGGAAACCAGAAACTCGAAACTCTACTAATGCTCTTCTGCTACTGCGCCCGACAGATACACCATGGTCAGTAGGATGAAAATGTACGTCTGCAAGAACGACACGCCGATGTGCAGCCCAAGAAATATGACCGGCACGCCCACCGAAATCATGGAAAAGAAGGCCATCGTGACCAGATCGCCGGCAAACATATTGGCCCAAAGACGTATGGTGAGTGACAGCACCCGGGCCAGATGGCTGACGATCTCGATGGGCAACATCAAAATAGACAACGGAACCCGAATGAACAGGGACATGCTGGCATCCGACGGCCCCAGGAAATGCGCCGCGTAATGTCCGACACCCTTTTTCCGGACTCCCTGAACGTGATAGTAGATGAATGCGCAAACTGCGCAACCCAAAGGAACAATGGGGACTGCTGTTGGCGATTCGAAACCGGGGATCAGGCCGATAAGATTGCAGACGAGGATGAAAAGGGCCAGGGTCATCAAGAAAGGCGTGAAAGCTGAACTGCCGTGACCGATGATTTCGTGGCTCTGGTCCTCGACGAAGCCGTGCGCGCCTTCAAAGATGTGTTGCAAAGCGCCAGGATTGTCGACCGATAGTCTCGACCGCACCATGAAGAACAACAGCACCAGAAATAAGAAGACCAGAAGTTGCATCGCCACCGGATTGGATATTGGCGCCTGGGGATATTGGGGTCCAATGTGGAGCGCTCGCATCAGTCCCGTGACTGGGCTGGCGAAAAGGTGGTTCAGAAATTCGGTAAACCAGAGTTGTTCAGGCATGAATCTAGCTTTTAGCCATTAGCTTTTGGCTCTTAGCTTGAACCTCGACTGCACTCGTTCAAATTTCAGATCAGGTACCGCGCACCAGAGCGACCCACAACTCATGAGCGGCTTCGCACGCAATGGCAGCGACGGGCAGGAACAAGCCCGCAAACAGCCCGTAGAGACTCGCGCGGGAAACAGTGAATATAACATAGGTTCCGAGGGCCATCAAAACGTAGCGAAGCAAGAAGCGCAACACCACTCCCTGGCTGGATTGTCTCTCTCCCGACTGGGTGGCACGGTCGGCCAGCGCAATCACCACTCGCTTCAGCCAGTGGAAATTCAGGTAGGCGACGGCGCTTCCGCAGCCGAATCCAAGAGCGATGCGCCAGCCGTACTGCAACCAGGCAGCGGCACTCAACCCGACCGCCAGTACGAGCATAAAGCGCGAAATGCGATCAAGTGCGCCGGAGTAGAAGGCTTCGCTGTTTGGGTTCGTGGACAATGATTTCGAAGAAAAAGGTTCGGCAGTCGTCATCGGCCCGTCATTTGGATTCGGAGGACATTGCGGCCCGGATTAATTCAACAAAGCCGGCAACGATGCCCACGATCAGTCCCGCGATATAGAGCCAGGTGGTATGCAGCCAGCGATCGAGTGCCACGCCGATCAGCCAGCCTGCAACGGTTGCCGCCGGGAACACGAAGGCCAGTTGGCTGAACTTGGCCATCTGAATCCAGGTGCTTCGTTCTTTTTTCGAATTGTCTTCCTGACCAGACATGGCGACAGGAACAGGGCTCTTCCCTGCACCGCTTCCTCGAATTGTCGTCCTAGCGTATCAGACTGGCAACTGAGGCGGTCTGGGCAATGCCCAGCGACCAGTTCACGATGCGGATGAATTGTTCGGGGAAGATTCCGATGTAGACAGTAGCAAAGGCAGAAACGCTCAGGGCCAGCCGCATCCCGACGCTGATCGGAAGCGGCGTCTTGTCCAGCGCTTCGCGCATGAACATCTGGTTGGCGATGCGCATATAGTAGTAAAGCCCGAATACGGCGTAGAGCACGGCTAGCGATGCCAGCACGTAGTGGCCGCTTTCGATCAGGCTCAAGAAAATAAAATACTTTCCATAAAAACCCGCCAGTGGCGGGATCCCAGCCAGCGACAGCAGGAAGATCAGCATCAGGACGGCCTCGGTCGGAGCGCGGAAATAGAGGCCGGCGATGTCGTCCATTTCATCGCCAATCACGTTGCGCTGGCGCAGCGAGGCGATTACGCCGAAAGCTCCCAGGTTCATAAAGGTGTAAACCAACAGATACAGCAGAATGCCTTTGAGTCCGTCGAAGAAAGCTGGCGCAGGATATGTGACCGAAGCCAGCGCGACGAGGCCCAGCAGCATATATCCGACGTGGGCGATCGAGGAGTACGCCAGCAGGCGTTTCAAATTGCTCTGGGTCAGTGCCGCCAGATTCGCGCCCGTCATGGTCAGGATCGAAACGAAAATCAGCAACGGCACGTAGACGGTGCGCAGAGGATACAGTCCCCAGAGGAAGATGCGCAGCAGCATGGCCCAGGCCGCCGCTTTTACTGCGACCGACATGAATCCTGTAACGCTTGTCGGCGCGCCTTCGTAGGCATCCGGGAGCCATTGATGAAAGGGGATGGCCGCAATCTTGAAGAACAGGCCGACTGAAACGGTCAGCAGCGCGATCACAGCAATCGGGTCGATGTGATTGGGATGGGATGCTGCGAGACGGACCAGACCGCTGCGGATCCCAAGCAGGCTGGTGCTTCCTGTCAGCCCGTAGAACAGCGACAAGCCATAGGCAAATATTCCGGATGAAAATGCGCCCAGCAACAGATATTTCAGCGCGGCTTCATTCGATCTGCGGTCGGTGCGCAGAAATCCAACCAGCACATAAGTGGAGATTGCCATTAGTTCCAGGCCGATAAAGATCAGCACCACGTCGAAACCCGCGGCCATGCACATCATGCCCACGACTGAAAACAAGAGCAGCGCGTAAAACTCGCCGTGATTTTCGTGTTCGATCTCGAGATAGCGGACTGACATCAGGATGGAAAGCGCCGCGCCGCTGAGGAACAGGTACCAGAAGTAGATGGTGAAGCGATCCACCACCATCGAGTTCAGAAAGGCGGATTCTCCCGGCACGCCCGCGGCGTTCAAGGCCAGCTGAATTTTCACCACTCCGACGGCGGAAAACAGAATGCCCACCAGCGCCGTCACTGCGTTGATCTTTTTCCATTGCGCCGGCAGCATGAGGTCCAGCAGCAATATGCCCAGCGCGAACAGGGTCAGCAGAATGACGGGGAGCGCCATCAGGTAGTCGACCCGGCCGAAATTTTGCGCCATGTTACCGGACACTTATCTAGTTCCCTTCACCTGACTCAATGCTGCTTGCACTGCTGCAGCATCCGCTGCCTCACCTGCGGGCCGGATCGCCGCATTCACATTTTGCGCTCCGGGATAGTCTTTCCCCCTCACGGTGTAAACGAGCTGGTTCACCGGTTGCTCCAGAATCTGGAAGAAAGGTTTGGGGTAGAGGCCAATCCAGAACGCGATGATGACCAGGGGTGCGAAGGTCAGCAGTTCGCGCGGCGTGAGATCGTGCAGCTTTTCATTCTTGGGATTGGTGACTGTCCCAAAGAACACGCGCTGGTAAAGCCACAGCAGATAAGCAGCCGCCAGAATAACGCCCGGAACGGCCCACGCCGCCCACTTCCAGTTTTCCATGAACGTGCCCTGCAGGATGGTGAATTCGCCGACGAATCCGTTGAGCAGGGGCAGTCCCATGGACGACAGGAACATGATCATGGTGATGGTGGCGTAAACCGGCATGACGTTGGAGATGCCGCCATACTCGGATATTTCGCGGGTGTGGCGACGCTCATACAAAATGCCGACGATCAAGAAGAGCGCACCCGTCGAGATACCGTGGTTGACCTGTTGCAGCACCGATCCGCTCAGCCCCGCCGGATTCAATGCGAAGATTCCAAGGGTGCAGAAACCCAGGTGGCTGACGGATGAGTATGCCACTAGCTTCTTCATGTCCTTCTGCATCAGTGAAACCAGCGCACCGTAGATGATGCCTACGACGGACAAGAAAATCATCCAGCCCCGCACCCTGGGGTGCATAACAACGTCCGGGAAGAACGGCAACGCGAAGCGAACGAAGCCATAAGTGCCCATCTTCAGCAGGACGCCTGCCAGAATGACAGAGCCCGCGGTTGGAGCTTCCACGTGGGCGTCGGGCAGCCAGGTGTGGAACGGGAACATCGGTACCTTGATGGCGAAGGCCAGGAAAAATGCCAGGAACAGCAAGATGGCAAACGTCGAGCCATACGCCGGATCGTGGAAGATCAGCGGAGCTGTCTTGTACAAAGCCTGAATGCTGAAGGTGTATTGCCCGGTCTGATGGAAGTTATAGAAGTAGAGGAACAGGACGGACAGCAGCATCAGCACGGAACCGATCAGGGTGTAGAGAAAAAATTTAATGGCGGCATATAGTTTTCGCGGACCACCCCAGATCCCGATCAGCAGGTACATGGGGACCAGCATGGCTTCCCAGAAAACGAAGAAGAGGAAGAAATCCAGCGCCATGAAGACGCCCAGCATGCCGGTTTGAAGCACCAGGAACCAGATGTAGTATTCCTTCACCCGAGTCTCGATTGCGGTCCACGAGGAGAGGATCGAAATCCAGCCCAGCAGCGTGGTCAGCATGATCAGCAGGAAAGAAATGCCGTCGATGCCGAGGACATAGCCAGCGCCGATCGAAGGGATCCAGTTGTTGGGTGTGCCCTCCATGAACTTGAAGCCGGGTCCGAAACGCTGCGCCCAGAACCACGGCACCAGGGGGATGGAAACCAGCAGGCCGGCCAGCGCAAAAATGTTCGCGATCCAGCGGATGGCGTCGTTCTTCTCTTGAGGCACAAAAATAAGCAGAAGAGCGCCAGCCAGCGGGGTGAACAGAATGATCGAGAGAATGTGATTGTGCATAAAAGCAGTCGTCGGTCGTCAGTCGTTAGTCGTCGGCAACTCTTGCTACCGCACTGCGTAATAGAAAACGAATCCTACCAGCCCGATCACCATCACCAGGGCATACCACTGCACCAGGCCCCATTCCAGCAGGCGCACGGGATACGACAAAATCCGGGACAGGATTGCAGGGCCATTCACCAGGAGCCCATCAATAATCCACTTGTCCGACCAGCTTGAAATCGTTCCACTGAGGCGAGTGAGCCGGCCGCCTCCGTTGACGATGCCATCAATTATGTGCGAATCGAACCAGGATGAGGCTTCGCCCAACCCCAGCACGCCCAGGCGCACGCCTTTTACTTTGCGGCGGCCGGTGAATGCGTAGTCATAAGCCTCATCCACGTAATACTTGTTGAGCAATACGGCATAGACCTTGGGCACCGCCTCGGCGATCGGCTCCTCATAACCCTTCCCGGCATCGCGATAGGCTTTCCATGCCATGCCGAACCCGGCAACAGCCGCCGCAACAGAGAAGGCCATGAGGAAATATTCAATCGGATTGGTGTGCTCTTCTTCCTTCTGGCCGGCTGCCAGTTGGGCAGCCCTCCCTTCGGATTGGAATACTTCGGCCTCTCTTGCGAAGACGGGCTCCAGGAATTTCTCGAAGCGGTTCGATCCCCCCAGGCTGTGCGGCCAGCCCAGCCACCCGGCGCTGATCGCGCAGAGGGCGAGAATGATCAGGGGCATGGTCATCGACTTCGGAGATTCGTGGATATGATGTTCCACCTCGTGGCTCATGCGCGGCTGGCCGTGAAAAGTCAGGAACATCAGGCGGAACATGTAAAACGCGGTCATCAGCGCTGTGGCGTAACCCACCAGCCACAACAAGCGGTAAGCGCCGCCTTCGGACGACCAGGCTTGCCACAGAATTTCGTCCTTCGAGAAAAATCCCGCGAATGGAGGGATGCCCGCGATGGCAAAAGTCGCGATAAACATCGTCCAATGCGTGATCGGGATGCGACGATGCAGGTCGCCCATGTTGCGCATGTCCTGCTCGCCGCTCATGGCGTGGATGACTGACCCTGCTCCAAGGAATAGAAGGGCTTTGAAGAACGCGTGGGTGAACACGTGGAATGCGCCGGCGGCGAATGCGCCCACCCCGAGAGCGAGAAACATGTATCCCAACTGCGACACAGTGGAATAGGCCAGCACGCGCTTGATGTCGTTCTGCACTAGGCCGATAGATGCCGCGAACAAAGCCGTAAACGCCCCAATCACCGCCATGGTTTTCATCGAGCCGGGTGCCAGCACAAACAACGCGTTCGACCGTGCCACCATATACACGCCGGCGGTGACCATGGTCGCGGCATGGATCAGGGCGGAAACCGGAGTGGGGCCTTCCATGGCGTCAGGCAGCCAGACGTAAAGCGGGAACTGCGCCGACTTGCCGCACGCGCCGACGAATAGAAGTAGCGTCGCGGCCGTGATGATGGGGTCGCCGATGGCGAAATGTCCACTGCGCGCTGCGTGGGTGATTTCAGTCAGGCGGAAAGAGCCGAAATACCAGGCGATGGTGAACATGCCCAACAAAAAGCCCGCATCACCAATGCGGTTGACGATGAAGGCTTTGTTGGCCGCAGTGCTTGCTGAATGGCGATGGAAATAGAAACCGATCAGCAGATAGGAGCACAGGCCCACGCCCTCCCAACCCACGAACATCAAGACATAGTTGTTCCCCAGGATAAGGGTGAGCATGGAGAACATGAACAGGTTGAGATATCCGAAGAAGCGGTAGTAGCCGCCTTCGTGCGCCATGTATCCGGTGGCATAGATATGGATGAGCGTGCCCACGCCGGTGACAAACAGCAGCCAGATGGAAGAGAGCGGATCAAGCAGGAAGCCGGCATCAGCGTGGAACTCAGCCGGCGTGCCATCCCGCTTGACGTAGTTCATGGGGCCATTATCGGTGCCCAGCCAGGTGTAGACGATCTTCTCGAAGGGCTTCCCCGGATTGTCGTGCGCGTATCCGGTGTACTGCCAAACCGCAAAACAGGAGAACACAAATGCCAGCGCAACCGCGCCTACGCAGACCGCGCTCACGGTTCCCTTCTGCAGTTTGCGGCCGAAGAAGAACATGATGGCCGCACCGAAGGCCGGGAGCAGCGGGACGAGCCAGATGTGGTTGAGGAAAAACATTTTTTAGTCGTCAGTCTTCAGTCGTCGGTCGTCAGGCTTTGGCAATCAGCATTTGGTTCCTGCAATTCATGTAAAGCATTTCGCATGAACCCATTGGTGGCTAAGTGTCAATTGCTGCCCTTCTACCATTTCATCAAGTCCACTTCGTCTATGTTCACTGTCTCTTTATTTCTAAAGAACGCGATCAGGATGCCCAGGCCGACTGCGGCTTCCGCGGCCGCGTCGGTGATTACGAAGATCGCGAAAATCTGTCCGTGCAGCCCCCATATCCGCGAGAACGCTACCAGGTTCAGGTTCACCGCGTTCAGGATCAGTTCGATGGACATGAGCACAATCACGACGTTGCGACGCGTGAGCACGCCGATGACGCCCAGAATGAAGAGGGCGGCAGCGACGACGAGGTAGTGGATTGTAGATATCGGTGCCATGTTGCGTTTTTGGCTTCTAGCTTCTGGCTCCTAGCTAGTCGCTAGAAGCTGGCAGCCAGAAGCTGCTTTCTAGATTCTCTTCTTCGCCATCACGACCGCTCCGATGATCGCCACCAGCAGCAGCAACGAGGCGATTTCGAAGGTGAACATGTAATTGCCATACAACAGGACAGCGACCTGCTGGGTGTTGGCCTGCTCGGGCATCAGGATTGCGCGGTCTGGAAACAGGGCCCTGCCCTTTACGTACACCAGTACAAACAGCGCGCCCAGGGCTATCGCTGCGGCTAGTCCGACCACCCATTGCTGGTTGAATTGGTCTTCTTTTTGTGACTTCTCGATGTTGACCAGCATGATCACGAACAGGAACAGCACCATAATGCCGCCCGCGTAGAGAATGATCTGTACGCCGGCGACGAATGGGGCGTAGAGCATGAGGTACAGGGCCGCTTGTCCGAGTAACGATACGATCAGGGCCAGGGCGGAGTGCACCGCATTCTTGCGAGTAATCACCAGCACGCCGCTGACGACGGTTACCGCCGAGAGAAAGTAGAAGAAGAATGTTGTAGCAAGTGGCGCCATAAATTTTCTCTCCAGGCAGCCGCCCGGATGTCTTGCACTTTTTCTATATCCCTGCTTCAAAACCTTTGCCAAGCTTGGCTCGGCTGGGCTGGCGGGACATCCTTCGATTTCGCTCAGGACAGGCCCTGCCCCTACATGGTTCTAGAAAATTATTCCTGCGATTGCGGTCAGAACCAGGACGCCGATGCCTAACGGTAACAACACCTTCCATCCTACTTTCATGAGTTGATCGAAACGGTAGCGCGGGAACGTGCCGCGATACCAGATGTACATGTACATGGAGAAAGCTACTTTAGCGCTGAACCAGAAAATATCCTGCACGCGATCGCGCACTGGCGGGACGAACAGAGCCACGCCGATTAGTGACAGAACCGCGCCGAATCCCCCTAGTCCGACAGTTTGCACTTTGAAGTACGGGTGCTTGGGCATTCGCGCCGTGCTGTAGAAAGTGATTGCGGCGAGGAACAGGAACGTCAGGCCTGGGACCAGCGAGAACACCAGGTCCCAGGTCTCGCCTTCGAGAGCGTTGGGAAACGGGCGCATCCATCCGCCCAGCCAAAGTGTTACTGCGATGGACGAGACTGCGATCATTGCCGAGTATTCCGCCAAAAAGAACAGCGACCAGCGGAAGCCGCTGTACTCAGTGTGAAAGCCGGCGGTTAACTCGGACTCGGCTTCCGGCAGATCGAAAGGCGCGCGATTGGTTTCTGCCACCATGGCGACGGCAAAAATAAAGAACGCGATCAGCCCCAGGGGAAAAAACTTGAAAGCGAACCAAACGTGCTGGGCCTGTTGCGCCTGCACGATTCCGATCATGCTCAGGGTGCCGACCCCTTCTTTATTTAGGCTGGTCATCAGCACCGCCGAAATCACCGCTAGGCCCATGGCGATTTCATAGGAAACCATTTGGGCGCTGGAACGCAGCGCCCCCATCAGCGGATAGTGTGAATTGGAGGCCCATCCTGCCATGACCACGCCGAGCACACTCAGCGACGAAACGCCCAGCATGAACAGGACGCCAATATTCATGTCCGTCACGGCGTGCGTGGGTCCGAAGGGCACAACGATGAAAACAGTGAACGCCGTAATGACGACGATAAGTGGGGCCATCCAGAAGACCCACGGGTCGGCCTCGGCCGGCATGATATCTTCCTTGATCAAGAGTTTCAGGGCGTCGGCGATGGGCTGCAGCAAACCATGCGGGCCCACGCGCATGGGACCGAGACGCACCTGCATGTGGGCCAGAATTTTTCGCTCCAGCCAGTTCATGGCGATGACGGCGACGGATAGTCCCAGGAAGATCAAAACGATGTACACGAACGCCCAGAACATGTTGCCGGCCGAACCCGGCGTGGTATCGCTCTTGAGGTAGGAGGTGATGTAGTCGATCATCGATCCACCTCACCCAGAACGATGTCCAGGGTTCCAATCACCGCGATGACATCGGCCACCAAAGCGCCGCGCACCATCATGTCCAATGCCTGCAGATTCACGAACGACGGTGGCCGTACTCGGACCCGGTAAGGTTGAGTCGAGCCATCACTCACGATGAAATATCCCAGCTCGCCTTTGGGGGCTTCGATGGAGTGATAGATCTCGCCCACCGGCGGCTTCATCACTTTCGCAACTTTGGCCATGATGGGGCCGTCGGGAATTTTCCCGATGGCCTGGTCGATGATGCGGAGCGATTGCCGCATTTCCTGCATGCGGACCATGTACCGGTCGTAGGTGTCCCCGTTCTGGCCCACAGGAATTTCGAAATCGAAGTCGGGGTAGGCGGCGTAGGGCTGAGCCTTGCGCAGGTCCCACTTCACGCCGCTGGCGCGCAGCACCGGTCCGGTCACGCCCAGCGCGATACATTCTCGGGCGGAAATTTTGCCGACGTCTTTGGTGCGCTCGACCCATAT
>Ga0134124_10002400_pt1 | contig 15127 bp, 12 predicted proteins | sample KB304_FD_96880 | JGI IMG/M metagenome (GOLD analysis project Ga0134124, IMG submission 96880) | Terrestrial soil microbial communities without Nitrogen fertilizer from Kellogg Biological Station, Michigan, USA - KB3-0-4 | ecosystem: Environmental > Terrestrial > Soil > Unclassified ... | reverse complement strand
GCGGATGCACCGCGCGCTCGCCCAGTTCATGCTCGACACCCACACTGCCGAGCATGGCTACACCGAGGTCTACGCGCCCTACATCGTCAACGCCGACTCGATGCGCGGCACCGGCCAGTTGCCCAAGTTCGAGGAAGACCTGTTCAAGGTGCTGCGCGGCGACCAGGACCCGCTCTATCTGATCCCGACCGCCGAAGTGCCGGTCACCAACATCGTGCGCGACGAGATCCTCGCCGCCGAGGCACTGCCGCTGAAGTTCGTCTGCCACACGCCGTGTTTCCGTTCCGAAGCCGGTTCCGGCGGCCGCGACGTGCGCGGCATGATCCGCCAGCACCAGTTCGACAAGGTCGAGTTGGTGCAGGTCGTGCATCCCGAGCAGTCGGCTGAAGCCCACGAGGCGCTGACCCGCCACGCCGAAGTCATTCTCGAAAAGCTGGAACTGCCGTACCGCCGCGTGGCCCTGTGCTCAGGCGACATGGGCTTTTCCGCCGCCAAGACCTACGACCTCGAAGTCTGGTTGCCGGCCCAGAACACCTACCGCGAGATTTCGTCCTGCTCCAATTTCGGCGCCTTCCAGGCCCGCCGCATGCAGGCCCGATTCCGCAATGACAAGAACAAGACCGAGTTGTGCCACACCCTGAACGGTTCCGGCCTGGCCGTCGGCCGGACCCTGGTCGCCATCCTCGAGAACTTCCAGAATGCCGACGGCAGCGTCACCGTACCGGCCGTGCTGCGCCCCTACATGGGCGGGCTGGAAACGCTCAGCGTTTGATTTTCAACCCCGGGCTGCCGGTCATGCCGTCCATCCGGGCGGCGATTTGTACTTGCGGCTCGTGGCGGGCGAGGATGTCGTAGTAGCTGCGGATATTCTCGACCAGGATCACCGCTTCGCCGCCGCGCGCCCGGCCCGATTTCAGCCGCTCGTAGTACTGGGGCTTGGCCAGTAACGGCAGGATGCGCTTCATATCGAACCAGGCGTCGGGGTCGGCCTTCATCTGTTTGGCGAGGTTGCGGGCGGCGTTGAAATGGCCGGGGCCGATGTTGTAGGCGGCCAGCGCCAGCCAGGTGCGATCCGGCTCCTTGACCTCGGCCGGCAGGTTGTCCTTGAGCAGGTTGATGTAGCGGGCACCGGCCAGAACGCTTTCGGCCGGATCGAGCCGGTTGCTGACTTTCAGACGGTCGGCGGTTTCTTCGGTCAGCATCATGATGCCGCGCACCCCGGTCGGACTGGTCGCGTTAATGTCCCAGTGCGACTCGTGATAAGCCACCGAGGCGAGCAGCCGCCAGTCTACCCCGGTCGCCGCTTCCGCCCTCTGGAAGTGCTTGCGCAGCTTGGGTAGGCTTGATTCGATCTGCCCCAGGAACTTGATTACGTCGGCCTGGTTCAGGCGCCGGACATGGCCGAAATAGCGGTCTTCCAGCTTGGCCAGCGTGCCGTCGCGCTGGATGCGGTCGATGAAGGCATTGGCCCGGGCGGCGAGTTCCGCGTTCGGGTGGCGGCCGAGCAGCCAGACGATGGGCTGCTCCTCGCCGAGTAATAGCGACATCCGCAGGTTGGGGACGAACTGGTTGGCGATGTCTTCGAGGCTATTGTCCATCGCCACATAATCGATCTCGCCGTCACCCAACTGCTCCAGTTGATCGAGAATGTCTCCCTGGCCGACCTCGACGACGGCGAGATCGGGGATTTTCTGCTGCAGGCGGCGCAGGTTAGCTGCCTGGCGGGACCCGGCCATGACATGCACGGTCTTGCCGCTGAGTTGGGCCAGTTCGGTCAGCGGCAACGAGGCGTCGTTCTGGACCAGGGTGTCCTGGGTGTCGAAGATCGGCGGGGTCGCCCGAATGTCGCTGTTCGCCATTGGTGAAAGCCAGGCGGCGGCGATGTGGTAGTCATTGCCTTCCAGGCGCTTCGGCATGTCCTCCGGGGCGACGATGAGGTATTTCACCCCGACCCCAAGCTCCTGGGCAAAGGCTTCGGTGAGGTCGTGCTCAAGGCCGGTGGCATTGCCGGCGTCGTCGGTCTGGTGCGTCAGCGGGCCGCTCCGGGTCAGGACGACGAGGTCGTGCTGGGCCGGGGTCGGGAAGGGCAGCGGTGCAAACACCCAATCCCCGCACGCGGCGAGGAAAATGGTCATGCCCAGCGCTAACAGTCTATTGATCCAGTGCATCCGTGTGCTATTATGCGGCCCGCTGCGGAGAGGTGGCAGAGTGGTCGAATGTACCTGACTCGAAATCAGGCGTACTGCAAGGTACCGTGGGTTCGAATCCCACCCTCTCCGCCAAATTCATTCTTACGTTAATCAACGTAAATCTGACGTAAAGGCCCGCACAGGCAAGGTTTTCAAGCTGTGCGGGTTTTTTCGTTTACGTCGATCAACGTGGGTTTACCTTGGGTTTGCTGCCCCAAATCTGCCCCAAATTTTGAATAGTCTCCACGCAGCACAACTCCCCCTTCTTCTTTGATGAACCGGCCATAGTGCCGGCGGACCATTTCGACCGTCGAGTGACCGAGTAGCTTGGCCACGAGCAATTCCGGCTCCCCCAACATTAGTAGTTTACTGGCAAAGGTGTGTCGTGTCTGGTACGGATTGCGATAGCGGACACCTGCGCGCTTCAGGGCAGGAATCCAGCTTCCCTTTCGCAACTGTTGGTCGTCACGCCAGCGCCGGCCATATGGGGTCACGAAAAGGTATTCGGTCTTGTTCCGGTTGAGTGACCGAATGGTCAACACAGCTTCCTTGGCAGCTGGGAGCATCGGAATCTCGCGGATTTTGCCTGTCTTGGTGTCTTTCTCGATCGTTCCTATGTCTGCTGAAACCACGTTATCTGACACCGTGATCACGTTGCCGATCGTGTTGGCATGGATGTCCTTTATCGCGATAAGCTCACCGGTACGCAGTCCCGTTCCAAAGGCAAACTGCCAAAACGTACGCTCCTCGACAGTTTCGAATGCAGCCAAAATAGCTGTAATTTCTGAATCGTTGAACGGGTCGATGCCCTCATCTGAGGTCTTTCTCCTTTTCGGTAGTACGCTCTTCATCTTGATCGGCGCCATCGGACTTACTTTAATCACGCTATCGGCTGCGGCCCGGTTCAGCACAGCTGAAAATAATCCAACACAGTTCCTGATGCTCTTCTGATCCATCTTGCTAACCAAGTCTGCGATCCATGTCCGAATTTCGGGCGTTGTCACTTCCTCCGCAATGCGACTACCCCATTTAGGTTTTAGTCGTGCTTTTGCCCACCGAGCGTAGCTAGCCAGTGTTGAAGGGGAGAGCGATTTTGCTTTTTGAGCATTATCTATATAGGTGTCGATTAGTTCGCCTATTGTCGGCCGTGCCTTGATGGTTGGAGCGTTCTGCCGAGCGAACTTGGATTTGGGGAAGAATTTCGCGTAATCGAATTGTCCGCGCTCAATTGCGTCGAGTACTGCTGCACGGCGAGTAGCTGCATACTTGATGTTGGCTTTCGTAACTGGGATATCCAGAGTTTCCCGGCGACGTTGGCCAAGCCATGTGAAAGTTATTCGGAGCCGTTCGCCACGCTTTCCTAGACGCGTTTCGACACCTTCAGGAAGGTTGCTGCTTCGACGTGCGGATGCTGAGTGATCCATTTATCTACCTCTCTTCTATTGATCCAAAGCGTTCGCGGTCCCGTACGCTTGTAGTGCAGCCCGGCAGCCCAAAGACCATCGCGAACTCGCTCTAAAACTGTGCTAATTGGGTCGCCTGTTTCGTCACAGTATTTTTCGACGCGGACCCACAACATGACGGTTTCCATTTCTTCAATCCTCGTTAATCGTTCTCGCAGAGGTCACTGTCTTGGAATCGACCTCGTGCGTCGTTAGGGTGAATCCAGTAGATCATGAGGATTAAGTTGTTGACAGAATTACTTGTGTAAGTGATTGACTTGGAATGGTTTGTTGGGTTCGTCGGCGTCAGTTGCTTGGTATATGCCGGGAAAATTCCAGGCGATATTCAGTTGTTGTAAAAAGCCAACGTTTGTGTACTTGCACATTTGCTCAATGCGTCAATGTTGTAGTTGCAGCGCCGGGGGCCGAATCAAAGCTCAACAACAGTTCAATGCTTCGCTTGTAATAATCCGAAAGTGGCGAGGATGTGCCTCCCGCCGCTAGGCGCAGTTGCCCGAGGTTCTGGTTATGGATCACCTCATCTAGTGAGCGTGGCGTTGCCACCCGATGTTTCGGCCCGCTCAGCATTCCTTTGTCTCCGAAGATGTTGTGAAGAGCCGGTCAATCGTTGCCTTCGGAAGCAGATCCTCGATTGACAATCGGCCTACCTGATCTGCCAGCGCCGCCTCCGCTTTGCGATCGACCTGTACCCCGGCTTCGGAGAGTGCCTCGACTACGATCTCTGCTGCGTGGCGCACTGCTTCGGGCCAGTTATCTTGGGCAAGTGTCGGCCAGCACGGAGCTGCCCCCAGCCACGCCTCCCAGCGCTGGAGCGATGTCTGTTTCAGCGTCGTATCGAGTACCCGTTCAGCGATCAGGCGGCCGGTGTCCCGAATTGCCGCTTCTTGCAGATGGGTCCGGAGCGCGCTAATTGCGTAGCGGATAAGGTCGGTATCGATTTCCACGGCTGCTTTGCGGAGTGCCTCGTGATCGCCTAGCGTGGGCGGCCATTGCAGCTGGCTGAGGGCGGTCCACTGTTCGTGCAGGCGTTCCATCGCGTCACCTTCTGATAGGCAGTACGCTTGGTAAGCTTCCTGGCGGTAACTCGGTTTTTCTTTCTGGCTTTTGGTGGCCATCATGTCCTCCAGTATTAAACGAAGCCGATCCGGCGTTGCGTGGCCGGGGGATTGAGCGAGGCGATCACCAGCTCGCGGGCGCCGGTGCGCAGCGCCAACCCAAGCGCAGAGCGCAACAGTCGCTTGGCATCGCGGATCGAGCCACCGAGCAGGGCGTTTTCGCTCTGACGGTCGAGGTGCGTCGGGAACTGCTCGATAAGCCCGTATTCGGCGAGCAGCATGCCGTAGAGCGACTGGATCAGGCCACGCAGCTGCTCCTCCGGCGGTGCCCCGGCGTTGATCACAACGAAGCGAGAGACGATCGCCTCGTGTAGGGAAGTGATCTCGTTTGACGTTGCCACCCAATTGATCCTTGAGGCATCCACCGCCAACCAAGGCACCGATTTGTCGGTAAATTGCACCGATGTGCGGGGTTCCAGCAGCTGATAGAGCGCGGCGGCTGGATCGCCCCAGTTGGAAGGGGCCTTTTCCAATTCGTCAAGGACGATCAGCGGGTTTGCATGCGTGCCTTGAATCAGGGATTCCCACACTTGGCCTGGCCGACTATTACCCCAGAAGACTTCGGACCCGGCCAACGAAGACGACGACTGGGCTGCCGACATCGAGATTACGATCATCGGCACCCCAAGCTTGGCGGCCAGCGCCTGAGAAAACTCGGTCTTGCCGATCCCCGGAGCACTGGTCAGCAAAATGCGCAAGCCGCACAGTGCCGTGCCACGCTGCCGAGCCAGTCGCTCTTCACCGACGACGAGATCGATTGCCTCGACAAAGTTTGGATGGGTGCGGTAGAGATCGTTCAACGCTTCGGCGAGTTCCGGGCCGGCCACGGCGCCAAGCAAGCGGCGTGGGCCGCGTTCGCACAGCACGCTACGGATTTTTTCCTCGCGTTTTTGTACATCGCGGTCGCTGGTCAGGATGTCGCCGGCCGGGACCGGGGTCTGGAAGACTGGCACCATGGGGTCGTCAGTCGCGGGGAGCGGGAGACCAATCTCGGTCTGCCGGTGGGCCGCTTCCGCACGTACCCGCAAGTCGGCGATATGCTCACGCAGCGCTGGAAGTGCCGGTGGTGCTTCGGGATTGGAGGGGTTGGCTGGCGTAGCCTGGGAGCCCGCCGGGCTGCCCCGGCGGTGTTTAACGGAAGTTCGCAGGTTCATGCTCATGAGATACAGCGCTCCAGTTAATGCTGAGTCGCGCCGGTTTCCGGCAGATTCGGCCACTCGCCGGGCTGTTCGACGACCGGCAGTTCGTCGAGTACGCACCAGAGTTCGGCAAAGGCCGGTGCAGTAACGGTTTCGATAGAGCCTCTGGTATTCAGGGTGGGGCGATTCGCACTGATCTGGAAGTACTCGCGACCGTGTGTGTCGTCGAAGGCCCTGAATACCGGCGGGCAGAGCATCGGGAAGGCGCAGCTACCGCCGTCGACCTTGATATCGGCCCGGCTCGTCTGGGCGAATCGCTTACCCCAACGGGAGCCCCAGTGGCCGGTCTTCAGGTCCCAGCATTCGGGCGCCTCTTCCCGCGAGACGGTCCGTGCTAGATAAGACTGACCGCCGCAGCGAACGAGGGCGTCGAAATCGATTTCTGCGATCCGGTCACAGACGTGCTGGGCATGCTCGATCGCCGCTTCGCGAAGCCTGGCTTCGGCCAGTGCAGCACGAGCGCTGCGCTCGGCAATCGTCAGACGGGGAGCTTGCTGGCCGGCGTCGGGGTGGTCGGCGAGGTAGTCAGCAAGGAGAACGTCGATATTTCGGAATACGCGGTAGGTATTGCCGCGGTGGGCGGAAATGGTATCGAGTAGGGACAATGCCTCTTCGATGAAGTTGCCGACGAACCATTCGGTGTAACCATCGCTGCGAACCGGCCGAACTTCACGGCGACCGCTGAAAATGATGTGAAGGGCAGTTTCGATCCGGTGCGAATCGACCGCGACGATTACTGCGCGGGCGAGATCAATCTCTGGATAAACGCGGACCAGGCCAGGAATGCGCTCGAACGGGGCGATAGAGCGGCCGATTTTCTGGCGTGTTCCGTCGATAGTCGGCAGCAAGTAGACGTAATTGGTGACTGTGGCCGTGGGGAAAGGGGCACTTTGGCAGTCCGGAAAGAGACTGGCCGGTTCGGCGCGTTGCGAAATCGGATCGGTTGAGCGATCGATTTTGAGACGAGCCGCATTGTGAGGAGGGAGGACGTCGACGTGGTGGGCTACGGTATTCTCTGCGCGTTGAGTCATGATGTTGTATCCTTTAAACGAATGAACAAGTGTTCCTTATACGGAACGTATGATCACCATAATGAACGCTGTCGATTTTGTCAAGCGTTTCGTTTGTTTGGATATGCAGATGCTCCGGTACAGACTTGCTGAACTAATCGCAGAAAAAAAATTCATCGAAGGCAAAGTCACTACGATCAGTGAGATCGCTGATGCAACAGCCATTAGTCGTCGCATCCTCTCGGCTTTGGTGAACAACCGGCGCGATGCCAATCCGACAGCGGAAACGCTCGGCAAGTTATGCCGATATTTCAACTGCGAGGTTGGACAGCTGATCGAGTACGTTCCCGACGAAGCGGATCAGCAGAAGTAGCCAGGTCAGGTTAGGCTGGCTGAGAGGACCTACTTTTCAGCCTTAGCCAGAACCAAAGCCATGAGTTTGCGGACTTGACTGATTGGCTGGTTTCTCTTCTGCCGCCTGAAAGCGGAGTTCAAATAAACGTCTTAGCGTATCAAAATGATGCGTATCATTTTGAAGTGATGTATGATGGCCGGGTGACCTCGCCTTGGCCGTTGAATGTCCAAAATTGATGAATCGCTCGATGAGCTGACGCAAACGCAACGCGAGCGTTTGGCCTATGTCGACTATTGCCTCTACTTTCATGGAGGAGTTAGTCGTGGTGACCTCGAACGGCGCTTTGGCATCTCAGTCGCAGCGGCCAGTAGAGATCTGGCCTGTTACCGTAGCCTCGCGCCCGACAACATGGCCTACGACGGTTCGGAAAAGGTCTATCGCATTGAAAAAACCTTTCGACCCGTCAATCCCTTCCGGATTGATCGAGTGCTCTCCTGGTTGCGCCACGGGTTTGGCGATGGACTCGCGATCGGCCTTGACCGAGCCATCGACTCCGACTTTGCCGGTCTGCTGGCACCGCCGTCCATCGAAATGCTCGGTACGCTGGCCCGCGCCATTGCGGCGCACCAAGCGCTGACTGTCCGGTACCTTTCGCTGTCCTCTGGCTCTTCCAATCGAGAGATCGTGCCGTTGGCCTTCGTCGATAATGGCCTTCGCTGGCACCTCCGGGCTTTCGACCGGAAGAACCAGCGGTTTGGTGATTTTGTGGTTAATCGGATCGCAAGCGCCCGACAATCAAACGTAGCGTCAGAGGATCACGAATCCTTAAGTGCTGACGAGCAGTGGAATCGTTCGCTCCGCATGGAGATCGTGCCGCATCCCGGCGTTTCTCATTCTGAAGCCGTCGAGGCAGATTACGGGATGAAGCACGGTGTGCTGGTTGTCGAGACGCGTGGCGCAATAGCTGGATACGCGCTGGCGCGCTGGAACGTCGACGCCAGTCCCAATCACGTTTTAAGCCCCTTGCGTCATCACCTGTGGCTACGCAATAGCGAAGTGCTCAACGCCATTGAAAGTGCGTCGCTGGCTCCCGGGTTTGCACAAGCTGGGCAAGGGGAGGCGTGATGGCGATCTACAACGCCGAAATCTCCGCTGGCTCGTTGATGCTTCCCGAAAGTCGTCGCGTTGCGACGCTCCTGTTGGCGCATCCAACGAAAGAGCAATGGTTCGAAGCCTTAAAGCTCGACAATGTTCTCCAGAAAAAATCACCGGCCACGGCCCGGCGTCAGGCGCGGTTGATCCGCAACCGCCTTGAGACGCTCGAAGACCAGGCGTGGTCGCTTATTGCCGAAGGATCCCAAGAAGTTGCAACGCAACTGCTGTTTGCCGCTGCAATCAAGCACAGCCGGATCCTTGGCGACTTTTTGCGCGACGTCTACGCCGGGCATTTGCGTCGCCTGGAAACGAACCTTTCGCCGGCGAAGGACTGGGAATCGTTTATGGCCGACTGCCTGCAACGGGATCCAGAGATTGCTAACTTCAGCGATACCACCAAGGCCAAGATGCTGCAGGTCGTTCTTCGGGTCCTGGCCGAAGGGAAGTACGTCGATGCGACCAAAACCCTGCGCCTGACCCCACCGCACCTGCATCCTGAAGTCGTTCGGTACCTCAAGAAACACGGAGAAACTTCGGTACTTGCCCTTATGGATATGAAGCAATGAGCAATAACTTCAACGAACGCCTCAACCAGATCATTCCCAAACTGACATCGCGGGATGTGCTGGAAAACCACGGCTCAGGCGGTGAGATCGGCTTCTGGATCTTCGACTACCCCCCAGAAGAAGAAGTTGCCATGCGGGGCTTCCTGCACGATGTGGTGATGCCGGCGCTCGGCAAGCATCAGCCGACCATCCGCGCCGCCGACGTCAACCTCTTTGATCTGGTCATCGGCCTCCTTGAAGAACGCAAACTGCTCGATAAAGCGATCGAGATGCAGCGCACCCAAGGGGATGCCAAGACCCTTGAGTCCCTGCGCCGCGTCCTCAAGGAAGACAAACTCGCCGAACGCTTAGTCTCCCAGCACAACATCGCCGACCTCGACCTTCTACTGATGTGGAACGTCGGCGCGGTCTATCCCATGCTTCGCACCCATACCTTGCTGTCGGCTCTACACGCCCACATGAAGGACACTCCGCTGGTGATGTTCTATCCCGGCAAGTACGACGGTTATTCCTTGCGCCTCTTCAGCAAGCTGAAGGACGACCACTATTACCGTGCGTTTCGCCTGGTGCCCTAAGCACCTCGATCGCCCGTTCGAATCATTCCGCCCATTTATCCGGAACCCAGAATATGAAAATCAGGGAGCTCTTCACCAAACCGATTGACCGTCCGATTAACGGGGTCATCAAGGCCGACCAACGCGATGCCGATAGCATCTGGCAGGAACTGGATGAATACGTCGTCACCAAGCAACTGACTGAATATTTCCGCCGTTTCTTCGATGCCTTTCTGGCTGCAGCAGACAACCCCAAAGATCCGGTCCTGTCGGCGCGTATGGGCGTGTGGGTCTCCGGCTTCTTCGGTTCTGGCAAGTCGCACTTCATCAAGATCCTCTCCTACCTGCTGGAAAACATCGAGGCAGTAAACCCCGTCGATGGCTCGAAAAAACGCGCCGCGCAGTTCTTCGACGATCACAAAATCAAGGACCCGATGCTGCTTGGTGACGTCCAGCGTGCCATCAAGGGCAACTCTGATGTCATCCTGTTCAACATCGATGCCAAGGCCGACAGCAAGGATGAGCGGGACGTCATCCTGCAAGTATTCCTGCGTGTATTTAACGAAAAACTGGGCTTCAGCGGCGATGCGCCTCACGTGGCGCACATGGAGCGCCATCTGGTCAGCAAGGGCGCCTACGAAGACTTCAAGGCGGCTTTCGCAGAAAAAAATGGCTCAACTTGGGACGCCGAGCGTGATGCCGTTGATTTCCTCCGCGATGACGTTGTTTACGCCTTGGCGAAGGCGCTCAAACAGAGTGAAGAATCGGCCGCAGTCTGGTTCGACAACGCCCGAGATACTTTCCGTATCAACATCGAGGGGCTGGCCAAGCTGATCCGGGAGTACCTCGACACCAAGCCGGCGGGGCACCGGATCATCTTCCTGGTCGATGAGGTCGGGCAGTTTATCGGCGACAACACCCAGCTCATGTTGAACCTGCAAACGATTGCTGAGCAGCTGGGAACCGCCTGCGAGGGCCGGGCATGGGTGATCGTCACCAGTCAGGAAGACATTGACGCGGCGATCGGTGAGGCCAACAAGGCCAAATCGCAGGACTTTTCCAAGATTCAGGGGCGCTTCCATACCCGTCTGTCGCTGGCCAGCTCCAACACCGACGAGGTCATCGGCGAGCGCCTTCTGGCTAAGACGCAGGCGGCGCATGTTGCGCTGCGTGATCGCTTCGAAAAGAAGGGTGACATCATCAACAACCAGCTCGCCTTCGTCGGCAACTCGGTCACCATGAGGAGCTACAAGGACTCGGTCGAGTTCGTTGCTTACTATCCGTTTGCTCCGTACCAGTTCGCACTGTTGCAGAAGATTTTCGAATCGATCCGGAAGGTGGGTGCCACCGGCAAACACCTCTCCAAAGGCGAGCGTTCTTTGCTCGACGCTTTCCAGTCTGCCGCGAAATACAACGCGGATCGCAGCATCGATGCCCTGGTGCCGCTCTACGACTTCTATCCCTCGATAGAAAGCTTCATTGACACCAGCGCCAAGCGTTCGATTGACCAGGCACCCAACGATCCTTCGCTTGAAACATATGACGTCAAGCTCCTGAAGGCGATGTTCCTGATCCGCTACATCCCGGATATCGTTAAACCCAGCATCGACAACCTGGCCACGTTGTGCGTCGATGAAATTGACACCGACAAGCTGGCCATTAAGCGCCGGATCCAGGAAAGTCTTGCCCGACTGGAGAAGCAACGGCTAGTCAGCCGCAACGGCGATCTATGGTTCTTCCTGACCAATGAAGAACGTGATGTGGCCCGTGAAATCGGACACGTCGAGGTGTCCGCCAACGAAAAATGGCGCCTGCTGGCCGAACTCGTCTACGACGACATCCTGGGCGGTGCCACTAAGGTTCGTCATCGCGAAACCAAAGCCGATTACGAATTCAACCGCCTGCTCGACGGCGCCCCCTGGAAGAATGCTACGCACCCCCTAAGTCTCGAAGTGGTCAGCCCCTTGGGCGACGATTACGACGCACTGACGGAAGCCAAGTGCATCCTGCGAAGCTCGGAATCCGGTGGCCGGGCCTTGATCCGCATGGCTGAAGGCGACCGGCTCGACATCGAGCTCTCTCTGTACATCCAGATCGAAAAATACATCGACAGCCCGAAAGCCAGCACGGCCGGTGGATCCCTGAAGCGCATCCTGATGGATCGCAAGGATGAGAACCGCGAACGCCGGGATCGCATCCTTGCTCAGTTGAGCGACCTGATGGTCACCGGCGACTTCTACGCGCTGGGCCAGAAACCCCAGATCAAAGCCGCCAGTCCGACCACTCTGCTGGACGAACTGGTCAACTACCTCGTTTCCAACACTTACACCAAGCTGCCGTACCTGAAGGTGCGCCAAGCCGATCCGATCGGCGAGATCAAGGCGGTGCTGGCGATCGATTCCATCGGCCAGCAGGGACTCAAACTCGATGGCGAGGAAGGCAATCACCTAGCGATCAAAGAGCTTCGGGAATACCTACATCTCAAGGCCAGCCAAGAGCGGGTGTTGCTGTCGGATGTGGTTGACCGTTTCTCGGGTATTCCCTGGGGATGGAAGCCGGAATGGGAAGTCGTGCTACTGGTGGCGCGGCTCTTCATGGCGGGTGAAATCAAGCTGATGTGCGAAGGGGACGATCTTGATCCCAAGAGTGCCGTTGATCCGCTGACCAAATCGGTCCGCTTCAAGCAGGTCTCGATCCTCAAGAAGAAAGTTCCGGATGCCGCGGCCCTTAAGCGGGCGCGTGACCTCTACAAGGACTTGTTCTCCAAATTGGCCCGGGAAGATGCGGATGGCCTGGTGGCTGATCTGCGGAATGCGTTGGTCGGATGGCAGGCGGACCTGAAGAACTATGTCCATCAGGCATCCAGCAAGCACCACCCCGGCAAGCCAGTAATTGATGAAGCGCTTGCGCGTATTACCAAGCAGTTGGCTATTCGGGATGCCTTCGAGTTTGTCGAGGCCATGCTGGCAGGCAAGAACGACTGGCTGGATACCAGCGACGACATCCACGACGTGGTCAGCTTCTACAAAACCCAACTGCCCACCTGGAGCAAGTTACTCGACGCCTTGGCTGTTTTCGCCGAGAACCGCGACATCTTGCAAAAAAATCTGACCATCGCCGCTGCGTTGTCCGACCTGGAGGCCATTCGCGACAACCCGACGCCCTACGGCCAGATCCCGCGTATCGATGCGCTGATCAAGACCGTCGAAGCCGCCAACGAAGCGGCTGCCCAGACAGAGCGCGAACAGGCGCTCAGTTCCGTCGATGCCAAGATCGCGGAGGTCATCAAATCGCTCGACCAGGCCCAGGCATCCGCCGATCTGCGGAACAAGGCTCTGCACCCGATGCAGGAACTCAAAACCAAGCTGGCCGGGTATTCCAGCATTCCGAAGATCCGCTACTTGAAGGATCAGGCCGGGAATCTGCTCGACGACGCCATGGCGGCCATCGAAGCCGTGATGAAGGCAGAAGCGGCCAAGCATGCACCGCAGCCTGAGCCAGGCAAGCCGACGCTGCCATCACCGCCTACGCCAAAGGTTAAAACGACTAAAGCCATCAAGGCCGCCGATTTGACCTCCAAGGTCTTTCTGGAGACCGAGGCTGACGTCGAAGACTACGTCGCCAAGCTCAAGGACGAATTGTTGGCCGTCATCAACGCCGGGCAACGAGCACGCATCCAATGAACGAAACCGGCCAGTACGCCATGACGGCTTCTACTCTTGCCAAGATGCACGGTGCAATCGGAGCTGGTTTCTTGGACAACGAGCTCCGTAGATTGGAACAGGAGCGTTCTAAATGGTTAAACGCAACGTCCGCGTCGCATAGTTTTGCGGATCAAATTAGCAAGCTGATGGAGCCAAGCTCTGCAGCCGTTCAGATGGCTCAGCAGATGTACGACGCCCAAAAGGCCCAGGAGGAAAGTATCCGCAAAATGCTCGATCCTCTGGAAAGCATTCGGGCCAGCCTGCTAAACGATAGCGCGACCCAACGCATGCTGGAGGAGCTCACAAAACCGGCTTTTGCTTCGGATCATTTCAACAAGCTCATCGATAAGGTAACTGGTCCTAACTCGCAATTGAGTTCGTTGTTCTCGCATGCGGAAGAATCAATGGAGCAGGCCCGAAGAATGTTGGCCGAGACTTCGGTGAGCAACAACCTTCAACAGATGATGAAGGGATTTGAGGAAGTCAACAAGCGTTGGGCTGTTCCATCTTCGTTGATGGACGCCATGGCTCCCTTGCAGGCTTGGCAAGAACAGATTGGCAAGCTGTCTTTGCCGGTAATGGACATGGCATCCGCTGCAACTCTTGCCAAATTGCTGGGGCGAGAGGGGATCGAGTCGCAACTTGCTGCATTGGGCATCAATCCAGACGGCTCACTCAATGCTCAATTTGCTGAGGCCAACGAAGAAGTAGGGCTCGGCCTCAGCAGAAGGTCATTAGAGCTCATAACGCTCTTGAGCTTTATCTTGGCGTTATTGGTTCCGATCTACCAGGAGATTTCTTCCGCTCGATCGCAATCGGCCACTGACGAAAAACTCACAAAACAGGCTGAAGCCCTCGAAGCCCAGCGAAAAATGATCGAGTCTCTCGCCAAACTGGTTGAAAAAGCCTTGGTGGATGAGGCCAAGCAGCAAAAAACGCGGTTTGTAGTAAAGGATCGGGTGGCTTTGGTGCGTTCCAGTCCCGGGAGTGGAGTTGTCGGAAAACTGTTTCCACAGGAAGTGGTGCGTCCGATTTCGGAGGATGGAAAGTGGATTCAGTTTGAGTACTACCACTGGCTACACCAAGAATATCGAACGGGCTGGGCTTTGAAGAAATACTTTCAGCGAGTGGCGCGTCCATCGAGCGATTAAATGCAATTTGAACAATAGAATTTCATGAACAAAGCCAAACTCAAAAGCTACGCGCCACAGGCCCGTAAAGACTTCATTGCCGCTGTCGAGGCGCGGGCCAACCTGCTGGGACTGTCTGAGAAAAACGGCCACCTCGACATCGCCCCCAGCGAAAAGAAAGGGGACGTTGCCCTTATCGGCGGGCAGGCGTGGCCTGCCACGGTGCACGACCAGCGCGAGCGTCTGATCAAGCGGATCCGCAAAGATGGCTACGCGCAAGCCCTGGAGGCTGTGGCTTACACCTGGTTCAACCGCTTCGCGGCGCTCCGCTACATGGAAATTCATGATTACCTTGGACATGGTTATCGCGTCCTATCAAGCCGGGAAGGTGGGCTGCCGGAAATCCTGACCCATGCAACGGAAGCGGCTGGCGTGCTGCCGGGGCTGAATGCCGCTCAAGTCGCGGAGATGAAACTGGCCGGTAACAAGGACGGCGAGTTGTACCGCCTGCTGCTGGTGGCCCAGTGCAATGCGCTCTCTAGCGCGATGCCCTTCCTTTTCGAGCGCATCGACGACGAATCGGAGCTCCTGTTGCCGGGCAACCTGGAACGCACCGATTCCGTCATCGCCAAACTGGTTGGCGCGATCGATGAAGCGGACTGGAACGAAGTCGAGGTCATCGGCTGG
>Ga0134124_10002399_pt1 | contig 15128 bp, 15 predicted proteins | sample KB304_FD_96880 | JGI IMG/M metagenome (GOLD analysis project Ga0134124, IMG submission 96880) | Terrestrial soil microbial communities without Nitrogen fertilizer from Kellogg Biological Station, Michigan, USA - KB3-0-4 | ecosystem: Environmental > Terrestrial > Soil > Unclassified ... | reverse complement strand
TCCCTCAGGATCTCGACCGGCGTGCCAAGGGCATCCTCGTTGCGGCCGAGCACGCGCAGCCCTTTCGGCGAGGGCGCCAGCACGAAGTCGTCCGTTGGCGGCAGGAGTTCCTTCGCTTCGGTCGCGAAGCCGAGCTGGAAGCGGGTGTCTTTGCGCCGGACGAGCTGTTCGATCGGCAGATCGGGATACATGTGAGTTCTCCTTAGCGACTGCTGACTACGCAAACGATGAGCAACACCACGCCAAACAGCGTGGGCTTCGCGGTTCATGACGGCCCGCGCTCGCTGGACAGGATGCGCACCTTGAGTGCACGCGCCGCCGGGCTCTCCAGAGCGACCACGGCACCGGGCCTTCGGCCAAGGAGCGCGCGCCCGAGTGGCGAGAACACCGAGATTCGGCCCTCGACGGCACTCGCCGCGGCTGGGCGGACAAGCGTGATGCTGCGGGGCTCGCCACCGGGCTCTTCGACGTAGGTGACGAGCGAGTTCATCGTTATCGCGGCGAGCGCGTGGGCGTCGCCCGCGGAAACGGGCAATTCGTGGTGATTCGCCATAGCTCCCTCGTGGTTTGAAAGGCACGACGCGCGCCGACAGCCGCGGCGCCCATGCGCGCGGCCGGCAGCGATTCGAGAGACGAGGTTTTCCCGATAACCGGGGCGCTCAGCCCGCCGCTTTCAGCGGCGTGGCGGCGCGGCCGTTACCGGGAACAGCCAGGACAGGCGAGGGTTCCGGGAATGCGAAGAACGCGCGCGAACACGCCGGCGATTTCATGGCCGGTGCTGAGAGACGAGTAAGCAGTGTTCATCGCGTTCATTGAATATTCAGCGGTTCGAAATCCACCATAGCACAGAAAAAAAATAAATCAAGCCGGCGCTCGACGGCGGCTTGCGATTGTGCAGCGAGATGCAAAAAGAATCCCGTTGCCACCGGCTAATCAAGCGGCCGCCGTATCCATAAACTGAATACATCAAAACCCAACCTACTTAGGAGACGTTCCATGCTTTCGACGCAAAGGACTGTTCAAAGCTACACGCCGTATGCGCTGGCCGCTCTGCGCATCGTCACCGCGTACCTGTTTATCCAGCACGGCACTGCGAAGCTCTTCGGCTTCCCGCACCAGGAGATGTTCGACGGCCTGCAGCTTTTTTCGCTCATGGGCCTTGCGGGCGTGCTGGAGGTGGCAGGTGGCCTGCTGATCGCTGTCGGACTATTCACGCGGCCGACCGCGTTCGTGCTCTCCGGCCTGATGGCTGTCGCGTACTTCATGGCGCACGCGCCGCAGGGCAACGCGATCGCGCCGATGCTGAACGGCGGCGAGCTCGCCGCGCTCTACAGCTTCGTCTTCCTGCTTTTCGCCGTTACCGGCGCAGGCGCGCTGAGCCTCGACGGGCGCAAGCAGCGCGCGGCTCTCTCCGAGCTCGCCACTGCCTAGTAGTGAATCGCCGCCGGCCTCGAAGGGGGCCGGCGGCAATTTCAACCCAGCCGGATCCCCAGCATGGAAATCGAGCCGCCGTCGAAGCCTTCGACCGGGAAGCTCACCGCGTCGTCCGGCCGATGCTGGGCGAGTACGTAGAGCAGCGGCAGGTAGTGGTCCGGCGTCGGGACGGACAGCATCGCGTCGCGGCCTAGCGCTTCGTAGTCCACCAGCCGCACGAAATCTGCCCTGCTGATTGTCTTGCGAGCCAAGGCCTCGAAGCGCTCTGCCCAGTCGTATGCCTCGACGGCGCGATTGCCCCATGAATAGGTATGGAGATTGTGGACAAGGTTGCCGCTCCCTACGATCAGCACGCCCTCGTCGCGCAACGGCGCGAGCTTCTTCGCGGTCTCGAAATGCCAAGAAGCAGCCTTGGCCTCGTCGATGGAGAGCTGAACGACTGGAATGTCCGCTTTGGGATAGACGTGCATCAGCACCGACCAGGTGCCGTGATCGAGCCCCCAGCTGCGATCCATCGCGACGTCGAGCGGCTCGAGCAGCTGCGCCGCGCGCGCCGCGAGCGCGGGGGAGCCCGGTGCAGGATATTGCACGCTGTGGAGCTCGGGCGGAAATCCCCCGAAGTCGTGAATCGTCCGCGGCCGTTCGATGGCCGTGACCGCGGTCGCAGGCAGGTACCAGTGCGCGGAAACGCACAGGATCGCCTTCGGACGCGGAAGCATCTTGCCGATCGCCGTCCAGCTTTGGGTCCAGGCGTTTTGCTGGATCGCGTTCATGGGGTTGCCATGACCGATAAACAGCGCCGGCATGCGTGAATCGGACATTAGGTTTGCAGCAAGCTGACGACAGCCGACGGATATTAGCGCACCGCTACGCCTTTTGTGCGCGCGTACAGGAAATGTCCATCCTGGTACTAGCCTTGCTGGTGGGAACTGTTGTCAGCTATTGCGGCCGTGTTACGGGCCGTGCGAGGTAACGATGAGCGACTCAGCGAATTTCTCTGCCGTGCTGGCAAGCCTGCTTCCCGATATGGAAGCGCTCTACAAGGACATTCATTCCCACCCCGAGCTTTCGATGCAGGAGACGCGGACCGCCGCCCTAGCGGCAGAACGCCTGCGCACGGCGGGTTTCGAGGTGGTGACCGGCGTCGGCAAGACCGGCGTGGTCGGCCTGTTGCGGAACGGTGCCGGGCCGACGGTGATGATGCGCGCGGACATGGACGCGCTGCCGGTGGAAGAGGCCACGGGTCTGCCCTACGCGAGCAAGGTGAAGGCGAAGGACCGCGAAGGGAACACCGTGCCCGTCATGCATGCATGCGGTCACGACATGCACGTCGCGTGGCTCGTGGGTGCGGCATCTCTGCTCTCGCGCTCGCGCGACTCCTGGAAAGGTACCGCGATGGCGGTCTTCCAGCCTGCTGAGGAAACGGCCGAGGGCGCCCAGGCGATGATCGACGACGGGCTGTTCGAGCGCTTCCCGAAGCCGGAGGTGGTGCTCGGCCAGCACGTCATGGTCGGGCCAGCCGGTCACATCGGCGGGCGCAGCGGAGCGGTCACCTCCGCGGCGGACAGCCTGAAAATCCGCCTGTTCGGCCGCGGCGCGCACGGCTCGATGCCGCAGGCGAGCATCGATCCGGTAATCATGGCCGCCTCAACCGTACTGCGCCTGCAGACCATTGTTTCGCGGGAGATCGCCGCAACCGACTCAGCGGTGGTCACCGTGGGCTCACTGCAGGCCGGCACGAAAGAGAACGTCATTCCGGACGAGGCCATCATCAAGCTGAACGTGCGGACTTTCGACGCGGCGGTGCGCAAGCGGGTCCTGTCGGCCATCGAGCGCATCGTGAACGCCGAGGCCGCCGCCTCGGGCGCGCCGCGGCCGCCCGAGATTACGGCATTCGATCACTACGCGCTCACGACGAACGATCCCGCGGCGACCGAGCGCGTTGCGCACGCGTTTCGAGCCTATTTTTCCGTGGACAGGGTCAAGCACACGGGCCCCACTTCGGCGAGCGAGGATTTCGGCTCCTTCGGCTCGCAATGGCATGTCCCTTCCGTGTTTTGGTTCGTCGGCGGAACCGACCCCGACGCCTATGCGAAGGCGAAAGCCGCCGGCAAGATCTCGGACATCCCCACCAACCACAACCCGCGATTCGCTCCTGTGCTGCATCCGACGCTCGAGGCCGGAGTTGAGGCGATGGTCGTCGCTGCGCGCGCGTGGCTGGCGTAGCCAATTGGGTTGAACTACGACACCCATTGCATAATCGCGAGGCGTGGACCTCGACGGCATCGCTGTATTCGTAAAGGTGGTGCAGGCCGGCAGCTTCAGCGCGGCCGCGAGGCTGCTCGGAATTCCGAACACCACGGTGAGCGCGAAGGTGGCGCGGCTCGAGAAACGCCTGGGCGTGACGCTCATTCAGCGCACCACGCGAAAGCTCAATATCACGCCTGCCGGGCGCGCCTATTTCGAGCGCTGCCTGCGCGGCCTGGAGGAGATCGAGACCGCGGAGGCCGAGGTCTCGCTGTCGGCCGCCGAGCCCCGCGGCCTGCTGCGGGTCACCGCCCCGGGGGACGTGGCAATGGGTATGTTGCCGCCGATTGTCAGCCGGTTCCTCAAGCGTTACCCCCGCACGCGCGTCGAAATCGTGGTGGCGAATCGGGTGATCGACCTCGTGGCCGAAGGCGTCCACCTTGCCATCCGCGCCGCGGGGCTGCCCGATTCCACTCTCGCCGCCCGCAGGTTCATGCCCTTCTGCGGCGCTCTATGGGCAAGCCGCGCCTATCTCGAGCGCAGAGGCGCGCCGAAGATCCCGCTGGAGCTCGAGCAACACGACTGCCTCGTGTTCCCGCGCTTTTCGGCGCGGCCGCTGCGGCTCACCGACGGGCGCGGCCGGGTCGACATCGGCTTGAAGGGACGTCTCGCCGTGGACGACCCGCAAACGTTGCGCAATTTCGTTCTGCAGGGCGATGGTATCGGGACGCTGCCCGATTTCCTCGCGCGCGATACGAAGCTGGTGCGGGTGCTGCCGAAGTGGACATGGACAAGCGGCGCATTGTCTTTCGTCTATCCGGGACAGCGCTTCGTGCCCGCCAATGTGCGCGCGTTCATCGACACCGCGCTCGCCGCGCGCAACCGCGGCGGCTGATTGTGCTCGTGACGGGCGGAAAGGACGCCCGGGGGCTGGTATTCGACCTTCCTGCGACATAAAGTAGCCGCGTGGATAACGTGGCCGTCCGGGTGTTCGAAGGCTCGTTTGGCCAGGTCCTGGTTCTCTCGCTCGACATCATGGGCACTTTCGCGTTTGCCGTAAGCGGCGCGAGCGCGGGAGTCAAACGCGAGCTGGATCTCTTCGGCGTGCTGCTCCTGTCGTTCGCCGCGGCAGTCGCAGGCGGCATCGCGCGCGACATGCTGATCGGCGCGATCCCGCCGGCCGCGCTGAGCGATTGGCGGTACCTCGCCACCGCGCTGGTCGCGGGCGCGCTCACGTTCTGGTGCAATCCCCTGATCGACCGGCTCAAGAATCCCGTGCAGCTGTTCGACGCCGCAGGCCTGGCGTTGTTCGCTGTCGCCGGGGCGCAGAAGGCGCTCGCCTACGGGCTCAGCCCGCTGATGGCGGCGCTGCTCGGCATGCTGACCGGAATCGGCGGGGGAATCGTGCGCGACATCTTGCTCGCCGGGGTGCCCTCGGTGCTGCGCTCGGAGCTGTACGCGGTGGCGGCGCTGGTGGGGGCTTTTGTCGTCGTGAGCGGCGACCTCCTGCATCTCCATGCCGCCGTGACGGCGCCTCTGGGTGCCGCGGCCTGCTTCCTGCTGAGAATGGCCGCGATTCGGTACCAGCTTCGCCTTCCCGTGGCGCGCGCGTCACCGCCGAGGGATAGCTGATTACGCAATCCGCTGCATGATCTTTCCCGCGCCGGCCGGCTAATCAAGGCGTGCCTGCTCCCGTACAGTGGGGCATGGATGACACGCATCAAGGAGATGATCATGAAATTCGAGATCCCGAAACCTCTTCAGGCCGAGCACGAAGAGCTGCATGCAACGCTGGTCAAGGCGACGAAGGCGCCCGGCACCGTCGGCGAGGCAGCGCGCGAGGTGGCGCGACTGCTGCATCCGCACTTCGTGCGCGAAGAGGAGTTCGCGCTACCGCCGCTCGCACTGCTCTCCGAGCTTGCGCTTGGCCGCCTGACGCCGGCGATGGCCGAGGTGCTGCCGATGACGCGGCGCCTCAAAGCCGAGCTCCCCGCCATGCTGGCCGAGCACAAGCAGATCGTCGGCGCGCTCGACGGGCTGCGCGCCGCCGCGGCGGCCGCGAACCTTCCTGAATACGAGCGCTTTGCCGAGGCTCTGACGCTGCACGCGCAGACCGAGGAGGAGGTGCTGTACCCGGCCGCCATCCTCGTCGGCGAGCACGTTGCGCGTATTTTAGAGACCCACGCTCGAGCACCGGGCCGTTGAAGGCTGCGCCAGCCTTCATCGCGCGAACAGCGCGACGCCGAGCCCGGCGCCGGCCACCGAAGCCGCGATCGGCCCGACGCAGCGGTGGAAGAGATCCCGCCCGCCCGCCGTGCGCACGATGCCGAGCTTGAAGGCGGCGTTGGCCGACACCGCGACGACGATCGCGGTGCTCGCCTGCGCGGCCGAAAGCTGGCGCATGCCGTAAAGCCGGAGGTTGGTGAGCGTGATCGCGTCGACGTCCACCAGGCCGCTCGCGAGCGAGACCGCGTACACGCCTTTGCTGCCCCACAGGTCTGCGAGCCATGCCGCGACCACGAGCACCAGAGCGTAGAGCAACGCGAAGCTCAGAGCGGCGCGCAGCTCGGTGGGATTGCCCACCGGCGGCAGCGCCAGCTCGCGCGGTTTGCCGTCGCCCCGCCGCCGCAGCGCTTCAGCTGCCGCACCCGCGGCGAGCGCGGTTGCCAGGACGGGAGCCAGCACCGGGAATACACCTGGAGCGACGAGCGCGGCGACCACCGCCAGCCGCACGAGCAGCACCAGGTTGGCGGTCACGATCACCGTTTCCGAGATGCGCAGGAACGCGCTTTCGCTGCGCGCATGGCGCGAGTAGGCGAGGGTGGTGGCAGTGCTCGACACCAGCCCGCCGAGCAGGCCGAGCAGCATCGCGCCGCGTACGCCTCCGGCCAGGCGCAGCGCAACATAGCCGGCGAGCGATACCCCGCTGATCAGCGCCACCATGAGCCAGATGTGCCGGGGGTTGAGCGCCGCGTACGGCCCGTAGCCGCGGTCCGGGAGCAGCGGCAGCACGACGAACGCGACCACCGCGAACTGCAGGATCGAGACGAGATCGCGCCGCTCCAGCCTGCGCGCCGCGCCGCCGAGCTCGGCCTTGAAGTAGAGCAGCACGGTGGCGAGGATCGCAAGCACGACGGCGAGGCGCGCCTGGCCGGAGAGCGCGAGCGCGCCGAGCAGGTAGCAGACGATGACCGCGGCGACGGTCGTCGTCCCGGGGTCCGGCTCGGGCTGCGCATCGTGCTCATGGTAGGCGGCGATGACCATCAGCGCGACTGCGCCCGCGCCGACCGCGATCAGCGCGGGCGCGTCGAACGCGCCGGCGAGCGCCGCCGAGATCGCGCCGGCGAGCGCGACCAGCGCACAGGTGCGCAGTCCGGCCTTCGCCGTGGGGTTGCGCTCGCGCTCCAGGCCGATCAGCAGGCCGATGGCGAGCGCGGTCAGGTACTGCGGCAGCGGCTCGAGTTCCTGGCCGGCGAGCCAGTCAGACATATCGGTCTCACGGTGCGCGTGAAGCCTTCGGACGGTTCTCCAGCTCGGGCGCCGGGGGCAGTCCCGTGACTTCGAGGACCTCCTGCTCGCCCAGGGTCTCGCGCGCGAGCAGCGCTTCCACCAGCGCATCGAGCGCTTTTCGATGCTCGGTCAGCAGGCGGTGCGCCTCGTCATGGCATTCGTCGATGATTTTCTGCACCTCGGCGTCGATGACGCGACCGGTCTCCTCGCTGAACGGCTTGTCGCCGCCGAAGCCGCCGAGATACGGATTCTGGCGCGCGGCGAGCTGAACCATGCCGAGCTTCTCGCTCATTCCCCAGCGCGTCACCATGCCGCGGGCGATGGCGGTGGCCTGCTCGATGTCGCTTTCGGCGCCCGTCGTGCGCGTGCCGTAGACGATCTCTTCGGCCGCGCGCCCGCCCAGCATGCCGGTGATGCGTGCGCGCAGGTAGGCCTCGGGATAGTTGTAGCGATCGGTTTGCGGACGCTGATAGGTGACGCCGAGCGCCTGGCCGCGCGGCACGATGCTGACGCGGTGCACCGGGTCGGCGCCGGGCACCACGAGGCCCAGGATGGCGTGTCCGCTCTCGTGATACGCGATGCGCTCGCGGTCCTCGCGGGAGAGGAGCAGCGGGCGCTCGGGGCCGAGCACGATCTTTTCCAGCGCGTCGAGAAAATCCTTCTGCCGCACCTCGTTCTGCTCGCGGCGCGCGGCGAGCAGCGCCGCCTCGTTGACCAGGTTCTTCAGGTCGGCGCCGGAGAGCCCCGGCGTCGCCGACGCAAGCTCGGCCAGGCTCGCGTCTTGCGCCAGAGGCACCTTGCGCGTGTGGACCTTGAGGATCGCCTCGCGGCCCGCCTTGTCGGGCAGGTTCACCACGACGCGGCGGTCGAAGCGCCCGGGGCGTAGCAGCGCCCGGTCGAGCACGTCGGGCTGGTTGGTCGCGGCGAGCACGATGATGCCCTCGCGTCCCGAGAAGCCGTCCATCTCCGTGAGGATCTGGTTCAGCGTCTGCTCCTGCTCGCTCGCGCCGCCGATCGCCACCTGGCCGCGCGCGCGCCCGATCGAGTCGATCTCGTCGATGAAGATGATCGCCGGCGCGTGCTCGCGCGCCTGCTTGAAGAGGTCGCGCACTCTCGCCGCGCCGACGCCGACGATCATCTCGACGAATTCCGCGGCGCTCATGGAGAAGAACGGCACCCCGGCCTCGCCGGCGACCGCCTTCGCCAGCAGGGTCTTCCCGGTGCCCGGCGCGCCGACCAGCAGCACACCCTTCGGCGCGCTCCCGCCCAACCGAGTGTATTTCTGCGGGTCCTTCAGGAAATCCACGATCTCGACCAGCTCGTTCTCCGCTTCGTCGATGCCCGCGACGTCGTCGAAGCTGACCTTCGGGCCGGCCTCCTGGTCGTAGCGGCGGGCCTTGCTCTTGCCGAGGCCCATCAGCGCGCCGCCCATGCCGCCGCCCTGCTGCGCGCGGCGATACATCCAGACGTAGAACGCGATGATGAGGATCGCCGGGCCGAAGCCGAGGAGCAGCGTCGCCCACGAGCTGCCCTGGCGAATCGGCACCGCGCTGATCTCGACCTCGCGGTCGATCAGGAACTTCTCCAGCCCGGGATCGACGAAGGCCGGAAGCTCGGTGGTGAAGGTCGCCGAGCTTCTGCCTTCCTTGGCCGGCCAGGTGACCGGCACCGCGAATTTACCCTCGATGCTCGTGCCGCGGCTGTAGATCGACTTGACGTTGCCCTTCGCCGCCTGCTCCTTGAACACGGTATAGGGAACGGTGACCGGCACATCCGCATCCGGGAAAAAAGACCGGACTACCAGGTAGTTCCCGATGACCACGATCAGGAACACCACCCAGGTTCTGCGCGGGATGTGCGGCGGAGCGGGCTTGGGTTTTCCGGGCGGCGTGGCGCTCAAGGTTTGAATATGCCAGCTTCCGCCAGCGAGCGCGAACCTTCCGGTGCTTGCATTCCTTCCAGAGATGGTCCGATGATGCAATTGAGCGCCGTTCTGTACGAGCCCTGCGTCGCGGTTTGAGCCTGCCGGAGTAGACGATGGAATGGATTTCTGACCCGACCATCTGGGTCGGCCTCCTCACGTTGATCGCGCTCGAGCTCGTTCTCGGCGTCGACAACCTGATCTTCATCGCCATCCTCGCCGACCGGCTGCCGCCGGGGCAGCGCGACCGTGCCCGCGTCCTCGGCCTGACCTTCGCCCTGGTGATGCGCCTGGCGCTCCTGGCGAGCATCAGCTGGATGATCTCGCTCAAGGAGCCGCTGTTCGGCGTGTGGCGATTCGAGTTCTCGTGGCGCGACCTGCTCCTCATCGGCGGCGGACTTTTCCTCCTCATCAAGGCAACCACCGAGATCCACGAGCGCATCGAGCCGCACCCGCACGACCAGCCGGTGGCCCGGCACGCCGGCTTCTGGCCGATCGTGGCGCAGATCGTGGTGATCGATGCGGTGTTCTCGATCGATTCGATCGTCACGGCGGTCGGAATGGTGGACGAGCTGTACGTGATGATGGCCGCCGTCGTGGTCGCAATCCTGACGATGCTCGTCGCAAGCAAGCCGCTGACTGCCTTCATCACCGCGCGCCCGTCGCTCATCATCCTGTGCCTCGGCTTCCTGCTGATGGTCGGGCTCGTGCTGGTCGTGGACGGCTTCGGTCTTCACATACCGAAGGGCTATGTCTATGCGGCGATCGCGTTCTCGGCGCTGATCGAGATGCTGAACCAGCTTGCGGCGCGCGGCCGGCGCAAGCCGGCGTCGGGCCAGGCCTCGCGGCAGCAGGTGGCGGACGCGGTATTGCGCCTTCTCGGCGGCGTGCCGCTGCCCGCCTATGCGACCCCGGAAGGACAGATCTTCGGACAGGCCGAGCGCGAGATGGTCGGAGGTGTTCTCACCCTCGGCGAGCGGCGCGTGAGCGCGGTCATGACCCCGCGCCAGGACGTGATCTGGCTCGACAGCAACGACCCCCACGTCCTCGAAAAACTCCTCGAAAGTCCGCACCGCGAATTCCCGGTCGGCCGCGGCTCGATCGACAAGGTCGAGGGCGTGGTGCGCAAGGAGAACGTGCTCGAGCTGTGCGTCGAGGGCAAGCCCGTCGACCTGGCCGAAGTCCTGCGCGAGGCGCCTATACTGCGGCCAAACGCATCGGTGCTCGACCTGCTCAACCAGTTCAAGCGGCATACCGCCGAGCTCGCGGTCGTGGTCGACGACCAAGGGCTATTCCAGGGCATCGTCACGCGTACCGATCTGCTTGAAGCAATCGCCGGAGAGTTTCCCGACGAGGGCGAGTAGTCGTGCGACCGTTGCCGCCCGGTGGGGTTGCGGTAGGCGGTTCAATCCTTCTTCTGCCTGCGATGCAGCGCATAGCCGCGGTAAAGGAGAGCAACGCCCGCCCAGGCGGCGAGCGCCGCCAGCGGAAACGCGAGCGCCTGCGGAAAGACGGCGAACAGTGCCGCGAGTGCAAGCAGCGCGAGGCCAGTGGTGGCGGAGAGGCGCGCCTCGATAGGGCCCAGAGCGCGACGGTCCGTAAAGACCGCGCCGATCGCATTGCCGATGCGCAGCGCGCCTGCCGCCGTGCCGCTCGCGCTGCCTGCGCCGCTGATCCCGCTTCGTGGATGACGCGGCTCGCCGGGGGCCGACATTCTGTGCCTGCGATCGAGCACCACTTCGGTGGTGTTTCCGAGGTCCTCGAGGTACATCTCTTCCATCCGCAGCGCGAAGGCGTCGTCTTCGATGACCGCGTCGAGCTCGCAGTTGCCGAACCAGCTCGCGATATTGAGGTTGGTCGAGCCGACGCGCGCCCAATGGCCGTCGGCGACCCCGGTCTTGGCATGCATCATCGTGCCGTTCCATTCGAAGATGCGCACGCCGGCCTCGAGCAGCGGCCGGTAGCCCGCGCGCGAGAGCGGGCGCAGGATCGGAATGTCGCTGCTGTGAGGCAAAAGCAGCCGCACGTCTACGCCGTCCCGAGCGGCGGCGCGCAGCGCCTGCACGTACGAAGGCATGCCGGCGTAATAGGCGTCGGCGAGCCACAAGCGGCTGCGCGCGAGCGCCGCGACGAGCTGGTCGAGGCGCAGCATCCCGGCGGTCGCTGGCTCGCTCGCCACGATGCGCAGGTTGATGTCCCCGGCGGCCGGCGAGGCGCCGGGGCCCTCCGGAATCGGCTCGCCGAGGCAGGCCCAGGTCCTGGCGAACGCTCGCTCGAGCTCGGCAACCGCCGGGCCACGAATCTCCACGCCGGTATCGCGCCAGGGCTCGAGGCCGCGGCTCGCATCTCCCACCCACTCGCGCGCGACGCAAAGGCCGGTGATGAAGCCGACCTCGCCGTCGACCGCGAGCATCTTGCGATGGTCGCGCGACAGCCACCCGAAGGGGCTGTCGGGCCGCGGCGGGTTGTAGCAGCGCACTTGCACGCCGGCGCCGCGCAGCGCATTCCAGAAGCGCCGCGAAGCTCTTCGGAAACCGCCCATCCAGTCGTAGACCAGCCGGACCGGTACGCCTTCGCGCGCCTTGCCGATGAGGGCGTCGGCGAATTCCCGGCCGCTGTCGTCTTCCTCGATGAAGTACATCTCGAAGTGGACGTGCCGGCGTGCCGTCCCGATCGCGTTCAGCCACGCCGGATAGTTCTCGTTCGCGTCCTTGAGCAGCCCGACATGATTGCCAGCCACGAGCGGCGCGCCGGCCGCGCGCGAGAAAGCCTGGGTCGCGAGCTCGCGCAGTTGCGGCAGCGCCTCGCGCCCGTCCCTTTCCTCGTCGTAGCGCTTCATGCCGCGTTCGACCTCGTGGCTAGGGCACGATCAGGACTGGGATGCGAGAGTGGTTCAGCGCTCCCGAGCTCACACTGCCTAACGGCGCGCGCGTCGCAGCGCCGGTGCGGGTGCCTACGACCAGAACATCGCCATCGAGATCCGCGCTGGCGGCGAGCAGCGTTTCAAGTGGAGCGCCGGCCCGGACCTCTGCCCTGGCCGCCCATCCTGCGCGCTTCAGTATCGAGACTGCAGCATCCGCCTGCAATTGCGCGTGCCTGGCTCGCTTGCGGTTGGATCGGATAGCGTCGCTGCGAAGCGAGGCGCGCATCGCGGATGTCAAGCGTCGGGTAACGGGAGGCACCCACAAAGGCTCGCTTACGGTGACCACTATGGCGTGGCTGCCTCGCCTCGGCTCGAGCCTGGCGAGGAAGCGCACGGCGCGCCGCGCTCCCGGAGAGCCGTCGAACCCGACCACGAGGCGGCGTACTCCATCGGCGGCAGTGCGCGCGACCAGCACCGGCCGCGCGGCGCGCGCGACTATCGCACGTGACACGCTCCCCGCAAGCAGGCGGCGGACGGCGCCATGGCCGCGCCAGCCCAGCGCGATCACATCCGCGCGAAAGCGCCGTGCCTCGGCGAGGATGGCTTCAACCGGCGAGTCGTGCAGCGCAACGGCATCCGCGTCCGGCCATCGCCGCGCGAGAAGGCGGCGTGCCGGCTCGGTTTGCTGGTAGAGGTTGCGCACCGTGGCTGCACGCAACGTCGGCCCCATTGCCGGCGGAGTGCGCCCCAGGGCGACCACGGCTCTCGCGCAGGAAGGATGCGGCCATGGAAAGTCGAGCGCGGTGGCGATGGCGGCGCGGGCCGAGGCGGAGCCATCGGTAGCGGCGAGAATGCGAAACGGCACTTGAAAGACGCTAGCGGAGCGCGTTTTCCGGTTGATACGGAACCAGCACGGAGATCTTCCGGGAGGCGTATATAGGCTACCACGCCGTGGGTGTCCAAGCAGTCAGGTTACCGCGCCATCGATCCGATGAGGAGCACGTCGCCCTCGTGTTCCCTTACTTCTCGCCGAGGAAATCACGGCCTTCCAGGCGGTCCCGGTGCAGCGCCGCGCGCACGAGAAGAAGGTAAGTCACCGGCGTGTTGAGCGTCATGAACACGCCGATCAGGACTTCGTGCAGCACCGGCCGCGACTCGTACATCGTGAAGAACAGCATCGAGCCGATCAGCACGAGCCCGGTGCCGAGCGTCGTGCCCATGGTGGGCGGGTGCACGCGCTCGTAAAAGGTCTTCATTCGGAGCAGGCCGAGCGAGCCGACGAGTGCGAGGCTCGCGCCGGCCAGGACGAGCAGCGCCGCCACAATGCTCATTCGATCACCTCGCCGCGCAGCAGGAACTTGGCGAGCGCGGCCGTCGACACGAAGCCCATGACGCCGATGATCAGCGCAGCCTCGAAGTAGAGAATGGAGGCCTCGCGGATGCCGAGCGTCAATACGAGCAGCATGGCATTCACGTAGAGCGTGTCGAGAGCGAGCACGCGGTCCTGAGCGCGCGGGCCGCGCAGCAGCCGGTAGAGGGCGCACACCATCGCGAGCGCGATGACGACCTGGGCGAGGATCAGGATGGTACCCGGCAAACCGGTGTTCATTCGAAGATCTCCTGCAGCCGCCGCTCGTAGCGCTGCCTGAAAGTGCGGATCCACTCCTCCTCGTCGACGAGGTCGAGCACATGGATGGTCACGGTGTTCCGCGCGGCGTCATAACGCGCCCAGCTCGTACCTGGTGTCGCGGTGACGATGCAGGCCATCACGGCAAGGCCGCCGGGATGGCGCAGCTCGAGCGGCATCGACAGGAAGCCGGCGACTCGTTGGCGCGTGGCCGGACTGAGCACGATGCGCGCTACAGCGATATTCGAGCGCACGATGTCCACGAGCACGAGGAAAAGGAGCTCGATGACTGCAGCGGGCCGGCGAAGGCGTCCTTGCGGCGGCTGCAGCGCAGCGAGCACGAACCCGCCGCCGAGCCCGAGCGTTGCCCCGAGCAGGATGTGACCCGCGCCAAAGCTTTCATTGAGCAAGAGCCAGGCCGCGAGAAGCGCGACCGAGAGCAGCGGATAAGGCAGCCAGTGTGTCATGGTGAAAGCACCCTCTCGATGTAGGCGCGCGGCGCGTGCAGTGCTTGCGCGGTGTCCTGCATGTACTGCATCACCGGACCCGCGGCCGCGGTCAACGCAAGGCACAACGCGAGCAGCGCGGCGACCGGCGCCATCTCGATGAGGCGCACGCGCGGCGGGCTTGTCTGCGAGGCCCAGAAGATGCGCACGCCCGAGCGTCCCAGGGCAATAATCGACGCGACCCCGGACAAGGTCAGCAGAGCGAGCAGCGCCCAGGCCGCGCCCGGCACCTGAGCGGGCTCGAGCAGCGCCGCGAGCAGCGCGAACTTCGCGACGAACCCCGGCAGCGGCGGCAGGCCCGCCACGAGCAGCGCGCAGCACGCGAAGCTCAGGCCGAGAAGCGCCATCGCCGCGGGAATGGCGACGCCCGCTTGCTGTTCCGGCTCGGCTTCCTCGCCGCCGTCGGCGAACGCTTCTGCCGTCACGGCGAGCACATCGGCGCCGGGCTCGCGTGCCCGTTGCACCAGCTCGATGAGCAGGAAGAAAGCTGCGATGCCGAGCGTCGAGACCACGAGGTAGTAGAGCGCGGCACCCGTTGCTGCCGGGGTGCCGACGCCGAGCGCCGCGAGCAGCGTGCCCGAGGACATCAGCAGGCTGAAGCCGGCGAGCCGGCCCAGATCCTGGGAAGCGAGCATGCCGATGAGGCCGTAGGCGAGCGTCGCCATGCCGCCGTAAAGGATGAGCTCCGTTCCTACGCCGCCGCCGAAGACAAGCAGCCACAAGCGCAGCACGGCGTATACGCCGACCTTGCTCAATATGGAGAACATCGCGGCGGCCGGCGCGGCGGCGGCGGCATACGTGGCAGGCAGCCAGAAGCCGAGCGGCCACATGCCAGCCTTGACCAGAAATGCGATGCCGAGGATCGCCGCGCCGGCTTCGGCAAGCACGCGGTCGCCCGCGGGTACCGCAGGGATGCGCAGCGCGAGGTCGGCCATGGTCAAGGTGCCGGTGACGCCGTACAGCAGGCTGACGCCGATCAGGAAGAAGAGGGACGCGTTCAGGTTGATCACGATGTAGTGG
>Ga0134124_10002398_pt1 | contig 15129 bp, 14 predicted proteins | sample KB304_FD_96880 | JGI IMG/M metagenome (GOLD analysis project Ga0134124, IMG submission 96880) | Terrestrial soil microbial communities without Nitrogen fertilizer from Kellogg Biological Station, Michigan, USA - KB3-0-4 | ecosystem: Environmental > Terrestrial > Soil > Unclassified ... | reverse complement strand
CGGGGCGTTCCAGAGATTGCACCGCAATGATGAATTCGAAGGTACCGGAATCGGGCTCGCAACGGTCCAGAGAATCATTCTCCTCCATGGGGGAAAGGTCTGGGCTGAAGGGGAAGAAGGGAAAGGCGCTGCATTCTATTTTACTTTGGGGGAAGCTGAATCATGAGAGAAAAGACGATCCTGTTGGTGGAAGACAACCCTGATGATGTGACCTTGACCATTCGCGCCCTGAAAAAGAATCATCTCCTGAATGATGTTGTCGTGGCCCGCGACGGGGCTGAAGCGCTGGATTTACTGTTCGGCAAAGGCGAGACGCCCCCGATGGTGCTTCCCGAGTTGATCCTCCTGGATATCAACCTGCCGAAGATAAACGGTCTGGAGGTCCTGGAGAAAATCAGGGGCAATGAAAGAACCAGCCTGCTGCCGGTCGTAGTTCTCACCACTTCCGATGAAGACCGGGACCGGATGGAGAGCTATCGTCTGGGCGCGAACAGCTACATCTCGAAGCCGGTCGAATTCGAAGAGTTCAGCAGGGCTGTCAAGCAGCTCGGCATATACTGGCTGGCGATAAACATCGGGCCACATGGCGCCTAGAACAGGAGATGCGATGTCCGAACTTTTGCCGATGACAGTGGATTCAGTTCGGGAGCTGCTGGAGAGTGCCGGGGCAAGCGTCATGGCCAGGTCCGGAAGAAGCGACAGCTACGGCGCCCCGCGGGATTTCTCCTTCGAGGTCCGCGGAGCGTTCCCCAACGGTCTCGAACTGCACGTACTCGCCAGACAGTTCACCTACCGTGATTCGTGGGAAGCTGCGGGCAGGGTCAACGACCTGGTGGACGTCTCACTGCTCAAGGATGGCGGCTACTCGCCGCTGCCGAAAGGGTATCCGTTCTTCCAGGGGAAGGACGAAGAGACCGGGCTGGACGAAGGGCAGCTGCGGGAGCTGATAGCGTGCGTCAAAAGCGTCAATCCGAAGCTGTATGAACTGCAGAAGCTCACCGGAGATCTCTGAAGGCACATCACAAACGAAAGGGTAAATAATCATGTCCACAAGCACCGTCAAGCTCCACCGTGTTCTTCGTGCAACGCCCGAAAGAGTCTATCGGGCATTTCTCGATGCCGACGCAATGACCAAGTGGCTTCCGCCCAATGGATTCACAGGCAAGGTTCACCATCTGGACGCCAAAGTTGGCGGCTCCTACAGGATGTCATTCACGAACTTCTCCACGGGTCAAAGCCACTCCTTTGGCGGAGAGTATCTGGAACTGATTCCGAATGAACGCATTCGCCACACGGACAGGTTCGACGACCCCAATCTGCCCGGAGAAATGCAGACAACCGTTTCCATAAGGCAGGTATCCTGCGGAACCGAACTGGACATAGCACAGGAAGGAATCCCCGAAGCCATCCCGCCGGAGGCCTGCTACCTCGGCTGGCAGGAATCGCTCGCGCTGCTTGCGCTGCTCGTCGAGGCAGAGATTCCGGGGTGACAAGGATGATCCCAGGAGGTTGCCCAGTATGAAATACTCCAGGAACTTGAAAGGGCGAAGCTACGGTTTTCCGGATCTCAAGACCCTGATGGCCAAGGCATCGCCCCTGAGGTCGGCGGACGAGCTGGCCGGGATTGCCGCAGCCTCGGAGGAAGAGCGGGCCGTGGCCCAGTGGCTGCTGGCCGATCAGCCGCTCAAGGCTTTTCTCGCGGAACCCCTGATTGCGCCGGAGGAAGACGAGGTCAGCCGGCTGATCGAGGAGTCCCACGACCGGACCGCGTTCGCTCCGATCTCGTCGTTGACCGTGGGAGAATTCCGCGAATGGCTGCTGACTGATGCCACCACCGACGAAGAGATCACTGCGGCTTGCCGGGGGATTACTCCGGAAATGGCCGCAGCGGTTTCCAAGATCATGCGCAACCAGGATCTGATCGCGGTGGCCAGGCGCTGTGCGGTGACCACCCGTTTCCGCAACACCATCGGGCTGCCGGGCCGGCTCTCCACGCGGCTGCAACCCAATCATCCCACCGACGATCCCCGCGGCATCGCTGCCGGCGTGCTGGACGGGCTGCTTTACGGCAACGGCGATGCGGTCATCGGCATCAACCCGGCTACGGACAGCCCGAAGAACGTGGCGAGCCTGCTGCACCTGCTGGACGACGTCATCCAGCGCCATGAAATCCCCACCCAGTCCTGCGTGCTGGCACACGTCACCACCACCCTGGAGCTGATGCGCCACGGCGCTCCGGTGGATCTGGTGTTTCAGTCCATTGCCGGGACCGAGGCGGCCAACAGGAGCTTCGGCATAAACCTGGAGCTGCTGGCCGAAGCCCGCGACACGGCGCTTGCCCTGGGGCGCGGGACCCTGGGCGACAATGTTATGTATTTCGAAACCGGGCAGGGGAGTGCGCTGTCAGCCAACGCCCATCACGGCATCGACGCCCAGACCTGCGAGGCGCGCGCCTACGCCGTCGCCCGTGCCTTTTCACCACTGCTGGTCAATACGGTAGTCGGATTCATAGGCCCGGAATATCTGTACGACGGAAAACAGATCATCCGCGCCGGGCTGGAGGACCATTTCTGCGGCAAACTGCTGGGCCTCCCCATGGGGTGCGACGTCTGCTACACCAACCACGCCGAGGCCGACCAGAACGACATGGACAACCTGATGACCCTGCTGGGGGTGGCCGGCTGCACCTACATCATGGGGGTTCCCGGGGCCGACGACGTGATGCTGGCCTACCAGAGCACCTCGTTCCATGACGCGCTTTATCTGCGCCGCGTGCTGGGACTGCGGCCCGCACCCGAATTCGAGGAGTGGCTGAACCGCATGGGAATTTTCGACGGGAAGAACGCCCTGGACCGCGGCGTCACATCGCCGCGGCTGCTCGGGGCCATCAAAGAACTGACGGGAGGGGAACCTTGACCGATTCGTGGGTCGCCCTGCGCCGGTTCACCCAGGCGCGCATCGCCCTGGGCCGGGCCGGACACGCGGTACCGACCAGGGAACTGCTGGATTTCCAGCTGGCCCATGCGCAGGCGCGGGACGCGGTGCATTTCCCCTGGGACATCGACGCCTTTGCCGAAGAGCTGCGGGGTATCGGTGAAGAGGTCCTGGTCCTGGATACGCCTGTAGGCAACCGGAGCGAGTACCTCCGCCGGCCCGACCTCGGCCGGATTCTCACCGAAGAATCGCGGACCCGGCTGGGGAATTGCGCTGCCGGCGAAGCGGATGTCGCGCTGATCGTCACCAACGGCCTCTCCTCCACCGCTGTAGAGCGGCACGGGCTGCCGCTCCTGCAAGCGATATTGAACGGCTGCCGGGTGCGGCAGATCCGCCTTGCCCCGGTTTTCCTGGTCGCCAACGGCCGCGTCGCCTTATCGGACGACATCGGCGGCACCCTCGCCGCGCGGGTGGCGTTGATCGTGGTGGGCGAGCGTCCCGGCCTCAGCGCCGCCGACAGTCTCGGCGTCTACCTGACCTTTGCGCCGCAACCGGGAAACACTGACGCGCAGCGGAACTGCATCTCCAATATCCGCCCGCCGGAAGGTCTGGGCTACGAGGCTGCCGCCGCAAAACTCATCTACCTGACCGGGGAAGCGTTAAGGCGCGGCATTTCAGGCGTGGCACTCAAGGACGCGGCGGCCGACTTGTTGATCGAATAAGATCGAAACCGGTTCAGATGGGAAAACCGGGTAAACTGATCTGTTTCGGGCACATCAGGAGAGAGTAAATTAGAAAGAAATACTCGATATTACTGATACTGCTGATGTTCGTGTCCGGATGCTTCGGTGGTGCTCATCGCCTGAGCAGATCGGACCAGTCGTCGGTCACAGGCATGATGGCGGATTTACGGCAGGCCAGGGTTGTCTTCGTCGGTGAATTTCATGACCAGCGGGATCATCACCTGCTCCAGCTGAAGATCATCAGGGAGCTGTACGGCCAGGGAAAGCCGCTCTCCATCGGTCTCGAAATGTTCGATCTCGAGCAGCAGCCGGTGCTGGACGAATGGGTCACAGGGAAAATGTCCCTGAAGGATTTCGTCGCCCGTTATCAGCAGGGATGGAACATCAACTGGGCCGAGTACGATTCCATCATGCTTTTTGCCCGCAACAACGGGATTCCAATGATCGCCCTCGATGCGCCATCCGACCTCGTCAAAAGGGTCACTTACGGCGGTGCGAAGACGCTTACGGCCGACGCGATGAAGCGGCTACCGGCAGGGGTTACGACATCAATGCCCTCCGCCTACAGAAATTTCATGTCCCGGGCGTTCCGCACCCACCAGATTCCTGATGGCATGTTCGACAATTTCTGCGCCGCTCAGGGGCTGAGAAACAGTACGATGGCCAGGCGGATCGCCGGACACCTCCAGGCCGAACCGGAGCGCAGGATGGTAGTGATCGCCGGGGTAGGCCACGCCATGCGGCGTGCCGTGCCTGGTACCGTTGCTGCGGAAGGCTTGTCAACAAGAATCGTGCTCCCCCGGGTGGAGGGTCTGTATGATGAGCTGGACGGGGATGATATGGATTATTACGTCGAACAGTGAGCGGGGTCTGTTATCCGGTAAAAAATGCGCTATCATTATTGGACAGTGGCAAGGACTCAGGCAAAGACAAAATTTTTTGAGAGGAGGAAGGAATAAATGATCAATCTTTTTTTGAAAGTGAAGATGTGCCCAAAACTGAAATCAGGTTATATCCTGCTCCTCTGCACTGCGCTGCTCTTTTCAGGCTGCGGCTCGACATCTTCGGAGAATATCAAGTCCAAGGCGATCCACGCCCGGATCAATGTCAAAGGTGACAATAACTCGACAAAAGTCGATGTCTCCCTGACCGTCGGCTCGGCATCAGGCACAGCCGTTGTTCTCCGCGGTTCCGACAGCCTGAAGGCGACAGCCAGAGGGACCACCCAAACACTCACCAAGTCCCAGGGTCTGTTTGGCGATGTCGATTATACTACGACCTTCAATTTCAACGTCCCGGACACCGAGATCGTCGTCAATCTCGACAGACCCGACGATACGAGCTGCCCCAACTCGCGTCTCCCCATGCCGGACCCCTTCACCGTGACATCCCCTGCTTCCGCCCAGACCTTCACCAGCCAGGGCACTGTTCCCGTCACCTGGACGCCGGCCGGTCCGTCATCTGGAACCGTCGACCTGAAGTTTTCAACCCGCTGCACCAACGCCAGCGGTGCCGCGGTAAACTTCAGCAGAACGTTCACTCCTCCGGACAGCGGCACAATATCAATCCCTGCAGCCGGAGTACTGCCGACAGAGAGCTATGACACGACGAAACTCTGCAGTTCCGATGTTGAAATCTCGCGCACTGCCAATGGCACCCTGGACCCGAATTACGGCGAAGGGGGTTCCATTACGGGCACCCAGTCGCGTACTGTCTCGATATTCCTGCAGCAGTAACTGAAATACCAGGACAGCACAAACAGAAAAAGCCCGGCGTGAGTCGGGCTTTTTTCGTGCAATAACAGCCTGCGCCAATCGCGGCGCACCTACTTCAGAACTCCTGCGGCATCGCCTTGACCTGACCGGCGGTGAAGACCGGCCCGTCCTTGCAGACATAGACGTTCCCCACGTTGCAGCGGCCGCATTTCCCAAGGCCGCACTTCATCCGGTTCTCCAGGGTGGTGTAGATCTGCTCGTCCGTAAAGCCAAGCTTCTCCAGCACCGGCAGCGTGAACTTGATCATGATCGGCGGCCCGCAGACCAAGGCAATGGTGTTGTCCGCACTCGGTGCCGCCTCCTCCAGTATCGTCGGCACGAAGCCGACCTTGCCGTCCCAATCCGGGCCGTTGCCCCCCGGATCCACCGTCTTGACCAGATTTACATCCGGCCGCTGCTGCCACTCCGCCAGTTCCCGCTTGTACACCAGATCGCTTTCCGTTCTTGCGCCGTAGACGATAGTGATGTCGCCAAACTTCCCCCGCTGGTCGAGCGCGTTCCAGATCAGGGTACGGAGCGGCGGCAGGGCGATGCCCCCGGCGACGAAGACCAGGTTCTTGCCGTAGAAATCCTCGATGGGGAAGGAGTTGCCATAGGGACCCCGGACACCGACGCTGTCGCCGACTTCGAGACGGCGCAACGCCTCGGTCACTTTGCCCACAGCGCGGAAGCAGCACTCGATATGGCCGCTTCTGGTTGGGGACGAGGCGATACAGAAGGTCGATTCGCCGGCGCCGAAAGCCGAGTACTCGGCAAACTGCCCCGAGCGGAAGGAGAACTGCTCCCGCAGAGCTTCATCCTCGAACACCAGGCGGAAGGTGCGGACATCCGGGGTTTCGTCGATGATCTGCTCGATGGTGGCGAGATGCGGTTTATAGATGTTCTTGTCAGGAATGCACATGATTACAGGTCCGAGGATCGAGGTTCGAGGTTCGAGGTTAAATCTTGTCCTCGTTCCTCGTTCCTCGCTCCTTTATCCTTTACGGTTAATTTCTTCAACGATCGCCGCGATGTCGATCCCGACCGGGCAGGCACGGACGCAACGTCCGCAACCGGTACAGAGGGTCTGGCCGAACTTGTCGTCGTAGTACTTGAACTTGTGCATGATCCGGTTGCGGAACCTTTGGGGCTGCACGTCCCTCGGGTTATGTCCGGAGGCGTGATTGGTGAACTTGCCGAAACCGCAGGCGTCCCAGTGCTTGCGGCGTGTCCCTTTCCCTTCCGACCCCTCGTCACTGATATCGAAGCAGTGGCAGGCCGGGCAGATGAAGGCGCAGGCGCCGCACCCCACACACCGCTCCGCGATCTCCTTCCAGAAATCGCTCTCGAAGTTGTTCTCCAGCCACTCCCTGATCTTCTTCAGGTCGAGCTTCTCCATGGCCGGTTGCGCCGAGGGGAGAGCTTTCCCCCCTTCCTCGTCGGCAAAGAGCGCCTTGTGTCTCTCCACCAGCAGCTTTCCCTTGTCGGTGATGATCTGGCAGCGATACTTCCCCCCTTCCAGCGGCAGGAGGAAAACATCCGATCCCCTGCTCTCCGCCGGCGAGAAGCCGACTGCCGTGCAGAAGCAGGCATCATCCGCTTTGGTACAGGCAAGACCTATGATCGTCGTTTTTTTCCGTCTTTCGAGGTAGAACTCGTCCTGATAGTCCCAGGAGAATACGGCATCCAGGATGCCGGGAGCCGCCGCATCGCACGGAAGCGCCCCGATCAGCACGGTATTGGGGAGGCGGGAGAGATCCACATCGGTTACGGTCATCTTCCCCTCCTTCTTCTCATAGGAGAGGATGTCCTCGCAGAGCGGAAAGAAGGTCTCCTTGGCAGAGCGCCGGGGCAATGATCCGAGGACAAGTTCGGCGCCGGCGGAGAGCGGCTCGTACAGGGTCAGATCGCCGGAGGCCTTCGGGCCTACGACCCTGCTTCCCTCCTTGACAAGGATATCGATGAGGATTCGGAGATTCTGTTCGGTAATGGTATTGGGCATATAAAAACCTTTTTTCACCACTAAGGCACGAAGGACACAAAGAAAACCCAAACTGCTTTAAGGATTTTTTGCCTTCCTTCGTGCTCTTCGTGTCTTTGTGGTAAAGAGCTCTTGGTTATTTGATAAACGACTGGTCGTCGTCTTCCCTGTACTGCGTCAGCGGCCCCTTCTCCTGGGGTTGCATCCCGGCCTCCTGGCCGTAAAGCTCCTTGAGCTCCTGGGCCATCTTGCGGTTCAGGAGGTTCAAAGGGATATCCATTGGGCAGGAGCGTTCGCATTCGGCGCAGCCGGCGCATCTTCCGGCCAGATGCATGGCGCGGACGATGTGCCACCCCATGTTGCCGGCGGGTCTCGGCGTCGTCTCCACCCCTTGCGGCCGGTTGCGGTCGCAAAGGCACTGCTCGCAGTAGCAGAACGGGCAGACCTGGCGGCAGGCCATGCACCTGATGCAGCGGGAGAAATGTTCTTTCCAGAAGGCCCAGCGTTCTTGCGGAGTCATTGCCTCAAGCTTTGCCAGCTCCTCCGACTCCAGAGCGGAGAGCTGCTCCAGCTTCGGCAGGGTTCCGGCTATGAAGTCGGTCCCTTCCGGGCTGTGCACACTGCACTCCCGGCATTTGCGGGCGATGGTGGCTGCGGAAAGAGCTTCCGAGGGTCTGACATTGCCGCCGTGCACCCCGGCACAGGAGATGCCGATGATGTACAGGTTCTCCCGCTTCAGCTGGGATTCCCCCATCAGCCCGGCAAGAGCCTTGAGATCGCACCCCTTGGCGACTATGGCCAGCTTCCCCTTTTTGCTCACCTCTTTCTTGGCCTTGGTCAGGTAGAGGGAGAGGTTGTTGACACTGGCCGGGGAGAAGAGCAGCAGCTCTGTTTGGCTTGCATCGCTGATAATCACCGGCTGGGCCGAGCCCTTGCGGCGGCCTGCCTTGTAGCCGATGACTGCGGCGACTTCGCCCGATTCCAGGAGGCGTCTGGCTTCGCTGCGGATGGCAGTGGTTACGGCGGTGAAGTAGCCGTTGTCGACGAGCGGGGTTTCATCATGCTTGCAATTAGTGTTGTTCATAAATTCTCAGAACCGTTCTCACCACAAAGGCACAAAGAGCACAAAGGGAGTCAAAACCTTGTTTTTGGGTTTTCTTCGTGTCCTTCGTGTCTTTGTGGTGAATAAAGTGATTTAGATGTTGTTGTATGCCTCTTTAAGTTCCGCCGTATCCAGTTTCCCGGACCAGCACTCTTCCAGCTCCAGCTCCTTGAACTCGTGCATCGGCCCCATGCTTCTCACCCGCTCGGTCAGTTCGGTGACCACTTCGACCCATTTCCCCCCTTCGGCAGCCGAGACCCAGGAGAACTGCAGCCGTTCCAGGTCGACGCCGATGAATTCGAGGAGTTTCCGGAAGGTGGCAAAGCGCCTTCTTGCGTGGAAGTTGCCGGCCATGTAGTGGCAGTCGCCGGGATGGCAGCCGGAGACGAGGATGCCGTCGGCCCCCTTCTGGAAGGCGCGCAGGATGAAGACCGGGTCGATCCGCCCGGTACAGGGGAACTTGAGCACCCGGACGTTGCTCGGGTACTGCATCCGGCTGGTGCCGGCCAGGTCCGCCCCGGCGTAGGTGCACCAGGTGCAGACGAAGGCGACAATCTTCGGTTCGAAGTCGTGTTTCAGTTTTTCAGCGTGCATAATTCAAAACCTTTCACCACAAAGACACAAAGATCACAAAGGACGGCCAAAAACCAAACCTTTTCCCGGTTTTAAAATCCTTAAAGCGATTTTGGTTTTCTTCGTGTCCTTCGTGCCTTTGTGGTGTGTAGTGATTTTTATAAAGCTTCTATTTGCGCCATGATCTGTTCGTCCGTATACCCGTCAAGTTCCACACTCTTCGACGGACAGGTGGCCTGGCAGGTACCGCAGCCGCCGCAGACTCCGGGGTTGACCCAGGCGACTACCTTTAGCAGGTTCCCCTGGCGGTCCCTGATCTCCTTCTCCTCCACGGCGCCGTAAGGACAGACCTTCTTGCAGGCGAAGCAGGCGACGCAGTTCTTTTCGAACACCTTGGCGACGATCGGTTCCCGCTCCAGCTCGTCCTTGGCGAAGAGGGTCATCACCTTGGCCGCGGCGGCAGAAGCCTGGGAAACGGTATCGGGGATGTCTTTGGGCCCCTGGCATGCGCCGGCGAGGTAGACCCCGGCGGTTGCGCATTCCACCGGCCGCAACTTGGCGTGAGCCTCGGAGTAGAAGTTGTACTTGTCGTAGGAGATCCCGAGCTTCTGGGCAAGGAGTTCGGCGCCGGTTCTCGGCTGGACTGCCGTGGCAAGAACCACCATGTCAGCCTCGATCTCCACCTGGATGCCGAGGGAGATGTCGCTCCCCATGACGACGATCTTGTCGCCCTTCTGGTAGAGGCGGGAGACGGCGCCGCGGATGTAGACGGCATTCTCCTCCTCGATGGAGCGGCGCCAGAATTCGTCGTAGCCTTTGCCCGGCGTCCGTGCATCCATGAAGAAGACGTAGGCCTGGCCGTCGTGGACCTTGTGGTGATACAGCATGGTATGCTTGGCGGTGTACATGCAGCAGATCTTCGAGCAGTAGGAAATCCCCTTCTCCCTGGCTCTTGAACCGACGCACTGGACGAAGACGACCTGCTGCGGCTCCTTGCCGTCGGAGGGGCGGAGGATCTTGCCGCCGGTCGGGCCGCTTGCACTAGCCAGGCGTTCAAAGGTCATGCCGTCGATGACGTCGGGGATCTTGCCGTGGCCGAATTCACCGTACCCCTTGATAGCGGAGCCTTTCGGCTTTTCGGTGATGTTGTAGAGCTCGAAGCCGGTTGCGACGACGATGGCTCCCACCGGTTCGACCACCAGCTGGTCTCCCTGGGTGTAGTCGACTGCGCCCGGTCCGCAGACCTTCTGGCAGACGCCGCATTTGCCGGTTTTGAAGTACGTGCAGTTCTCCCGGTCGATGACCGGGGTATTGGGAACCGCCTGTGGGAAAGGAACGTAGATGGCAGGGCGCATCCCCAGGTTCTTGTCGAAGGTGTTGGGGATCTTCTTCTGCGGGCACTTGGCCATGCATACGCCGCAGCCGGTGCACTTGTCCATGTCCACGGAGCGGGCCTTCTTCTTGATGGTAACCTGGAAGTTGCCTATGTAGCCGTCCACGTTCTCGATCTCGGAGTAGGTGTGCAGGGTGATGTTGGGGTGGTTGGCGACGTCCACCATCTTCGGGGTCATGATGCACTGGGAGCAGTCGAGCGTCGGGAAGGTTTCCGAAAGCTGGGCCATGTGGCCGCCGATGGATGGTTCACGCTCGACGAGGACGACGTGGTGCCCGCAGTCGGCTATGTCCAGGGCGGCCTGGATGCCGGCGATTCCGCCGCCTATGACCAGGGCACGTTTGGTAACCGGGACGGTGATCGGCTGGAGCTTCTTGTTCATCTTGACCCGCTCGATGAGCATGGTGACGATTTCGGTGGCCTTGGCCGTGGCCTCTTCCTTGTCTTCGTGAACCCAGGAGCAGTGTTCGCGGATGTTGGCCATCTCCACGAGGTATGGGTTCAGGCCCGCGGATTGCGCCGCCTTGCGGAAGGTCTTCTCGTGCATCCGGGGGGAGCAGGCAGCGACGACAATACCGTCAAGGTTGTGGTCAGTAACGGCTTTTTTCAGGAGGTTCTGCCCCGGGTCGGAGCACATGTACTTGTAGTCGCAGGCATAGGCGACGCCCGAGATCTTCTCCGCAGCCTGTGCCACCCTTTCCACGTCAACGGTTCTTGAGATATTTTCGCCGCAGTGGCAGATAAATACGCCGATTCTGGACATTTATGCGTTTCCCTTGTAGGGGCGGGTCCTTGACCCGCCCGCCTTTTGTTTGCAGAGAAGGGCGGGTTTGGAACCCGCCCCTACAGTAGTTGTTTTTCTTTCAACAGCCCCAGCGGACTGACCATCATGCTGTCGAAGCCGAGCTTCGACGAGGACACTCCGGCGGCCAGGGCCAGCAGCTGGGTCATGTAGAAGACCGGCATGTTGTACTTCTCGCCGCTCGTCTCTTCGATCTCGGCTTGCCGGATGTCGAGGTTGCCGTGGCACAGGGGGCAGGCAACCATGATGCAGTCGGCTCCCGCCCGCCTGGCAGAAGCAAGGATTTCATTGGAAAGCTGCAGGACCACGCCGGGGCGTGACAGGGTGAAGTTGGCGCCGCAGCACTCCAGTCGATGGCTCCAGCTGACGGTCTCCGCACCCGTGGCACCTATGACCCGCTCCATGATGGTGGGGGCTTCGGCACAGTCCAGTTCCGGCACATCGGCAGGACGGGTCAGCAGGCAGCCGTAGTAACAGGCGACTTTCAAGCCCGCCAGCGGCTTCTTCATGGCCCCTGCCAGCCTCTCCAGGCCGAAGTCCTTGGCGAGGATCTCCAGCAGGTGCTTGACCGGTTTGTCGAGAGCGAGCGGAGCGTCCAGGGCATACTCCACCTGTTTGCGCTTCTCCTCGTTGTCCGCCAGCTTGTGCTGGGCGGTCTTCAGCCGGGAGAAACAGGCGGCGCAGGCGACGGCCAGGTCACCCTCAACCGGCTTTGCCAGTTCCAGATTCTTGGCGCAGAGGGAGAGCGACAGCAGTTCATCGACGTTGTGGGCCGGGGTAGCGCCGCAGCAGAGCCAGTCCGGCACCTCTTTCAGCCCTATTTTAAGCGCCTTGAAGAGCCCCTGGGTCGATTCGTCGTACTCTTTGGCAGAGGCGTGAAGCGAACAGCCGGGGTAGTAGGAGTAGTCTAGGATATTTTTCACAGTTAATCCCTTTTTCTAGTGTTGAGTTTTGAGTGTTGAGCTCTTGTAGTTCTGAGTTTTGAGTTTTGAGTGTTGAGTAAAAGGCCTTAAGGCTTTAATTCAAAACTCAGCACTCAAAACTCAACACTGTTTCTAAGGTGCTTCCCCTTTTTTCCTTAATTCCTCGATCCTGCTGAAGATCTTCTCGATATCGGCCAGATTCTTGTTCTTCTGATGAAACATCTTCAGCTTACCTTTGGAGAAGAGCTTGGGGCCGAGCATGAAGTCCTTCAGCAGTTTGCCGCTATGCAGGTTGAAGGCAGCGGCCAGGCGCATTTCGTACTGGCGGCCGTACGTGCGGATGTTCTCGAGAAAGAGACGGTTGGCCAGCTGCACCAGGGATTCCTTGGAAGCACCCTGAGCATCCCAGGAGCACTTGCGCAGGGCGTCCATGATAGCGGCGAGATCGACCTTGTTGGGGCAGCGGGTGGAGCAGGTCTCGCAGGAAGCGCAGTACCAGATGGAGCGGCCGGCCAGCACCCGCTCGTACTGGCCGAGCTGAAGAAGGCGGACGATCCGGTTGGGGGGGTGTTCCATGAACGAACGCATCGGACAGCCCGCGGAACATTTTCCGCACTGGAAACAGCGCCGGACAGAGCTGTCGGATAGCTTCTCCACTTTCTTGACGAAATCGAGGTTCATCGTCTCGGTGGAGAGGGTCATCTTGGAGTTTTTCATTCACAACCTCGTGATGAAGCAATTTTACTATGACTAAAATTCAAGCCATATTAATCGTTTAATAATTAGGCAACATTTTAACCAAATTAAAATTACATATCATATCCCAACCAAAATTGTCAAGTTTCATTAAAGCGTCGCGTGCAAGCCCGGGAGCAGTGGTGATCCCCCGGAAGCGCAGGGGCGAGCCGGAGCGGCAGCGGACACAGGCCAGACAGAGCATCGTGGGAGAGAGCCGCAAAACTTTGCCGAACGTCATTGAATCGACAAACGGTCCAAGTCCGCAGCTTCGGGGCGCTCCGTAACGGACGGGGGGTCGCCACTGCTCCTTCTGCTGCCAGACTATTGTCTTTTGCCACTGGTCCTTCTGCTACCGCCAGAGTCCTTGCCTAATCCTCCAGCTGTTCGGCCAGGATTTCCACGGTATGCCGCACCCTGATATCGGCGCCGTCCTGATCCATTCCTCCCCTGATCTGCATGACGCAGCCGGGGCAGTCCATGGCGACAACCGGCGCTCCTGTCTCCTTGATGTTGTGCAGCTTGCGCTGCAGGATCGGTGCTGAGATCTCCGGCAGCTTGAGCGAGTAGGACCCCCCCATGCCGCAGCAGGTATCGCACTCGAACATCTCGGTCACCTCGAAGCCCGCCCTGCTCAAGAGCTCCCGCGGCTCTGCCGAAACCCGCAGCGTCCTCTTCAGATGACAGGAGTCGTGATAGGTGACCTTGCACAGGTTCCGGCCTTCCTTCAGGGTCAGGCGCCCCTCGTCCACCAGCTTCTTGGCCAGGGCGGAGAAATCGACGGTTTTTGCAGCCAGTTTCCTGGCCCCGGGCAGCCATTCGGTCTGGCCGATACTCTCGAAAGTGCCGATGAATTCATGGGAAAGCGCCACCGTACAGGTCGGGCAGGCCGAAACGACATACTGCGCATCCTCGTTCAGGAGCGCCTTTATGTTGTCCACGGCATTTTTCGCCGCCACCTCGTACGCTCCGCTGTAACGCGCGGGAGCGCCGCAGCAGGTCTGCTCTTCCGGAAAGACGACTTCGATGCCGGCCTTGTTGAGGATTTTGACCAGCGCCTCCCCCATCTCGGGATAGGCAAAGTCGATCAGGCAGCCGGCGTAAAAGACCGCCTTTTCTTTCAGTTTCGGCTGTTTGATCTTTTTGAACCGGTCCCGGAACGGCTCCTCTGCAATGGCAGGCAGGCTGCGCCCGTCGGTGAGGTCCGCCAGGAAGAGCGGCAGGTGACGCAGGAACTTGCCCGTGGTAAACGGCCGGCCGGCAAGCGAGGCTGCCCGCAGCATGCCGTGAAAAAGCCTGCGGTTGTTCACCACGCCGTAGATCGCTTTCTGCAGCATCGGTAATCCATCTTTTTCCACCAGCCGGCGCCTGATCTCCATGATCAGCTCGGGAATATCGATCTTGCCCGGACAGATCTCCTTGCAGTTGCCGCACTGGATGCAGAGGCCCTGAATCTCCTCGGATTTCTTCAACTCGTCGAACCAGGCGGTGAGAATGGTCCCGATGCCGCCGGTGTAGATCTTGCCGAAAACATGCCCGCCGACGAGGCGGAAGACCGGGCAGACATTCAGGCATGAACCGCACCTGATGCACTGCAGCGCCTGCCTGAACTTGGGATCATCTGCCATCTGGGTCCGGCGGTTGTCCATCAGGATGATGTGCAGCTCCTTGGTTGAGCCGTCGGTATTGGGAGCCGGACCGGTGATGATCGAGACGTAGCTGGTCAGAAGCTGGGCCGTGGCGCTCCGCGGCAGGGCATTCAGGACAGGGACGACATCCTCGAATTTCTCCACGAACTTTTCGATACCGACCAGGGCGATGTGGATCTTCGGCAGGGTGGTGACCATCCGGGCGTTCCCCTCGTTGGTGACAAGAACGATGCTCCCGGTCTCGGCGACCGCGATATTCCCGCCGGAGATCCCCATATCCGCTGCCAGGAATTTGGAGCGGAGTTCCTTGCGGGCCACTTCGACCAGTCTCGGAATGTCGGTACTCAGGCGCTCGTTGATCTCCTTGCTGAAGAGGTCGGAAACCTCCTCCTTGGTCATGTGGATGGCCGGCATGACCATGTGTGAGGGAGTCTGTCCGGCCAGCTGGATGATCCATTCACCCAGGTCCGTCTCGCCGACCGAGATGCCGGCCTTTTCCAGATAACTGTTGAGATGGATTTCTTCGGTAGCCATGGACTT
>Ga0134124_10002397_pt1 | contig 15129 bp, 11 predicted proteins | sample KB304_FD_96880 | JGI IMG/M metagenome (GOLD analysis project Ga0134124, IMG submission 96880) | Terrestrial soil microbial communities without Nitrogen fertilizer from Kellogg Biological Station, Michigan, USA - KB3-0-4 | ecosystem: Environmental > Terrestrial > Soil > Unclassified ... | reverse complement strand
ATACGCCCGGTCATACTGATGACTCCTTCTGCTATTTCCTGGAGCATCAGGGGACGCGGGCAGTGTTTACCGGAGATTTGCTGCTGATTCGCGGCACTGGGCGCACAGATCTACGAGGGGGAGATCCCCAGCAGTCCTACCGCTCGATTGTCGACAGGTTGTTTACACTGCCCGACGAAACTCACGTCTACCCGGCACACGACTACCGCGGCTGCACCTCATCCACAATTGGCGAGGAGCGCAGGTATAACCCGCGCCTCGCCAATCATGACGAATCGACGTACGTCGACCTCATGCGAAATCTCAAACTCTCTCCTCCGATGCAGATGGATGTCGCAGTAGCTGCGAATCTCGCTTGCGGCGAGTCTGTGAAGGAGCGGCAATGACGCGCGAGGCGACCATCACTGAGACGGAATTCATGACGCTCGGCTGGTGGGCGTCGATGGAAGCGATGCCGGTACAGGATGAGAGCTTGTCTCTGTGCGATGCGGCGACCGACGGCGAGGAGCCGCAGTCGAGCAGCCGTGGCGATAGCCGGCGATTGAGCGAGTTGGAAGTTGAGGACTACAAGGCCGCTGCAGAGCAGTTCCGTTCGCCCTGAGCGCCAAGTCGCTTCGATCGCGCGACGTCCATGGACGTCTTTGGATAGTTCCCACAGCCGGATTCAACTGGATCCGCTGCTCGCCGCATGCAAACAGCAAATAGCGCTCAACTAGCAACTTGCAGCGATATCTCGAGCTGGGGTACGCGGCGTGCGTGATCTCGGATACCCAGAAAGTACCCCACAAAAGTTGTGGCTGCAGCTGGAAGTCGGCGGCGAAGGAAAACAGCTTGGAAACCAGGCTCGCAGCTACCTTGCTGGACCTTGGCGGACGTCTTTGGAAGTCCTCGGAAGTGTGAAGTCCCAAAGCTAAGGTGACATTCTGGCTCCCTTCTCGAACCAGGAGAGAGCCCAATGAACAAGAACGAACAGAACCGCGTGGTTGCCTGGCGCGCTGCAAACCTGATTGAGTGCCCTTGGGCACGGGACCTCAGGTCGAATACCTCGTGTTTCCAGCGAAGCCGACAGGTCGACGCTTAGCCGATGACTGCCTTCGTTTCCAGAAATTCCGCGAGCGCATGGTCGCCCCATTCACGACCGTTGCCTGATTGCTTGTAGCCGCCGAACGGCGCCATGAGGTCGCGCGGCGCGTCGTTGATGATCACCTGACCGGCTCGAAGGCGACCTGCGATCTCGCGCGCGGCTGTCACGTCCGCGCCCTGCACGTATGCAGCGAGGCCGTAGTCAGTGTCGTTCGCAATATTTACGGCGTCATCGACATCGTCGTAGCCGATCATCACCAGCACGGGACCGAAGATTTCCTGACGCGCCACGGCCATGTCGTTGCGCACGTGCGCGAACACGGTCGGTTTGACGTAGTAGCCCCTGCTCAGGCCGGTCGGTTTGCCGGTACCGCCGGCCACCAGGGTCGCACCTTCCTCGATACCGCGCTGGATCAGCGCCTGAATTCTGTTCCAGTGAGCCTCGGAGACGACCGGCCCTATCTGCGCATCCTGAAGCGGATCGCCGACTGTGATGGTCTCCACTGCGGTTCGCGCGATGCCAATGGCGGCTTCCATGTTGGCGTTGGGCACCAGGAGTCGCGTCGGCGCATTGCAGGACTGACCGGAATTGAGCATGACTGCGCGCACGCCGGCTTTGACGGCCTGTTCGAGACTGGCATCGGGCAGCACGATGTTCGGCGATTTGCCGCCCAGCTCCTGTTGCACTCGCTTGACCGTGTCAGCGGCATTCTTCGCAACCTCGATGCCGGCACGCGTCGATCCCGTGAACGAGACCATGTCGATATTGCGATGGCGAGCAATCGCCGCGCCGACCGTTGGACCGTCGCCGTTGATCATGTTGTACACGCCGGCTGGAACGCCCGCTGAATGCATGATCTCGCTCCACAAGTAGGCGGAGAACGGCGCGATCTCCGACGGTTTCAGGACCATCGTGCAGCCGGTTGCCAGCGCCGGCGCGACCTTGCAGACGATCTGATTGATCGGCCAATTCCACGGCACGATGAAACCGCACACGCCGATCGGCTCGCGCACGATGCGCGTGGATCCGCGATTGCAAACGAACTCGTACTGCGCGAGAGCGCTGATAGTCGTACGCAGGTGCTCGCGCCCGATGTCGGCCTGCGCCTGCTTTGCAAACCAAGCCGGCGCGCCCATCTCTTCGGTGATGGCCGCGGCCACCTCGTCGAATCGCGCCTCGTAGTGCTGCAGGACCCTGCGTAGCAGGTCAAGCCGCTCAAGCTTCGATGTCAGCGAGAATGACGCGAAAGCGCGGCGTGCAGCCGCTACTGCAAGGTCGACGTCGCGACTGCTGCCGAGCGAAATGCGGCCCGCGACTCGTTCGTTCGCGGGATTCACGACATCGAGTGTGCGAGGGCTCGCAGGCTCGATCCAGCGTCCGTCGACATAGAACTTCAGGTACTCGCGCACGCGCTCATCTCCCGGCGCACAGGGCGGCGCGTAGTTGCTGCGCGGACTCTGCGATGGCGACGCGCCCGGCCTCGATTTCGCCGGCCATCGCGACGAAGCCGTGTATGGTCGTGTCGTAGCGGCTTACGTATGTCGTGACTCCGGCATCGCGCAGCAGGCGCGCGTACTCCTCGATGTCGTCGCGCAGAATGTCGACACCGGCCAGGACAATGCAGGCGGGCGGCAAGCCGCGGAAGTCGGTCGCACGAATCGGGGAGACGCGCCAGTCCTGCAGCACTGAGCGATCCGGGAAGTTCATGCCGATGATCCACTCGAGGGCGTCCGCTTCGAAGAAGTATCCGCGGGCGAAGTCCTGCATCGATTTGCTGCCGCCGCGCGTGCCCACGTAGGGATAGAGCAGTAGCTGGAAGGCGAGCGGCGGGCCGCCACGCTCGCGAACCAGTTGCGTGACGATTGCTGCGAGACAACCGCCGCCCGACTCACCGCCGATCGCAAGTCGCGTCGGATCGCCGCCGAGGCTGGCAGCGTTGACGGCTGTCCAGGTCAGCGCGTCGAAACAGTCATCGACGGACATTGCGAACGCGTGTTCGGGCGCCAGTCGGTACGAGACCGAAATTACCAGGCAGCCGGATTGTGCGCACAGCTGCTGGCACACCCAGTCAAAGGAATCGAGACTGCCCATGATCGAACCACCGCCGTGGATGAACATGAACACGGGCGTCGGTCCGCGCGACGCCGCGCGCGGTGTGTAAATCCTGATGGGAATACGTCCGTGGGTGCCGGGAATGCTGCGATTCTCGATGTCGACGATCGGCTTGAAGCCCGCGTACATCGCTGCGTAGAACGCTTCGAACGCGGCTCGCATCTGCGGGATCGACATCGACGGGTCGAGGAAGGGATTGGCAGTGAGGCGTGCTAGGACGCGCTGCGTATCGGCGTCCAGATTGACCGGCTGTGTATCCATGCTCAGAACATCCCATTGCCGTTGCGACTGTGGGCTGGGATGTCCTGGATGACGTCCCAGTGCTCGACGATCAGCTCGCCCTCGAAGCGGAACAGCTCGGCGATCGCCTTGCCGCCAGCGTCCTGGGCGCCGAACGTGTAGTGGCAATGTGCGAAACACAGATCGCCTTCGGCGATGACTCGCTTGACCTGCACGGCATAGCCGGGAGATGCGCGATCGAATTCTTCGATCAGCAGCAACAGCGCCTCCAGACCGTTGGCAATTCCTGGACTGTGCTGGATGTACTTGGCGGGATTGATATAGCGGGCCATCTCGACTTGTTTGCGTGCGAGAGGGACGGTGCAGTCGAAGGCGACTTCCAGTAGCGCCTTCACTGCCTGTTTGCGTCGATCCAGTTCGGACATCGTGAACTCCGTATCAATGCGCGCGTGCCACGGCGTTGCGGACCCTGTCGGCCGATTCGTCGATTGCGGCCCGACCGAGGTCGATCACGCCGGCCATGCTCAGGAAGGGATGGACAGTGGTTTCGTACCGATGCAGCTCCGTGGGTACCCCAGCGGCCTGCAGCCGGTGTGCGTACGTCTCAATATCGTCGCGCATGATCTCGTGGCCAGCGCTGATGACGAACGCAGGCGGCAGCCGCGACAAGTCGCGTGCGAGCAGCGGAAACAAACGTGGATCGGACAGCTGCGAGCGGTCCGTGATGTATTGATCGACCGCCATGTCCAGCTCGGCTACGCCGAACACGTAGCCGTGCGAGAACTTCTGCATGGACTCGCTGTCGCGCGTGAAGCCGACGGCAGGGTAGATGAGCAACTGAAATACGAGAGGTGGGCCGCCGTCACGGGCCAGCTGTGCAACGACCGCAGCGAGATTGCCACCCGCGGAGTCGCCGCCGACCGCAAGACGCGTACGATCGCCGCCGATCGATGCGGCGTTGTCGTAGGTCCATTTCGTTGCAGCATACGCATCGTCGACGGGCGCGGGAAACCGATGCTCCGGTGTCAGCCGATAATCGACGGAGATCACGATAGTGCCGGAGCGATGCGACAGCCGCTGGCACAGCGAATCGTATTGCTCGATGCTGCCGACTGACATACCGCCGCCGTGAAAGTAGACGAGCAGCGCGCGCGGCCGCGCCGAATCGCCACGCGGCGTATAGATCCGCACGCGCAGCGGGCCGCCAGGACCGGGGATGGATCGGTCGGCGACGTCAGTCAGATCTGCGGGTGGTAGTCCCAGCGCGCCGAAGAGCGCTTCGTGAGCACGACGGCGTTCTGCCGGCGGCAGGACCATGACATTCGGGTTCGAGCTCGCTGCGAGTTGCTGCAGCACAGCCTTGGTCTGAGGGTCGAGGTTGGCGGTTGCAGGATCGACCCACTGCGCGGAGTGTCCGGTCTGCAGGGAGCTGCAGGCAGCGATGGCGAATGCGATGGCAGCTACGGCAACTGACGTATGACACGAACGGCCCATGGCGCGGGCATCCTTGGGTGAGGCTGCGACCGGTGCAGCAGATACCACGGCGGAAAGGTCGCGCGCCGCTCGAAAGTATGGAATTCGCGGCCAGGGGCGGCTGCCGCCATACTTTCGAACGGTCTGCCCAGGCTCGGCGGTGCGTAGCTTTCGGCAGTAGGCTTACAGGAGCGTGCCGATGATCAAGGTGACCATTCTCTATCCCAATACGTCCGGTGCACGGTTTGATTTCGACTACTACGTGAAGACGCATATGCCTATGTCCATCCGGTTGTTAGGCCCGCGTATCCGCAGCGTCAGCGTCGAACGCGGCATCGAAGCAGCCGAACCGGGAGCGCGACCCGCGTTCGTCGCACTTTGTCATTTCACGTGCGATTCCCGTCAGTCGTTCGAAGCCGCATTCCTGCCTCAGGCGGCGGTGCTTCAGGGCGACATGCCCAACTACACGGATATCGTTCCCATCATTCAGTTCAGCGAGATCATGCTGGCAACCTAGGTGGAGGAGGGTCAATGCTCGATTGCGTCGCGCTCACTCGCCGACTCATTGGTTTCAACACCATCAATCCGCCAGGAGACGAGGCTGCCTGCGCGCAATATCTCGCTGAGCTTCTGACGCCTGCCGGCGTACTTGTCGAGCTGGCGTCGTTTGCCCCGGCGCGCGCGAATCTGATTGCCCGACTGGAGGGCAGTGACCCGAGGCTTGCGCCGCTCGTACTGACGGGTCACTTGGATACGGTGCCGCTGGGCGCCGCGCCGTGGTCAAAGGCGCCGTTTGCGGCCGAGATCGTTGGCGACAGGCTGTATGGCCGCGGTGCATCCGATATGAAGAGCGGCGTCGCGGCGATGGCGCTGGCTTTTCTCCGCGCGTGCAGCCGCCGAGTCAGGCCTGAGCGCGGCGTGACGTTACTGCTGACAGGTGGTGAAGAGGTGGGCTGTCAGGGCGCAGTGCACCTGCACGAGCACGATCGAAATCGTCTCGGCGCGGCAAGTGCGATGCTGGTCGGTGAGCCCACTGGCAACGAGCTCGTTCGCGGCCACAAGGGTGCGCTCTTCATGCGCGCCAGGGCACACGGTGTGACTGCGCATTCGTCCATGCCGGAACGCGGCGTCAATGCGATCTACAAAGCAGCGCGCGCGATCACTCGCGTCGAGCAATTCGCGCTGCCGAGGTCCAGCAGTCGCTTCATGGGCAATCCGACGATCAGCGTCGGGATGATCAGCGGCGGTCTAAACGCCAACTCCGTGCCGGATCGCGCCGAGTTCACCATCGATGTGCGCTCGGGGTCGGATCTCAGTCACGCCGCCGTGCTCGATTCATTGCGCACGCGTTTGCAGCCCGAAGTAGAGATCGAGCCCTTCATCGACATGCCAGCTGTGTACACACCCGCGGAGGACCCGTTCATCGATGCCGTATTCGGTGGCATGCGCAAGGTGATCGGTGACCGTGCTACGAGCGTCGAGCAGGCAATGCCATTCTTTTCGGACGCGTCGGTGTTACAGCCGCACTACCGCTGTCCGACTATCATCCTTGGGCCGGGCGAGGTCCTGACAGCGCACGAAACTGACGAGTACTGCCTGATCGACAAGATCCACGAGGCCGAAGAAATCTACCTGCAGGTGATCGATGCATGGTGCGGGACGCCAGGTTCGTGACCGGCGTTCCGGGCTCAGTGCGATCCCATCAACCCGCTGGCGCGGGCGGCTGCAACCGCCTGCGTTCGACTCTTGACGCCGAGCTTCTCGTACACATGCTGGAGATGCCACTTCACCGTGTGCTGCGAAACGAACAGTCGCGCCCCGATGTCCGCGTTCGATAGACCGGCAACCAGCATCCGCAGCACTTCGAGTTCGCGCTTCGACAGTTGCTCGACTGCGCCGCCCGACGGTGCCGGCGCGCTCGGAGAGCGGCCGGCTGTCGCGACGATCTGCTCGAGATACTCGACGGCGATCGCCATGGGCGCACGCCGCTCTTCGGCGAGAATCTCCTCGATCAGATCGACCACGATGGATCCTTCGTCGACGAAGCTGCGAATCATGCGGGCACTTTCGCCGTGCTCGAGCGCGCGTCGCATCGCGCGCAGCGCGCCCGCTCGATTGGCGAGCGCGTCATGCGCCCTGGCCTCCAGGATCGAGAGACGCACGACACGCCACATCCGATCCTGGCCAGTCGCCTGCGCCAGCGCAGTGCGAATGCGGCCCAGAGTCGCGGCGGAAGGATGCAAGGCAATTTCCAGGCGCAGAGCCCCGATCAGGCTTGCCTCGGTTTCCACGCTGTGCGGCATGAAGCCAGCCGGTTCTTCGAACTGCGTCTCGCGCAGGACTGCTGCATGCAGACGCCGCGCTTCCTTGGGATCGTCTCGAAGCAGCGCGAAGCGAATACGCTCCCAGGCTATGGCATGCACGAGACGCGGCCAGCCGCGACGCAGGCCCGCCACTTCGGCTGCGTCGAGCACTTCTCGAGAACGCTCGAACTCGCCGCGGGCCGCCGCCGTGCGAGCCGCTGCGAGAAACATGCAGATGACCATGTCGGGAAGCGCGATGTCCATGGAGCTTGCAAGACAGCGGCGCAACACCTCCTCGGCGCCGGCAAGGTCGTTCCACTCGTACAGAGTCTCCGGCAGGTAGCCGATCGCGACCGATTCAATGACTTCCGAATCGGCGACTGAATGGATCGCCTTATCTGCTTCGTTCCAATCGTTCGCGGCATCCTGGAGTCTGCCGCGGGTCGCATGCCATAGCCCCGACAACGCAAGCGAGCATGCGATCCCAAAGGCACTGCGCGCTTGCTCGTGATCCGCGCGCGCCGCCATGATTGCTTGCCGCGCAGATTCGTGCGCTCCCTTCGCGAGCCAGCCGTAGGCAGTTGCCAGGCGCAACGTACCGAACGTGTAAGGATCGTGTCCCTGACACTCACGCAACCCGCGTAGACCCGTCTCCAATGCGGCCTCGGGTCGATCGGCATAGATGGCGATGATCGCATCGACCGCGTGCAGGTCGTCGCGCGCCACGATGGGCAGATCGTGGAAGCGCAGGCGCGCCGGATCTGCATAGACGCGCGCCGCTTCGTGTTCGAACAGCGCCGCATGCGTGCAGGCTGCTTCGATTCGCAGAGTCGGATAGCGATCCAGTACCTCGCTGGGCAACTGCGCCGCCCATGTCGCGAATTTCCTGAACCGGCCAATACGCTTGCGCGCGGCGCTCGCACGTGCGAGCAACTCACCGGCGAACGTCGCGTCGTCGCTTGCGAAGGCGCTGCGCACCGCGTCGCTCAGATGGTCGTGCTCGGCATACCAATGAGCCGCTGCGCGATGCAGTTCACTCAGTTTCTGCGGCGCGTCGGCCCGCAGGCGCTCTTCCAGGAATGCCGAAAACATCGGATGGACGATGCGCCATTCCTCGTCGTTCGGATCGCGTGCGATCGGCAGTCCCGACGTGTCCGTCTGGCGCGTTGTGTATGCAGCTTCCACCTCTCCGAGAACCGCCGTTGCAAAGCCGGTGGAAAACCGGCCGAGCGGTCCCACTGCGCCGATGAACGCTGCCATCGCGGGATCCAGCGCTGATAACAACTGCTCCTCCATGTAGCCGCGCGCGGTGTCCCAGGGCCGTGGCAAGCGCTTCAGCAGTCGGGTCGCTTCGACATCTCCCTTGGCGAGCTGCCGAACGGCGAGTGCCAGAAGCGCGGGCCAGCCCTCCGTAGCACGCATCAGGTCCCCAGCCGCATCCGCCGCAAAGCGGCTCATGCGAGAGGGCAAGAGCGCCTGCAGCTCTTCCATGTCGAAGCGCAAGGCATCGGCTTCGAGATCTACTACGTGCTCGCTGAGCCGCAGCTTCGACAAGCCGAGCGACAGCGGCTGACGTGCTGCAATGACGACACGCATTGCCGCGGGCCGGTGCAGGATGAGATGACGCAAGAGACTCTCGCCGGCACTGCCGTGCAGCTTATGGGCGTCGTCGACAAAAAGCGCGCATGGACGAGTGACGAGCCGGCTGATGTCCGCACAGTGCTGTTGCGCAGTGCGCTTACGGCGGCGCCCAACGGGGGAGGCAATGTCGGACGCTCCGGGCAGGAGCATCTCCTGCAATCGACCAGCCAGCTGCTCCAGCCTTCGATCTTCTTCGGTGACCGTTACCCATGCCGTACTGAGCCCGCCGCGGCGCCAGCAAGCATCCCAAGATCGCATGAGCACGGTTTTGCCATAGCCGGCGGGAGCGCCCAGGAATGCAACGGACGCTTCGTCCGCGAGCCGCTCCAATCGCGGCCGCGGCAAGTCCCGGACAGCTGTTGCCGGGTTCGAGTCGTCGCCGAACAGACGACGGCGGGCTCCAATGTCGACCACCTTGCTCATGATGGTTTTTATTTACTGCCAGACTCGGGCGGGAAGCAAGCGACAATGCACTCGCCACGCTTGCGGCCGACCAAAACCATACTTTAGAACGGCGAATCGTGTATGAGCCGTGCGCAAGGCTTCCATCGGCGCAGATCGCTGTCCGAAGGGGGGCAAGATGATTGGTCACAACGAGATTCGCAGACGACTCTCCGGGTCGCTGCTGGGCATGACCGCGCTGACGCTCTCGACGCTGGCCGCGGCGCAAGATCAGGCCGATCCCGCTGCCACGCTGGAAGAGATCGTGGTCACAGCGCAGAAGCGCGAGCAGAGCATCAATGATGTGGGCATGTCGATCTCCGCCGTGAGCGGGGACACCCTGCTGGCACGCGGCATCGAGAGCGCGGCCGATCTGGTCAAGGTCGTTCCCGGCTTCTCGTATACGCCGACGCAGTTCGATATGCCCGTGTACACCCTGCGTGGCGTGGGTTACTACGAATCGAGCCTAGCCGCGAATCCTGCGGTCAGCGTTTACGTGGACGAGATGCCGTTACCTTATCCCGCCATGGTGCGTGGTGCGCTGTTGGACCTGCAACGCGTCGAGGTGCTGAAGGGGCCGCAGGGTACGCTCTTCGGTCAGAACGCAACCGGCGGCGCGATCAACTACATCGCCAACAAGCCGACCTCGACAGTCGAGGCGGGTGTCACTGCGGACTATGGCCGTTTCAACACGCTCGGGCTGGACGGATACGTCAGCGGACCCTTGAGCGAGAAGATCGGCGCGCGACTGGCGGTGAGCACCGTGCAAGGCGACGGTTGGCAACGGAGCATGGACCGTGGCGATGAGCTGGGCAGCACCGACGAAGTCATCGGCAGGTTGCTCGTCGATTTCAATCCGACCGACACGTTGGCGTTGCGCTTCAATGCCAACGGCTGGCGGGATCGATCCGACTCGCAGTCGCCGCAGCATCGTGGCATTTCAGTGGCGGTACCCGGTGTTCCGCTTGATCCGGCGTTCGTCGCCGCACCTCTGGCGCCGGACGATGCGCGCGCGACGAACTTCGACCCGGGCTTCGACTACAGTCGCGACACGACTTTCTATCAGACGGCATTACGCGCGGACTGGGAGGCCACGGACACCGTTACGCTGACTTCGATGTCCGCCTGGCAACATACGGACCGCGATCAGTTCGCCGAGACAGATGGCACCAGCGTGCAGGATCTGGCGCTGGGCACCACCGGAGAGATCTCGTCCTTCTCGCAGGAGTTGCGGCTGGCCGGCGGAGGCGGGCGTCTGCGCCACTGGGTCGTGGGCGCGAACTATCAGGATGATGAAATCATCGATCACCAGGACGTGCTGCTCGGCGTCGGCACCAGCTCCTTCGTCGTGCTTGGGCCCCTTGGCACATTTCATTTCGAAGGTGTCGACAACATCAGCCGCAACGACGTGCGCACCTGGGCTGTCTTCGCGAGCATCGAGCTGGCGCTGACGGATCGGCTCGCCCTCGAGCTGGGTGCGCGCTACACCGAGGCGCGCAACGAGTTTGCGGGATGCTCTGCCGATGACGGCAGCGGCGAGTTGGCCGCCGCCTTCTCGGCGTTGCAGGCGCTGGGCGCCTTTCTCGGGGCCAATCCCACGATCGCTCCAGTGACGGGCGGGTGTGTCACGATCGTCGACCCCAACTTCAACGTCGGCGAAACCCGCGACACGCTGGAGGAAGACAACGTGCCGTGGCGCGCGAATCTCAACTGGCATGCAACGGACGATGTGCTGCTCTATGCAAACGTCAGCCGAGGATTCAAGGCCGGCAACTTCCCGACGCTGTCCGCTTCGGACGCATCGCAGTTCACGCCCGTGACGCAGGAAGAGCTGACCGCCTATGAGACGGGCTTCAAGGCGACGTTTCCGGCCGGGCGGATGCAGCTGAATGGCGCTGCGTTCTATTACGACTACATCAACAAGCAACTGCGCGGCCGCGTCAGCGATCCCTTGTTCGGCCAGCTCGAAGCCCTCGTCAATGTGCCGCGGTCTCACGTGTGGGGCACGGAAGTGCAGTGGACCTGGGCGCCGGTGGGTGGGTTCACCGCCAACGTGGGCGCCACGTATCTGCAGACGCAGATCGACGGCACGTTCGAGAACTTCTCGCAGTTCGGCGGTCCCCCGCAGAGCTTCAGCGGCAACGCATTTCCGTACTCACCGGAATGGCAGGCCAACGCTGACCTCGGCTATCGCTACGTTTTGCCACACGCAATGGCGGCCTTCGTAGGTGCCGGGCTGACCTACAGGAGCGAGACGAAGGGTGGATTGGAGAACGACGCCCGCCTGGCGATCGACAGCTACACTCTGGTCGACTTGCGCGCCGGCCTCGAGGACGAACTCGGGCGCTGGCGGGCAATGCTATGGGCACGCAATGTCACAGATGAGTACTATTGGATCAACGTGCTCAAGGCACAGGACAACGTCGTGCGGTATGCAGGCCGCCCATCCACCTATGGCATCACTCTCAGCTATCGCTTCTGATCGCCATGCATGATTTGGCGATTCGCCTCGACCGAACCCCCACCCCGTTCAGTCTCATCGAGGAAGTCGCACAGCGCCGCGGTAATCACCCGGCGCTGATTTTCATGCGGAATGCCGCCGATCGCGCGCCGGTCGTAGTCACCTACCGGCAGCTCGTCGAGCAGGCAGCGCGCACCATCGGCGCGTTGCGCAGATTGGAGCTCGCTGAGGACGATGGCATTGCCATTCTGCTGCCGGCGATGGCGGAAGCAGTCGTTGCCTTGCTGGCGGCGTCCAGCGTTGGTGTCGCATTTCCGCTCAATCTATTGCTCACAGCGCCTGCGATGCGCGCCCAGTTGGAGCTCGCGCGGACGCGCGCAGTGTTCGTGCTGGGCGAGCATCCGTTGCTCGACGTCCGTGCCCGTCTGCGGCAGGCGGCGCAAGATCTCCCAGGACTCGAGACCATCATCGAAATTCCGGTGGGACCTGCGCGCGGCGCCGCCTCATGGCGCGACTTTCTCGATAGTGCGCGACCGGAGGCAGCTTTCGCGGGCAGCGCCGATCGAACGGCGGCGCTGTTTCATACCGGAGGAACGACTGGAGAGCCCAAGCTCGCCGAACTCTCGGCACGCAATATTGCAGCGGGTGCGCTGATGATGGCGGCGGCCACCCGCTGGGCGCAGGACGATCGCATCTGTTCCGGCCTGCCGATGTTCCATGTCGGTGGCGCGATCTCGTGCGGGCTCAGTGCGCTGGCGAGCGGCGCAACGCTGATCTTTCCGAGTCTGCTGGGCGCGCGTGATCCCGAGGTCGTGCAGTCGATCTGGACATTGCTGGCGCAATCGCAGGCGACGGTCCTGGCGATGGTGCCGACCTCGCTTGCGGCCGTCGTGGACGTTCCTCTGGAGGACGCGAATCTCACCATGCTGCGTGCAGTTTGTACCGGTGCCTCGCCGCTGCCGCGCGAGTTAGGGACGCGCCTGACGGCGAAGCTGGGCAAGCCGGTATGCCAGATCTACGGGATGACAGAGATGAGTGGCTGCTGTACGGCGCAACCCTGCGACGGCCAGTTTCGCGAGCCCGCCGTCGGCTTTGCGCCGCCACTACTCGAGATCGGGTTGCACGGCGACGCTGCCGACCGCGGCGAGGTTCACATGCGAGGACCGAATGCTTTCCAGGGCTATCGCACGAAAGCCGGGAGGATCGTGCGCTCGCCCGAGCATTGGGTGGCGAGCGGCGACCTCGGATGTCTTCTGCCGGATGGCCAGCTGCGCCTCATGGGGCGCAGCAAGGACGTCATCATTCGCGGCGGTCACAACATCGATCCATTGATGATCGAGGAAATCGCCCAGCAGCATCCCGCCGTACGAGTATCCGCCGCAGCGCCGATGCCGGATCAGTACGCGGGCGAGTTGCCGATTCTATATGTCGCCCTCAAGGCGGGAGCCGCGGCGACCGCCGAGGACATCGAGAGATTCGTGGCGGAGCGGATTGGTGAGCCGCCCGCGCGCCCGAAGCGTGTGTTCATCCTCGACGACCTGCCTCTGACTCCGTTCGGCAAGATTGCACGCTACAAGTTGCGTCAAGCCGCTGCTGTCGAGCGCGCGAAGGGCTGCCTCGCCGCGGACGCGATTGCTGAGTTGTGGTGCGAGGATCCGGCGGCGAAGACGATATGCGTGCGCTGGATCCGGGCGTCAGCTGCAGATGCTCTCGAGAGATTCCGGAAATCCACGAGCGCGCTCGGACTCACGATCGAGCTGCAGTAGATCGCACGACGTCTGCCAGCAACGTGCGCAGGACGGCTACGAGCGCAGGTTCGCCAACGATGTCCTCGGCTTGCAGCGATTTCCCGAGCACGTGAGCCAGATAGGGATGCTCCGCGATCAATCTCGCAGAGATTGTCTTCAGAATGATTGCCAGGGATTCCTGCGCGTGGGTCGACCGTGCCGAGCCACTGAGCAGTACCACGGGCTTCTCGACGATATCGCTGCTTCCGGCGAGCCAGTCGAGTGCGTTCTTCAGAGTGCCGGGCACACCGCGCGCATACTCGGGGCTGGCGATGATCAACGCGTCGGCCGCGGCAACGCGCGCGCGCCACGCTGCAACGGCCGCTGGCGGGGAGTCGGTATCTAGATCGGCGTTGAAGTGAGGAAGAGCACCAGTTCCTTCGTAAAGATCCAGGCGTACGTCAGGAGGCGCGAGAAGCACGCAAGCCCGCAGGAGCGCAGTGTTGGACGAATTTGTGCGAAGACTTCCGGAAACAGCAAGTATCGTAACGACGCGCGTCATTGAACTGATGTCGGTGGCCAGTCGATGAGTGTCGGGTCAATGCGCATCGACGGGCGCCAGCCGAAAGTATGGTCGGCCGGGTGAACCTCGTGCTGAATTTCATGAGCGAAACGCGAGCCCAACCAGAAGCCTTAAGACGTCGCGAGCTTCGAATCCCAAACTCGGATTCGCACCCGTATCCGCGCTCACGCGCTCATGCCTTGAATCTTCGATTGGCGCGTGGGGGTATCCATATCAAATGAGTCACCGATACCCCCAGAAATACCCCCACGAGGCGGTGGCTGCAGATGGAGGTCTGTGGACGTTGGCGGAGAACAAAAGGACTGAAGGCGCAGGGATAAGGGCCTGCTGCTGGACGTCCCTGGATGTTCTCGGAAGTCCTTGGAGAATATTTGGATGGCTCCCCGGGCCGGATTCGAATTGCATCGCAGGTTCCTGATCCATAAGGGACTGCGCTGACCAGCCACTTCGCGTACCCCCGCCGATACCCCATCGACGTCTGCGAGCACCCTCTTGCAGCGGTCGTAGTAGGGATGGCTGACCAGCGTCGTCCCCCTAAGGAGCCATATATATATGTGTAGCCCGGCCCCGCATCGCCCTCGTGACCGGCGGTAGCCGTGGACTCGGTCGCAGCACAGTGCTCAGCCTGGCCAAGCGCGGCGTGCATTCGATCCTCACATATCACTCGAATCGGGCCGAGGCCGACAAGGTTGTCGCGCTCGTCGGCGAGGCCAGCGCACGGGCAATCGCGCTGCAGCTCGATACGGGTAACGTTGATGCGTTTGACGACTTCGTCACACGTGTGGGCGAGGCATTGCATCGCCTCGGCGTGCAACGCTTCGACTATCTGGTCAACAACGCCGGCACTTCGCACCACAACCCATTCGACCGAACAACCGCGGCTGAGCTCGACGCTCTCTACAACGTGCACTTCAAGGGCGTCTTCTTCCTGACCCAAAAGCTGCTGCCGCTGCTCACCGACGGCGGACGAATCGTCAATCTCTCCTCGGGATTGACCCGCTTCACGATACCCGGCAGCGCGTCGTATGCCTCCATGAAAGGCGCCGTCGAAGTGCTGACACACT
>Ga0134124_10002395_pt1 | contig 15135 bp, 12 predicted proteins | sample KB304_FD_96880 | JGI IMG/M metagenome (GOLD analysis project Ga0134124, IMG submission 96880) | Terrestrial soil microbial communities without Nitrogen fertilizer from Kellogg Biological Station, Michigan, USA - KB3-0-4 | ecosystem: Environmental > Terrestrial > Soil > Unclassified ... | reverse complement strand
TAGGTGTCGACGACCAGCGCCATGGCAGCTTCCAGTTCCGCGGCCATTCCCAGTTTGTCCTCGCAAACCACGGCGCGCAGATAGTCCAGTCCGCCCTCCAGATTCTCGAGCCAGCCTGCCGTGCGTTGCAGCCGGTCCGCGGTGCGCACATAGAACATCAGGAAGCGATCGATGTAGCGGATCAGCGTCTCGCGATCCAGGTCGCTGGCCAGGAGATCGGCATGGCGCGGTTTCATTCCGCCGTTGCCGCACACGTAGAGATTCCAGCCTTTTTCTGTAGCAATGATGCCCACATCCTTGCTCTGGGCCTCGGCGCATTCGCGCGTGCAGCCAGACACGGCGAACTTCAGCTTGTGGGGCGAGCGCAGTCCCTTGTAGCGATTCTCCAGTTCGATGGCGAAGCCGACAGAATCCTGCACGCCGTAACGGCACCAGGTGGATCCCACACAGGACTTCACCGTGCGCAGCGACTTGCCATAGGCATGTCCGGACTCGAACCCGGCCGCGATCAGTTCGCGCCAGATGGCAGGCAGCTGATTGACCTGCGCGCCGAACAGATCGATACGCTGGCCACCAGTGATCTTGGTGTACAGCCCGTATTTCTTCGCCACCTGGGCGATCACCAGCAGCTTGTCTGGCGTGATCTCGCCACCCGGCACGCGCGGCACCACTGAGTAGCTGCCGTCTTTCTGCAGGTTGGCGAGATAGTAATCGTTGGTATCCTGCAGCACGGCCTTGTCGGGTTTCAGCACGAACTCATTCCACTGCGAAGCGAGAATGGAAGCCACGGCTGGCTTGCAGATATCGCAGCCCAGCCCTTTGCCATGCTTTCCGATCAGATCAGCGAAGTTGTGGATTCTGCCGACTTTCACCAGATGGAACAGTTCCTGCCGCGAGTACGGAAAGTGTTCGCAGAGGTGGTTGGTGACAGCCACGCCCTTGCTGGCCAGTTCTGCCTTGATGATCTGCGTGACCAGCATCGCGCAGCCGCCGCAGGAACTGGCGGCCTTGTTGTGCTTCTTCATGCCGCCGATGGTCACCACACCGGCATCGACAGCCGCGCAGATATCGCCCTTGCTCACATTGTTGCAGGAGCAGATCTGCGCGCTGGCAGGCAGCGCGCCAACGCCCATGCCGGCACTCTCCGCACCGTCTGCGGGCGCCACCAGCAGCGATTCAGGTCGTGATGGCAGCGCCATGCTGTTGAGCATCAGCTGCAGCCAGGTGCCGTAGTCACCGGCATCACCCACCAGCACACCGCCCAACAGCCGCGTGCCGTCCTTGCTGATCACGAGTTTCTTGTAGATGCCGGCGCGCTCATCCACCAGCGTGCAGCACTGCGCGTCTGCAGTGGCTGCATGCGCATCTCCCAGCGAGGCCACATCCACACCCATGAGCTTGAGCTTGGTACTCATGTCGGCGCCCGAGAATTGTTTCTCCATGCCCAGCAGCTGCGCCGCCGCGGCCTCGGCCATCTGATAGCCGGGAGCGACCAGACCGTAAAGCTTGCCCTGCCACAGTGCACACTCGCCGATGGCGAAGATGTCCGGATCACTGGTGCGGCACTGATTGTCGATGACGATGCCGCCACGCGGACCGACCTCGATGCCGCAGGCCTTGGCCAGCGCGTCCTGCGGACGGATGCCAGCAGAGAACAACACCACATCGGCTTCCACCGATTCTCCATCCGCGAAACGCAGCACATGCTGATGCCGCTCTCCAGTCTCGATGGCGGTGGTCGATTTTCCACAGTGAACCCGCACGCCTAGGGACTCGATATGCCGGCGCAGTACGCGTCCGCCGCCCTCGTCCACCTGCACTGCCATCAGTCGCGGCGCGAATTCCACCACGTGGGTTTCCAGCCCCAGATCAACCAGCGCCTTGGCGGCCTCCAGGCCCAGCAATCCGCCGCCGATCACCACGCCGGTGCTTGCATTGCGGCTGGCATCGCGGATGGCGATGAGATCGTCGATGGTGCGATAGACGAAGCAGTCCTTGCGATCGCGACCCGGAATCGGCGGCACGAAAGGAAATGATCCGGTTGCCAGCACCAGCTTGTCGTACGCGAGGTCGCGTCCGGTGCTCGTAACCACCCGTCTGTTCTGACGATCAATCGATACTGCGCGCTCGGACAATTGCAGCGCGATGCCGGAGTTCTCAAAGAAACCCTGCGACACCAGTGAAAGGTCTTCCGCACTCTTGCCGGAGAAGAAGCTGGAGAGCGCCACGCGATCATAGGCCGGCCTGGGTTCTTCACACACCACAGTGATCGAATATTCATGCGGTGCCGCAGCCAGCTTTTCCAGCAACCGCTGCCCCACCATGCCATTGCCGATGACCAGCAATTTCTTCCGCGTCGTTGCCGTCTCTGCCGTCATGGGCTCAACCTGGACGCAGGCACGGCGTCGAGTTTCTCGGCGACGGCAGCGGCATGCAGATCGGGCCTGAAGCTTTGCAGCGCCCGTTCCACATCCTGGGCTGTCGCAGCGATCTGCCTCCAGCGCGCGATCTGGTCGCAATACAGCTGCGCATGCGCGCGCTGGGGCACCGTTGCGGCCTCATTGAGCTGGATGAACTCCGGTCGCTGCAGTGGCGGGGCGCCGGCCATGGGCACGATGCGACCCTCAAGCGCCGCCGCCAGCAAGCGCTCCGGCGCGCCGACATAGCGCGAGTGACCGAGCAGACGAATCAGCTCCACATGGTTGGCCGGCTCCGCCACCCAGCGCGCGGCATCGATCACCGCCCGCACCAGCGCCCGGCACAGTTGCGGATGTTGCTCCAGAAACTCCTCGCGCAGCCCCAGCACTTTCTCCGGGGGCTGGGGCCAGATCTCACTCGCCGTGGCGACAATCGTCCCCAGTCCGCTATCCACGGCGAGGCTGTTCCAGGGCTCACCGACGCAGAAACCATCGACCTGACCGGTACGCAGCGCCTCCACCAGCATGGGTGGCGGCACCACCACCATGCGCACATCGTGATCCGGATCGATGCCGGCGCCTTGCAGCCAGTCGCGCAACTGGTAGTTGTGACAGGAAAAAGGGAACACCATGGCCAGGGTCAGCGGCGGCTGGTTCGCGCGCCGCCGCACCGCGATCTGCGCAGCCAGCGCAGATGCCTGCCTGGCTGGTGGCGCTCCCAGTTCCGCACCATGCTGCGTCATCGCCTGCCACAGCGGCCGCGACACCGTGATGGCATTGCCACCGAGACCCAGCGCCACTGGCGCAACCAGCGGCGCATCACCGCGCTGTCCCAGCAGATGCGAAGCCACCACCATGGGTCCCAGCATCTGCGCCGCATCGAAATGACCAAAGGCCACGCGATCGCGCAGATTGGCCCAGGACACCTCACGCACCAGTCGCATGCGAATGCCCTGCCTTTCTGCGAATCCCTTCTCATGTGCTGCCACCAGCAATGCGCTGTCGAGCAGCGGCATGAAGCCCACTGTCACCACACGTCCCTCGGCGCCGGATATCCGCGGTGTCATGATTTGAACAGCCCTGCAGCTGTGATGACGCTCTGCGCCACCTGTGCGATCCTCAGGTTGGCGTCCATGGCCGCCTTGCGCAGCAGCTCGTAGGCCTCTTCCTCGCTGATGCCCCGCTCCTTCATCAGAATGCCGCGGGCCTTGTCGATCACCTTGCGGTCGGCCAGCTGCTGGCGCGTTTCATCCAGCTCGTTGCGCAGTTTTTCAAAGGCCCGGAAGCGACTGACCGTGGTTTCGACGATGGGGCGTACGCGCTCCTTGCGCAGTCCATCGACCACATAGGCGCCGACACCCGCATCGATGGCCGCTTCGATCATGCCGCGATCCGAACGGTCCACGAACATCGCTACCGGTTTGCGCACCACGCGCGACACCTGGAACATCTGTTCGAGCACGTCGCGATTCGGATTTTCCAGATCGATGAGAATCACATCCGGCTCCTCAGCCAGAATCCGGTGCAGCAGATTCTGCATGTCGCGCACGACGATCACGTCGCGGTACCCAGCCTCGCGCAGACCATCCTCCAGAATGGAAGCCCGGGCCATGTTCTGATCGACAATGAGCACGCGCAGCGCGGTTTCGGACATGGATGTTGGCAAACGGCCTCACGACTACCAGGCGAAATCTATCTGGGCCCAGAACTTGCGAGTATCTCGCAGCGTCGTGGGGGTGGTTGGCGCAGCGTTGTAGTCCGCGTACTTCAGCGTGCCAGTGAAGCGCCGGAACTTGCCCTGCAGCTGCAGATCGAGCTCCTGACCGTAGTCTATGTTCAGCCGCTCGGATTCATAGTCGTGCCAGCTCACTGCCAGCGACAGGGTTTCAAGCACCCCGAAGCCCTTCTTCTGGAAGCCGGCGTTGGCGTAGAGATCGACGATGCCATTGGCTGGCGTGGTCAGGAATTTGTCCGCCCAACCCTGGAAGCGATGCAGCGTGGCCAGGGGCGTGCTGAAGCCTTTCACACCATCGCCCTCAAGCCGTTCGAAGCCGCCACCGAGGCTGTACTGCCGGAACGTGCCCGTCAGCTCTGCCATGTAGAAGTCGTTCTTGAAGTCGAGCGGATTGCTGCCGCGATCCGTCTGTTGTGCAAATGAGGCGATATATCCCAGCTTCAGCTTGGACAGCGGGCGTTCACCCTGGAAGCGCAGCCCGTAGGTCTGTGTCGAATCACGCACGGGTAGCGGCGTCTGATCGAATTCAATCAAGTAGCCGAATCCAGTCAGCTTGCCGATGGGTGTCTGCCAGGCCACGTTGGCCAGATAGGTATCGCCAGTGAAGCGACCGTCATTCGCCCCGGGCAGGCCATCCGGCCCGAAGATGCGGTTGACCTGGTTCACATAGCTGACATCGATAGTCAGGTTGGGTATGTGCTTGTTCACCACGCGCAGTCCGTCGTAGGTCTGTTCGTTCTGGCGCCAGCCCACGTTGCCCACGAAACGATGGTCATCCAGCACGATGCGCTGCCGGCCCAGCGTGATCGTCGTGTCGACGATGCTGGTGTTGGTCAGCTGCAGGCGGTTCAGCTCGAAGGCTTTCGGATCGGCAACGACGGGATAGGTGGTTCTGCCGTTGATGGTGCTGTTGTAACTGGTCTTCAGCGGCACCACGGCCTCGCCTTCGACCAGCAGTGCCGTGCTCCATGCCTTGCCGGTCTCGAAACCCAGCCGTGCACGCAGAGTTGCCGCGCTGGCTTCGTTCGCAAAGGGTTCCTGGTCCACCGATTCGAATCGCATGCGCGCGTCGGCCAGTACCTTGGTCTCGCCGATGGCACCGGTGATGGGCGCCAGCCCTTCTGCGCTGGCGCATTCCACCGAGCCCAGCGCCACCAGCACCGAGACCGCCAGCACACTCCGCCTCGCCTCGCGGGGCGATCCTGTTCTTTTGTCATCGAGACACTGCATGCATTTCTTCTCCCTGTTGACGGCAGGTCGTCCGAACTCAGGCCGCAACCGGCGCATGTTCGTACTCCTCCAGAAAGCTCAATAGTTCGTTGCGGTATTCGTAGTAGCCCGGGTGATCCAGCAGCGCGCGCCGGGTGCGCGGACGCGGCAGATCAACCTTCATCACCTTGCCGATGCGTGCGTTCGGTCCGTTGGTCATCATGACCACGCGATCAGCCATCAGGATGGCCTCGTCCACATCGTGGGTAACGCAGATGGCCGTGACGCGACTGCGGCGCCAGACGTCCATCAGTACTTCCTGCAGTTCCCAACGCGTCAACGCATCGAGCATGCCGAAGGGCTCATCCAGCAACAGCAGCTTGGGCGAGAGCGCGAAGGCGCGCGCCAGCCCCACACGCTGACGCATGCCGTTGGAGAGCTCACTGGCGCGGCGATCCATGGCATCGCCCAGGCCGACACGCGCGAGGAAGTACTCGATGATGTCGCGTCGTTCGGCGGCCTGCGCATGGGCGAACACGCGCTCCACGCCCAATGCCACATTCTCGCGGGCGGTAAGCCAGGGCAGCAGATTCGGCGCCTGGAACACCATGCCGCGATCGGGGCCTGCGGTAGCCACCATGCGGCCATCGAGCACGATGCCGCCGTCGCTGACGTCTGCGAGACCCGCGGCCATCGACAGCACGGTGGACTTGCCGCAGCCGGAGTGTCCGATCAGCGATACGAATTCGCCGCGGGTGATGTCCAGGTTGAATCCATCCACCACCGTCAGAGGTCCGCGCGCAGTCGGGTAGGTCTTCGTGACCTGGTAGAACTCCACGTATTTGTCCGGATCCAGCGCCACCTTGGGTTTCTGCGCATCGCGCATCGCGCGCGGCGGCAAATCGAGTCCTGTGATGGGCTTTATTTCCGGCAGCTCCACGCGGGCTTCGCGAGTGGTGTTGCGCGAATCACCCAGCGACTGCAGATAGGTGGTGATCTCGGCTCGAAGCTGCTTGTAGGCTGCGTTGGCGCTCATTTGTCTGCGCTCTCGCGGCCGCGGCAATTCGACACGAAACTCGCGACCCAGTCCCGGTCCGCCGTCGGGCAGCAGCACGATCACGCGGTCAGCGAGCAGCAGCGCCTCGTCCACATCGTTGGTGACCAGTACGACGGTGCGCCGATGACTCTCCCAGATCGCCTCGATCTCGTCCTGCAGCTTGGCGCGGGTGAGTGCGTCAAGCGCGGACAGCGGCTCATCGAGCAGCAGCAGTTCAGGCTCCATGGCCAGCGCACGGGCCACGGCCACACGTTGACGCATGCCACCGGAGAGCTCCGCCGGACGCCGATCCGCGGCGTGACCGAGGCCAACCATCTTCACGTACTTCGCCACCAGTGCGGCGCGCTCGGCCGACGCAAGCTGCGTGTGAACCGCATCGACCGCCAGCTGTACATTGCCCGTCACGGAGAGCCAGGGCATCAGCGAGTAGCTCTGGAATACCACTGCACGCTCTGGCGCCGCGCCTGTGACCGGCTTGCCTTTGAACAGCACCTCGCCTTCATCAGGGTGCACAAGGCCCGCCAACGTCGAAATCAGCGTGGTCTTGCCACTGCCGGAGAACCCCAGAAGCGCGACGAATTCGCCTTCTTCAACCTCCAGGTTCACCTCACACAGCACCGGCAGACGCCCGCCATCCTGTGCGTACCCCTTCGATACATTGCGCATCTGCAAGATGGTCATTCAGCGCCTCGCCCCGAAGTCAGTGAGGCTCTGCAACGTCAGCATCAGCCGATCGAGCAGGAAGCCGATGAACCCGATGGTGAACACTGCCACCAGCATGCGACTCAGGGATTCGGGACTGCCGTTCTGGAACTCATCCCAGACAAATTTTCCGAGACCCGGGTTCTGCGCCAGCATTTCGGCTGCGATCAGCACCATCCAGCCCACGCCCAGTGACAGACGCATGCCGGTGAAGATGAATGGCAACGATGAGGGCAGCACCAGCTTCACCAATCGTGTGCGCCAGCCGAGCTTCAGCACCTTGGCCACGTTCAGCAGATCACGATCAATGGACGAGACCCCCATCGCCGTATTCACCACCGTCGGCCACAGCGAGCACAGCGCCACCGTGATCGACGACACCAGGTAGGACTTCTCGAACAGCGGATCGTCACTGACATAGAGCGCACTGACCAGCAACGTGACCAGTGGCAGCCACGCCAGCGGCGAGATGGGCTTGAAGACCTGCACGAAGGGATTCACTGCCGCATCGATGGTGCGGCTCATGCCACATAGAATGCCGATCGGCACTGCCAGCAGCGTGGCGAAGAAGAATCCGGTAAACGCCGTCTTGAGGCTGGTGAGGATCTGATCGAGATAGGTCGGACGACCGGTGTATCTCACCTTTGAAGGAACTGCCTGCGGATCTGCCGCAAGCGCCTCGGCGTTGCGGTGCTGCTGCCGTTCGTAGAATGCCGCTGCGCGCGCGCGCTCCGCCTTGTGGTCGGCCCACAGAGACCCCGCCTGCTGCCACACGGCCGCAGGCCCCGGGATCTGCCCCAGGCTGGTATGGATGCGCGCCGCGCTGAACGACCACAGCATCACGAACATCCCGATGCCGAGCACTGGCACGCCCAGCGTGCGCCACAACGCAGCCAGCTGCATGCGTGAATCCTCGCCGCACAGCAGGCGCACGATGGGCACGATGAAACCCAGGCCCAGCAGGGTCAGCGCGCGGCACAACTTCTCCGGTGTGCGCCTCACTTTGCGCACCGGTGTTGCAGGCGCTGGGCCGCCTGCGGAGTCAGGTAGCACTGAGCCCACGGCAGGCCCCAGCCGTCTTGCGCTGCTATTTGCCGACGACATTGGCGCCCTCGATCTTCTGCTGCCCCTTCAGACCGACAGTCAGGCTGTCGATGTAGGCGTTGGGTTTGCGGCCGTCGTACTCGATGCCGTCGATGAATTCTCTGGTGGGCGCCTTGTAGCCATCCGAGTCCCAGGGAACCTCTTCCTTCTTGATCTTGCCCTCCTCCAGCAGCAGCTTCGCCGCCTGCAGGTAGATGTCGGGGCGATAGACTTTCTTGGCCGTCTCGGCGTACCAGCTGTCAGGTCTGCCGTCTGGAATCTGGCCCCAGCGCCGCATCTGAGTCAGATACCAGACCGCGTCGCTGTAGAACGGATAAGTGGCGAAATAGCGATAGAACACGTTGAAATCCGGCACGGCACGCTTCTCACCAGGCTGATACTCGAAGGTGCCTGTCATGCTGTTGGCAATGACCCGCACATCAGCGCCCACGTACTGCGACTGCGAAATCAGCGTGGCCGCCTCCTTGCGGTTGGCAGGACTGGCATCCAGCCACGCCGCGGCGCGGATCAATGCCTTGATCATGGCAAGGTGAGTATTGGGATTCTTCTCGGCCCAGGCCCTGGTGACGCCGATCACCTTCTCCGGATTGTTCTTCCAGATTTCATAGTCAGTGATCACCGGCAGACCCACCTTCTTGAAGATGGCCTGCTCGTTCCAGGGCTCGCCAACGCAATAGCCATTGATCGTGCCAGCCTCAAGCGTGGCGGGCATCTGCGGCGGCGGCGTCACCGACAGCAGCACATCGGCCTTGATCTGCCCGGTGACATCAGACGGTGAATAGAAGCCGGGATGTATTCCACCGGATGCCAGCCAGTAGCGAAGTTCGTAGTTGTGAGTGGAGACCGGAAACACGACGGCCATCCGGAATGGCTTTCCGGCGTCTCTGAAGCTCTCGATCACAGGCTTCAGCGCTGCGGCCTTCACCGGCCGCACCAGCTTGCCCTGGGCATCTTTGGGGATATTCGGCAGCATCTGCTGCCAGACGGCATTCGAAACTGTGATCGCGTTGCCGTTCAGATCCATGCTGAAGGCCGTAATGACATCGGCCTTGGTACCGATACCGATGCTGGCGCCCAGCGGCTGACCGGCCAGCATGTGCGAGGCATCCAGCTCGCCGGTGATCACGCGATCGAGCACAACCTTCCAGTTGGCTTGGGGCTCCAGGGTCACATACAGACCCTCATCCTCGAAGAAGCCTTTCTCATAGGCCACAGCCAGAGGCACCATGTCCGTCAGCTTGATGAACCCGATCTTGATCTGCTCTTTCTCGAGCTTCAGAGGTTTGGCGCCGCTCACACCGGCCTGCGCAGCCAGCGCAACGAGCGCCAGGCCGCACAGGATTCCGCGTCGTGAAACAGCCTGCGTGAATTTCATTCCTCTGCTCCCACAAATTTCCGCGCCAAAAAAAAAACGCTGCCGGTCGTTGATTTCCACGACCGTCAGCGGCGGCAGAAATCAGACACGGCAGCGTTGCCTTGCAGACCCATCCTGAGCCTTGCGGATATGTACCAAGCAATTCGTGTGCCAACCACGCAACAGTTGTTCAGCCTCGCTACGGGCTCTCTGCGGCGCTGATGCGAAGTAGTTCCAGCTTCACGCGCCTCCCATCGGTGCAGCGGGCGATGATTTCGCGCCCGTCTTGTGCAACGACCAGCGCAGTGGCGCTTTACAGAACGCACTGCTGGAGCAGAACTCGCGTTGGTGCTGTCAACCAGTCGGGCGTGGCGGCGTTGTATCCCTCAGCAACAACATGCTCCACGGGAGATACGCATGAAGACGAACAGGACCCTGATTACGGCCGCTTTGCTGGTGCTGGCTGCGCCGACGCTGGCTCTGGCGCAGGACCGCGGTGAACGAATCAACGAGCGCCTCGATGCCAGGGGCGAGCGGATCGACGAACGGCTCGACAACCGTGGCGAGCGTATCGATCAGCGGCTGGATAATCGCGGCGAACGCGTCGAACAGCGCCTCGACAACAAGGGCGATCGCATCGACGCGCGTCTGGACAAGAGGGCCGAGCGCGCCGCAGCCAATGGCCATGCGGCCCGGGCCGCGAAGCTCGACGCACGCGGCGACCGCATCGACCGACGCCTCGACAACCGCGGTGAGCGCCGTGAGCAGCGGCTCGACAACAAGGGCGATCGCATCGAGAACCGCCTGGACAACAGGGGCGATCGCATCGAGCACCGGCTCGACAAGCGCGGCGACCGCATCGAACGCCGCTACGACCGCCGTCACCCACAGGGCTGACTCTCAGCGCTGGCGGATGAACTCCGCCAGCGCTGCACCGAGCGTGTCAAGCTCACTGCCCAGCTGCATCACCACCGACACATGATTGTGGTCACGCTGGAACACGACCTCCGGACAGCGATGCTGTGACGCGACCCGTGCCGCGAACACCGCGGCGAGATGCTGGTGGAAGGGGGCCGGATCGAATTCACTGATGATGAAGAGACTGCGTGTGCGCAACCCGGCCAGCGCGGGGACGGTGGAGCGTTGCGCGTCCTGACTCGGGTCGTTGCCGAAATAGGCCCGATAATCGTGATCATCCGCATACAGATCCGGTGCATAGATGCCGGAGACCAGCACCGCGGCAGCAGCATCCGCCTTGCTGTCCGGCGTGCAACCGTGGCGTGCGAAATATCCGGCTACATGAGCCGCGCCCGCGGAATGGCCCATGAGCACGATGCGCGAAGCATCACCTCCATGGGAAGCGATATGCGTTGACAGCCAGCGCATCGCCAGATCCACATCGGCCGCACCAGCCGGCCAGGGGTGCGCGGGAGCCAGTCGGTAGGTGAGGGTCACGCCGATGAAGCCATTGCGCACCGCCCAGGCGCCGACGTTGTTGTAGAAGGGAGCGTCCTCGCCGCCCTTGTCGCCCTGCACGAAGCCACCACCATGCACATAGACCACAACCGGCCTGCCAACCCCAGTCTCCGCGGGTGCAAACGCATCGAGGCGATGGCGAGGATCCGGGCCGTAGGACAAATCCCGTTTGACGACGGCATTCACCTGCGCCGGACTCAGCGCCACTGGCACGAACAGCTCACGCGTTGCAGCGATCTGCGCCGCTGTAAAATCATCCCCCAGTGCCCGCAATCGCTGCCTGACCTCATCCATCGCTGCCCCCTGATGATCCATTGAGCCCACTTGTGTCACCATCCGCCGACATGCCCTTCAGATAGTGTCGATGGGCGACAATATCGTCCAGGCTTGTGACCCGGAGAACAACACCATGAGTACGTTCCGCACCAAATCGCTGGCTGCCATGGGGGCCCTGGCATTGCTGGCCGCCTGCAGCAAGCCGACGCCACCCGCGCCTGCCGCGGATACTGCGGCACCGGCAGAAGCGAGCACCGACTCGCTGGCCGCGCGTGAGGCTGAAGTGCAGAAGCGCGAGGCGGAACTGGCCAGTCGCGAAGCGGCGCTGGCCGACAATCAGGCTGGCAGGGACCGGGACAGGTCCGGCGGCGCATCGACTTCCAGGCCTGCGAGCAAACCGCCGGTCAGCAAGCCTTCGGGTGCCTCGGGCACGAGCACTGCCGCCGCAACGCCGCGCACGCTCATCGTGCCGGCAGGCACGCAGCTGGCACTGTCGCTGACGACGGAACTGTCCACCAAATCCACCAAGGCGGGAGATGTGGTGCGCGCTGAACTGACCAGCGATGTGCGTGTCGATGGCCAGGTGGCCATCGCAGCCGGCACCACAGTGGCCGGTCAGGTCACCAACGTGGTTTCCGGCAGCAACAAGATCGGCGGCGTGCCGTCACTTGGCATGAGCTTCGAGCGGCTGGAACTGCCGGGCGGCAAGGATGTGCCGATCAGTGGCGAGATCACGCAGCAGGGCAAGAGCGATACGGCCCGCGACACGGTGAAGATCGTCGGCGGTGCCGCGGCTGGCGCGATCCTCGGTCACCAGATCAAGGGCGGTGACAAGGGCAAGGTGCTGGGTGGCCTGCTGGGGGGTGCCATCGGTGCAGTAGCCGCGCAGAAGACAGGTACAGAAGTGCAGTTGCCGGCCGGCACCGCATTGAACATTGCACTGGCCGCGCCGGTGGAAATCACGCGCTAGAGCTGCACAGCTGCCTCCCGAGCCCGTATCAGCGCCTGCACCAACTGTAGCGCGCTCTGCGGGCTGGCCGGCAACTCATCCGGCACCGTCTTCAATGGGGTGGTGCGCTGACCCCAGCGCACCAGGTGCGCGCACCATGTGAGCCCCGCGCCGAAGGCCGGCATCAGCAGCAATGCACCGGGCCGCACCCTGCCTTGTTCCAGCGCCTCCACCAGCGCCACCGGCACCGTTGCTGCCGACATGTTGCCATAGCGCTGCACGTTCACCATCACGCGCTCCGCCGGCACTTCCAGGCGTTTGGCCACTGCCTCGATGATGCGCAGGTTGGCCTGATGGGGCACCACCAGATCCACGTCCTGGGCCAGGAAACCGTGCTTCGTCAGCACCTCGGTGGATGCCTGTGACATGCCACCGACTGCGCGCCTGAAAATCTCCGGACCATCAAACACCCAGCTGGTCACACCGACACGGCGCTGGAAATCGGCATAGCGGGCGCCCATGCCTTCGATGACGAGCGAGCCGCGCCCATCCACATCACAGCCGAGCTTCTCGCCCAGCAGTCCGGTCTCATCATCTGCAGCCTGCAGCACGATGGCGGCGCAGCCGTCGCCGAACAGCACGGCGACATTGCGATTGCTCCAATCCATGAAACGGCTGATGACCTCGCCCCCCACGACCAGGGCATTGCGGACTACGCCGGTACGGATCAGCGCATTGGCGGTACTCCAGGCGTACAGGAAGCTGGTGCAGGCCGTGTTCACGTCCATCGCAGCCGCACGGCGCGCACCCAGCTGCAGCTGCAGCCCGGAAGCCTGGTTGGGCGCCTGGTCCTGAAAGCTGGTCGTACCAAAGACGATCAGCTCCAGTTCGGCCGGATCGAGCCCAGCCGCAGCCAGCGCGCGGCGCGCCGCCACCTGCGCCAGCTCATCCAGCCCCACATGCGAAATGCGCCGCTCCTGGATGCCGGTGCGCGTGCTGATCCATTCGTCGCTGGTGTCGAGGAACTGCGCCAGATCGGCGTTGCTCAACACGGCGGGTGGCAGACATTTGCCCCAGCCCGTGACTGCCGCGTGTCTCAATTGAGTGCTCCTGGAAGTCGCGCGCCGCAGGTGGATGCTGATTCCATTCTCAATGCCATGGCGCCGCCCGTGTGATCAGCGGCGTTGTCGCCACTGACTGCGATTGTAGTCGCTGGAGATGCCGTGACGGCGCGGCACAAAGCTGCACTGGCTGCGAAATCCAGCATTGGACAGCAGATACCAAAGTGATATCATTTAAATATCAAGTGAGGAGAAACCTATGTCCAGGGTCACCCAGCCGGCTACACACGAGCATGAAACCCGCGGCCTGCCCGGCTTTGCCATGCTGTTCTTCAATGTGCTGTGGATCATCGCTGCCGTGGCGCTGATGGTGTCCAGCGCCGTTAAGGCAGAACTGCATCCCGGCCAGATGCCCTGGGGAATACCGCTCGGCGTACTGGGTATCGCCCTCGGCTTCATCGCCTTCTTCGGCTATTTCTCCCTGCAGCCAAACCAGGCCCGCGTGCAGATCCTGTTCGGCACTTACAAAGGCACGGTACGCCGCAGTGGCTTTCACTGGGCCAATCCCTTCTATTCCCGCGGCCGTGGCGGCAGCAGCCGTGGATCGCTTGAAAACAAGGTAGCCCCGCTGTCGCAGCGTGACATCGCCCGCTCCATACGTGCTGGCCTGAACCCGGCCAATTCCACCAAGCTCTCGCTGCGCGCCAACAACTTCAACAGCGAGACGCTGAAAGTGAATGACAAGCGCGGCAACCCGGTGGAGATTGCGGCGGTGGTGGTATGGCGCGTGCACGACACCGCGCAGGCCGTGTTCGATGTCGAGGACTACAAGAGCTACGTGCAGGTGCAGAGCGAAGCAGCCATCCGCGGCATTGCCAGTCGCTTCGCCTACGATCACGGCGAGCAGCACGAGCCGACGCTGCGCGGCAGCGCCGATGAAGTGGCATTGGCACTGCAGGAGGAACTGCAGGCCCGGTTGAGCAAGGCCGGTGTTGTGGTCGAAGAAGCCCGCCTCACGCATCTCGCTTATGCTCCGGAGATCGCCTCGGTAATGTTGCGCCGGCAACAGGCCGAGGCCATCGTGGCGGCGCGCCAGCTCATCGTGCAGGGTTCCGTGGGCATGGTGCAGGCCGCGCTGGCCGAACTGGAAAAGCAGAATGTGGTGAAGCTTGATGAAGAGCGCCGGGCCTCCATGGTCAGCAATCTGCTGGTCGTGCTCTGTGGCAACTCCGAGGCCACGCCCGTCATCAATGCCGGCACGCTGTACGGCTGATCGTGCCGCCGACAGAACGCAAGGCTTTCCTGCTGCGGGTGCCCGAGGACCTGTGGAAGGATCTCGAAAAATGGGCCGCCGACGATCTGCGCAGTATCAATGCGCAGATCGAATTCCTGTTGCGCCAGGCGGTGGCCGCGCGCAAGGGCGCCAACCGTTCGCGCAGGGCACCCGAATCCGACTGAAGACCGATGGCGCGTGGCGCAAGTATACTGCCGCCCCACATGCTGAAGAAGATCTCCGTCACGGAGGCGACCAGGGGGATGTACATCCACAAGCTGGAAGGCTCGTGGATGTCACACTCGTTCTGGCGCACGAAATTCCTCATCGAGGATGAGGCCACGCTCGAACAGTTGCGCAACTGTGGCGCCAGCGAGTGCTGGATCGACGTGGCGCAAGGCATCGATGTACCTGCCGCGGTGCGCGTCGAAGCAGTCGAAACACCCCCTGCCACTCCCGTCGTGCCGGCCCAACGCAGGCCCGTCGGCTTCGACGCCGAACTGAAGCAGGCTGCGCTGATCC
>Ga0134124_10002394_pt1 | contig 15137 bp, 20 predicted proteins | sample KB304_FD_96880 | JGI IMG/M metagenome (GOLD analysis project Ga0134124, IMG submission 96880) | Terrestrial soil microbial communities without Nitrogen fertilizer from Kellogg Biological Station, Michigan, USA - KB3-0-4 | ecosystem: Environmental > Terrestrial > Soil > Unclassified ... | reverse complement strand
GCTCCGCCGCTCGACGGTCGGCCACCTCAGAACGTGAACAGGTCCATCGTATTCCGCGTCGGAGCGGCTGCGCAGGGCTCCGCCGCTCGACGGTCGGCCACCTCAGAACGTGAACAGGTCCATACCGCCGGTGACCGGCAGCACGGCGCCGGTGATGTAGCGGGCGCGCTCCGAGCACAGGAACGCGATCGCCCACGCCACGTCGTCCGGCTGTCCCTCCTGCTGCATCGCCACTCGCTTGACCATACGCTCGTACAGCGGGCTCAGGCTCGCGTTGGGCGCGATGATCCCGGGGGCGACCGCGTTACACGTCACGTTGTAGCGCGCGCCCTCCAGCGCGACCGACTTGGCGAAGCCGATCACCCCGATCTTGCTCGTCGAGTACGCCGTCTGCCCGAAGCCGCCCATCAGGCCGGCGATGGACGCCATGCACACGATGCGACCCCAGCGGCGCTCGCGCATCCCGGGGAACACCGCCCGCGTGATCTTCATCGTGCCCGTGAGGTTGACGGCCAGGTTGAACTCCCAGTCCTCGTCGCGCATGTCCTTGAGCTGGCCGACGGTATAGATCATCCCGGCGTTGTTCACGCAGATGTCGACCGGACCCAGCTCGCGCTCGATGCGGCTCATCGCGTCCTGGACCTGGGCGGTCTCCCGAATGTCGCAGCCGTAGCCGCGCGCCACCCCGCCGGCGGCGGTGAGCTCCTTCGCCGCCTCCTCGGCGCCCTCGGCGTTGAGGTCCACGATGGCGACCTTGCACCCCTCGCCGGCCAGCACCGTGGCGTCCGCCTTGCCGAGGCTGCGGGCGCCGCCGGTGACGAGGGCGACCTTGCCGCCGATCCCGAGATCCATCGACTAGCGCCCCTTGAACTCGGGCTCGCGCTTGGCGAAGAAGGCCTGGATGCCCTCGGCCGCGTCCTCGCTGCGCAGCGTCGGCATGAAGGCGTCGAGCTCGACGTCGATCGACCGCGCCATCGGCGACTCCAGCCCCTCGTCGACCGCCCTGATGATCCCGGCGGTGGCCAGCGGCGCCCGCCTGGCGAGCTGGCGGGCCAGCGCCTTGGCGTCGTCGAGCGTCTCGCCGTCCTTGCAGAGCCGGTTCACCAGGCCCAGGCTCAGGCACTCCGCGGCCGGAATCTGCGTGCCGAGGAGCAGGAATTCGAGCGCCTTGGTGCGCCCGATCAGCCTCGGGAGCCGCTGGGTGCCGCCGTAGCCGGGGATGATCCCGAGATTGGACTCGGTCTGGCCCATGCGCGCCGTCTCCTTCAGCAGCCGAAGATGGCAGGCCATGGCGATCTCGCAGCCGCCGCCCATCGCGTGGCCGTTGATGGCCGCGACGATCGGCTTGGGAAAGCGCTCCATCTTGCGCATGACGCTGTTGCCGAACCGGATGAACGCCTCGACGTCCCCGCCGGAGAAGGCCGAGCCGAGGTCGGCGCCGCCGCAGAAGATCCGATCACCGCTGCCCGTGAGCACCACCGCGCGGACCGCGTCGTCGGCCTGCAGCTCGTTGAGGGCGGTATTCAGCTCGCGGATCAGCGGCTCGCTGATCGCGTTGGCCGGCGGGCGGTTGAGCGTGATGACCGCGATCGAATCCTCACGGGTCAGCAGGAGCGTCTCATACGCCATCGCGGGTGACTCCTTTGAGGAAGATCGTGGCGACGGTGTCGGCGGCGTCGACGAGGCGGTAGCCGCGCTTGCCGAGCACCCACGAGGTGGCCATCTGGTCCATCGCGCCGAACAGCATCTTGGTCGCGACCTTCACCGGCAGGTCGGCGTGGAAATATCCGCCCGCCACCCCTTCCTCGAGCACGGAGGCGATCAGCTCGAAGTAGGCCGACACCTCGTGGGCGGAGGCGCCGCGGAAGAACTTGTGGCCCTGCCGCAGCTCGACCTGCACGACCTCCGCCAGCGCCGGGCTCTGCTCGAGCACGGCGAAGTGCACACCGACCAGCCGGCGGATCTTCGCCACCGGGTCCGCCTCGCCGGCGATCTCCCGGCGCAGGTGGGCCACGAAGGCCGCCATCTTGTCGCGGAAGAGCGTGACGAGGATCTCCTCCTTGGTCTTGAAGTAGAGGTAGATCGTGCCACTCGCGATGCCGGCCTCGCGCGCGATGTCCGACACGCGCGAGTTGTAGTAGCCATTGCGCGCGAAGACGCGGATGGCGGCCTCGACGATCTGCTGGGGCTTGTCGGGATCTCTCATTCTCGGGCGGCCTCTTGAGCTGGCTGAACAGCGGTTCATTTTACGGGGCCGCGCCGGCACCGTCAAATCACCGCGCAGGCGCCGGGCGAACGTGGTGGACCGCGGTACGCCGGGCGGGTACCATGAAGATCCTCATGGTGGGCGTTCGAATCTTGCTCATTTTGATGGTCGCGGTGGTCTTCGACCTCGGCAGTCCCGTCTTGCCTGAAGCCGGCGAAGACGGCGAGACGTACGAAGGGGCCACGCACGGCCAGCGCCGGCTCCACCATCTCGTGCGGGAGGCGGCCCCCGCCTCGACGCCCGTTCGCGTCGCCGTGGTGGTCGTGCCGCCAGCCCGGCGCGAGCTCCGCCGGCCGCCGGTGCGCGCGACCGTCTCGCCGATCAGGAAGCCGCCGCCGTTGCCCGATCCATCATCCGCGTCCGACGACCACTAGCTCTCCTCCTCCGCCCTCGTCCGTCGTCCCGTTCGCGCCATCACTTTGTCTCCGGAGGGAGAGTCATGACCACCGTCACCCCCGCGACGTCCCACGAGCGCGCCCGACTCGGCACGTCGGCACGTGTGCTGCTCGCCGTCCACGGCGGCGAGCCGGAGGGCTGGGGACGCGAGAGCCGCCGGATCATCGCCATGTGGGCGAAGCCGTCGGTCCGTATTCTCGCCGTCCTCGCCGTTCCCAGTCCACCCTTCACCTCGCTGATTCCTCCCGCGGCCCGGATGTACCGGGCGGCGCGCGCAGCCTGGCGCGCCGCCGAAGAGCAACGCGTGCGGCGCGTGATCGACGACATCGCGCCGGCCTCGCCCCACGACCCCGACGTGGTCTGGGCGCCCGTCTCGTACAGCGACGCCGGCCGCACCATCGCCGAGCACGCCCGGGTGTGGGCGGCCGACGTGCTGGTCATGGCGGTGACCCCCTCGGCCGGGTTCTGGCTCCGCACCCTGCACGATCGCGTCGTTCGCCATGCCGGCTGCGCCGTGCTCCTGACCCCGGCGCCGGGTGGGCGGGAAACCTGAGCCATGGCCGTGCTGTTTCCGTTTGCCGACAGCTGGTGGCTCTACGGCGTATTCGTCGCCGGCGTGCTCGTCTTGCTGGGCCTCGATCTCGGCGTCTTTCGCCGCGAGGCGCGCGAGATGCGCTTTCAGGAGGCCGTCCTCTGGTCCGCCGTCTGGGTGAGCCTGGCGCTGGCCTTCAACGTCGCGCTCTACTCCTACGCCGCCTGGCGCTTCCCCCAGGAAGCCCGGCTGACCGCGCTCCCCGGATTCGACCCCGACGCCGCCGCCTGGCAGGTCGCGCTCGAGTTCCTCACCGGCTACGTGGTCGAGTACTCGCTCTCGGTCGACAACATCTTCGTCTTCGTGCTGGTGCTCCGCTATTTCGCGGTGCCGCCGCGCTACCAGTACCGCGTGCTGTTCTACGGCATTCTCGGCGCGCTGGTGTTTCGCGCCGTCTTCATCGCGCTCGGCGCGGTGCTGCTGCAGTTCCACTGGATCGTCCTGGTCTTCGGGCTGTTCCTCATCGTCACCGGCGTGAAGATGGCGATCGGCTCCGAGGAGACGGTCGAGCCCGAGCGAAACCTCCTGATCCGCGCCATCCGGCGGTGGCTCCCGGTGACGGGCGGGTTCCGTGGCCAGCGCTTCTTCCTCCGGGAGGACGGCCGCCTGACGGCGACGCCGCTGCTGGTGGCCCTGCTCTGCCTGGAGGCCAGCGACATCGTGTTCGCGATCGACTCGGTGCCGGCCATCTTCGCGCTCACCCGCGAGCCGTTCATCGTCTTCACCTCCAACATCTTCGCGATCCTCGGCCTGCGCTCCATGTACTTCATGCTCGGGGGCGCCGTCGAGCGCTTCCACCTGCTGCGCTACGGGCTGGCCGTGGTCCTGGCCTTCGTCGGGCTGAAGATGGTCTGGCTCGACGCCGCCTTCGGCGGGAAGTTCCCGATCGTCTGGTCGCTCGGTGTCATCGGCGTCGCCCTGGCCGCGTCGGTGGTCGCCTCGCTGGTCTTCCCGCGCCGGCCGGAGCCCACGGAGGCCCGGCGGCCACCCTCGAAGGAGCCCGCGGCGTGGTAGAGTCCGGGCCATGCAGATCAAATACCGCGTCGGCGTGATGCCCGGCCCGTGGCCGTCCGGCTCGGCCGGCCGCGATTTCTTCTGGCGGTTCGTCGAGCTCTGCGAGAAGAGCGAGATCGACTCGCTGTGGTTCTCCGAGCGGCTGTCCTCCCCGCTGCCGATCCCGGAGCCCATGACCGCGATGGCCGCCATCGCCGCCCGCACGACACGGCTGAAGTTCGGCCCGAGCGTGTTCGTGACGCCGTTCCGGACGCCGGCCCTGGCCGCGCGTGAGATCGCCATGGTCGACTACCTGTCGGGCGGCCGTCTGCTGCCGGCCTTCGGCATCGGCGCCGAGCAGGAGCGCGAATTCCTGGCGGCCGGTGTGCCGTTCCGCGAGCGCGGCAGGCGCACCGACGAGGCCATCGCCATCATGCGGCGGTGCTGGAGCGAGGACGAGGTCACGTTCAAGGGCGAGTTCTGGCAGCTGGACCGCATCACGGTGCTGCCCAAGCCCGTGCAGCAGCCGATGCCGCTGTGGATCGGGGGCAACAGCGAGGCCGCGATGCGGCGGGCCGGCCGGCTCGGCGACGGCTGGATTCCCTCGTTCATCACGCCCGATCAGCTCCGCGTGGGTGTGCGGAAGACGCAGGCGTTCGCCGCCGAGTCGGGCCGCGAGATCCCCGCCGATCACTTCGGCGCCCTCTTCTACTGCTGCCTCGATCCGGACCCGGCCGTCGCCCGCGCGATGGCCGCGCCCTTCGTGCCGCGCGGCCGCATCGACGACGCCGCCCTCGAGCGCTGCACCGCGTTCGGCCCGCCCGCGCTCGTCCGCGAGCGCCTGGAGGAGTACGTGGCGGGCGGCGCGTCCAAGTTCATCGTGCGGCCCATGTGTCCCCCCGACCGGATGCTCGATCAGCTCGGACAGCTCGCCATCGACGTCATCCCCGATTTTCATCGGCGCTAGACGCCCCTCCTTCTCTCTCAGCCCTCCTTCGGGATCTCGATGTTGCCGCCGGGTCGGCGGGCGGCCGCGTATACTGGCGCCATGCGTTGGCTCGTCGCGCTCCTCGGCGTGCTGCTCCTCGCCGGCTGCTCGGTCATCTCGCTCGATCTCACCCCGCGCATCCGCCCGCTCGAGGAAGAGACCGTCGAGGGGCACGGAGACGCCAAGATCCTCCTCATGGACGTCTCCGGCTTCCTCTCCGACGAGACGCCGAGCGGCGTGCTCACGATCGGCACTCCGCCGCCGCGGGTACCGATGCTGGTGCGGCTGCGCGAGGAGCTGAAGAAGGCGGCCGAGGATTCCAAGGTGCGGGCGATCGTGGTGCGGATCAACAGCCCGGGGGGCACCGTCACGGCCTCCGACATCATGTTCCGCGAGCTGGACAACTTCAAGCGCAGCAGCGGCATCCCCATCGTGGCCTCGATGATGGACGTCGCCGCCTCCGGCGGCTACTACGTCGCCCTCGCCGCCGACACCATCGTGGCCCACCCGACCACCGTCACCGGCTCCATCGGTGTCATCATGCTCACGCTCAACGCCGAGGGCCTCATGCAGAAGGTCGGACTGGCGGCGGCGGCGATCAAGTCGGGCGAGCGCAAGGACATGGGCAGCCCCTTCCGCCAGCTCACGCCCGAGGAGCGCGCGATCTTCCAGTCGGTGATCGATGACCTGCACCGTCAGTTCGTCGCCAAGCTGGTCGATCGCCGCAAGATCCCGCAGGCGGCCGCGGCCACGCTGGCCGACGGCCGGATCTACACCGCCGAGCAGGCGCTCGGCCTCAAGCTGATCGACGCGATCGGCTACGTCCCCGACGCGCTCGCCGCCGCCCGCCGCGCCGCCGGCCTCGAGGAGGCGCGCGTGGTCGTGTACAAGCGACCCCGCGAGTACCGCGCGACGTACTACGCACGCTCCGAGGCCGAGGGCGGCGCGTTCACGACCCTCTCGCAGCTCGCCGGGCTCGCCGGCGCCGGACCGAAGTTCCTGTTCCTCTGGGCGCCTTGATCCACATGGGGGAGCGCGCCGCTCCCCCCAAGCCCCCCAGCGTGGGGCGGGCGCTCGGGCATCGGGCGCCGGTCGCCTAGTCTCACTGGCAAGCGGCTTGCCCTTCCTGTTCAGCGAGACCAATCGAGGGAGGACTGCAATGCGCTCAGTGAGGACGGCAGTATCCGGGGTCATCGCGGTCGCGGTGGCCCTAGTGGCCGTGGTGATCGCGGGTTGTGCGACGAGTCCGTCGGCGTACCGAGATCGGGACGAGCCGATCAACCGCACGACCGGCGTGGGGCAAGAAGACTATAGCGGCACGGTGGCTCGCGTGGACGAGCCGCAGCAGGTCGTCGTGCTCGACAACGGTCGGATGTACCGGGTCAGCGGTGACCGCGCGGTCATCGTGAACGGCCAGCCGATGGTCCTGGGCAACGTGCAGCCCGGCACGCCCGTCAGGATCGTCTCCGGCACGCCGGTCGTATACGAGAACGGTCAGTACGTGACGGTGGCGCCCGCCGGGACACTTCCCGCCGGCACCGTCGTCGCCGCTCCGGCCGGGACCGTCGTCGCGACTCCCGCGCCGTCAAGCGTGGTCCGGATGTACGGCCGGGTGGCGGATGTCGAGGGCAACGGCAACGTCAAGGTCCGCATGCCCGACGGCAAGGCCTTCGAGTTCCGGCCGCCGGCCGGCACCGTGGTGCGCAAGGGCGATCCCGTGGCGATCGACATGCAGTTCGGCGGGCCGGCGCCCTCCGCGCTGCCGCGCTAGGAGGTGGGGTCAACCGGCGAGGGCGAGGTCGCGCCCTCGCCGGTCGGCGAGGCGACGAAGCCGGGGCAGCGCAGCACGGGCAGCCGCGGATACTTCGGAGATCGCGCGTCCACCGCGCTGAGGCCACACAGCCAGAACGTCGCGCCCCGTCCCGACACGACGGCGCGCGCGTGCGCGCAGGACGCGCAGAGACCTACCGTCCCTTCCACTCCGGCTCCCGCTTGTCGAAGAACGCCGCGATGCCCTCGCGGGCATCGTCGGAGAGGCCGACCAGCGTGATCAGCTCGCGCAGGTAGTGAAGCGACTTGCCGTACTCCATGTCCTGGATCGTCGTCGCCGCTTCCTTGGCCAGCGCGACCGCGGTCGGGCTGAACCGGGCCAGTCGCGCGGCCAGCGCCCCGGTCTCGCGCTCGAGGTCGGCCCGGGGCACGACCCGGCTCACCAGTCCCATGTCGAACGCCTCGCGCGCCGACACCGGCTCGCCGGACAGCACCATCAGCAGGCCGCGCTTGCGACCGACCGCGCGGAGGATCGGCGCCATCACCATCAGCGGCAGCAGGCCCACCTTGATCTCCGGCAGCCCGAACCGCGCGTCCTCCGAGGCGATGACGATGTCGCAGCCGGCCGCGAGCCCGCAGCCGCCGGCCAGGGCCCAGCCGTGGACCTGCGCGATCACCGGCGTGCGCATGCGCGCCATCGCCTCCAGGATCCGGGCCAGGCCGCCGAACGACTCGCGCGCCTGCAGCGTCGTGCCCCGGTCGCCCACGCCCTTGAGGTCCGCGCCCGCGCAGAACGCCTTGTCGCCGGCGCCGGCGAGGACGATGACATGGGCGGAGGCGTCGGCCTCCGCCGCGGCCAGCGCGACCTCCAGCTCCTGGATCATCGTCCGCGACAGCGCGTTGCGGACCTCGGGCCGGTTCAGCGTGATGCGCGCCACGCCGCCCTCCTGCCCGATCAGCAGCGTCTCGTAGCTCACGGCGTGCCCACCAGGTCGAGGTACTGCTTGAGGATGCGGGCGGTCGCGCCCCAGATCGTCGTGCCCTGGTAGTCGTAGAAGTACACGTCGCGCGTGACGCCGTCGCGCTCCCACTGCTCGACACGAAAGCAGCCCTCGGCCAGCAGCGCCGCCACCGGCACCTCGATCACCTTCTCGATCTCGTGACCATCGGGCTGCCAGACGACCGGGGCCCGGACCACGCCGACCCACGGCGTGATGACGAACTGCGTGGCGAACGTCTCGGTGTCGTCGAGCATGCCGAGCGGTTCCACCAGCGAGGGCGCCAGCCCCACCTCCTCCTGCGCCTCGCGCAGCGACGCGTGCAGCTCGTCGGGATCGTCCGGATCGATGCGGCCGCCGGGAAACGAGATCTGCCCGGCGTGCTGACCGACCCGGTCGGTGCGCTGGGCGAAGATCAGGAAGGCCTCGCCGTGGTCCACGATCGGCACCAGCACCGCCGCCCGGATCAGCGGCCCCGGCGGCACGACGCGCCGCTGGCGCACGGGCAGGCGCGCCCGCGTGCGCGCGACCAGCGTCTCGACGCTCAGCCCGCTCACGCGTCCCGCGGCGCGCGGGTCGTCGCTGTCATGCGAAGCGCACCGAGGTCGAGCCCAGGCGCGTGTACGTGGCCCGCACGGTGTCACCCGCCTTGGGCCGCAGGAGCTTCGACACCGAGCCGGTCATGACGATGTCGCCGGCCCGCAGGCCGAGACCGCGCGAGCCCAGATGGTTGGCCACCCAGGCCAGCGAGTTGAGCGGATTGCCCATCACCTCCGCCGCCGTGGCGGTCGCCGCCACCGTGCCGCTGTGCTCGTAGACCAGGCCCTCCAGCGCCAGGTCGAGGCCGGTGATGGGCGTCAGCGCCCCGCCGAGCACGATGGCGACGGCGTACACGCCCTCGGCGATGACGTCGGTGCCCGTGGCCTTGCCGCTGTAGCGGAAGTCCACGAGCTCCAGCGCCGGCAGCGCGCCCTCCACCGCCGTCGCCGCGCGCGCGGCCGTGACACCCGGGCCGGCCAGATCGTGACGCATCACGAACGCCACCTCGGCCTCGACGGCCAGCCCGCTGAACCGAGCGAACGGCACCTCGGCGCCGCTGGCCAGCACGCCCGAGGCGAGCAGGAACGCGCACCCCGGCTCGGTGATCTGGTTGGCCTCCTGGGCCGGGCGTGTGGTGAAGGCGGCCTTCCAGCCGGCCAGCCGCTCGCCCCGCGCGAGCAGCGCCTCGCGCAGCTTGTCTTGCAGGCGATACGCCTCGGCGAGGTCGAGACGGCGTCCCTGCTCGCTGGGTGGTGTGTGCATGCGCGGCTCGGTGCGGGCCCGTATGAACTGCTCGATCAACGCGGTGTCGTCGGAAGCCACGAGGCGTTCATCCTCCCTGGGGAATGCGCGCGCGCATCTCGTCCACCACCGCGCGCATCACGGCGCCGGCGCTGGCGCGGATCAGCAGATCCGCCTGGGCATCGGCGCGGGTGGGCTCGAGGTTGACGATGGCGAGCGTGGCGCCCGCGCGCTTGGCGTGAATCGGCATGTAGGCGGCCGGATAGACGACGAGCGAGGAGCCGAGCACGACGAAGAGGTCCGCGGCGCCCGCGCGGCGCTCGGCCTCCTCCACCGCGTCCTTGGGCATCGCCTCGCCGAACAGGATCGTGTGGGGCTTGACGACGCCGCCGCAGGCCGAGCAGTCCGGCACGTCCACCCCGCTCTCCAGCCGTGCGTGGAGCTCGTCGCGCGTGCAGGCCGCGCCGCAGTCGAGACAGCGGGCGCGGGTGGCGTTGCCGTGCAGCTCGATCACGGCCTCGGGCGGCAAGCCGGCCCGCTGGTGCAGGTTGTCGATGTTCTGCGTGATGCAGCAGTCCAGTCGCCCCCGCCGGTGCAGCTCGGTCAGCGCCAGGTGGGCGGCGTTGGGTGCGGCCGCCCGGATGACCGGATAGGTCACGCGCCCCAGCGCCCAGTAGCGGCGCCGGCCCTCGAGACTGCCGATGAAGTTCTGGTACGTGAACTCGCTGGGGTCGAAGCGCGCCCAGACGCCGCCGGGACTCCGGAAGTCGGGGATGCCGGACTCGGTGCTCACGCCGGCACCGGTGAACACGACGGGTCGGCGAGCCTCCGCGAAGAGCGCCGCCAGCCGGTCGATGCCGCTCACGCGCGCTCGCCGAGCTTCGAGCCGGTGGTGGGGTCCGTGATGTCGGCTCTCCGGTGGCCCGTAGCGTACCGCCGTCCCCCGAGAGGCCGCAAGGCTCAGGCCGCCGTTGGGCCCGGCGTCGCGCGTCGCAGCCACAGCACGCAGAGGGCGACGATCACGGTGCCGAGGGCGGCGCCGATCAGGTTGGTATCGCGCCCGAGCACCGAGAAGCCCTGCGCGGTCTGCAGCGTGGCGACCACGTTGTTGACCACGTGGCAGACGATCGAGGGCAGCGTGCTGCCCGAGATCTCGGCGACGAAGCCGAGATAGAGTCCCAGCGCGAAGGCCATCACCACGTGCACGGCGGAGATATGCAGGATCGCGAAGGAGGCGCTCGCCGCCAGCACCGCCGCCGGCCTCGACCAGTGCTCACCGAGCCGCGACTGCATGTAGCCGCGGAAAAACAGCTCCTCGGCAACACCGGCTCCGAATCCCAGCACCAGCACGGCGGCGAACAGGTCGGGCCCCTCGGCGCGCTCGATCGCCTGCCGGAACAGGCCGAGGGAGCCCTCGTCGGACAGCCCCATCAACCCCGCCACCGAGGACAGCGCCTGGCTCAGCGCCAGAACTCCCAGCGCCATGACGACGAGCGTCGCGCCCGTCTCCCAGCCCGGCACCAGGCGCAATCGCGCCGCGTCCAGCGGACGAACGAAGAAGAGCAGAGTCAGCAGCAGGCCCGAGGACACGGCGACGCTACCGGCCAGCAGACTCGGCAGCGTGCGCAGGAGCGTGGCGTACGGGACGTCGGGGTACGCCTCGAGCAGGAACACGATGGCCAGCAGAGTGGTCGCGACGGTGACGCCCACGGCGGCGCCGTAGGTGGCGAAGACGTACCAGGCCTTGGCCGGTCGCTCGTCCTCCACTACACCCCGGGACGACGCTGGTGCCAGTCGGTGGCCTGCTCGTAGGCGTAGGCCAGGCGGAGGATCGTGGCCTCGTCGAACGGGCGGCCGACGATCTGTAGGCCGAGTGGACGGCCGTCGGCGGACACGCCGCACGGCAGCGCCACCACCGGCAAGCCGAGTACGTTGAACGGCCGGGTGAGCCGCGAGAAGCGGCCCATGCGGCGCACGATCTCGTCGACCGGCCCCGCCGTGACCGCCTCGAGCGCCGGCGGCGCCTCCGGGATCGTCGGCGCCAGCAGGACGTCGACCTCCGCGAAGACCTCGGCGACGAACTCGCGGGTGAGACGCGCGCGCAGGCGCCCGGCCTGCAGGTAGTCGTGGGCGGAGACGTGCAGGCCCACCTCGAGCCGACTGCGCACGGCGGCGCCCAGCTCGTGCGGGCGCTCGCGCAGCACGCGCGTATGGATGGCCGCGCTCTCCGAGCGCGCCAGGATGTTGGCGACGTCGTTCAGCATGGCCGGATCCGGCAGCCGGAGCGTCTGCACCTGGGCGCCGAGCGAGGCGAGCACGCGGGCCGCCGTCTCCACCACTGCCCGCACCTCGGGCGTGACGCCCTCGAGGTAGTAGTTCTCGGGCAGCGCCACCCGCAGCCCCGCCGGCGAGCGCTCCAGCGCCGCCAGCAGTGCGGTCACCGGACGCGGGCTCGACGTCGCGTCGTGGGGATCGTGGCCCGCGATCAGCTCCAGCATCAGCGCGGCGTCCCGCACCGTGCGGGCCATCGGCCCCAGGTGATCGAGCGACCACGACAGCGGCATGGCCCCGGCCCGGCTCACCCGACCGTAGGTCGGCTTGATCCCCACGATGCCGCAGCACGCGGACGGCAGGCGGATCGAACCCCCGGTGTCGGAGCCGAGAGCCCCGAACGCGAGCCCGGCCGCCACCGCGGCCCCGGAGCCACTGGACGAGCCGCCGGAGACGTGGCCGCTCTTCCACGGGTTGTCCACGTTGCCGTGATGGGGGTTGTCGCCGAAGGGCCCGAGCGCCAGCTCGGTCATGTTGAGCTTGCCCAGGGTCACGGCGCCGGCCGCGCTCAGTCGGGCCACCGCGGTGCACTCGGTCTGGCTGGTGAAGTACTCGGCCGTCTTCGTTCCGCACGATGTGGCCAGTCCGCGGACGTGGCAGAGATCCTTGTAGGCCAGGGGCACGCCGTGCAGCGGCCCCCGCCGGCGCCCGGCGGCGAGGTCGGCGTCGAGCGCGTGCGCGCGGGCCAGCGCGCCGTCGGCGTCGAGCGTGATGAAGGCGTGGAGTCGGCGGTCGAGCGCGGCGATGCGGTCGAGGCAGGCCCGCGTGGCCTCCACCGCCGAGATCTTGCGGGCCGCGATGGCCACGGCCAGCTCGGTCAGCGTGAGGTCAGTCACGGGGGGCCCCGGCCTCGAGCACGGCGGCGAAGTTCGAGGGCTCCTCGGCGATGGCGAGGTCGCCGGCGGCACGCTCGATGGTGCCGGCCAGGGCGGCGACGTCGCCCTGCACCTGGCGGCGGCTGGCGTCGGGTTCACTCATGACGCTCGGATTCTAGCATCGCCGTCGATCGCTTGATTTCCGGCGAGGCCCCGCGCAGGATCATGGCCATGCGCCACCCCCAGGAGAGCCACGCCACCGAGGACGCCCTGCTGCTCGCCGTCGTCGGAATGCTGCTCTTCTTCGTCATGACGTCGCTGGAGGTGTTCGGCCACCTCGCCGCCTGGCTGCACGCGCAGGAGTTGATCGACGACCTCGTGAGCTTCGCCCTGGTGGTGGTCGCCGGATTCGCGATCTTCTCCTGGCGCCGCTGGCGTGAGCTGCAGGCGGCTCAGCGCGAGCTGCGAATCCTCTCCGGGGTCATCCCGATCTGCGCATGGTGCCGCAGGGCCAGGACGGAGACGGGCGGCTGGATGCCGCTGGAGGACTACGTGCGCCGGGAGTCGGAGGCCGATCTCTCGCCGGACCTCTGCCCCGACTGCGAGCGGCGGATGCCGGCCCCGGGCGCGCGACGCGGATTCTTCTGAGCCCGGGTCGGCCGCCGCTGCGCGCGACTACTTCTGCTTGGCGATGACCTGGTCCTTGATCTTGTCGTAGGTCCCCGCCGGCACGACCTTCTTCTTCACCAGATCGTCCTTGCGCGCGTACGGCCGATTCTCCACGATCTTCTTCGCGTAGGCGTCCCCTATCCCGTTGAGCGTCTTCAGCTCGTCCTCGGAGGCGCTGTTGAGGTCCAGCGGGGGCTGCTTCTTGGCCTTGGCGCTGGCGTCGGGAGCAGCGGACTTGGCGGGCGCCTGGGTCCCCTCCTTGGGCTGAGCGATGGCGGTGGTGCCGAACGCTGCCACGGCGAAGAGCAACGCGACGACGAACGCGACGATGCGTGTCATGACAGGTTCCTCCAGTCGGTGTGCACTCTCGGGGTGTAACGTGTATCAAATCCTATCAGCCCCCGGGCGGTTCCTCCGCCTGGGTCGCACCGCCCTGCCGGGTTTGAGCAACCGTGTGACGAGCCCGGGTAGCCCGCGCTGCACGGTCCGTCAGCGATCCTCGGACGTCGGCTCGTCGGACAGACGCCCCACCTTCACCGTCACGGTGCGCTCTCCGCCTCGGCGAGCCACCTTCAGAGATACCTGAGTCTCGGGCGGCGTACCTCCCACCCGCCGCGTCAGCTCGGTCGGGCTCTGGATGGGTGTGTCCTGGAACGCCGTGATGACGTCACCCTCCGCGATGCCGGCCGACGCCGCCGGCGAGCGCGGGACGACCTGGGCCACCAGCACGCCGCGCGGCGGCGGCAGGCCCAGCGTGCGGCGCACCTCGGGTGGCACCGGCGCCACCGCCACGCCGAGGTACCCGCGGACCACCCTGCCGGCGGCGCGCAGCTGGGGCAGGACCTCCTTGGCGATGTTCACGGGAATCGCGAACCCGATGCCGATCGAGCCGCCCGACTGGGAGAAGATCGCGGTGTTGATGCCGATCAGCGCGCCCCGCGTGTCGACGAGCGGGCCGCCGGAGTTGCCGGGGTTGATCGAGGCGTCCGTCTGGATGAAGTCGTCGTAGGGCCCGGCGCCGATGAAGCGCTCCTTGGCGCTCACGATGCCGGTCGTCACCGTCTGCTCGAGCCCGAACGGATTGCCGATCGCCATGACGGGCTCGCCGACCTGCGCCTGGTCCGAGTCGCCGAAGGCCAGCGTCGGCAGGCCGCTGGCGTCGATCTTGAGCAGGGCGATGTCGGTCTTGGGATCGCTGCCGACCAGGCGGGCCTTGTGCTCGCTGTGATCGGCCAGCCGCACGACGATCTCGCTGGCGCCCCGCACGACGTGCACGTTCGTCACGACGTACCCGTCGGCCGAGACGATGAAGCCGGAGCCGAGACTCTGTCGGCCGCGGGGTCCGGCGTCGGGCTCGCCGAAGAAGCGGCGAAAGAACTCCTCGGGACCGCCCTGCGGCGCCGTCCGCTGCAGGGTGCTGACGTTCGCGACGGCCGGCTTGACCGTGCGCGCCAGCTCGACCCAGACGCCGAGCCCGGGTGGCAGTGGTGCCGGTCCCGTCAGCTCCTTCCAGAACGGGGCGGCGCCGACCCGATCGCCCAGCTCCACGCGCAGCCGGAGCACGCCGCCGGCCACCAGGAGAGCGACCAGGCCCGCCAGCCCGACGAGGAGGAGGGCCAGGCGCCGCACGGAAGCCTAGTTCTCGCCTTCGAGCGTGATGCGCGCCAGCGCCGCCTGGAGCAGGCCGGAGTACCAGGAGGTGGTCTCGATCACGAGGACGACGGACATGCCGCGCAGCACGGTGAACTGGTGCACCGGACTCTCCGGTGGGAGCGGCGACGACGCGGGGTCCTCGGCCATGCCGTGCAGAGACAGCAACCGCGGTGCCACGTACGCGCGGGGCGGCGGACGGTGCGTACGCGGTTGCAGACCTAGCGTGCCAGCGCGATGCAGACGACACCGAGCAGCACGATCGTGGCCCCGACCAGGCGCGGGCCGAGGCGCCCCTCGCGCAGCCACAGGCTGCCGATCACCGCGGAGAGCACGATCGACAGCTCGCGCGCGGCGACGACGTAGCCCGTCTTCGAGAGCCGGAACG